>Ga0315279_10008067_pt1 | contig 12830 bp, 9 predicted proteins | sample YL17G06_20_MG_FD_203694 | JGI IMG/M metagenome (GOLD analysis project Ga0315279, IMG submission 203694) | Sediment microbial communities from Yellowstone Lake, YNP, Wyoming, USA - YL17G06_20 | ecosystem: Environmental > Aquatic > Freshwater > Lake > Sediment | place: USA: Wyoming | collected... | reverse complement strand
CGCCACCATGGTGGTGGCCGACAGCAGAGCTCGTGAAGTCACTGAGCATAATTGACCCCTACACCGTCGAAATCCTGTACGACGTCGCCAGTTTCTTCGCTGAAGGTTGGACCCTTGGGGGCTTCTACATCGTGCCAAAGCACATATGGAAACCGCTGATAGTGTCGGGCGCAGCCATGAACGCTTTCGCTCCTGACCCGAACTTCGTCGCTTCAGGCCCAATGAGATACTTAAAATGGTTTCCGACGTCGGGCGTCGTGATGGTTGCAAACACGGCAGGCAGAACCGTAACTACAGATCAGGGAACACCGGGCCCAGGCGTAGGACAACGCCACGCGGTAACTTCAACCAAAGGATACCACAACTACTGCCCAGTGTACGTTAACGTACACACTGTTAACCTCAACACAGGGCAGGCTGACTACACGGCAAAAATCAACATAATTGATAGGGCACAAGAATGGAACCTCGTCAACGTCGACGTCACACTGCTTAACAAGTGGCTCAACAGCAGCAGCGTATTCTCGAACCTGAACGTCAACAAGAACGTGACCCTCGACGGAACAAACGTCGTAACCAACCTTCCAGAAGTCCTTACGCCAGGAGTCCCAGTCGTTGAACACTTCACAAACTGGAACCTGACCATAGGCCTACACACGGTCACAGTCACCGTCATCGTCACAGGACCCGCAACCGTTGACCCATGGCACGTTAACCCATGGATCGGCCAAGTCATAACAGCCACACTGAGGATCTACATCACACATGTGGGAGACATATGTGGCAGCACATTCTACGACGACATAGGTGATCCCACGTACCCGTTTAAGTCGCAGCTGCCAACGCCAGACTTCCAGGTGGACATCACGGATCTTGTGGCGGCTGCTCAATCTTTCGGCTCGTACCCTGGCTATCCGCGGTGGAATTCATTAGCGGACGTCAACCACGACTATCGCGTTGACATGAACGACTTAAACATCATATACGCACAGATGGGGGGTGCACCGGAGGACATTGCCATCACCTACATGGACGTTTCCAAGAGGTTGGTGTTCCAAGGCTACAGCGTCAAAGTCAACGTAACTGTAGCGAACTACGGTTCCAACCGACAAAGCTGCAGACTAAGCCTATGCTTGGGCGAGAGCCCCTTGAGGACGCAACCATTTCCCCTAGATGCTGGGACGTCAACAACTCTCACGTTCGACGCCTTTGCGCGTACACTCCTGCTTGAAGAGGTCGGCAGAACGGCGCCAAGCGGAAACACGAGCAATCAGGCTGGATCAATCGGCCTAACGGGCAACGGGACGTACCTCAACGCCAACACAGGCACCATCAGCTTCTCCTTCGTGCACGTTAGAGGTGGGGTAATATACCTATACTATTCAAACGGAACCCAGATAACGCGAAATGAAGCGTTCGCGATGCCTGACGTGAATGATGAGGTCTTTTCAGCTGGAGACTACGGCAACGGATTGTACGTGCTAGGCACAACTGACGGAAAACTATGCTTCATCGATGAAAATGGCGACTATAATGAAATGAACGTGGCAACCACACGCATAAACGACGTAACAATAGCCGGGTCAGACGTTATCGCATGCACGGACAAGGAGGACATCACCCTCAGAAGATATTCCATGGACTTCAAACTTCCCAAAGGCAGCTTCACACTAAGCGCGTTCCTAGACCAAGTAATAGGCGAACAAAACACCGCAAACAACAACTTCACAGATGGCTGGATAGTCGTTTCCATGGTTGGCGACTTGACTGGCGGCTCTGAGAATCCTTGGGATTTTGTTCCTGACGGAGTAGTGGACGGCAGTGACTTGTCTATAGTGGCCAAGTGTTACGGCTCTTGGCCAGCAGCGCCTCCGCCGATGATCTGGAACGCGAACTGCGACGTGAACAACGACGGCGTGGTAGACGGCTCGGACCTAGCCATCATAGCAAAACACTTCGGAGAAGGCAGCCCATAACTCCCTCTTTTTCTTTCAGAAGAATAAGCAAGATTAAAGAATGATTTTGCGAAGGCCCCTGTCTGGTTGAGCCGACAAAAGGGGTACTGAGCGCAGACGTTCAACGCGAAGAAAAAAAATGGGTTTTGCAGGTGACATCGCCCCTGGCCATAGGGTCCGAGTCCCACCCCTCGCAACACGCTGGCTTGAGGCTCTCGGCTGGTCTAAAAGCATGAGGTTGCAGATCGACAAGAATCCAGACGGCAGCGTAACAGTGCGGAAGGCCAAAGTTCGCGCGTCCGCATCTGTCTTTTTTTACACCTTACATGTATAGGAAGTGCCAAAGTTTATCTTGGCTCTTTCACAAAAACATATTAGAACTGTCGAAATAAGAAGGCTGTATGTTCGGGAGAAGGTGAAGGCGCAGGCTGAATGCCCTATATCAAGAAAATTGAGCTTAAAGGCTTCAAATCATTCGGGCCGCAAAACGTTAAAGTAGCTTTGGATAGGGGCTTCACCGCCATAACGGGTCCAAACGGCAGTGGAAAGACAAACATTCTGGACGCATTTTTGTTCGCTCTGGGCGAATTGAGCACAAGAAGGCTTCGTGCGGAAACGGCTGCAAAACTGATTTTTCACGGATCAGAGAAGGCAGGACTGGAAAGGGCGAAAATGGCCAAAGTGGTGATACAGTTTGACAACACCGACGGCCGCATGCCGGTTGACACGACCACCGTCACTATATCACGAGAGGTTTACCGAAACGGCCAAAGCGTGTACAGGCTCAACGGTAGAAGAACATCGCGGACTTACCTTCTTGAAACACTTTCCATGGCCGGGATAAGTAGTACAAGCCAAAACATAATCTTGCAGGGCACGATAACGCGCTTGACAGACATATCTTCCCAGGAACGAAGAAAAATCATCGAAGATCTTGTCGGAATCAGCCAGTATGACGCTGAAAAAGCCGAAGCTGAGGAAAAACTCCGGGCGGCAGACATATCCATACGTACAGCAATGGGCAGAATTGACGAAGTCCAGAAAAGGCTTGATGACCTAGAAAGGGAACGCAACGACCTTCTAAGAGCTAATTTCATCCAAGACGAAACAAGAAAATTCGAAACCATCAAGATCTCACATGACATGGCACAAATACAGAAGAAGGTAAAAGAAAACTCGTCGCAAGCTGACCAAATCAGGGGCGGACTTGAAAAACTAAAACAGCTACGTGATGAACGCAGATCAAGAAGAAGGGAGATCGAAGGAGAATGGAGAAAACTAAGCTCAGAGATCGTCGAAGAGGGCGGCTCTCAGGTATTGAAAGTGCAAATACGAATCGGAGAACTAAAGTCAAAGCTTACAGAACTGACAACCAAGAGCAGCTCAGGAAAAATAAGCCTTGAAGGCTTGAAGCGCGTAAGAGACAACAGCGTCCAGCAATATGAGTCAATTCGGAATGAGATTCATGAAAACCGTTTAAAAATCAGGCATTTCAGAAATGAGTACGAAAAGATCTCCGGCGAAATAAACTCAAAACAGGCTGAACACGACGCTCTTGCACAGGAAACTGCCCATCTCTGGGACAATCTTGGAGAGAACAGCAAAAGAATCCGCGAGGTCGAATTGGGCCTTGACAGTAACAACAAGAGACTTGCCTCTCTCAGATCTGAATATCTGAAAAGCCAGACAGCCATAAAAATTCGGACCAAGAGGCTCACGGATCTGAATGACCGCGGGGAAAGATTTGTCGTAACACTCGCCGAATTCGAGAAATCATTCATCGAATTGGAGACGGTGCAGAAAGAACAGAAGGCCCAGCTGAAGAATTTGGAACGCAATCTTGAACGGCGGAAAGCCCAAAGAGAAGCTGGGCAGAGAGAGATAGTCGAGGCTGGAAAAATAGCGGATTCAGCGCGGCAGGCAGTTGTGGAATTTGCCACCCAACGAGAACTTGCCGAAACTGTCGCAGCCGAAGAGAAAGCTCTTCGAAGCATAGAGGAACTAGGCGATCTGGGCGTTATTCCAGGTGTCTACGGCCGCCTCCGTAGCCTAGTCAAGGTTGATAGGGCCTATCAAAATGCAATAGAGGCGGCTGCAATAGGATGGCTGGATGCTCTAATTGTGAAGGATTTTGACGCTGCCTTCACCTGCACAGAGACTCTGAGAAAAATGAAGCTTGGAAGAATCAAGATAATTCCAGTTGAAGGAACGGCGAAACCCAAGGCTCCGAAAGCTCCTGAAAAAGAGGGCGTCAACGGATTAGCCCCGCTGTTCATGAAATATGACAAGCACTATGAACCTGCAATCCACTTCGTTTTCGGCGACACGCTTATCGTTTCAAATAGCAAGACAGCCTTTGCCTTGTCGAATGAAGGATGTCGAGCTGTAACAGTTGACGGTGACCTTTATGAAGCAGGCGGCGGTTCTGAAACTGGTTACTATCGGGCTCCAATAGACTTTTCCACAATTATTCCAAGCGACGTAGCCATAAAGAGCTTGGACGAAGCCGTAACGGCCCTTCAGCAACATCTTTCAAGAAGAGGAAGCGACATAACCGCCTTTGAAGATGAAATCGACAAGACACGAATCGAGATTGCACGGCTCTCAGACGCTATAGTCACGCTTGAAAGAGAATTAACCCGAGTCAAAAGAAGCGCCAGAAGGACGAAGTCCAACGTAAAACGTGTAGAACATCACACTGCGCGCCTTGAAAGGGAAATTGAGGGCGAAAAGTCGCAGATGTGGGTTCATAGAGCTGAAAGAAGCTCCATTCAAAAAGAGATCAGGAAGTTTCAAATGGAACTGGCTGCCTTGCGACGCAAGACCGATCCTGCAAACATTCAGGAGATGGAGGTCAAAAGAGAGAAGCTTGCTGAGGGAATAATTATTCTGAGGCAGAAGCTCGGCACATTCCAAACTGAAATCTCCACATTCCAATCAAAATTTGACAACGTTCTAAGAGTCGGTTATCAGAACTCGAAGATCCAGCTTGGAAAAGTTGAGCAACAGCAAAGAAGAGTAGAAAAGGATGTGGAAGATGCACTGAAGGAAAAGGAGGCACTGAAGCAAGAGCTGTCTGAACTGGAGAAAAGCCGCGTGGAACTCTCAAAAAGCGTGTTTTCAGCGAGAGAAGGAGCCAAGAAGTTCACCAGTCAAATAGATGACATAGACAAGGAGTTACGCAAACTCGATCCCGAATACGAGCAAGTTGACCGCGTGCTGAATCAGGTTCAACTAAACGTTCAAACCTCTTTGCTTCAGCTTGATCAACATCGTAACCAGCTTAGACAATTTGGTTATGAGCAACCACTGGAAGTGACGCCCAAACAGGTCCAGGAAGCCGAAACATCGATCAGAATGATGCAGTTTGAACTCGAAAGAATAGGCGCCGTGAACCAGCTTGCCCTTTCTCATTACGCTGAACAGATTTCACGCTACAAGGAATTGTCGATAAGAATGAATGAGCTTGAAAAAGAAAAACAGGCAATCGTCCAGTTCATGGATGAAATTGAACAGAAGAAAAGAAAGATTTTCTTGGATGCTTTTGGAAGAATAAGCCTTGACCTGCAAGAATACTTCGCGAAACTCACGGGCGGCGGAACGGCCACGCTGAAGATGGAAAACCCGGACGAACCTTTCGGAGGAGGCATAGACATGATAGTTCAGTTCCTAAACAAGCCTTCGATAGTCGTAAGTGGCGCAAGCGGCGGCGAACGTTCAGTAGCAGCAGTGGCATTCATCTTTGCCCTGAAAGGGTTTACCCCCGCGTCCTTTTACGTGCTTGACGAGGTGGATGCCCACCTCGATGCTTTCCACGTGTCAAAGTTGGCTGATCTTCTGTTAGAAGAGTCGGAAAAAACTCAGTTTATCACCATAACGCTAAAACCTGAAATGGTGAACAAAGCGCAAAAAGTCTACGGAGTTTATGAGCGAAACGGCGTCTCAAACGTCATCGCAACAAATCTGCTGGAGGTGCCCAGTTAGTGTCTTCAACCTTAAAAAGACCCTTCTACATGCATCCTCCTTGGAACATCCTATTCGAATTTCACAAACTTGAGAAGCTTGCACCTTGGAACGTTAACATCGCGTATCTACTAACGTCATTTCTTAAGCAAATGGAAAAATCTGGGCAAGTAGACTTCAGGGCATCTGGCGTAGCCTTGGATTCTTCAGCTCTCATATATTTGATGAAGTCGAAGCTTCTTCTGAGACTCGAGGAACCTCCACCTCCGGCGAAGGGCCCGCAAGACTTCCTTCCTCCGCCACTGTTCCTGCCGTTAAGATACGAGCTAACTTCAACAACCATTCGAAATTTGCTTGAAGCGTTGGATGACGTATTGAAAGGGGAAAAACTGATCCATCTTGACAAAATCCAAGAGGAGCCCATTCTTCCCACTCCCTCGGAGATTTTGCCGCAGCTGGACTTCTATCTGATGGAAATTGAACATCAGATGGAAGAGCTCTTCGCGAACCTTTCGGAAAGAGTGAAAGGCGCAGGGATAGTAGAATTTTCAAACTTAATAAGGGGCGTGACGCGGCTTGAGGCCATTCGTATATTCATTCTGTTACTATTCTTGGCGCAGGAGAGTAAGGTAGACCTGTGGCAGAATGAAGAATCTGAGGAGATATACATAACGGTTGGGGATTTGAATCTTGCAGAGAGGGGAACGACAGGAACCTAGCCTAGACGTAAATGCTCAGGAAAGACAAGCTGACGGGAAAGCGAAGCATGAACTCGCTCTAGTGGAAGCAGCGCTGTACGTCGCAGGTCGTCCCTTGGACATAAACGAATTGTGTTCAGTCTTAAACACGCGTTCAAAGAACAAAACCAGAAAGCTTGTGAAAACGCTCATGCAAGAGTACACACGTAGAAGCACTGCCCTTGAGATTCTGGAGCTAAAGGACGAGAGATACGTCTTGCAGCTGAAAAGCGATTTGACACCGTATGTTAGAAAACTCGTTAACAGACCGCTACTTTCCACGGGTCCACTGAAGACTCTTTCCTACATAGCCTACAGGCAACCTGTGCCCCAAAAAAGAGTAATCGACGTTCGAGGTAACCATGCGTATGGACACGTTAAACTGTTGAAGGAGATGGGGCTTGTTGTCGGAGAAAGAAGCGGACGCTCAACACTCCTCAGAACAACAGAGTATTTCGCTGATTACTTCGCTTTGAGCCATGATGCAGCGACCATAAAGAGGGAATTGAAGCACATCTTCGAAGAAGGGGAAAAACTGGAGAATCCTCAACCCTGAAACGGATAGGTTTATATTCGAAACGACGGTGATAATGACCGCCTAGATTTAGCAAGTCGGGAGAAATGAAACGTGTCCGTTTGGCACAGCGACATGCGCAAGAAGAAGCCCTCTGGCGGCAGAAGACGGGCTTACAGGAAGAAAAGGAACTTTGAGCTAGGCAGGTTTCCAGCCGAAACTGCATTGGGCGAACTGAAACGAAAGACCCAGAAGGCCAGAGGCGGAACCCAGAAACTCAAAGCATTGAGCATTAAGCAAGTGTGCGTGACTGACCAAAAAACCAGAAAGACCAAAAAAGTTGAAATTACCAGAGTAGCTAAGAACCCTGCAAACATTGACTATAACCGCCGAGGCGTGATAACAAAAGGCGCAATCGTCGAGACCTCTTTGGGCCCAGCAAGGATCACTTCCCGTCCAGGGCAACATGGAATACTGAACGCGGTCCTAATCAAGGAAGAAAAAAGCTAGCCCTTTTCCACGTTTGCAATTGCATTTCTAATCTTCAGCAGCTGTTTCGCAATCTCTTCCATCGTTTCTCCTTTTGACTGCTTCTTCTCAACTAGAATCATGCCGGACTTTAGCCAAGGTGTTTTTGGAAAGGCAACACCTGTAACGAGTTCGCAGTTCAGATGGAGTTTGTCGGCTGCATCTTTCACCTCTGTAATCTTTGGGGAAGGCACAGTCAAATTCTTCGGTACGCGCCTCCCTTCCTTTCTTGTTTTTGCAGAGTCGAAGTATGCTGGCCACACAATTACTTTGTCTTGTTTACGCATGTTTTCTCTCCCTTCTCTATTTGTGAGCGTAATAGGCCGCAAGTTTCTCCCCAGTTTCGTCAATTCTGACGAAACCATAGCGTTCAAACTGTACAATAGCGTTTGGCTTCAACCGTTTGCAAAGGCTTTCAGCAATTCCCTCCACCACGGTTGCATCTTGCATGACGACCTGGCAGGGCATGTCCTCGCCTACGGGTATCCAGTGGATCAACTGGGCCTTCATTTGTTTGGCTTGTTCGTAGGATTCACTGGCAAAAGATGCCTCAGCCGAGTATATGCTTGCATTCTTGATTCTCACGTTGAACAACTCCATGAGACGGATTGTATTTCCGATTTTCGAAGTGTCGATGTCTTTTTTTGAAACCCAGAACTTTGCGGCGCCATCGCCCTTTTCGGGCTTTATGGTGTATTCTCTGCCCTTTCCTTCTGGACGCGCGGGATGCATGGCAAGCTTCACGTTGAAGACTTTGGGAATATTGTCCACAGTCAATTCTATTGGGTCCTGAACGAAGAAGTATCTTTCAGCCACAGGGTCCAATATCTTGCGGTTGTATGCGTACAGGTTTTCCCAGCTTAAGACAACGTCCTGCGTCTTGGGACCAACATCAATTATCATTCTCTTGATTGCTTCCGGTGTTATTCCTCTTCTTCTGAGAGCAGCGAAAGTGGCAAGCCTTGGGTCATCCCAGTCTTTGAAAAGTCCCTCCTTTATTCCTTGAACAATCTTTGACTTGCTAAGGTATGCTCCAGTTATTTTCAGCCGACCATAGTGTATGGCTTCTGGATACTTCCACCCCAAATGCTTGTACATGTATTCTTGCCTGACCTGGTTTGTCAAATGCTCTTTTCCTCTGATTATGTGAGTAATGCCAAGCAGGTGATCATCCACACCGCAGGCGAGGTTATACAATGGCCAAACGTGATATTTCGTTCCGACCCGTGGATGAGGAAACTTGCTTACGTCTACTACTCTAAGCGCTGGCCAGTCTCGAACCGCTGGATTGGGATGGCATAGGTCAGTTTTCACGCGGACTACTGCTTCGCCTTCGCTGTACTCGCCCTGCAGCATACGTTTCCATCTTAGCATATTCTCTTTGACTGGCAAGCCGCGACAATCACATGGCTGGTTGGCCAGCGTTCTTTCTCTGAACAGTTCTGGCTGGCAAGTGCAAACATACGCGTTGCCAGCCTTCAGAAGTTTCTCAGCGTATTCGTAATAGATGGAGATTCTGTCGCTTTGGATGTACTCTTCGTTTGGTCTGCAGCCAAGCCAAGCTAAATCCTCTCTTATGCGCTCGTAGAATTCTAGAACAGGTCTCTTGATTTTGGGGTCTGTATCCTCAAAACGCAGAATGAACTTGCCCTGGTAGAGCTGTGCATATTCATAGCATAGGACGATAGCTCGGGCTGAACCTAAATGCAGGACACAGTCGGGATTCGGCGAGAAACGTGTGATCACCTGTTTATACTTGTCAACATTGGGCAATGGTGGAAGATGCTTTTCCTCTTCAACCTTTTCTCTGACAAGCTCTTCAGGCCATTTCTCTTCAACGAAACGTTTTTGTTCCTCGTACGAAAGATTGTTGACTTCTCGAACAACAGCACTAACAAGAGTTGATACTTCTTTAGCCTTACTTCTTAAATCTGATCTCTCACCCATTATCTTTCCGATAACTGCCCCTTCTTGAGCTCTACCATCATGTTTCACAGCGTTCAATAGGGCGATTTTTCGTGTAGCATCTCGAAGTTCATTATCTTCAAGCAAAGTTCTTGCACTTTGTCCCTTTCAGATCTTTCTCTCAATCAAGAATTCTGCGAACGATTTCAACTTTTCTTTCCCACCTGAGTCAGGCAAGAGGCTCTCGGCATGTTGCCAGCTTCCTTCAACAATTTTCCTTGCAAACTGTTTGACGTATTCTATCGAACCGGACTTCGTCATCAGCGTAATGGCTTCGTCTCGAAGTTCTTGGTTCGAAGTGTGTTTGTCGAGGATTTCGATGAGTCTTCTTCTATCCTGAGCATTTGCAACTTTCAATGTGTGTATGACAATTAAGCTTCGTTTTCCTTCGGTTATATCTTGCCCACGACCGCCCTTCTTTTTCCCAAATTCTCTGCTTGTTAGATCAAGCACGTCGTCCTGCATTTGGAAGGCTATTCCTATGCTTTCTGCGAGGCGACCGAGCGCCTCAACAAGCTCGTCGTTAGCGTCTGCCAAGACAGATGCCATTCTTGCAGACATTCTTGCTAGTGTTCCAGTCTTGTAAGCGCACATCTGCAAGTAGGACTTTTCATCCAGTTCACTCGCGTCTGCCAATCCTCTGTGCCACGCGATGTCCATTGCTTGGCCAAGACTCAGATTGATCATCTCTTGCGTGTAGATCTCGTAGATCCTGCGTGCTTTCTCGGCGGAGACTTTTCTCCGATTTTCGATGATGGGCAAGAGGGGCAGATAGTACATGGCGTTTCCAGCGTTTATCGCGATGTCTACCCCGTAGATCTTGTATGTACAAGGCCTTTCCCTACGAAGCTCGGAGGAGTCTTCAATGTCGTCGACCATCAGTGTGCCGTTGTGGATCACTTCTGGGATTATGGCGAAATCAACGAACTCATCTGAGTTTTTGCCCAGGATTTCGCAGATCAACAGGAAAAGAGCTGGCCTCCATCTTTTTCCTCCCCTGTCAAGGAATTCCCAGATCGGATCAGCTAATGCCTTGTTCAGCGGTTCAAGGTTATATGCGTAGTTCGGCGGATTGATCCTAAAGATCGTGGCATCCTTTGAGAAAACTCTTGGAACATATTTCTCGATTGCACGATCCACCAGCTTAGCTTTCTCCGTAAGAAACCTTTCAACATCCAAAACTCAGTCTCTCCTTGTCCTGGCTCTATTCATGACGTCGAATCCCCGTGCTGTCAACCATTCTGCTGTTCTGCCCGTTATTACGGAGGGTGTTTTCCTAAGGTCTTGCACCGAATGCGCTCCAACGAGAAACATCGTATTTCTTAGTTCCTCAATCAGCAACGATAGCACATTTCTTGTTTCGGACACGTTCTTGGCTGCTGCCTTGAGCATGGGCTGTGATAAGCTCGTTAAGCTTGCGCCTAGCGCAAAGGCCTTGGCCACATCTATTCCGTTTCGTATTCCGCCCGAGGCTATTACGCGCACGTTTGTCGTCATGGAGACCTCAACTATGCTTACAGCTGTTGGGATCCCCCAGTCCCAGAAGATATCGCCCAATCTGCGTTGGAAACTCTTCTCGCGCTCTTTCGCCCGGTAGTATTCAACTGCCGCAAAGCTCGTTCCGCCTGAGCCGCTTACGTCTATGCCTTTAACGCCAGCGTCCTCAAGTTTTTTTGCTTCTTCAGCAGCCATGCCGGCACCTGTCTCCTTTGCTATCACAGGCACATCTGTTTCGTCACTGATTTCGCGTATTTTTTCAAGCACTCCCTTGAAGTTTGTCTGGCCTTCTGGCTGAACAGCCTCTTGCAGCGCGTTTAGGTGTATGGCGATAGCATCTGCCTCGATCATTTCTACTGCTTTTTTGACTTCTCTAAGTCCGTATCCATTCACGAGCTGCACTCCACCTATGTTTGCGATTAGAAAGGCGGTGGGAGCCTTCTTCCGGGCTATGGCAAACGTTTTTTCAAGTTTTTTGTTCTCAATAGCTGCCCGCTGGCTTCCAACGCCCATTCCTAGACCCAGCTCTTCCACAGTCTCAGCTATCGTTGCGTTGATTTTCAAGGCCTGATCTGTGCCACCTGTGATGGCCCCGACTATTAATGGCGCGGCGAACTTGTGGCCGAAAGCCTCAGTGGACAGATCTATCTTTTTCTTGTCGATCTCTGGCAAAGCTCGGTGAATGAGGTAAACGTCCTCCAAGCCAGTTGTTCCTTGTCTAGCTTGGACGTTCTGGTTCGCCGCAATTCTAATGTGATCTGCTTTTCTTCTTCTTGTTTCTTCACTCAACCCTCTATTCCTTCTCTATCAATGTGCCTTCTACATTTTCTCCCTTAAGAGCCTTGTAAACAAGGCCCGGTTTGGTTGCATTCACGATGGTCACGGGAATTCCTTGTTCCAAGGCAGGCAAGAGTTCCACGATCTTCCCGAACATGCCGCCTGTTACGTCGCAAGCAGTCGACTTGCCCACGTTTTTTTGGAGTTGTTTCAGTTCGTCCAATGTCAAATGAGTGAATTTCCTTGCTTTTCCCTCAATTTTAGGATCAGCATCAAATAGTCCATCCACGTCAACGCCTACGATGATGCGTTGTGCGCTGAACTTGGTTGCCATAGCTGAAACAAGTTGATCGCCTGACAACACTGTAAAACCCAACTTCTCATCCAGCACCGCATCTCCATACAGAACCGGTAAGAAACCTATTCTCAGGAGCATCTTCAACGGTGTGTCTTCAAAGCTCTTGATTCTGCCATTTTCGGTCAGTATGCATGATGAGGGCGTGATACTTACGGCTGGAACGCTATGCATGATCAGTGAATCCATGACCAACCCGTTAAGTACAGTCATGAAGTGATGGGTTTCTGCAAAACCGATTATTTGATCTGGGTTTTTCAAGCCTTCTTTGATGGCATTTTTTTGTGCTGCTGGGTGTCCGAAACTGCCTCCTCCATGAACAATTATCAAGCCCTTGACGTTTGCTTTCTGTGTTTCATCAGCTAGGCGATCTATGTTTTGTGTTTGGGGAGTAAGCTCTGTTTTCTTGTCGGTGATTACTGACCCACCGATTTTGATGATCGTGATTCTAGGTTCGCTCAATTCTCACACCCTCATCGGTCTTTCGGGCTATGAAGGGTTTTCCGCCCGCCCTTTGAATGGCTTCCAGAACCTGTTGA
>Ga0315279_10008066_pt1 | contig 12831 bp, 13 predicted proteins | sample YL17G06_20_MG_FD_203694 | JGI IMG/M metagenome (GOLD analysis project Ga0315279, IMG submission 203694) | Sediment microbial communities from Yellowstone Lake, YNP, Wyoming, USA - YL17G06_20 | ecosystem: Environmental > Aquatic > Freshwater > Lake > Sediment | place: USA: Wyoming | collected... | reverse complement strand
GTGTGAGCATAGACTTCATCGTTTCTGTAAACAACATTGTACAGGTGCCACAGATCATCAATAGATTCTGGAATGATCTTTACGTAGCATTTTTTCAAGTTTGTTTCCAAGATTTTCAAGGCACCATGCCTCTCCATTGCCGACTGCTGGAAAGTCAATAGGCTGTTCTGCCTATTAACAGATAGCAAGAGCGCCGTTCTAGTATCAAATAAACTTTTTAGGAGAGTGAAAGAATGACTAACGATGTGAACACTGATAAAGCGGTTGTTGAATGGATCGCTTCAGCAAAATCAAAACAAACAGCGGCCGAATATGAGAACAGATGGACTATTTGGCTACAGTATTGCAAGGTTAAACACATGCTTCTAAACGGAACGGAACAGCTAGAAGACATGAAGAAACGGAGACTGAGCAACGACAACACCCAAAAATACTTCTATGACAACGAAGTTCCAAACTTCTTCAGATGGCTCAAAACAGAATTCAAAGGAACAAAAACAAAGAAGCCTCTAAGCGAAAATTCAGCGTTAGCGGTTACGACAGCGGTACGGAGCTTTTTCGCCTATCACCGATACTCGCTGGAGATCAAAAAAGATGCTTTGCCGTCAAGCGAAAAGGCGACTCAAACGTACGTAGATCACCAATTCGACATTTACCAGCTTAGAGCAATGTTCCAACAAGGCGACTTGAAAGAACGCACGATCCTAGCATGCGGCAAAGACTTGTGGCTACGTGCAGGCGACTTCGCAAGCTTAGGCCACGACTTGATAGAGCTAACCATCAAGAGAGAAGAAGAACTAGCTGAAAACGAACACAGAGACACGGACACATTAGAGTTTGAGCTAATGACGGAAAAGGAAAAGGAACCGTGTAGCTGCCACTTATCGAAAGAAACGATAGAGTTGCTGAAAGACTATTTGAAAACTTATCCTTCCACTAACGGACACCTGTTTCAATTGACTGAAGAGGCCTTAACAGATTTGCTTAGACGACTAGCGGACAAATCCAAGATAACATTAAGCGGTAGAGTAAGATGGCACTGCATGAGAAAATTCGGAATAACGTTGATGCACGGAAAAGTCACAGAACCAGTAATGAAGTACATGTGCGGAAAACACATCTCGAAGGATTTGAAAACGTACATTCAGAACAACCGAGAAACTTTTAAAGCGTTCAAACTGATAGAACCATTGATTAGCCTCACAAAATCAAACGGAAACGGAAGCGGGCAATTGGCAAAACAGTTAGAGGAATTGAAAAAGGAACGATTCAAACTAATGATCATGCAGAAATTGATTGAGAAAACAACGCCAAAACAGGTGATGCAAAACGCAATGGAAGAAATAGAGCGCGAACTCGGAATCACAAAGGAAACGGTACACATTCTATATGGCGACCCAGAAAAAACTCCAGATTTAACAACACGGATCGGTGCAGCGGGTGAAGCTTTAGCAAAGAAGGATTTAGAACGAATCCTTAAAGAAAACGGAAACAACAACCACAACGAATAATTTTCCATTCCTTTTCTATTTTTGAAAAAATGACCTAGGGATAAAGGTCAGAAAAAACGCCTAAAAACGAGCTTCGTTTCCTATTCGAGAACTGATAGTACATGATTTTTCATTTCTACTCCTATTCCTAGTCATAATCATAAGAATAAGGCAAAATATAAATCCTTTCGTGTTGTATGTTCTACCATGCACGCAATCGTGATCTGGCAAAAAGAAACGAAAATAACTTACAAAAAATATCGAAACATTCTTCTTACTTATGAAGATGCGGATCAGATTGGAAAAGAAAAAGGCTACGGAGAAACAGTTGTGATCAGGTTCTCGTTGCCGTTCAAAACCAGAATACGGAAAGCGATACTAGACTTTTTTGCTGGAATGACATATCGCTATCCTATGTGTTGCATTGTTAATTTCGTCGTTGACACGCTTCTAGATCGGCCGTCAACACAGTTAAGATGGAGCGACACAACGGATTACGTAGAATGCTTCTTGCACGCTAGAACGCACACTAAGAAAGCCATACCGCTAGATCTATATTAAATATCGTAAGACTTAAGACATCATAGCCCTCTCACCTTTTCTCTATGGCCAAGTTCGAAACAAGATCATACAACTTGTTATCCGTTGGTAAGTAGATGTACAGTCTAGTATCTGCATCATAAATCTATATTTACGATATGATGTGCGCGGAACGATTCAAGCTCCTTTAAGCAAAAGTGACACGATTCAAGCTCCGTTCACATATATCCCTCAACACACAAGACTAGCATAGAGCGGCATCCATGCGAACCACGCACAACCGATCAACTTCGTTAAGTTCCGATAGGCAAAAGAAGACAGCATCAAGACGCAACGACCCCGATGGGTCATTTAATTCCCCGATTTTCCCAGTACCTAACACCCTCTTTCGTATAGGTAGGTTACGGTGTACTTCTCTATCTAGGGTCGGTTGCGCGAAAATCTTAACCATGTTCTACAAGTCTATGAATTGAGGTTCTTTCAGCCAGAACCCTTCGATTTGCCACGTTATGTTTAGTTGATTATGTGTATTTGCTCATCATTCCTTCTCATGCTTAGTCCATGATTGTAGCGTAGTTGTGGAAAGACCTTAAATAAACAAACGCTAGATACACCGTCTGATGTCTGGAGCAACCAGAAATGAGAAAGATAGGTACCCCTCATTGTGCGGTTGCCCCATACATCGCCTTCTGCTAGTGTGGTAAGGTAAGACCAGTCTGCATATAAGATTAGCGTCGCACTTTGTGATAAACAAGCCTTAATCATGAACGACATCTCAACATGAAACTGATAAACCCAAACTTGCGTGCTGAAACTCTACCGAAAAGTCGTTGAACGACCCAATTTTGAGATTCAAAAAGGTGGAAGTTTTCTACGGACAAGGAATAAGTAAAATTCACCGAGTTTACGAACTGCTATACAATACTTATGGCCTTCTGTGTTTTCCCATCTTTTTTTGTCGATTTATTACCTCTGCTTTTTGTCTGTGATGAAGTTTTCAAACGTGTTGATTCAATGTAATCTAAACGACATTCTACTATTCCAAGTCTTCTTTTGATTTTCTCTATGTCTTTTGACAATTTAACTAACTTATCTTCACTCAATTTTCTTCACCTCATTAGATATTTTCAATCTGTCACTCTTTAGAGATTCGCTAATTGGTTCGGAACTGTAAATGAACCAATAGCCGAAAGACTGTTCAGAATCATAAGATGTTTTTTAAGTGCTTGAAATGAATGTAACTAAGTGAGTGACTGAGCAATGGTTAGAACGAGTAAAGAAGTCCCATCAATTAGAAAGGTCGTTCCAGCCTCTAAGAAAGTTCCAGCCAGCAAAGAAGTACGGATAATTAAGTGTGCAAATTGCCAATCCATTTTTCCTTATAATGAGAAAATGGAATCTAATACTCTCCTATGCCCAAATTGCGGGAGTAACAAATTTTCTGGAATTTAGTAATGGTATGTGATGGTTGATGTTACAATAGCCTGCACAGCGTTTGGATTTCCAAATTCAACTTCTACGTCGTGTGTCGGCAAAATCGGGAAGATAGCCGTTCCACCGTTGCCAACGGTGATTTGTTGGTCATAGTTCAATCCATGAGAAGAATAGATTACTCGCACATGAATGTTGCTAACAGTTGATGACTCAATTTTCACCGTCAAGTACCCAGCATAATCTGATTCACCACTAGCACTGAGACCAAGGGACTCGTATGGACCTATGTACCGAGTGCCCGCATTGGACCACGTGGTGGATTTTGCCAAATTGACTATTTCCGTAAGATTGGCAATCTGCGTATTCAGAGAGGTGATTTGGGCATCTAATGAAGAGACTTGGGTGTTATAGTCAGAATTTGTGTGAGAATGGCTTGATACGTAACCATCGTATGCTGCGTTCTTGTCATATATCGCCATCGTGTAATAAGCCATTGTCCCGACCATGCCAACCACCAAGATAATGCAGATTATTCCTAGCCCGATGGCTAACCCTCTGCCGACAACTCTTTTTGCACTCATTCTTAAATCCCTAGTTTATTTATGGCTGTTGTGCAGATATAAGATTTCTTTCGAATCTATTGATACTGACTAATGTAAACCGTCCATCTATCTAATTCGCCGTCAATGAAGATTTTCAGGTAGAACCTTCCCATGTTGTTCATATAACTTATTCCGCTCCAAGTCTGAAAAGGCGATACGATTTCCTTGACAGCGTTATCCGTGTAAGCGTCATATACGAATATGTCAAAGTGTGAACCTGCAGCCATTCCTTGGCATTGCCATGAAATCTGCCACTCTGAACCCGTTATTACAAAATCCCCTGTTGTTGTGTTAAAATCGTTCTGGGACTGTGTCGTATCGTAATCATCATATCGAACTCCGTCTACATACACCCATTGCTTTCCTTTCGGTTGACTACTGATTACCCATGCTGCGCTAACACCGAAAAGCAAAACGGCAAGAACAATAATCAGGACATAAGCTTTCTTCATGTTGATTCTTCCATTTGCCTTTGAGGCAAAGTTAACCCTCACAACAACTCTTCTGGAAGTTCCCTATCTGTTTTTCTGTTCTCCTGATTCTGGCGTTACCCGTTATCATGGTTCTGTTTCTGGTGGATTGGCGAACGGTGAACCCCGCATCTATCTATTTGGACTATCTCCATATAGCTAGAGGGATTTCACTCATTCTTTCCGTTTCTCATCTTTTCAGTTTGAAGAGCGCGTATTCTTTGAATCTTTTGAGTGGTGATCTAGGGTCATCAGCTTGTATAGTGCGCTCACGTCTTTGGTTTTGGATTTCTGGAAAAACTTGCCGAACAGGGTGCGGGAGTCATTCCTCTATTCTTTCAATCGTTATCTTCTTTTCCTCAATTGTCATCCTTATATTTTTGTTAAGGTAGGATTTATAATCTGAATCGAGAGGGAATGACATTCTAGCCTCTTCAGGTTTTCGAGGCATGTCAAAAGCTAGGAATTTTCTGCCATTCAACTCCAATTCTATAAACGTTCCTTCATAGACTTTTGGTTTCATTGTTTTCACCTCTTAACCTTCTAACGATTTGAAGTATTTGGCAATGATGGATTCAGCTTTATCAAGTGTTAAGTGATGCTTCAACGAAGCGGTAAGATGCATAATCAATGCGACTCTCCATTGTTTCAGAGTTCTAGGTTCTCCCTTTCTTACTCTAAATTCCTTGCTACATAAAGGGCAATGAACCTCAGAAAATATTCGCCTTTTCAAATCCATACAGTTATTACCTCTTGTGCCTTCACGATTCTTATCAATTCTTTCGGTTCTGCTATAAGTTTTCCGATATGCAAAGAATTATAACGGCAACTTGAGAAGGTATTTCATTGTGGTCGTCCAGTGATCAAGGAAAGCATTAAAGAACACAAAGAATCTCTCAAAAATCGTGAAAGAACATACAATGCAATGTCAAAAACGGGAAGATACATTGCGTATTTTGGATTCCTCTTGTTCCTTAGCAGCTTTCTAACTATTCCATTAAGCTTAGGTAGTCTTGTTCCTTCATCTACAGCCACACAAGGCTGGGTTAGTCTGTTCTTTATTGGCTTGCTAGTGATTTTCATCGGAGGAGCATACAACAGATTGAAGGGAATACCACAATTTTCTTTTTCTTCAGACGATGCTATCTTCTTGAAACTGTATGACGCAATAACTTCTCTTGAGACCTATAAGAACGATAAACTTGAATTGGCAAAATATCAATGTTTGAAGGAATTGAATGGTGTACGCAAGCTGATGAGATATTACTGGGAGCCTAGCAGTATCACAGTTGTGATGAAAGAAATCGGTAATGAAATAGAGACTTTCAAAAAGAGGTTTGCCAAAAACCTCATCTTCACTCTTGAAAACGGGATAGAGCTAGAAAGTGTAGATGATACGCTGAACGAATTTGGCGAATACCTAATTGACCCAAGCAAAAAGAAACTTGTTGATCTTAATAAGAGAATGGATGCCTTACCACATCCAAAAGAAGAAGTAGAATCTCACTACTTCTTGACTGATCTCCTTAAGCATCACCAAGTTCTCAAACCCATATCAGTTATGAGTCTGTTTTTTGCTCTTAGCTTACTTTGTGCTTCAGTCGCATTCTACTACATCCATGTCTCCACTGACACTGCCGCCATAGTTTTTGTCACAATTTTTGGAGTATTTGCCGCACCATATATCGCTTACATTCTGAGGAGACGATGAATTTTGTTATCGATGCGGGTTCTCCTTAAAGAGCATTAACCAAGGATGTTTCTTGGACACTTTTCTCTATTTCGCATACCTTCACTTTTTAGAACGCTACCTGTTAACACTATGATTCCAATGATTAATGTGCCCACACCTATGTAGGAAGAATAAGAGGGTAACAGCGCTTTGGTGGCTTCTCTGTAGTCGGTGGCTTCTACGTAATCAGTTCCAATCCAGTAGCGTGTCAATGTTACACAGAAATTTTCTCGGAATGTTTGCCTAAAATCGAAGATGAAATGCCAGTTGCTATCGTATGGCACTGTCCAGTTCCAATCTTCTATATATCCCCCTTGCGAATGCGAAACCGCATATTCGCTATGTGCTATTTTTCCATCCAGCATTGGATAGCCTGTATAGTTTGCTTCATCCACGATAGCAAAGAAGAGGGGGGAATTGGGTAATTGATTCTCTCCAGTCTCATAATAAATGTGTATTATATCCCCCGCTAAGGCGTTGCAAATATAAACTTGAAAGCCTCCAAGTTGGCCAAATCTGTGTGGCAACATCCCCGTTGGTCCAAATACGGTTGACTTAGAAACGCCACTAATCTCTTTCGTATATGTAAAAGGCTCTAAATAAGTTATATTAAAAAAAGACAAATAAATCACAGCTACACCAGTAACAATTAGAATAAAAGATATTATTCCGACAATTCTCATTCCGTAGCACCACTATGTTACCTTAGGTCGCGTATAAAGTATTTATTTTATTACGTGCCCGTCATCAACGCATTATAGGGAGAATTGTTCTATGGTGAAAAGATGAATGACGCTAGACCAGTAAGATGCCAAAAATGCGGAAAACCCTTAGGCTACGTAACTGTGTTAGCAAAAGGTCTAACATCGTTTCAGCAACCTATTCAAAACGTCAAAATAGTTGCTATCTGCATGGAATGTTTCCAGAAGAAAAAGTAGTCAACGGGTCAAACTGGCTTAAAAGGACAGATAGAAGATAGTTCCACAAGATTAGAAGCTGAATGGTGGATAGAGTTTCGCTTCGGAGACATACTTTTCAAAATGAGGTTCGAACAAGGCAACGTTGAGGCAAATGCAACAGGTTTGGTTTCCAGAAAGCTGATGGTATCTTCTGTGTAGTCTGAGAAATCTAGTCAACAGTTCTTCATATTCGGTTGCAGATTGTTCACTTGGAATGTAGAGAAGCATATTGAACATGGTCATCATGATATCTACTCCAAACATTACGAATATTCGGTGTCTGAAATGTATCTGCCCTTCGAACTTCAATCTTGTTTTAACTTCTTTCAAAAGAAAGTCAAGTATTCGGTTGCCTATCCATTGCATCATCAGCTTAAACGCCTCTTCTTGCCACGAAATTGTGCGAATCGGTCTCGATTTTACCTTAGACAGAATTCGAGCCTTCCTTCAAGTCCAATTGGCTTGGATTTAGCTATAACTTTTCCGCAAGATCAAAAGTCGTTAGGCGTTTGACACTATGTGCTTCTGAGTTTTGTAAGAACTTTGAACTTATCCTTTTCTCCTATATGGAAATCCAACGCACTTAGAATAATACGGTCTCCTTTCTATGTCTCTGTTTTTAAGAACTTTGAAGGTTGAGAAGAGATTTCTTCAGGTAATCTTCATGAACGCACATGTGGTTTCGCTTTTATCTCCCCTTAGATCATAACGGAGATCTTCTGCCGTTCCTCTTTTCTTGATGACGCAAGTCCTTGAAGTGGACCCAATCGTCCTTAACCCAATCGAAATAGTCGTGATCGTAATTCAGGAGTGAGAGAAAGACGCGAGTAAGAAGAACGCAGAGTTCATTAAAGGCATTGAACAGCTCTTTTGGTTCATGGTATGTGCCAGTGTGGGTGATCTCATTTCGAACCCTTACTATCTCGCCTATGTCTCCGAACAAATCATCATATTTGATTTTCAGATGGTCTAGTAATGATTTGATCCCTTTTGCTAGTGAGTGTCTGTTCAAACCTTTGAGTTTCATGTAGACCTCGCTTCTTTGATCTGCGGTTAGCTCCAAAGTGCTCATACAATCACGGCTAGCTTTGTGTAGACATGGACCAAGCTCCTTGTCAAAGGTTTCAGTGTTCATTACGAACTCAGTTCCAGACTTGGTCTCGAATCGATCTACAAGTAGTTCGAGACATGTACATGCCATGAGATACTCAGACTCAAGGACTGTGGCTATGTTTGCTTCCAGATACCATTCTAGTGCGATTCTGAAGTCGTAGAGATCATCCAATTCCTTTTCTCGTCCTTTGTACCCAGCATATGCAGATGCATAGAAATAGGATGAATGTGCGGGATTTGTTAGACCTCTATAGCGGGGATTCTTTGTCTTGGGCTGGCGCATCTTGTGGACAACTCGCTCAAATCGGTCTAGTTCTTTTGATTTTTCATATATGCTCACTGAGCACCAATCGTGAAAACAGGTATCTGCAAGCCTTGAGATGCAAAGAAAGCCTTCTATTACGTCAACTGAATCTGATAAGACTTCTCTGAAGGTCGGAAAGAGCTTAGTTTTCTCCACATGAATCTCAGCTACTGCTGTAATGCCAGAGATATTTAGCGTCTTTATTGAGGAAAGCAGTTCCTTGTTCTCTTTCATCGGACAGAGATATAGCTTGCCTATTCTAGAGTCTACTATGACTCTGAAGGTCTCATCGACATTCAAGAGACTGAAAACTACAACAAGCTCGTCGTGTGGAGCGTCACCAAGCTTCTGTGGATTACAAGTGACCATTTGAGCTACAAACTTGGCAGAAGCTTTTGGATCAGTTCCTCCCCTCAAACTTGTGAGGTAGCACCCTTCGGCAACGAGCTTCACATCAATGTCATCGGCACCCTCAAGTCGGAATAGTTTTTCGGAGCGAAACAACCCATGCATTTTCCAAAAGTTCTCCGATGAAGTTTCGAAACCACCAACAATCACTCCATTTTGCATCTGTCTGATTGTGAAGTCGGCATCAAACGCCTCAGAGTCAAAAATCATCCTTCCTTTGCCTTTATGTTCACTAACTGGCGAGATTAGTTCTTCAGCCATGATTATCATCTCACTCTGTAGGCAACAAACCATATTCAATGTTTTCCAAACTTAATAGACTAAATTCTTTTCATCAAAGCATACATAACGTGTTCCTCTCCGAGCCTTTCGCCAAATGTTGCAACACTCATATTAATGCACATCCAACCGCAATCACTAAATAAATTGATGGCTTTTATCAAATTTTCAAATGTGTACACATGCGATTTATCATATAACAACACATAGGAATCGCCTATTCCTTTTATTGTTTCTTCATTTACCTTTTTTGCTTCAATCTGCATTCAATTCACCTCCCCACAGGTTCCAACGCCACTTTTCCCCTTTTTTTCTCAAACTCTTCGGTCATAAATCTATTAATCTCTAAGTAGGGGAAATTTTCCACGCTTTTCGGTGGATAGTGAAAGTTTGAATCAAATAGAATTTCATCCATGATGTAAGGTTCACTTGCTTGACTTTTTCTTTCTTCAAACAGCTTAAAACTGTCGTAGCTGTTTCTTTTGCGTTTTGCGTCTGCTTGAAGTAGCTCTGAAACTTTCTGTTTTGTAAGTTTCACGGGTTTCTGGTTCCAGAAGCCTAACGGCAATTTCAAGGCTTCTTTTTGGCGTGTCTTAAGCGTGTGTTTCACGTCAATTCTGGTCATAAACGGAAATTGGGGATTACCCCATAAGTTGAAATAGTCTTCTATGAAGTAATGCCATGCGTGTCGGCCATACACTCGGATGGGTTTATCGCCATCTCGCATCATGTAGGTTTTCGCCCTGAAAGACGCTAGATCGCCCTTGCCCTTATTTTCGACTATGAGGGAAAGCGTGTATTCTCCGTCTGTTAGATCGCCATGTTTCCCGCTCATGTCGGTCGTTGAAAAGATAGAATCGGTGTCCATGCCCAAGATTGGTGTCGGGCATCGGTCGAAAAGGTAGCTCATTACTAGGTGACTGTGTGCTAAAATCGTGCTGAACGCTGGATAATTTGTTGTTGTGGCTTCAGGGTGGCTTTGCCCCAATTTGCCGTAGCTCGAATTCAAAACGGCTTTGCTGAAACGGCTTTCTTGGTCGTTCATTTTGCCTTCTAATCGTCTTGTGAGCATGGAAGCATAAAGGTCATGGACTTTTTTTCTGGATTCGTTGAATATTGGCTTGTAGGCTTTGGCTATGGAAATAATTTCCGCTTTCGCTGATGCGAGGTCGAAGGTGTGGAATAAGCCCATAACGTAGCCATTCACATAAGTGACTTGTTTGGCGCGTATGGGTAAACCCCACATTTTGTTTTTTGTTTGGAAAAAGCCTTCTAGCCATCCAAAACGGGGATTGTTCAAATCTCTGTTGACGCATAAATCTTTGGGGTCACATGGGATAACTCCGTCAATCATTAACGCTCTGGTCGTTACGATGCTGAGGGGATAAAGCGATTTCACGTCGTTATAATTTGCGTTGGCGGTGTGTCCGCACACGAAAAACTCGTTTCTTCCCGCGTTTGTGTTTTGCACTATCGCCCTTTCGATTGGGGAAATCAAGATTCGCCCATGTTGTTGCTTGTGGCGTTTGGGGAAACTGAAATATTCAGCGGCTAAAGAACCCGCGCTGGCGTGGATGCGGGGATCACATTTGTTTTCTTCAACTAACCATTTTATTGCTTTCGCTGTTATGACGGCATCGTTTAACGCATAGGTCTTGAAGGCGGCGTGTTCCGATGCGCTTCGCCATTTTCTTAACCCTAGAAAAGCGGGCTTCGGCAATTTCCGCACGCCCACGACTTCGCCAATATCTTCAAGTCTCCGTAGACCAAAATTCAATAACAGTGGTTGCGTGTCGTAAGCTTTAATATTCGCTGAACCGTAACGGATTTTGCCGATTATTTTACCACGATACAGCACCACTTCAACGCTGTGGGGTGGCAACCATTCCTTGATAGCTCCCAAATCGCACAGCACGTTGAACCCAAAAATGTCGGTGAGTGTTCTGCGTCGATTGTGCAACCAGTTCTTTAAGGCTTGTGGAGTTTCCAAAAAAACGTGGTCGTTGCATCCGTCCGAAAACTGCACAGAGTGGACAGATGCGGGGTCGCCCGTGTGCCCTGTGGGTAAGAACTCGGAATCGAACCCTATGTATGAGATGGGCACCTTCTCCCTTATTATAGAAACTTTTTTGATGGACTTTTGATGGTCTTTACATGGGTCACGGCGGGGTGTCTGGTGGGCATGGACTTTCTATTTTTGTTGGATGTGGCTTACAAGAAGTTGCGTTATTTGGATTATGGTTTCTATCAGTATGTTTCTATGAACTACCAGAATCACCGTTTTTTCGGCTAGTACGCACTTTTCTCTTATTGAATGTAGGTTCCATAACGTCTGTCGTTCATCGTATGATAAGCTGAAGTTTGCTTCTGAAAGGTCTAAAGTGATAGTTATGATGTCGCCTTCGTCTGTGTAGAAAAGGGCGATATGCTGCGGGTTGTTTTGTGGGGTGAAAATGTCGTTTCTATTGTTCATATTTTCACTTCTTCAAATTTGGTTAGTTTCCATTGCTGGTCAACTAATAAACGGGCGTGGGAAGGCTTATAAATCTTCGCGGTTGTACGTCCCTTCTTCCGAATACTGCTTTTTTCATACTTGTTTTTCGTAAGGAAGGGATATTTGTGGAGAAAGAAGATGGGAAGCCGCCAAAAAACTAGGACTTGAAACTGTACCCGTAGAAGTCTTACATGCGACAAGCGACGACGAAGCCTTCGAAATTTCGCTGATTGAAAACATCCAACGAGAAAATTTGACTCCAGAGGAAGAAGCAAAAGCGTTCGCGCACTATCTCAAAAAGAAGAAATGGGGAAGATGTTTGTTTTAGACTTGGAATTTGAGCATTGCTAGTTGATTATTCTGATTGTGTCGGTTCCTTGGAATGGTGTTCCATCATTAAGTTTACCAGTGATAGCCAAGGTCACAGTCACGAACTTGCCTGTCATACTGACTGAGTTTAGAATGTATTCCATCACTTTGGTTCTATCAAACTTAACCATCAAGTCAGGAATGGCATCATTATCATAGTCTCCAATAGCGGTAGGTTTCAACTCTGCTGAAACAGTGCCATTCAGTTTTATGGTTGAAACATTGATGTTAGCAACATCATTGCCATCGGGAAGTTCAATGTAGCATGTAACCAGTTTGCCTTTGCTCCTCAAGTTCAAAGTGTCAGGTTCAAAGTCTACAGTTGCTTTAATGGTTGGAGTCCAAGGATTCATAAGAGGATAACGATCCGTGTTATTCTCATCTATAATGTAATGTGTGTCTCCAATTCCATCACTACCAAGCTGATCCTGATTCTCGCCTAGGAACAAATCAGAACCATTATAGTCGCTCCAGTAGTTCCCACCAGAAGGATAGCCATCATCCCAAATGTTGTTAATTTGCTCTTTGATATATACCTGATTTGAGTTATTGACGAAGTTGTTGTGGAAAATCGTATTATTACTAGATGGCCAAGAATCGAACCAAATTCCATATTGGTTGCTGGATACGGTGTTGG
>Ga0315279_10008065_pt1 | contig 12831 bp, 8 predicted proteins | sample YL17G06_20_MG_FD_203694 | JGI IMG/M metagenome (GOLD analysis project Ga0315279, IMG submission 203694) | Sediment microbial communities from Yellowstone Lake, YNP, Wyoming, USA - YL17G06_20 | ecosystem: Environmental > Aquatic > Freshwater > Lake > Sediment | place: USA: Wyoming | collected... | reverse complement strand
CGTCTCGCCCATGAGTCCCACGGGCGTCCCGCCCGTGAGTGGCATGGGCGTCTCGCCCATGAGTCCCACGGGCATCTTGCCCGTGGTCGATTCCAGTATCGACAAACGCCGAGGCTCATACCTTCCCCATTGGACTCGCGAAGGAGCGACTTACGCCGTCAGCTTCCGCTTAGCTGATTCTCTGCCCGCCAAAGTACTGGAGAGTTGGAAGAAGGAACGTGAAGAGATCGTCCAGCGTGCCAAGAGCCAGGAACGGTCGTTGACCACCCTGGAACGCAAAGAGTTGCATCAACTGTACTCCGCTCGTGTTGAGTCATTCCTCGACGCCGGTCAGGGGGCTTGCCACCTTCGTATCCCGGAAGTTGCCGAAGTGGTCCAGAATGCTCTGCAACATTTCGACGGCCAGCGATATGAACTAATCGCCTGGGCTGTCATGCCCAATCACGTTCACGCTGTTGTCAGGCCCCTTCCCGGCCACGAACTTGAGGGAATCCTTCATTCATGGAAGTCCTTCACGGCCAAGCAGGCCAATACGATTCTGGGACGGCAGGGCCAGTTCTGGCAGGAGGAGTACTACGACCACCTCATACGCGATGAGGAGGACTTCTGTGGAAACGTGAACTACATCCTGGCAAACCCAGCCAAGGCGGGGCTCAAGGACTGGGCTTGGATTGGCATGAAGAAGAGACAGGAGCAGGGCCAAGATGGCCCTGAGACGCACGGGCAAGATGCCCGTGAGACTCATGGGCGGGACGCCCATGCCACGAACGACCCAGCCGGGATCGAGTACATCACCGTCGCCACGACGCGGCCGGAGACGATGCTGGGCGACACGGCCGTGGCGATGAACCCTCGGGACCCGCGCGCCGCCGCGCTTGTGGGCCGCAAGGTCCGACTGCCTATCGTGGGGCGCGAGATTCCCATCATCGCCGACGAGCACGTCGTCATGCCGGACCCCGACAGCGCCGACGAGAAGGCGAAGTTCTCCACCGGCTTCCTGAAGGTCACGCCGGCCCACGACCCGGACGACTACGCCATAGGCGAGCGTCACTTAGACGAGATTGCCGGCGCGCGGGACTCCGGCGAGCAACTCGACGATGCGACGAAGAAGAAACTGGTCTTCATCAACGTGATGGCCCCGGACGGCACGATCAGCGACAAGCACGGCTGGGAGGATGCCGACGCCCCCGAGGCCCAGAACCTGCTGGGCATGGACCGCTTCGAGGCCCGCCAGGCGGTCGTCGAGTTCTTCCGCTCCGAGGGCTTGCTGGAAGAGGTCCGCCCCTACCGCCACCCCGTCGGCCACAGCTATCGCAGCCACGTGCCCATCGAGCCGTACCTGTCCGACCAGTGGTACGTGGCGGTGAAGAAGGAGATTGCGGATTGCGGATTGCGGATTGCGGATTGGGTCGCGGAGCACCCGGACTTGGTGGAGCAGAAGGACGGCATGGCGTATCTGGCCAACTCCGACGTGCCGGCCGCTTCGCTGGCTGGGCTGGCGCTGTCGCCGCTGCTGGACGGCCGGCTGCACTTCACACCCGAGCGATACGCGGTGACCTACCGCACCTGGCTGGAGAACCTCCGCGACTGGCCCATCAGCCGCCAGCTCTGGTGGGGACACCAGATACCGGTCTGGGCCGCGGAGATGTCGCGTGCCGAGTTCGGCAAGCGGTGCCTCGTGGCGGCCGCGTCGTTGATTACGGAGAACGGTGGGATCGCCATCCGTGCGGTCCGCGAAAGCGGCGAGGCGTTTTTCGTCAGCGGCCGGGCCGGCGCCTACGAGGAACTGGCCAGGCTGCGGGACACCGTGGGGGCCGACGAGCCGCTGCGGTGGTACATTTGCCTGCTCGACGAGGATGCTGAATTGCGATGTCTGCCGGAAGGCAAGACTGCCGAAGACCTGATCGCCGAGAGCGTCCGCCGCGATCAGCAGTGGTTGAGCGACGCGACCGTCGGCAAGAAGTCGGGCATGCGGCGCGTCAAGGTCAGTGATTTCCTCGCCAAGGCCGGCTTCGTGCAGGACCCCGACGTCCTGGACACCTGGTTTTCCTCGGGCCTCTGGCCGTTCTCTACGCTTGGCTGGCCCGCGCAGACGCCGGAACTGGCCAAGTACTACCCCGGCGACGTGCTCTGCACCGCCCGCGAGATCATCACCCTCTGGGTCAGCCGCATGGTCATGCTCGGGCAGTATTGCTGCGGCGACATCCCCTTCCGCGACGTGTTCATTCACGCGATGATCCAGGACGGCCAGGGGCGCAAGATGTCCAAGAGCCTGGGCAACGGGATCGACCCGCTGGTGGTCATCGACAGCCACGGCGCCGACGCGATGCGGTTCACGCTGGTCTCGATGACCACGCAGACGCAGGACGTCCGCATGCCGCTGAAGGAGATCGAGCTGCCCGACGGGCGAAAGGTCAACAGCTCCGAGAAGTTCGACCTCGGGCGGAACTTCTGCAACAAGCTCTGGAATGCCTCGCGGTTCGCGCTGATGAACCTCGCCGGGGCCCCGCCCTGGCAGACCGTCAGCCACAAGACCAACCTGTCCGACGCGTGGATCCTCAGCCGGCTCAACTCCACCATCCGCGACACCACCGCCGCAATCGAGTCGTTCCGGTTCAACGAACTGGCCGACACGCTCTACCACTTCATGTGGGACGATCTGTGCGACTGGTACCTGGAGATCGCCAAGACGCGGATCGGCGGCGGCGCCCAGGAGCCCAAGGCCGTGCTCGCACACTGCCTGGACGTGCTGCTTCGCCTGCTGCACCCGGTAATGCCGTTCATCACCGAGGAGATCTGGGGCAAGCTCAACGGCGTCGCGCCCGACCGCGGCCCCACCGGCGAGAGGGCCGAGAGGCTGCTGGTGGCCGCACAGTGGCCCTACGCCGACGCCGCCGCCATCAGCCAGTCCGTCGAGGATGAGTTCGCCCTGCTCCAGGACATCATCCGCCAAATCCGCAACGCACGCCTCGAGCACAACGTCGCGCCGAAGCAGGCGGTCAACCTGGCCGTCGAGGCCACCGGCTCGCTTGCGAACCTCATCCGCGAGAACGCCGCCCTCATGCAGGCCCTGGCCAACGTGGACCGCATCAGCGTCCAGGACCATCTGGGCGAGCGCCCCGCCAACGCCGCCGCCATCAGCTCCGGCGGCGCCAGGCTCTACGTACTGGACATCATCGACGTCGCTGCCGAGCGATCCCGGCTGACAAAGCAGGCCGAAACGCTGAGAAAGGGAATCGCCACGATCGAGGGCAAGCTTGGCAACGACAGCTTCCTTGCCAAGGCCCCGGCCGACCTCGTCCAGCGGGAACGCGACCGCCTGGCTAAACTTAAAGTGGAGTTCGCGGCCGTGGACGCGGGATTGGCGGCGCTATGATGGTAGCCGGTAGCCGGTAGCCGGTAAGAAAAGCAAAAGCGGAACCCGAAATCAGGAACCCAGAACCAGGAAGGAGCCCCGGGCAAGCTGTTGAGGCCTGTTCGCTTCAGCGAGCAGGAAGGCGAAGCAGGGTCCATAGAGTCCATGAAGTCCATAGAGTCCATCATCGAGTCCCCCATCCCATTCGCCAAGCTTTCCGGCAGCGGGAACGACTTCGTCTGCATCGACAACCGCGACGGGCGGTTTGACGCCATGCTGGCGGACGGCCCGCGCAGGGAACATTTCGCGCGCCTGCTGTGCCGCCGCAGCATGGGAATCGGGGCCGACGGCGTGATCCTCGCGTGCAGGCCCGAGATCGAAGAGGTCGCCGACCTGGGCGCCCGGTTCTTCGAGGCCGACGGCAGCGAGGCGGCGTTGTGCGGCAACGGCACCGCCTGCTTCACGCGGTGGGCGTTTGACGGCGGGTTCGTGGCGAACTCGTCTATCCGCATCCTCACCCCCGCCGGCGTGGTCGTGGCTGAAAGGGGCGGCGGCGCGTATATCGTCGTGTGCATCCCCGCGCCGCAGGATGTGCGGCGAGGGCTATGCGTACACGTCGACGGTTTCCCGATGGCGTGCGACTACGTCGTGACGGGCGTGCCGCACCTGGTGACGCTCGTCGAAGACGTGGACGCCATCGACATGCCCCGCCTGGGCCCCGCGCTGCGCCACCACCGGAGATTCCAGCCCGCGGGCGTGAACGCCAACTTCGTGCAGGTGCTCGGCGAGGGCGAACTGGCCGTGCGGACGTGGGAGTTCGGCGTCGAGGGCGAGACGCTCGCATGCGGCACGGGCTCGGCCGCCGCCGCCATCCTGACCGCACTGCGGAACGACTGGCCAAAGGAGTACCGCTCGCACAAGAAGCCCATAACGGTCCACGCGCGCAGCGGCGACCTGCTGCGGGTCTACTTCACACAGGCCGACGACGGGGCCATCACCGACGTCTGCCTGGAGACCGTGGTGCGGTTCCTCTTCAGCGGCACGATGTCCGGCGAGTTGGCCGACGGAGCCTTGAATGGTCAGTAGCACGGGCATCCCCGTTAGGGGTCCCAAGGACCTGCCCGTGAGTCCCACGGGCATCTTGCCCGTGCAACTTTGCGAGCGACGATGTTCAGCATAGACCAGAACAGTCACAGCCTCTGGGATGCGATTCCCAAGCTCCACGCCTTGGCGCACAAGGGCGCGGCGGTGACGCATTTCATCGAGGACGTTGACGCCGCCTTCACCGCGCTCGGCTCCGGCCTCGACGCGAACTCGCTCTCGCTCGTCCGCGAGCGGTTCCACCGGTCCGGCGGGGCCGACTGGGGGGCGGCACTGTTCTACACCGAGTTCCTCGGCCGCCAGCCGACTGAAATCCGCAACTTCGAGCCGCTTGTCGGAATGAAGACCAACGTCCTGGCCGGAAAACTTGGCCGGAGCGTGGACGACCTTTACGACGAGTTCTCCCCAGGCGACAACTGGCAGCTTATCGGGTCGAGCTTCGTCGGCGACCGCGAGCACCACCGCGTCGTCGGCGACCTTTCGCTGGCCGAGACGGCCCCGTTCGTCCGCGAACTGCTGGCCAAGGCGAGACAGGACACGCTCCGCAGTTTTCCGGCCAGGGCGTCGCAAGGGCGGGCCAACGAGTGGTTTGACCGCGAGACCGCCCTGGTCGAGCGGCTGCTGGGCGAGTTGTCCGGCGGGCGGCTGGTGGACCTCTATGTGCGGTGGATGGGCGAACACTTGTCGCATTGCGGGCAGTCGGTGCGACTGGACCTGACAAGCAGGTTGTTCGCCTGCGATAAGCTCGACTCGCCGGGCCTGCGCCTGGTGAGGCCCTTCGTTGCCGATTACGCCGCCGCGGCCGGGATGTACAACGACGCCATCGCCGAGACCAACATGCCCATGCGGCCGCTGGACACAAAGGCCGGCGAGATGCCGCTTTTCGCGACGATGGCCCGCGACGGCCACTTCGCGCGAACGGGCGTGTTCCTTCGCGACGGCGCGGTTCAGATCGACGGGCGGGCCTTTGCGCCCGGCAAAGACGGCGTGCCGGCGCCGGCTGATCTTGCGGACGCGGGCATCCAATGCCTCGTCGGCAAGGCGATGCTGCTTGTCTCGCAGGTCCGCATGGGTCCGTCGGGCGAGGCCCTGGCGCTGCCCTACCGTGGCTCGGCGTACATGCCGGCCGCCCGCGCGCTGGTCCGCAAACTCGCCGCCGCGGGCATGACGGCCGGGCCGCTGAGGCCTATCGTGCGAGTGCGCCTTCACCTGCTGGACCGGATGCGCGAACTCGACACGCCGATTCGCCTGCCGGCCTGGCTGGCCGAGGCGATTGGCGGCGAGGAAGTGCCCGCCCGCCGGCTCGGCCAGGCGTGGCAGGACCTCGCCGGCCAGGCGCGCAGGCGGCTCGACAGCTTCCGCGACGACGACGCCCGCCGGCGATGGCAGACTGAGGAAATGCCCGACCTCCATGCCGAGATCGCCGCCCGTAACGGCCGGCGGCGCGACCTGGCCGCCAAAGACCCCAAGAACCCTGAGCTCCGCGTAATCTGGAAAGAGGTCAGCGGGTTGCAGACAAAGATCCTCGACCGCACCGTCCGGCGGATCGACGCGGACAGCCGGCTTGCGGACCTGGATTACTACGACACGCGAGGCGCGGCCTTGCCGTGGTGCGTGGCGTTGGGCGGCGAAAGCTTTTATAATGAGGTCATCGACCAGGCCGAGGTGTACGACGAAGAAGGAAAAGAAGAAGATTACCGCAGAGGCACAGAGTCACAGAGATAAAGAAGAAACAGAGAAACATGTTGTTATTTGTGTAATCTCCTTTGGGATCTGTTTCTGTTGCTAAGGTTATTTCTTTCTCTTGTTCTCATCGCCTCAGCGTCTCTGCGGTAATCCGTTTTGAGGTAATCTGCTTCTTTCGATCCAAGAACCATGAGCAAGCGCGACGCAATACGGGCCCATTACGACCATCGCTTCAGCCCCGAAAAGGCCAACCACGAAATCCTCGACTGGGCCAGCGCCGAAAGCCAGCAACGCCGATTCGAGGTCCTGGTCGAGAACGTGGACCTTCGCGGCATGAAACTGCTCGACGTCGGCTGCGGGCTCGGCGACCTGCTGGCGTTCCTTCAGCGCCAAGGCATCGAAGTGGACTACACCGGCGTGGACATCCTCCAGAAGATGATCGACCATTGCGGCAAGCGTTTCGACGCCGGGCGGTTCCTCCAGGCCGACATCTTCTCCCGCGAGGCGTTCGAGCCGGGACAGTTCGACCTGGTCTTCACTTCCGGGGCTTTCAACCTGGACCTCGGCAACAACCTGGAGTTCCTTCCGGTGGCCATCGACAGGCTGCTGGAACTGTCGCGCCAATACGTGGTCTTCAACCTGCTTCACGCGCGCTGGACCAAGCCCGAGCCGGGCTACTTCTTCTACGACCCCCAGTTTGTCCTGCGCCACCTCGCCCGCCGCAAGCTGGCAGTCAGGCTCATCGACGACTACCTGCCGAACGACTTCACGGTGATCTGCGAGAAGAAGCGGTAGCCGGCGGCCTTGTCAGGAATTTCCGCGCGGGGGATGAACCGATCGGCCGGGATCGGGTACTTATGGTGAACATGCAGGTCAACGAGGACCCCAAACCGTCCGGCCTGGCTCCTCCGGAAGGTGGGCCGGCACGCACAGAGGCGGCCGGCGTCTCGACCGAGGCGCAGGCCGAACTGCTTGCGGGCATGCGAAGGAAAGACCGGCAGGCGTTCGCCATGGTGATACAACAGTTCAGCGCGGTCCTGACGAAATCGGCCTACGTGTACCTGGGCGATGGCCACGACGCCGAGGACGCGGTTCAGGAGACGTTTCTGGCGGCCTGGGACGCATCCGGGCGGACCGGCGAGGGCACCAACCTGTCGCACTGGCTCTTCGGCATACTGATGAATCGCTGCCGGAAGCATATTCGGTCGGCCGGGAGGCGGAGGCGACGCGATCGGCAGGCGTTTTGGGATCGCCGGGAAGCGTTGGCCCGCGCCGGCGAAGGGGTGCGGGAGGGGTCAACTGATGTGAGGGATGCGATGGCGGTGCTTGGCCCGGAGCACCGGGAAGCGATAATCCTTCGGTATTATCAGGGTTTGAGCGTTTCGCAAGCGGCGGCGGCGCTCGGAATACCGCCCGGGACGGTCAAGAGCCGCTGCCACGTGGCGATTTTGCGGCTCAGAAGCATCATCGAGGCCGGCGCATGACGCGGGAGAACGATCATCTTGAGCGGTTCGAGGCCCGTCTGGCTGAGTCGCTGGGCGGCCTGGCGCGGGCGGCGCCGGGCGGGCCGGACGTGGCCAGGGTGTTCGCGGCGCTTCGCCGCAGGCAAATCGTGCGGTCCGCGGCGGCGGCAGGCGCTATTTGCGTGCTCCTGGCGGGCGCGGCGACGCTGTGGCGATGCTGGCCAGATGCGGCCAAGAACCAGCCCGGAGGGCATATTGCGCGCCCAACCATGCAAATCGCCTTGCCGCAGGCACGCCGAGACGCGCCGGCAAGCATCATGCCGGCGATGCCGGCTCTGGCCTTTGACGCCCCGGCGGTGGCGATGACCCCGCCGGCAGTCAGGATGGAGGTCCAGCCGCTCTCTGCGCTTGGTTGGCTGCGCGGCCCGACGCCGCCGGGCGCCATCAACTGCCACATGCCGAGCCTATCGCTTGCCTTGTGGGCAGGCACGCCGAAACAAACGACTAATGAAAGGACACTGCAATGAAGACATCGAAGATGGCCATTCAATTCGCGGCACCGGTTTGCGCGATGTTGTTGGCGGCGAGCCTTTCCGCGGCCGGGCCGGAGGCAAAAACGGAGCCCCCAAAGGCGGCCGCCGCGACGAAAATCGTGCCGCCGGAAGAAGCTCTGAAGATGACCATCCAGAAGTTCAACTTCAGCGACGTCGATCTGAAGGACGTCATCTCGTTCGTTCGCGAATACACGGGCACTAACGTGGTGGTGCGATGGAAGGTGCTGCAGAGTATAGACGTGGGGCCTGGTTTGAAAGTCAGCATGGATCTCAGGGATGTAACGGTCGAGACGGCGCTGAATACGATGCTCCGAGACGTTTCTCTCCCGGTCGTGAACCTGACACTGACATACGCTATCAAGGATGGCGTTCTGGTCATCAGCACGTCGCAGGATTTGAACAAAAACACTACGGTAGTCTATGACGTGAGCGAGATTGTTGAGGGGGCCGAGGAGTCGGACATCATCGGCCTGACCAACTCGCTGGTTCCTCTTGAGGTCGTCCTCAGCGATGTGCAGTTGGTGAAGGGCTCGCTGATCGTCTCGGCCGATGCGTCGCAGCACGAGAAGATTCGCGAGATGATCGATCAGGTGAAAAAGAACACATCGAGCAGCCCGCCGTCGGCGCGGGCGATGGCGAAGCAGTCGCAGGAGCAGATCAAGACGATCGTCTCGATGAAGGACACGTGCTCCGATCCGATGGCGATGTGCGTGGTGGCGCTGGGATGCCTGCGGAGCGAGACAAAGGAAACGCCTGAGCAACTGGTCAAGACGCTGGAGGCGGTGCTTGCCGAGACGAGCGCCGTGGGCGCCCGCAGCGCCATTCGCATGACGCTGAAGGACTTCTACGGGCAGATGGGCAACACGGCCAAGGTCAAGGAGCACCTGCTGGGGATCATCAAGGACAACGAGAAGGCGATTGCCGCGGGCCTGGGCGGCGGCGGGGGCGTAGCGCGCTGAGCAGGCCTTGCGGGCGTGTGCTATTGAGGTGCAGAGGTGATAGCCGGCTGAGTTGCGGCCGGCGCGGCCGGTGGAGTTGGCAGCGGCTTGGCGGGCTGAGTGGCGGGCGGCTGAGTGATAGCCGGCTGGGTCGCGGCCCGGGTGGCTTCCAGCAGGTCGGGCGTCGGCGACAGGATCTCCGCCGCCGGGACTGTGCTTCGGCCAATCTGGAGCAGCGGGGTGTCGTCGGGCTGGAGCAGCGCGTTCTCAAGCTGCGCCATCAGGTCGCGATTTCCGTTGACGTGCGACCTTGCCCAGCCCTTGATCGAGGCCAGCAGCGTTCGCGGGCGAATCTCCAGTTCCACTTCGGCAACCAGGGCGTTGGCGCGGTATCGCACCGCCAGCACGGCCGCGCCGTGGAGGAACACCTCCGCGTGTGCATCAGGCTGGTCCGTGCCCGCCAGGAATTTTCGCACCGTGAGGTCGGGCCCGATGGGCAGATCGCCGACGCGCCGGGCAAGCTTCGCTATCGCGTCGTCCCTTGCGGCCCGCTCGGCCAGGATCCGGCCCTTGGTGGTGCAGTGCTTTTGCCAGAGCTCGCGGACGTCGGCGGGCATCTTGGCCAGGTCCACGCAACGTGATCCCTGCTCGACGGCCATCCACGCCGAGAATCCCAGCGTCTTTGGCTCGTCCACCTTCTGCGCCGCGCCGGCTGGCTGGGAGGCGGGCCCACTGGTCGGGGCGACGGCGGGCCTGCTTGCCGGCTCGGTTGTCGGCCTGATGAACGGCCCGGCCGGTATTGTCGTGGGGGGCCCCGCGACGGGCCCAATGGCCGGTTCAGGCAGCGGCTGGATGTACGGCGCGCCGCCAGGCCTGGTCGTCGGCACAGCCGGTTCGGGCAAGGGCTGGATGAACGGCGCCGGATGCGTCGTCGGCGCGGGCTGGGCCTGGGCCGGCGCGGAAGCCGGACCTGCCGTCAGCGCCGCCGCCATCGACAAACCCCACGCCGCAATCCATGCCCATCTCACCATCTTCGCAACTCCTTGCACGCGCCTCATGCTTCAGCCTTCAGGCTAAAAACAAGTGACTGCCCTGCTCGCCTAAGCGAAGACGCCTCGCGGTGTGACACTTCTCCCAGGTTCCAGGTTCCAGGTTCCAGGTTCCGCCTTTCTTCTTTTTCGGCCTACTGCTTCGCCGGCTTCTCGCCGGTGTACTTGCCGTCGTCTTGCTGGCTTCGCGGCGCGACCCAGGCCTTGGCCATGATATCGGATATCTTCTTTGCGATGTCGGGATGCTCCGCGGCCAGGTCGTGCTCTTCGCCGACATCCACGCTCAGGTCGTAGAGCTTCACGCCGTTTGCTCCGCCAATGCCCTTCCATTTGCCCATTCGCACGGCCTGCGTGCCCGGTTGTGCGCTGCCGATTGCCCAGTAGAGGTACTCGTGCTCGGTCTGCTGCCCGGTCGCCAGCAGCGTCGGGACAATGGATATGCCGTCGATATTCTTCGGCACGTCGCCGGCCGCCCCGGCCAGTTCGGCAAGCGTCGGCATTACGTCGGGGAAATACCAAGGCAGGGCGCTTGTCTGCCCGGCCTTGATCTTGCCCGGCCAGCGGACCACCATCGGCACGCGGATGCCGCCCTCGTTCATCGACCGCTTGAAACCCTTGAACTTGCCGGATGAGTCGTGAACGCCGTCGAACCGCTTGGCCGCGCCGTTGTCGGAAGTGAAGAACACGATCGTGTTCTCGTCGATGCCCAGCGTCTTGAGCAAGGCTAGAATCTCGCCCACCTGCCTGTCCATCATCGAGTCCATGGCCGCGACCGTCTTGGCGTCCTGGGGCCAGGGCTTGTCCTTGTACAGCGCCACGGCCGGGTCGTCCTCGGGTATCTGGTAGGCCGCGTGAGGCGGCGTCCACGGGCAGTAGCAGAAGAACGGCTTGTCCGCGTTGGCCTTGATGAACTTGATCGTCTCGGCGAAGATCGCATAGTGAGTGTAGCCGCGATCCTGGTTGACGATCTCGCTGTTGCGAAACAGGTTCGTGTAGTATGTGTGGGCGTGCCACTGGTTGTAGTACCCGTAGAACAGGTCGAAGCCCTGCCGCTCGGCCGCACCGTCTTTGCCCTGGTTGCCCAGGCCCCACTTGCCGAAGCCGCCGGTTGCGTACCCGGCCTTCTTGAGAACCTCGGCGACCGTGACGTCCTCGGGAAACAGCGGGACCCCCCCACTGTTGCCGCGGACGGGCGTGTGGCCCTTGTGCAGGCCCGTCATCAGCGTGCTGCGGGCAGGGGCGCATACCGTGTCGCCGGAATAGCAGTCCGTGAACCGGATGCCCTCGGCCGCCATGCGGTCGATGTTGGGCGTCAGGATCGTCTTGCTGCCGAAGCAGCCGAGATCGGCGTAGCCCATGTCGTCGACAATGATGAAGATGATATTGGGCTTTCGTCCGGCCAAAGCGGCGGACCGCGTGACTCGCGGCAAGGCCAGGGCAGCGGCCCCGGCCGCCATGGCCTTCATGAAATCCCTGCGGCTAAGTGAGGTCATCTTCCATGTTTCCTGTATTCGCAGTTCGTCGGGGCCGCGGCGATTCGGGACGGCCCGCGCGGCTTTGGCCCGGTCAACGCGGCCGGGCCATTAGGCAGGCATTATAGTGTCTGCCGCTTACGATTGCGACTATTCCCAAACAGGTCCTGGGGTGGGCGTGGCGCGGCCGGCCGACGGCACGCAAAACGCCAGCAAATGGCGGCTTGCGGCCCCGGATAAACCGCACCTTTTGCCCATATTCACCAGCCTGCGGAAACGGGCCATCTTGCCCGCGCTATCTTCTTGTAACTCTTGGGCTTAAAATGGTTAAGTGGGCCGGTTTCCCCCTATGCGCCGTGCAAAAGCGCGATACAATGAATCCAGCAACTGAACGAAGTGAAGGAGTAACGATTGCCTCAGGAGGTAATCCCATGAGTCGTGAAAGTATACGCCGCAAGTTGAAGATGGTCTTCTTCATCATCCTCAGCTTCGCCGCCATGTGCTGAGTGTCTCAGTTTGCCGGCCCCGCGCCGACCTGATTATTCACGGTGAGACTTCTCGCTAGCTCTAGGGCTCGTCGCGATGCGGCGGGCCTTTTCATTTGGTAGCCGGCTTGCCGCGGCGTAGCCGAAGGCGAAGCCGGGTAGCCGGTGAGAAGAAAAGGCGGAACCCGTCAACAAAGGCGGAACCAGGAACCCGGGAGAAGAAAAGGCGGTTCCGCCGTTTTGCTTTTCCGGGTTCCGGGTTCCAGGTTCCCGGTTCCGCTTTTTGCTTTTCCAGGTTCCGAGTTCCAAGTTCCCGGTTCCGTCGTTTTGCTTTTCCGGCTACCGACTACCGCCCGCCAGGTCTTCGGGCCGCTTGCCGAGTCGTTTGAGGAACTCGGCCTCGTCGATTATTTCGACGCCGAGCGCGCGGGCCTTATCGGCCTTGGAGCCGGGGTTTTCGCCGACCACGACGAAGTCGGTCTTGGCGGACACGCTGGACGCCGGCCGGCCGCCGGCGGCCTTGATGGCGTCGTCTACCCCCGTGCGGCTGAAGAACTCCAGTATGCCGGTGACCACGACCGTCATGCCCAGCAGCGGCGATTTCGGCCCGGCGCTGGCGGCGGGGCGGGCCGCCGTCATCTTCACCCCGGCAGCCTTGAGACGAGCGATGATTTCCCTGCCGGCCTCGCCGCTCAGGAACGCGTGGACGCTATCGGCGATGACCGGGC
>Ga0315279_10008063_pt1 | contig 12832 bp, 10 predicted proteins | sample YL17G06_20_MG_FD_203694 | JGI IMG/M metagenome (GOLD analysis project Ga0315279, IMG submission 203694) | Sediment microbial communities from Yellowstone Lake, YNP, Wyoming, USA - YL17G06_20 | ecosystem: Environmental > Aquatic > Freshwater > Lake > Sediment | place: USA: Wyoming | collected... | reverse complement strand
CGCGGGGGGGGCGGGCGCCGCGCCCGCGCCGCCCGCCCCCCCCCCCCCCCCCTGGTCTGGCGTACAGGTTGGCCCCCTCACCCGCCGCGCTTGCAGCGCGGCACCCTCTCCCCACAGGGGAGAGGGTAGCGAACCACCCCAATACGAATACCCACTCCCCACGCCTGGTTGATCGCAACTCGGCCGAACCACCAAGTGGCTGCAAAAAATGTCTGCATTGTCAGCTCCTGATCAGGGCATTCGCCGGATGTCGAGTATAACGCATGGTGGCTGTCGGCCAGAGCAGTTCCTCTCTGAATCCCGAGGCTGTCCAGCTTGCGGAAGCCCCGGTTGATGATATGTTCCGTTCGTTGACCCGGTCTCAACAGAGGGCAGCTATAAGACCCAAGCGAAAGGATGAGGAGACCAGGGCCGCCATCAAAGGAGTCATCCATGTCCTGCCATCGAGAAGAAAAGCGTGACTTGAAAGCCGCCGCGGCGCTCCCCCTCACCCTTCCCTCTCCCCAGGGGGGAGAGGGTGGGGTGAGGGGCGCCTGATCGTCTTAGTTTGCCTCGCCTGCTCTCCTACGCGGGCAACTTGGGGTGAGGAAAACAACGCGCTGGTCCCAGTACCGAAACTGGAGAACGATTGTTACGATTGCTGGGCGCGGCACAAGGAAGTTCTCAAAATCAAGGACTCCATCAACCCTGAGGTCGTGCTCCCCCTCACCCTTCCCTCTCCCCAGCGGGGAGAGGGTGGGGTGAGGGGCGACTCGATCACGCACTTCTGGGCAGGGGAACCTGCGGGACCGATGAAGAACGGTCCGAAGGCCTGAGAGGGTCTTGGGGTCACAGAGCACGCATAACCAGAAGAGGAGGGTCAGGAATGAAAAGCGGTCCCACGGTTCGTCATCGTCGCTGGCCCATCCTGGGGCTCATTACATTGCTCTCCTCTCTCCTCTCTGCCGCTGCCGAGACACCCACAGCGGAGAGCAATTTCACGGTCAAGCTCCCGCCAGCACGCTTTGGCTCGGACCTTCTTGCGAGCTCGCCCTTCGGCATCAACACGTCCCTGCGCCCGGACGCACCCGACCTGGGGGCGCGCCTCGACGCCATGCAGGAGGCCGGGGTCAAATGGGGGCGGCAGGACTTCACGTGGCGTGCGATCGAGAGGGAGATGGGGAAGTACGATTTCGAGCCATACGAGAGGCTCGAATCGGATTGCCGGAGGCACGGTCTGCTGATCTTCGGCTGCCTCGCCTACGCGCCTAAGTTCCACGACCCGCGGACGCAGCAGGGCGCCGAGGCCTATGCGGCCTTCGCCGCGGCCTGCGCGAAGCGGTTCGCCGGCAAGGTGGACTGCTGGCAAATCTGGAACGAACCCAACGGCGGCTACTGGAATGGCAAGCCCGAGGAGTACGCCCGCTGCCTGGCCCTCGCCGGCAAGGCGATCCACGAGGCGAACCCCAAGGCGAAGGTCCTCGGCCTCAACACGGCTTTCTGCGATGTCCTGTGGGCAGAGAAGATCTTGAAACTCGTGCCATACGACTGCTTTGACATCGCCTGCTTCCACCCGTACCGGCCGCCATCTGCGCCGGAGGAGAAGTTCGATTGGTGGGAGCTCGACCAGTACGTGAAGAGCTGGCACAAGCATGATCTCACGCCCGAGTATCCGCTGATCCACATGACGTTCCTCGAGCAAGCGGAGGAGCTGCGCAAGGTCATGGCAAAGTTCGGCGAGCCGAAACCGATGTGGATCACGGAAATCTGCTGGAATTCCCATATCCACCCCTACGGCACTTCAGAGTTCCGCCAGGCGGACTTGGCCGTGCGGTTCCACCTTCTCTCCATCGCCTCGGGGAAGATCGAGAAGGTCTTCTGGTGGACGCTGAAGGACGGGGGGAAGCGGCAGTTTGACCAGGCCGACATGGTGGGGCTGATGCGCGAGGACCTCTCGCCGAAGTACTCCTACGTCGCTTTCGCGGTCATGACGCGGATGCTCGAGGGCAAGAGGTGGGTGCGGAACGACGCCTTCGGCCCTGACGTCTACGCGGCGGTCTTCACGAACGCTGACGGGGCGCCGGACGAGGACATCATCGCCGCCTGGTCGCCGAAACCGTACGCCTACGTCCGCGTGAACGTCACCGAGAAGGGAATTGACGTCGTGGACATCTTCGGGACGCGCCGGCACGTGACCTATGATGGTGTGCGGACGAGGTCGCTCCCGGTCCCCCTCGGGGAAAGCCCGATATACATCCGGGGACCCAAGGGCTTGAAGGCAACGGTGCGGCCCGATCCGGGATGGTGATTGGCACTCCCTTGTGGGTCGGGTTGGCAACCCGACCGACGATGTGCGTCTCCGGCAGATGTATACTGCGCGCGGTTGAGATCTCTGCTTTTCCGGAGTCCCTTAAGTCCCCTGAGTCCCTTGGGTCCCTTAAGTCCCTTCGATCGCTTCCGCCTGCGGGCAATTTCTGGTATTTCACCCGCGCGCAGTATAAGGGCAAGGGCGCGGGCCGCGTTCGCGAAGTGCGCGGACCTGTTATCTTATCAGTTCGGTGCTGAAGACGAAGCAAGGGCTGCTCGCACGCTTGGCGATGGTGTTCTTCGCATTGGCACTCAGGAAATCGTACACCTGCTTGGCCTGCGGAAAACCAGTACGAATGCCAATGGCCGCTGCGCCCAGGGCCAGATCGCAATAGGAGCCCGGATAGTCCCCCTGGGCGATGGGCTTCAGGTCCTCCTTGCCAAAGTGCTCGAACAGGCCCTTCCAGGTCGTTGCCTTGAAGTTGCCCTTGGGTTCCTCGAAAGTCCACCAGTAGCCGCAGGCGCACTGCGGGTCGAAGTCCGGCGCATGGCTGAACCGCCCCATCGAGAATTCCAGCAGCAGGGGCCGCAGCGTCTCGGCATCCTTGAAGCCTGCGCCGGCGGTGCAATCAACCGCCATGATCATGTAGTCGTGCTGCCACGGCGCGTAGACCAGCTTCCCGTCATGGTGTTCGCTCATGAGAATGCCCAGCGGGTGGGCGTCAGGGCCCTTCATCGCCGCGACGTAGCGCTGCAGCGTGTACTCCACGCGCTTAGTGAAGCTCTCCCTCTCCGGGTCGCCGTCCAGGGCGATGCCTGCGGTCAGGGCAACCGTGCGCAGGCACCAGGCACTGCCCCGCAGTTGCCCGTTGTAGATCGTGCCTTTGGAGTACTCGGGGCTGGCGCTGAGCACCACGTAACCGGCCCAGAAGTAGCTTTCTTCCAGGAAGAAGTAATCGCCGGTAACCACGTAAGACAGGTAGGAGAAGCCCGGCAAATGGGCCGGCTCCGGACTGAAAACCGACTTGACCGTTGGGGCGATGCGCGGCGCCGCCGGCTTGGGGCGGAACTTCTCCGTGCCCCACTTGCTGCCGCGCTCATCGGCGAACCAGAGTTTGGGCCGCGTCTCGTAGGAGATCACCCGGCCGGTGGCCTTCTCGCGCCCGTGGATCGGCACGCCGGCGGCCAGCTCGTCGGTGCTCATCATGATCTCCTTTTGCCGCGGGTCCATGGTATAGACGTAGTACGCGGCCCACCCCGGCAGCGGCCCAATGTCCGGGCGGCCGCCGGTCGTGCCGAAGTAGGCCACAATGATGCCGTTATCGAACAGGCCTTTCTTGACGCGCGGGTCCTGCCAATGCTTCCACTGCTGGTCAATCATCTGCGGCGGGATATTCAGCGAGAAATCATACTGCGGAATCACGCCCGCTGCCGCCATCCTCCGCGCGTCGTGACGGATAACCACTTCCGCCGGCACCTTGCCTAGCCAGAACACCTTGCGGAACCGTGTCAGATCCGGCTGTTGGACGTTCTTCTGCTCGAAGACCACCTCCGGCCTGGCTTTGCCCTTGCTGATCGTCACGTCGTAGGTCAGCCCACCGTCGCTGCCGGCGTCGGAGCACTTCTCCACTACGGCCGATACGCGTATGCCGCCCGTTTGCGGGTAGCAGCGAACCTGGAACTGCACGTTCAGGTCCGGGTCGGCCTGACCGGCCTCGTCCTCCGGCGCGCCCGACAGCAGCCACTCGATCGCCACAGGACCTTTCAGCCAGGCCGCCGCTTTCGCGCCGGCCGCCTGGAGCATCTTGCGCGCGCTGGCGGACACAACCTTGCCGCCCCCATCTGGGAGCTTGAAGCTCACCGCCGCCTCGAAGTCTCCGGCCAGCAGTTTCTGGGCGGCCTCCTCGACCCCCGCCGGCTTGTCTTCCGTCGGCTCCGCTGCCAAAAACTCCAACGCTGCCGCCGCCTCCACTTTCGGCGCCAGCAGCGATACCACGCCGTGCTTGAGCGAGCCGTCCTGGTAGTGCCGCTTGGCGTCAAGCTGGGCGGGGACGTCCGCGCCGGCCAGACGGACCTTGACGGTCTTTCCCTTGGCAATCTCGCCGGGGCGGAACACCACGCCGAATGTCACCGGCGTGGGCTCAGCCACCGCCTTGTCTTCTGGCGGCGCCAACTGCATGCCGCCAGGCGGCGGCTTGCCCGCCGCCGCGTTGGCGGAATTGGCCGCGTTCAGAGCTAACACGGCAAACGCGAGCACGAGACGCTTCACGATTTTCTGCATGGCTTTCTCCCGGCAATGTGCCTGACGCGAGCTAATGGATCGCGGGGAACCCTCGCAGCAGCGCGTTCAGTGCCTCGGCCAGCGCCGCGGTGTGCTGTGGCCCCGGCGTGCGCTCGAATAGATGAATTGGCGAGGCGCCCTAAGGCCTTAGCCAGGACTAGAACAACGGGAACTATCCGCCTCAGTGTGCGTCTGTTGGCGTACCACCGCATGTGGCAAACCTTCCGTGGGAGGCCGACCCAAACTGCCAGCAGTCACTTCTACGAGTTTGAGGCCGTATTTCTAGAGGGGAATGGCCCAATTCCTCTCCATGTTGGCTATTGCCAGAAGCGGGCGCAACGATAGGCTTTCTGGATATGTGCAGGACATGCAGCAAGTTTCTCGCTGCGGCGAGCGTACTGCTGGCGGGGTTGACTGCGGCCCCCTCACCCTCCCCTCTCCCCAAGGGGGAGAGGGCTGGGGTGAGGGGGCCACGCTGAATGAACTTGGCAATACTTACACGGTCGAGCTGTGGTTCTGGAACGGTTTGCCAGAGACCTCGCGGCCCGTTACCGGCACGCTCTTTGGGCGCGGCGCGCAAGAGTGCCTTGCGCTCGGCGGCACGAGCATGGCCCCGGGCAAGTTGGTGTTGGCCGCCACGCTCACGGGGCGCTCCGCCGAGGAGAAGTTCGTTGCCAACGATCAAGCCAACAAGCGGCTGACGCGGTCGCTGCACAACGGCTGGGCGCTGTGAGCGATTCGGGTGCACAGGGAATGGGAGCCATGAAAATGCAGCGGCTATTCACACGGCGGCGGTTCCTCAAGACCGGGGGAACGGCGGCGGCGGCGGCGCTAGCGCCAAGCGTCATCCCGGCTTCGGTGTGCAGCGCACTCGCACCCAGCAATCGCATCAATGTTGCGTGTATCGGTACTGGCAATCAGGGGGTGCAGGATATGCGGGCGTTTCTGGTCGAGAGCGACACGCAGGTTGTGGCGGTATGCGATGTCAATCGCGGCAGCGGCGGCTACAAGACCGCCAACCAGTTCCTGGGCCGCGAACCTGCGCGCCAGCTTGTGGAACAGTTCTACGCCGACCGCAAAGCCGCGGGCACATATCGCGGCTGCGATACATACGCAGACTTCCGCGAGGTGCTCGCCCGTCAGGATGTGGACGCCGTGGCGATCATGGTGCCCGATCATTGGCATGCGGTGATGACCATCCTGGCCGCGCAAGCAGGCAAGGACATTTACTGCGAGAAGCCGCTGAGCTTGACCGTGGCTGAAGGCCGCGGGATGGCCGAGGCCGTCCAGCGCTACGGCGTCGTGCTCCAGACCGGCAGTCACGAGCGTTCGAGCAGACAGACGCGTTTTGCCTGCGAACTGGTGCGCAACGGGCGGATCGGCCAGTTGAAACGCATCGTGGCGGTCGTTGGCCCCTGGAACAAGAGCGGTCCGGTGGGCAATTGGCGGCCCATGCCCGTGCCTGAGGGTTTCGATTACGAGATGTGGCTCGGCCCTGCGCCGTGGGCGCCTTATCACAAGGACCGCTGCCTCTACAATTTCCGGTTTATCAGCGACTACTCGGACGGCCAGGTGACCAATTACGGCGCGCACTCGCTCGACATGGCACAGTGGGGCATCGGCGCGGACTTGTCCGGCCCCGAGGAAGTGGAAGACGCCGGCAGCCAATGGCCGGAGGACGGCCTGTTCGATGTCGCGAAGACCGTGCATTTTCGCGCGCGTTACGCGAATGGCGTGGAACTGGAGTGCATCACGCGCGAGGACAACGTGGCGTGCCGCTTCGAGGGAACTGAAGGCTGGGTGCAGACAGGCTATGGCGGTTTCTTCACACACCCAGCGTCACTGAAAACGTCCCTCATCGGTGCCGGGGAAATTCATCTCGGCTCAAGCACCAATCACGTCCGCAATTTCCTCGATTGCATCCGAACGCGCCAGCAGCCCGCGGCGCCTGTCGAAGTCGGGCACCGTTCCGCCACGTTTTGCCACATCGCCAATATCGCGATGCGGCTTGGGCGAAAACTGCGCTGGAGCCCTGAAGCCGAACAATTCATCGGCGACGATGGTGCCAACCGCATGTTGAGACGCGCCTGCCGCGCACCGTGGCGGTGGTGACTCGATTGCCGATCTGAGAAGCTCTTGGCTCCTGGCTCTTGGCTCTTAGCCCTCGGCTCTTGGTGCAAACGCAGCGCGTCAATGCCAAGAGCTAAGAGCAAGCCCGCGTGGTCATCTCCCGACGGGAACCTGCGTTTACGCTTCTTCCACGACCTTCCATCCCAGCGCGTCAGCCAGCGCCTTGGCCGGTTCCTTCAGATCGCCGTAGAAAGTGACCCGGTGCCAACCCCATTGGTCCCACTCCGTAAACAGCTTTTCTATGTCGCCGACTGGAACCGCGGCCAGCTTCGTCCTGCACGCCCGGTCATCCGGGCTGTTCGCGATGGCTTTGGCCTGGTGCAACAGGATTTCCTTCCGGCCGGCGTCGGCCTCCAGCGTCGTTGTCAGGTAGCCCGTTGGCAGTATCGAACGCACTGACGCGCCCTGCCTGTCCTCGGAATGGGTCAGGATGTAGAACGGGTTCGTCTTCCCCCGAGGGCCGAACACCCTGTTCGACGCCACGCAGTGCGCGTAGATGATCTGCCGCCTGGCTGTGTCAATGACCGGGTCCGAGATGAAGCCAGGTCGGCCTTGCGTCAACGTGGTGAACGCCACCATGGTCGCGGCGGACCTCACGTCGCATTCGCACCCGCCGACCAACCCCTCGTTGTTCAGTTGATGGAAGCCTAGACACGGGTAAGCGTGGATGTGCCCGCCGTAGAAGCCGCCCAGACAGTTGATGGTGATGGCGACGGCGTCATGCTTCTTCAAGACAGCCTTCTGCGCCAGGTACATCGCTGCGGCCCCGTCAAGCGCCTCGCGAGTCACGCCGGTCACGTCCCTGGCCAAGTCCAGCCAGCGGTCCGTGACCGCGCGCGCTTCGTCCTGGTCGGCGGCCCGCCACGCCTCGTTAACTTCGGCGAACGGCACGTTCTCCACCTGGATCCCCATGATGGGCTGCGCCGGCCCGGACTGCTTGTTGTCACGCACCGCCAGGATCTTCAACTCCTTCAGCCTGCGGAGGCACTCCTCCGTGGAGAGCAGGTTCAGAGGGTCTTCCTTAAAATCCAGGCCGCCTACTTCGGGCGTCCGCCTGGCCCGAACCTTGGCCGTGGCAGCGGCGAAGTCGGCGGACAAGCCGCCCTTCTTCATCACCGCGAAAACCTTTACTGCCTCAACCAGGTCTTTCATCTCCGACGAGGCCACAAAGCCGACGTTCGGAGTTTTCCCGCGCAGAAACGCCGCCGTATACACCAGGAACCCGCCACTGCCGCCATACTGGAAGTCGGCGTAAAGCACCGGTTTGCCTGTTGCCGCGATCGTCTGCACCACCCGGTTCCAGCAGTTCATCTGGTACACGAGGTAGCCGTCAATCCCCGCGTCTTTGTCGCCGTCCACTATTTTCTTGGCATCGTCCGGCCCTTTCGCCATGGAAGCCACGAATTCGAAGTTCTTGCACTTATCCGACAACTCCTTGTTGATCCGCGCCATCGCAGGGCGGAAATCGAACCCGACGTTCGGCCAATCCGGACCGGGCTGCTTCTCGGCGTGCAATGAGTAAACGATGCGAATCCGCGTCTTGCCGTCTTTCGCGCCAGCATCCTCCTCGCCTCTCAGGCCCGCCGCGCCAATGCACGCTGCGCAACCAGCGTACAGGAACCGCCTCCGGCTCCACGCGCAGCCGCTGCACTCTGTAGATGGTTCTTGTGTGCTCATGGCTTTACCCTCCCTGGTGGCGAGCAGCCGGCGCGCCGAGTCTCGGTTCTGCCCACGCCCCTGTGGCTATTGTCGTCAATATATGCTACACCCGCAGCCGCGCGGAGAAACAGCAAAACTAGAGCCGGGAGAGCGCCTTCAGGCCACAGGCCGAAACACTTGCATAGGCGCGACGTTTCCAGGATGATTGGTGCCGTGCTTCCAGCCTGAATGGAGGAGACCAGATTATGGGCAGCACCGTCCGCAGGCCTTTGTCCACGGCATTCCTGCTTCTCACCATGTGCCAGCTCTGCTTGGCTGAGCAAGCTCAGCAGCCACCGGCGATGTCGGTCCAGAAAATCAGAGACAACATCTACATGGTCAAGGGCGGAAGCGGAGCCAACGCCGGCGTCTTTATCAGCGACAAGGAAGTCGTGGTCATAGATGCCAAGATGACCGCTGAATCCGCCAGGCAGATGATCGAGGAGATCAAGAAGCTGACCACCGCTCCGATCACGCGCGTCATCCTGACGCACAGCGACCGAGACCACGTCAACGGCCTGGCAGGCTTCCCCAGGGGGTTGACAATCATAGCGCAGACTCAATGTCAGAAGGAAATGGAGGAAGCCTTCAAAGATCCGGCCTTGGCGCATCTCCGCGAATATCTGCCCACTCATGACTATGAGGTTAGCTCTATGAGGACAGCCTGGGTTGGTCTCGAGATAGACCCGGAACAATATCGCCTTTTTCATTTCGGTCCGGCACACACGAGCGGAGACACGGTCGTCTGGTTTCCTATGGCCGAAGTGGCCTTCATCGGTGACCTTGCTTTCGTCGGCCGCGACCCGCTTGTTCACCGCCAGAAGGGCGGGACATCGTTGGGCTACGCTGCAACTCTGAAGAAGATTATCGAACTGGGTGCGGAGACCTACGTCTCCGGCCATAGCGACCCGCTGACAACGGCCGATCTCGAGGGGCTTCTGTCCGCCATCAAGGAGAAACAGGCAAAGGTCAAAGCCCTTATCGCCGAGGGGAAGTCATTTGAGGACATCAAAACAGCATTCGGCATCGCCGATCAGGCTGGAGGAACTGGTGGACGCCGTTTCCCCAGCCTGGTCGAAGTCATCTACCTTGACCTGACCGAGAAGAAATGAGCATGGCGGCGGCCAGTACCGCAAAGAAAGGCACTCTAAGCTTCCTTCTGGGCACTCTTTTTCTGGCAGGTCTTCCGGCTGGGACAGCGTCGGCAGAGGGAGGACTAGCCATGGTGACCGCGATGCCTGAGGAAACCGACGAACTGCTGGCGAATCCCGGGATTGGGTGGCAGGCATTTCACCTGACGAAAGCGCGAGACAAGAACCTGCAATCGGGGCTTGCCTTTTCGGCTCTGTTCTGACACCTTTTTCCCCGTGAAAGCGCAACTTCAGGCCAGTCCTCACAGGCGTGTGTCCGTACCGACAGAAAAGCAATCTCTGATCAGTTCCATGGCGAGGAGAACCATCATGACTCACGCATTCTTTGTTGTGCTTCTGGCGGCGGTCCTGGCCACCGCGCTCGTGGTCCAGGCCGTGGCGGCCGGCGAGATCCACGTGGCCACGACGGGAAGCGACTCCGGCCCCGGCAGCCAGGACAGTCCGTACCTGACAATCGGCAAGGCCGCGTCGGTTGCCCAGCCCGGCGACACGGTGAGCATACATGCCGGCACGTACCGCGAATGGATCAAGCCCCCTCGCGGCGGGACGGGCGAGGACCAGCGGATCACCTACCGCGCCGCGCCGGGGGAGGAAGTGCTCATCAAAGGGTCCCAGCGCGTCACGTCCTGGGCGGACGAAGGAGGCGGCGTCTGGCAGGCGGAGTTGCCAAACGAGTTCTTCGGAGACTACAACCCCTTTGCCCTGACCCTCTCCGGCGGCTGGCTGGAGTATGGCAAGTGGCATCACCGGGGCGACGTCTACCTGGATGGCGACGCGCTGCTCGAAACCCAAACGCCGCAGGAGGTGAAGAAAGCGCAGGGCACCTGGCACGGCCAGGCGGGTGAGCGAACCACGATCATCCGCGCCAACTTCGGCGGCGCCAAACCCAACGAAGCCCTGGCCGAGATCAACGTCCGCCAGTGCGTCTTCTTTCCCGAAAAGACCGGCCTGAGCTACATTACAGTTGCCGGCTTGCACCTGATGCACTCGGCCGAGAACTGGCAGCCGCCGGGGCTGGAAACGCAGATGGGGACGATCGGCCCGCGGGGGGGCAAGCACTGGGTCATCCGGAACTGCCGCGTCACCAACGCCCGCTGCGTCGGCATCGTGCTGGGGCACGCTGCAGGTGTGAATTACGACGACATCGGCGCCTGCGGCGATCACGTCGTCCGCGACAACATCATCCGCCGCTGCGGCCAGGCCGGCATCGCCGGCCAGAAGGGAGCCACGCGCTGCCTCATCGAGGGCAATCTCATCGAGGACACCAACTATCGCAAGGAATTCGGCGGCTGGGAGACCGCGGCTGTCAAGTTCCATCAATCCGTGGACACCGTCATCCGGGGCAACCTGATCCGCCGCGTCGGCCATCAGAGCCACGGGGCCTTCGGCATCTGGATGGACTGGGCCAACCAGGGTACGCGAATCACGGGCAACATCATCTACGAGACCCAGACCGCCAACATCTTCGTCGAGATGGACCACGGAGCGATCCTCATTGACAACAACGTCCTGATCGGCCAAGGCGTGCGGAGCAACTCCGAGGGGGACGTCTTCGCACACAACCTGCTGGTGGACTGCACATTCGACATGGGGTCGGACACCGGCCGCCAGTCGGAATACTTCCGCCCGCACACGCGGCAGGTGGTGAAGCGCAAGGTCGGCATCCCGCAGGACGACAAGTGGTACAACAACATCTTCGTCGGCCGGGGATTGGACAGGGTGAAGGCGGCCTCGGGGTACGCCTCGGACCATAACGTCTTCCTCGGCGGGGCCAAGAAGAGCACCTTCGGCGACGAGCACAGCGTCGTGGTTCCGGCCGGGGCCGACGTGACCCGCAAGGACGTCCCCTTGGGAGTGACGATCGAGTTCTCTATCGGCGAGCCCTTGCCCGCGGCCGGGCCGTGGGTTGACGGCGAACTCGTGGGCGTCCTGCCCACAATTGGCCAGACCATTGAGGATCGCGACGGCAAGCCCATCAGGGTCGAGACGGATCTCACCGGCGGCAAACGCACGGCGGCAATCCCCGGCCCGCTGGCGGAACTCAAGCCGGGCCGCAACCGCATCGTGTGGACAAAGAAGGACTGAGCCACCCAGTCCACCTGCCCGAGTACCGTTAGCTGTTGCGACGCGGTGGGTGCATGTCGCTGAGTGCGCGACCTGATTGTAGCGCAGGCTTCCAGCCTGCTGTATCGCGGGCTTCCAGCCCGCAGATCGTCTTTTGCCTCTCACGCCGTCCAGAACCATCCACGCCCTGCCGACTGGAAGTCGGCGATACAGCAGGTTGGAAACCTGCGCTGCGGCGGCTCAGCAGACGCACTCAGCGACATACACCCGGACGCGGTGCGGGTCCACATTTTCCTTTTGTTGCGCTGCTTATCCGGTGTATAGCGATTACAGGCGAGCAATCAACAAGGCTTAAGGAGCGGCGTATGCGGCTTCGGGGGCGATGGAAAACGCAGAAGCTGCGCATCGTCTTCCGCGAGGCTGGCGCTGGCGGTGGCGCGCAGGGACGCGGCAAGCCGGAAGGCGTGCGGGCCTGCGAGATTTGGGTTAAGGTAGGCCCGCCCGCGCCGGCGAAGGACGCGGATTGGATCTTCCAGCAAGCCGCGCAGCGCTCCCCCGCCGAGATGACCTCGGACCAAGAGGACATCGGCAAGCCCATTTGGATTCGTGCCCGTTGGATCAGGACCAAAGGCGGACCCGGCCCCTGGAGCTTGGCGCAGAATACGGTAATCGCGTAGCGAGTTGACGGCAAGGATGGGCCCCCGCAAAGGCGGGGGCTCATAAGTAAAATTCGCCCTTGAGTACCATTCTGTAATTGGCACCCTCTCTCCTTGAGGGAGCCCGAAAGGCGGACAAAATGTCTCTCACGCTTTCAGCCATTCTGTTGACTGTGGCATTTGTGGTTCCAGGTTTCATCGCGAATTGCGCGCGTCGACGATACGCAATCCGTCGCCGGCTCTCTGGTACAGATCTGATCCTGGAGTGTCTTGTGGCGAGCACCTTCCTTTATCTTGGAGTTTGCCTCCTCTGTTTCTTTCTCGGTCGGGGCAAGCAGACAATTATCAATATTGCTAAAGTAGCGGCCCACAAAGATTGGCAAGTCCCACCAATGGATGAGATATGGACCCTTGCCAAATGGTATTGCTTCCTACTGCTGGCTTCCGTTGTTACTGGCGGTCTTTGCGGAATTTATCAGCAGAAGGAACCACTAACCTGCATTATTCACGTACCGCAGGCGTCCCGCCTGCACGATGCGGGCGAGACGCCCGCGGTACGAATAATA
>Ga0315279_10008062_pt1 | contig 12833 bp, 12 predicted proteins | sample YL17G06_20_MG_FD_203694 | JGI IMG/M metagenome (GOLD analysis project Ga0315279, IMG submission 203694) | Sediment microbial communities from Yellowstone Lake, YNP, Wyoming, USA - YL17G06_20 | ecosystem: Environmental > Aquatic > Freshwater > Lake > Sediment | place: USA: Wyoming | collected... | reverse complement strand
TTCGGGTACAGGGCACCGGTCTGTATCCACACACCGATCTTAAACGGACTTGACGGCAAGAAAATGTCCTCGTCGCAGGGGAATTATATATCAGTCGCTGATAGCGAGGAAGAGATCCGGAAAAAATGCCAGAAAGCATTCTGCCCATCGGAGATTCCCGAAAATCCAGTACTCCAGATCTTCCAGTACCACATATTCCCCCGTCTCAATGCAATCACCATTCACAGGCCGGAAAAATTCGGGGGAGACCGGACATTTACGAGATGTGCTGATCTTGAGATGGCATATGGAAAAGGAGAGATCCACCCCCTAGATCTCAAGAAAGCCTGCGGGGACGGGCTCGTTGAGTTCCTCGCGCCGGTGCGCGAATATATACGCTCCAAGGGATACATTACACCATAATTTTCGGGGAGCGCTGTGAATCGGGAGAGTGAGGAGGAACAATTCGACAAGCGTCTCGCGGACATGGGCATCCGCATCAAGGATGCAAACCTGTTCAAGGTCAGGGAAAATGTCTTTGATGAAGTAACTCTCCTTGCTCTGTACAAACTTGTCCATAAAAAGTGGCTGTCGGTCATCGGTGGTTCCATCAGCACCGGAAAAGAAGCAAATGTGTTCTATGGCGAACGGGATGATGCCGCTATCGCCATCAAGATCTACCGGATCCAGTCTGCGAATTTTACCACGATGAGCTCGTATATTACCGGGGACCGCCGGTTTTCCCATGTGAAAAAAACTCGTAAAGATCTTATCTTTGCCTGGACGCGAAAGGAGTTTTCCAACCTGGTGCGGGCACGGGATGCGGGTATTTCCGTACCTGAACCGCTCGTCTGGGACAGGAACATTCTCATCATGTCATTTCTCGGTGAGGGGGAATACCCCTTCCCCCAGATCCGGAACGTAACACTCAGTGAACCCGCAAAAGAGTATGCTGCTATCATGAGTATGATCGATATACTCTACAAAAAGGCAGAACTGGTGCATGGTGATTTAAGCGAGTTCAATATATTGTACGGAGACAAACCATACCTCATAGATATGGGACAATCGGTCACCCGCGATCACCCCCGTGCTCTCCAGTTCCTGATGCGGGATATCCGCAATATCAACAGGTTCTTTCAGAAGCAATGCAATGTAAAGACGGAATATGAAGTGTTCAATGCCGTGACCGGGCTGAATGTTGCTGAACCATGATACGTAATTATTGTGTAACGTGAATAGCCGAAGAAAGTATGAAATAATACGATGTTTTCAAACAGGGAAGGTGCATGAAAAATGATACAGGAAGTTAAGATTGCAGCAAGCCGGGTGGGCGTGCTGATCGGAAAAGGCGGTACAACAAAAAAAGAGCTGGAAACCAAGACCCACACAACAATCACTATTGACAGCAAGGAGGGGCAGGTAAAAGTCGAAGGCTCGGATGAAAATACCATACCGCTCCTGCGTGCAGTTGAGATCATCAATGCGATAAACTGCGGATTTTCCCCGGGGCGCGCGTTCGAAATGATTGAAGATGAGGATCTGCTCCTCGATATCATCGACCTGTCCCGCGTTGCCGACAACCCGCAGAAGCTCGACCGGCTGCGTGGCAGAATCATCGGAAAGGACGGGCGGGCACGCGAACAGATCGAAAATATGACGGAGGTTGACCTGTCGGTGTTCGGTCATACCGTGGCGCTGATTGGATACCCAGAGCAGATGAAGATCGCCCGTGCAGCGATCGATATGCTTATCGAGGGCGTGCCCCACGAAAACGTCTTCGCCTTTTTGGACCGGAAAAAGAAAGAGGCAAAGCAGGATATGATCAGTTATTATTACTGATTATGCGGGCACCTGAGCGAACTTCCTGTTTCAGGAATAATGTGGTTATTGAAAATGGTGATAGTTGTCGATGATCCGACACACACATGGAAATTGCTGTAGGAGTGGCAAAATTTTTTTCTGCTGGTTTGTGAAGGCAACGATTTAACGGATTTTTTTAAAGATAACGTGGACACATGTACATGATTTGATAGAAACTCACAATAATTGCTGGATTTCAGTGGAGTGAACGGGGTTATTAAAAAAGGATTCAATATGCAGATCTCCAACATCCCTATACCCGATAATCTGAAGCAGAGGTACATCGACTCTGGCATCTCCGAACTCTATCCGCCACAGGTAACCTGTGTCGAAAAAGGGATGTTCTCCGGGAAAAACCTGCTCGTCGCCATACCCACGGCGAGCGGGAAAACGCTTGTAGCTGAAATGGCGATGCACCATCACATCGCCCGCAAGGGAAAATGCCTGTATATCGTTCCTTTAAAGGCGCTCGCGAGTGAGAAATTCGAGGAGTTCAGTCACAAAGGGGTCACAGTCGGTATTTCAACGGGTGACCTGGACCGGCGCGATGAGCATCTGAGCAAAAACGATATCATCGTTGCGACGAGCGAGAAAGTGGATTCACTCGTGCGAAACGGTGCACGCTGGATCTCTGATATCACCCTCCTGGTTGTTGATGAAGTGCATCTGATCGATTCCCCGGACCGTGGTCCGACGCTGGAGATGGTGATCGCAAAGATGCGGTTCCGGAACCCGTCGATGCAGATCATCGGGCTCTCTGCAACGATCGGCAACCCGGAAGTCCTCGCCGGCTGGCTCGATGCAGAGCTTGTCACGAGCTCGTGGCGTCCGGTTGACCTGCTCCAGGGAGTCTTCTGTAACAACCAGATCCATTTCCGGGATGGGACACGAGAGGTTATGCAGATCTCAAAGAATTATGATGATCTCAACCTGTGTCTTGATACGATAGCCGAGGGCGGGCAGTGCCTCATCTTTGTCTCTTCCCGCAGGAATGCCGAAGCCTTCGCAAAACGAGCTGCAGCGGCAATAAAAATCGAAGACCCCGCACTCGCCGTATATGCAAAACGTCTTCATGCAGGTGCAGAGATGGAGATGGAAAAGACCCTTGCTGCCTGTGTGGCAAAAGGCGCCGCATTCCATCATGCGGGACTGAGCCGCAATGAACGTTCTATCGTTGAAGAGGGCTTCCGCAAAGGTCTGATAAAGTGCATCTCTTCCACGCCAACACTTGCGGCAGGGCTCAACCTTCCCGCACGACGTGTCATCATCCGGGATTACCTGCGCTTTTCAGCCGGGGAGGGGATGCAGCCCATCCCGGTTTGTGAATACCACCAGATGGCAGGACGGGCGGGAAGACCCGGGCTCGATCCTTATGGGGAAGCAGTTCTGATCGCAAAGGAGGAGGGGCAGATCGAGGAGCTGTTCGACTGCTATATCGATGCTCCGGCAGAGGAGGTCCATTCCCATATCGGAAAACCAACCGCTCTCTATACCCATGTCCTGTCACTCATCGCCTCGGGGTTTACAGGAACTCGTGATGAACTCTCTTCCTTTATGAACCGGACGTTCTATGTCCATGAACACCGGCAGGGTCGAATTATGCACAAAGCGGTGGAGTCGGCGCTGGAGTTCCTTATCAACGCGGAACTTGTCGTTGAAGTCGGAGAGCATCTCGGCTCCACGCAATTTGGCACAATGGTCTCAAGACTGTACATAGACCCCAGAAGTGCGGCAATGATTGTCACAAACCTGCGTGAAGCAGAAATGTACTCAGACCTTGGACTGATCCACCTTATCTGCAGCACTCCTGATATGCCCAAACTCTTTGTACGGAATTCGGACACTGACAGGCTCAACCGGATGATGGACGAGCACATTGAAGATCTCTGGCTCCAGTTTCCGGAGGAGTCGGATGAGGTGGAGGCATATTTCCGTGCGCTGAAAACCGCCATGCTCCTCTCGGACTGGACTGATGAGATGCCTGATGCGAAGATCTGCGAACGGTATTCGGTTGGTCCCGGGGACATCTACGGTATGGTCGAGAGCATCAACTGGCTGCTGCACGCAAGCGCAGAACTTGCACGGATGTTTGTATCAGGCTTCTATTCGGACATTCGCGAATGTGAGACCTGTATGAAGAACGGGATACGGCGTGAGCTCCTGCCACTCATCCGGTTGCGGGGTATCGGCAGGGTGCGTGCGCGGCGTCTCTTTAATCATGGTATAACCTCACCGGATGAGATCAAAAAACATACTCCGGAAGAGGTAACACGAATACTCGGGCAGGGGATTAGTGAACAGATCTTTGCACAGCTCGAAAGAAAAGATCGAAAAACTGGACCAGAAACGGTGGACACGGACGCCCGGCGTGGGCAGTCAACGTTGTTTCATTTTGGGTGATGGTATGCAGTCGTCTGGTCATCCCGTTGAGATTCGTGCTGCGGTTGTAACGATCAGCGATCGGAATGCGCTTTTGGCAATCCTCAGGGAGATCGCCCGTGCCCATACCACGTATATCGTATGTTTTGCTGCGGAAAAGATGGCGGGACTGCCGCATGCAGAGCTTGCCCTTCGGTATGCAGCGCGATCGTTTTTCTCTGGAGATCCGATATCCAACTCGTTTGAGATGGAGGCGCTGTTGTACGCCGCCGGAACCCGCCAGTGCGCGATGGCTGCCACATGGGGGATTCACGAGGGTGAGAATCTGTTGTATATCTGTTGTTGCCCTGCGAGTGCTGGTGCCTGGGAAGAACTTGCCCGACATATCCATTTTGTTGACGAGTCCTGGGACAATATCAATTCAGAAAAAACCACGCGTTTAATGGATCTGTTTGGTATCACTGCGGAGGAGATGGAAGCTGCAGGTGCGGATCAGATTGGCGCGCTTGTGCGTGAGCGTGTTGCACTACTGGAAGTGGGTAAATAGCGTCTCCTTACCCGTTGCAACACAGAAGGTTCCAGTTCTGATCGGATGTAATTTCAATAGCTTGTATGTTATTCGGGTTTTTCGATAACTGAATTTGTTTAACACTGCTTAAGGGTTTTGATTCAGATGTTTCCCATATTTAATATTGAAAACTATTTTGCGTAACCTCTATTTAAGAGAGTTTTTGTTCGAATGAATCACGGGATAACTACCAGCCAGGTATTCGCCCCCAGCATCTCAGAGTGACTATCAGCCATACCCTGACTTTGGCACGTTGTTCTTGCTGGTACTGAAATATGGCCCAAACCCGCTTTGCCAGTCAGTGATTAACCGCAGGCAGGCAGGTCAAAAGAGCCCACTTTTTGATAAAATTACCAAAAAATGGGTGCAATTCTGGTGAAAACTGGACATAACTTTGATCCCTTACCCAAATGAAGGATATACAATAGTACGTGTCAAAGTCGTTCAAAAAATAAAACTAGTATCTGGTCACATGGGAGAGGATATGAACAATTTCGGGAACGATCAGCTCTTTTGTCGCGAGTGTCACCGCTGGTGTCGAACCCGGGATACAGAAGATTACCTTGCCTTCCATGATCCCGGCAATTGCACGTGACAGCATGGTTGCTGTACCGATCTCCTGAAAACTTTTTTGGCGAAACAATTCACCGAAACCATCAATTTTTTTTTCGAGGAGCGGTGAAACCGCCTCGATGGTACAATCATCGTGAGTGAGACCCGTGCCACCATTGAGAATGACACAATTGGCGTTTTTTAGTGCCCGGTACACCTCTGCCTGGATTGCTTCAACCTTATCCGGAACGATTGCATAATGTTGAACCGGGATTCCCCCGGCATTCAGGAGGGTTGTGATAGTCATTCCACTGGTATCTGTGTCAGGAGTTCTTGTTGTAGATACAGTGATTACTGCCGCTTTGACTTCGATCTGCTTGATATGTTCCTGTTTCATAATATTTAATCTGTTTTTGGTTTCTCATTAATTCCGTTGATTGTATCATACAGCTTCCACAATTTTAACCTTATAGTATGAGGTGATTGTAATTTGCTCTGAAAACTGTACTGGATTCGGTCTGGAACTGTTGAACACAGCTCCCGATAGAGAGACATCTTGAATTATTTTAGAAGACATCAAAAATTTACTTGTTTTTGGTGCGATGTTGATGTCCTCTTTCTTATAATATTGGATTCTTTTTCAATAATACAAGTAAATTGAAATTTTCTTTATATTAACTGGGGGAACCCTTTCATTTCCACTGGAGATGGGGATACAAAGTCTTGAAATGTTACATTCTTGCGCAATTTAAAGCTGACTTAAAGATAATGTTTCAAAATACGTTTCAATGAAAATATATACTATAAAAGAAAAATATCAAATGACTAATTTTATTCTGTTAATAATAAGATAGAAATCCTATTTTACTTTTCCACACGAAACAAAGGGGTCACCCAGTCAAAATACATGCCGTTTTTTGAACAGATAGTTCTCTTTTTTAAACGTAGCGAGAAAAAATTTGATATATATTATTCTAAACAATTGTAAATAATAAGATTCGAGTTACACAAAAAGACTTCAAACATAAATTTCGATTGAGTGAAAAGATCTCTTTGGATACCGGAGCTCATTTTAAAGCAATTTAGAGGAACTACATGCATCTGTGATAAAATTTGAAAATGCTCAAATTGGAAGTTTTTTACAGAGTCAGGTAACTTCATTTATTAAATTGATCCAATTGCGGGTGTCAACATCAATTTAAAACAATTTTAATGATTTGAAAAATCGTTGAAATTTGCCTCAAATTTTAATTTAGCTGTTAATTATAGTGCTTTCCACTAGAAGTAAAGGGGTTTATAAACGAGGCAAACCAGTCACTTTTTTAATCTAATCTAACTAAGACTCAGCTCCTCAGGGTTACTATGCCAGAACCACAAGATCCCTCAACAGGGTTGTTCATAAAATATCTTACGAATAACCGGATATTCCGGGACCGTGAAGTGCTCCGCCATTCGTACCGCCCGCAGATCCTGCCCCACCGAAAGCCCCAGATCGATACTATGGCTTCAATTCTTGCTCCATCCCTGAGAAATGAGACTCCATCAAACATACTAATCTATGGTAAAACCGGAACGGGAAAAACTGCATGTGTCCGGTTTGTCGGCGCTGAGCTTGAAAAGGCAAGCAGCACGATGGGACCCCTTTGCAGGATCGTTCATCTCAACTGCGAAGTGATCGACACCCAGTACCGTGTCCTTGCGCAGATTGCAAAAAGTATCGAAGGTGTGGATGAACTGGCAAGCGACAAAACCCGTATACACATCCCCATGACCGGCTGGCCAACCGACCAGGTCTATGCAGAACTCAAAAACCAGCTTGAAGCCGGTGGTGGGGTGCTCGTCATTGTCCTCGACGAAATTGACAAGCTGGTTAAAAAAAGCGGCGACGATACACTCTACAACCTCACGCGAATCAATGGAGAGCTGACCAAATCCAAAGTCAGTATAATCGGCATATCCAACGATTTGAGTTTTAAGGATTTCCTAGATCCGCGGGTACTTTCCTCACTCTCTGAAGAGGAGATTGTGTTTCCACCCTATAATGCACCCCAGCTGGTGGATATCCTCGCACAACGTGCAGAAGCAGCGTTCGTCGCGGGAGCTATTACCGAAGGAGTCATCCCGCTCTGTTCAGCGCTTGCAGCACAGGAGCATGGCGATGCCAGGCGTGCACTAGATCTTCTCCGGATCTCCGGGGAAATTGCTGACCGGGACGAATCGACAGAGGTAACCGAAGAGCACGTGAAACAAGCACAAGCGAAGATAGAAACGGACAGCATGATCGAATGCATCGCTACGCTCCCCACGCAGAGCAAACTGATCCTCTTCTCCATGCTGACGCTCGAACAACTGGGGCAGAATATCTTTACGAGCGGGGACGTTTCACGTATTTATCAGGATATTGCGCCGACCATCCATCTGGATATCCTTACACACCGCCGCATTACCGACCTGATCTCGGAACTGAACATGCTCGGGGTTATCAATACCCGGGTCGTCAGCCGCGGCAGGTACGGGCGCACAAAGGAGATGTGGTTCGATGCCAATGCCGGAAAGATCCGCGATGTCGTCCTTAAGGATCCCCGACTTAACGGGTTGAAAGATCTCGATATTACTCAGATGCAGACAAAATGGGTAAAGACATGGTTCAGGTGAATGGTAATGGATGAAAAGGATCTCGAACTCCTCCGTATTCTTGAGGAGAACAGCCAGCTCTCAGCACAGGATATCGCATCAATGACAGCCCTCTCTTCGGCCGACGTTGAAGCACGGATCCATGCACTGGAAGATGCACAGGTGATCCGGAAATATACGACAGTCGTCAACTGGGAGCGTGCAGGGAACGGGGAGGTCTCCGCCATCATCGAACTGACAGTGAGCCCGGAACGCGATTACGGGTATGACCGGATTGCTGAACGGCTCTCCCGGTTCAGGCAGGTGAAGACCCTGCGCCTGATGACCGGAACCTACGACCTCCAACTGCTCGTCTCCGGGAAGAATATGCAGGAAGTATCCCGGTTTGTCTCAGAACATGTGGCACCGATGGATCGTATCCGCGAGACTGCGACACACATCATCATGAAGTCCTACAAGGAGAACGGCAACATGCTCTTCGAACAACAGGAACCGGAGCGTCTCCCCTACTCGTTCTGAGGTGAAATATGCGTAATTTCATATCAGAACGTGCCGCAGAGATACCTCCATCCGGCATCAGGAAGTTTTTTGATCTGGTTCTCACGATGAAGGATGTCATCTCTCTGGGGGTCGGAGAACCTGATTTCCGGACGCCGTGGAATATCTGCGAATCGAGTATCTACTCCATCGAGCAGGGTGTAACTTCCTACACGTCAAACAAGGGACTCCAGCCCCTCAGGGAGACACTGGCACGCCACCTCGCGGAGCATTATCACCTCACGTACAACAGTGACGATGAGATCATCATCACAAGCGGTGTCTCCGAGGCGCTCGATATTGCAATACGTGCAATCGTGAACCCCGGAGACGAGGTATTGATAGCAGAGCCCTGTTACGTCTCGTATGCTCCCTGTGTCACGCTTGCCGGGGGCATCCCGGTCCCGGTCGAATGCACCGAGCAGGACCGGTTTAAGCTGAACCCGGACTCACTGCTGGAGAAGGTCACGCCAAAGACAAAGGCGCTGATGATCAACTTCCCGAACAACCCGACAGGGGCAGTGATGAACCGGGCAGATCTGAAGGCAATCGCGGATATTGTCACCGATAACGATCTCCTGCTCATCAGCGACGAGGTGTATTCAGAACTCACCTATGAAGGCACCCATGTCGCAACTGCAACCGTGGGGGATCTCTGGCAGCGCACAATCACCTTAAACGGGTTCTCGAAAGCGTATGCGATGACCGGGTGGCGGGTAGGTTATCTCTGCGCCCCGAAGGAAATCTGTGAAGCCGCGTTAAAGATCCACCAGTACGTGATGCTCTGCGCCCCGGTGATGGGACAGGTGGGGGCGCTAGAGGCGCTCCGGTCCGCAGAGGAAGAGAAGAACAACATGGTGAATGAATACCGGCTCCGGCGGAACATGTTTGTTGCCGGGCTGAACCGGATCGGGCTCTCGTGTCATGTACCGGACGGGGCGTTCTATGCTTTCCCCTCTGTAAAAGGGACCGGGCTTTCTGATGTGGAATTTGCCGAGAGGTTGTTAAAAGAAGAGCGGGTGGCAGTGGTTCCGGGCAGCGTCTTTGGCGCCGGCGGAGCCTACCATCTTCGCTGTGCGTATGCGGTATCGCGAAAGCAACTCAGCGAAGCGCTCAGCCGGATGGAAACGTTCATCAGCGGTCTCTGATCAAGCATCAGAAACCCGTACCTCTATTTTTTACGTCCTTGTGGCGTTTTTATCCCGGTGTGCAGGGGATACTTTATTGCTCAATTCGACCTACACTACTTGATACTTCAATGAGCTGTACAATCATCGTTGGTGGATTTTTTGGGGATGAAGGGAAGGGCAAGGTTGTCGCCCATGTCGCCCATGCTGATAAACCCGTTATCATCTCCCGCGGTGGGGTAGGTCCGAATGCCGGGCACACCGTTCAGGTCGGGAACCACGAATATAGTGTCCGTATGGTTCCGTCCGGTTTTGTCTATAAGAAAGCGAAACTCTGTATTGGCAGTGGGGTGCTCGTCGATCCACGGGTACTCGCGTACGAGATCGAGACGCTTGGTGTCAAAGGTCGGATATTTGTCGACAAGCGCTGCGGGGTGATCACTGAGGATCACATTGCCCGGGACAAAGGCAGCGCCCACCTCGCAAAAAAGATCGGGAGCACCGGGTCCGGTTGCGGACCGGCGAATTCAGACCGGGTGATGAGGGTCGCCCCGCAGGCAAAGGATGTGCCCGAGCTTGCCGAGTACCTGCTTGATGTCCCAAAAGCAATCGATGACGCATTAAAAAAGGGCAAAACCGTTCTTCTTGAAGGGACGCAGGGCTTTGGCATCTCTCTCTATTTTGGAACCTATCCTTTCGTGACAAGCAAGGACACGTCTGCCTCGCAGATCGCGGCAGACAACGGGGTTGGACCGACAAAAATTGATGATGTTATTGTTGTTTTTAAGGCATACCCGACACGGGTCGGGGAAGGTCCGTTTAACACCGAGATGTCGTTCGCAAAATCTGATGCGATGGGGATACAGGAATTTGGGACGGTTACCCACCGGAAACGCCGTATCGGGGGCTGGGATGGTGGGATGGCAAAGTACTCTGCCATGATTAATGGATGTACTCAGGCTGCAATCACAGGTATCGACCATGTGGACAAAGCATGTTTGGGCGTCACCGAATATGGGAAACTGACCAAAAAAGCAAAAGCCTTTTTAAAGCAGGCAGAAGAGGACATCGGGAGCCCGATCACGCTCATCTCCACAGGACCTGAAATCACCCAGATTATTGATATCAGGGATGAACTGGTATGAAGCGTACGCTCATGGACATCCTCTGCTGCCCGGTCTGTAAAGGAGAGCTTGCACTCCGCATGGACAAGGAGGATGAAAAGGAGATCCTTGAAGGCGGGCTGTATTGCGCTGCCTGCAGGGTGGATTATCCAATCCACGAGGGGATCCCAAACCTCCTCCCCCAGAACCAGCGGGATTAGAAGAGTGACCGTATGAAAATCCCGTTACCATTCAGCGCACTGGTTGTTGCGGGTGAAATTCAGGATAAAAAAATAGTTGAGGTATATCTCAACCGTTCGGGGATCAACTCCATTGAAGTCCCGCGCGAGAATGCACGTGCCGAAATCGGGACTACGCTCTCTTTAAAATTTTTGAATCGCGGAGCTCCCATTCATATCACCGCTACCGCATCCAATGCCGGCATGTTTACCGACTTTTTCCATGAAAACCTGTACGTCGTTGATGAGACTTTGCTCCCTATACCGATTCGGAAGGAATGCCAGCCGGGATTTTTTGATATCGAGATCATCGCGGGATACGGGGTGATGAAGGCAGCACTACGAGTGGATGTGGAACGGCCGGCAGATCTCGACGCACAGACGCGGACAAAGGATGTCCCGATCCAGCCGGTTGCACATGGGCGTCCCAATCTCATGATGGTGATGATGGGTATCGCGCTCATTCTTTACTCGACCTGGCTCTATACTGGTATAGCGTTCCTCAACACTGCGTCGTTCATCGTACTCATTGTCGGTGCACTGTTCACATGGTACCGCCAGGGTTAGCACTCGCGGCGCTGGTGCTCTTTATTGCACTCGCTGCAGACAGGTTAATCGGTGACCCGCACTCGGCATACCACCCGGTTGCCCTCCTGGGCCGGTTCATCGGGTGGTGGGGCAGACCAGAACGCTATTCTGCACGGGTTCAGCGTGGGGCGGGTGTCGTGTTCTGGATCGTAACGGTATTCCTTTTTTCCCTCCCGTTCTTTCTTTTTACATGGTTTGCCCCGTGGCTCGTGTACCTGTGTGTCGCACCGTTCCTCCTCAAATGCTGTTTTGCCTGGCGCTCCCTTGAAGAACATACGCTCTCGGTTGTCGCCGCGCTGGAGTCTGGTGTGGAAAGCGGGCGCGAGCGTGTCAAACTGCTCGTATCACGGGATACTGCCCGTCTCGATCCGGCACACATCCGCTCTGCCGCATATGAATCCATGACCGAGAACCTGACGGACAGTATCATCTCCCCGCTTTTTTATTATTCGATATTCGGATTATGCGGCGCTGCCGTCTTTCGTGCGGCGAATACCATGGATGCCATGCTCGGATACCATGATGAACGCGCCCGTCTCGGGTGGTGCTCCGCACGGATGGATGATCTGGCGAACTACGTCCCTGCACGGGTTACGGTACTCTTCCTTCTTGTGTATTTTACATGTCGGGGAACCGGTGCGCGTTCCTGGCAGGTAATGCGCCGCGACGGAAAACTTCGCCCGGGTTTCAATGGGGGGATTGTCATGGCCGCAATGGCGGGCGGGTGCGGCATACGGTTCGAAAAGCCGGGGGTTTATACGATTGGAAACGGGGAGAACCCGCTTGAAACGGGCGGTCGGGAGATCGTCCGGGCGGTTCGTATCGTTACCCTGGCATTTGCCGCGACAGCCGGGGGTACTCTCGTTTTATTGGCATGGTTGATCAATAGTACTTGCATATGAAACTGGAAGAACTGAGATTTGGCACAGAGCTTCTCAAGCGCGGCTTCGCATCCATGCAGAAAGGTGGCGTGATTATGGATGTCGTAAATGCCGAGCAGGCAGTGATTGCCGAGAACGCCGGCGCCGTCGCAGTTATGTCGCTTGAGCGCGTGCCCTCCGATATCCGGAAGATGGGGGGTGTCGCCCGGATGGCAGACCCTGAGAAGGTCACCGAGATCATTAATGCGGTCTCCATTCCGGTGATGGGGAAGGTCAGGATCGGGCATTTTGTCGAGGCGCAGGTGCTGGAAGTGCTGGGCGTCGACATGATCGATGAGAGCGAAGTTCTGACGCCCGCCGACGAACAATACCATATCGATAAG
>Ga0315279_10008061_pt1 | contig 12833 bp, 5 predicted proteins | sample YL17G06_20_MG_FD_203694 | JGI IMG/M metagenome (GOLD analysis project Ga0315279, IMG submission 203694) | Sediment microbial communities from Yellowstone Lake, YNP, Wyoming, USA - YL17G06_20 | ecosystem: Environmental > Aquatic > Freshwater > Lake > Sediment | place: USA: Wyoming | collected... | reverse complement strand
TGATCAGGTTTCCGCTGCCGTCCACCGTTTGCGAGAAATCGCCTCTGCGTTCCAGCAGCGTGGCAACCGTCTGGATGGTGTCATCCGGGCTGCGGTCCTTGGTCTGTTCCCAGTTGATGAAGAAAAAGGTGCGGTTTCGCCCGTCGTAGAACTTCGGCACGTAGACCGGGCCGCCGGCCGAAGCGCCGTATTCGTTGCGGCGGAACGGGCTCTTCATCAAAGCCGACCGGTTGTTCGACCAGCTATTGGCGTTCAGCGCGTTGTTGCGCAGGAATTCATAGACGCTGCCGTGAAGCTTGTTGGTGCCGCTGCGGGTGGCCGCGGTCAGCACCCCGCCGCCGGAGCGCCCGAATTCGGCCGACATGCCGTTGGTGATCACCTTGAATTCCTGCACCGTCTCCAGCGGCGGCGAATAAGCCAGGTCGTTGGTGGTGGTATTGCGGGTCTCGGCTCCGTCCAACAAAACTTCACTGGTGTTCGAGCGGCCGCCGTTGATGATCGGCCCGGTGCCGCTGTTGCCGCGGTCGATGACGCCGGGCGCCAGCGTCACGAGACTGTACGGGTTGCGTCCCAGCAGTGGCAGTTCCAGAATCTGCCGGCTCCCAACGACGTTGCCGAGCGCGAAGGTCTGCGCCTCCAGTTGCACAACCGCCGCGGTGACCGTCACTTCCTGCTGCAGCGATCCCGGCTTGAGGATGACGTCGATCGTTGCCGTCAGGCCGACGGCGATGTTCACGCCCCGGACGCGGGCTTTGTCGAAGCCCTGTGCGGCGACCGCCACCTCGTACTGGCCGGGCGGCAGGTAGGGTGCCGTGTAGTGTCCGTCGGCCGCGCTGCGTGTCTCGCGCGCCACGCCGGTCGCCACGTTCGTAATCGTCACGCGAGCGTCCGGCACCACCGCGCCGGACGCGTCGGTGACGCTACCGGTAATCGTTCCCTGCTCTACCTGTGCTGCTGACACGCTGGCCAGCAGGAGTAACAGCAAAGCGAAGCAGCCTCTCGTTTTCATTTTCGCCTCCAGTCCGCGGATTGCGCAGCTTGCGCGGATTTGCAGATGTTAGCCGTGCCGCGGATAACCCCCGGGTCTCGCCGCCCCAAGCAAAGATCAGCCCCTAACCTGGACGTGTGCGCAGTCTATCAGCAGGGAAAAACGAGCGTCAAGCAAGTTCGGCGTGAAAGGCGTGAAAGCGCACGCGACCACGGCGTGGGCCGCAGCGGATGCACGTGTCGTGTTTATTGAACCGCCAGGGTGACGCCGGAAGGACTGGAAAAACCGCCGACCTGCAACACAATTGGCACTACACTCCCGGGCAGGACGGCTTCCGGTATCCGGACGTTCACCTGCATCACGCCGGCAACCATGCCGGGGGCGCCGCCGGCGTAGAGCACTTGCGCCTCGAGGCTGCCCACACGAACGGAAACGGGCAACCGCGGCTTCGGCAATATCTCGCCCGCCAACTTGCCGTCAATCCCGGCCGGTTCGGTCAGCCCTTCGCCCGTGGCCCACAGCGAGATGACCGAACCGCGGGCGGCCGGGTTCGACGCGGAGTTGACGCTCGTATCCTGGTTGAGAATGGCGGCCTGTCCCTTGCCGCTGGAGTCGCGGGTGAAAATGGCCGGAGAGGCGGCGGCCATCGGCAGGGTGCGCGTTTCCGTCTTCCGCCCCTTGTACTCCGCCTGTATCTGTGTATATCCGTTAACACCAGCGGCGTAGGGAACCACGGCATTCACCTGGTTGGCGTGCGCGTACAGCAGCGGGGCCGGGACGCAATCGAACAGCACGCGCGTCTCGGACAGTGACTTCTGGAGCAAGCCCGTAGCATCAACAATTGCGCCAGACGGGTTTGCCGGACCGATGTTGGAACCGAACAATGTTGCCAGTTGGCCGGGCGAAAGCGCGCCGGCCTGGAAGCTGGCGGCATTCACGACGGCGTTGGCGGGCAAGCGGGGAGCCGAGGCATCGACCGCCGCTCCCGCGCCCTGCTGCAGCGGGGGCAAGAGTTCTCCGAGCGCCTCGACGTACAGGTTCTTGAACGGCGTCCCGTTGGGATCGAGCAGGGCCGTGCCCGTTGCGCTCTGGATGACCTGGTCGCCCGGCTCGACCGCGGTGCCCTCGCCCCATTCGTTCCAGGTTTCGACCAGCTTCCAGGTGACCGGCGCCGCCACCATGGCGGTGACCGCCTGGCGGAAAGCGCTGATGTCGCGCGGCAACCGCGGCGGCTCGCCATCCAGCCAAAAGCCGGGGCTGACCATGAAGGAGTAAGGCGGTTGACTATCGGTGCGGTTCGCGGGCGCGTACTGGTGCCAGTTGTCGGGCTGGTTGGGGTCGGCCTTGTAACCGCTATAAACCTTTAAAACGACGTAGAAGCCTGTCTCGGCGCGCGCTTGCCGCCAGCGGCTGGCCATCCCGGCGCCGTCGCTGCCGCTGGCATAAACAAAGATCACCGGCCGGCCGCCGATCTTCAGGTATCCGCGCTGGCTGGTGTAGCTGCTCTTGATGTAATTCAGGTCGTTGACCAGTTCGACGACCGAAGGATCGCCCAGCGATTCCTTCTCGTAATAGAGCGCCCATCGAAGGTTGGGGTAAGGGCTTTCCGGCCGGTTCATCACGTCGTTCAGAATGTGCCGGAAGGTCCAGTCGGTCTTATGGAGCGGGCCCCACCACGAACTGATGGCCACTGGCAGGCGCGCTTCGGCCATCTTGGCGAGTTGCCAATAGATTGTGGCATCGTCATTCGAGTCATACAGTTCGGTGGCGGGATCGAAGGCACAGGGATTAAGGTCGGGGAGGTAGTTAGAGAACCAGTTCTTTGGTGGGCTGTGCCCGCGGTCGGACCAGTTCGGAAACCACGGATAGAAGAAGGTAGCGTAGTAAGGCGGACCCGGCTGGAATTCCGCCTCCTCAGCCGGCCAGGCCGGGCCGGCCCCCAGCCATGCGGCTGCCACCACAGCCAGGATGTGTCGTGCGTGCATGGTGTTCAAAGCTCAAGGTTCTGAATCGAACTCGTGACCTCCGATCGCCTTCGGCTGATTTTCTGGTTTTCAGTAAGTTGTCCGTTTAGAAGGTTAAGCGGGCCGAGATCTGGGCACGCCGTGGCGGACGCGCCGAGGTGGGCTGCATGAACAGCGGGTTGATCTGTTCATACACCCTGTTGAGGGCGGAGGGGTTGGGTTGGGGACTTACCTGCCGGAAATTCAGGCCGCTATCGACACCGGAGAACTGGGTGTGGTTGAACGTGTTGTAGGTCTCGAAGCGGAGTGACCCGCGCAGCCGCTCATTGAAGCGGATGTTCTTGTAGATGGAGATATCCCAATTGTTGACGCCGGGGCCGCGCAGCACACCCTTGCCAACGTTGCCCTGGGTGGGCACGTTAGCCGCGGTCCAAACCGGCGGGCCGAAGCGTTCCGTGATGGGAGCCTTGGGGTCCACCACGTAGGGGCGCGCGCTGGCCTGGCTGGAGCCGGTGAAGTCAATGCCGCTCACCAGGCTGTAGCTCGGCGTGATGGCCGCGCCGGAAACCATCCGCGTGATTCCGGACACTTCCCAGTTGTCGGTCACCCAACGCAGCGGCCGGAAACCGAAGCTCCGGCTGAGCCGCGGCAGAGCCCAGGTGTAGCGCCCGGAGAAGACGTGGGTGCGGTCGAAGCCCGCCGGCCCGTAGTTCCACTGGCGCGGGCTGAGGAAGGGATCGACCGAGCTGCCGTAGCCGTCGGCGCAGTCGAGCACCTTGCTGAAGGTGTAGGCGAAACCCAGGGTAATGCCGCGCCGGAAACGCTGCGAAAAGCTGGCCTGCAACGAGTTGTAATTCGAGCTGCCGGCGAACTCGTAGAGGTTAATGTCGCTGTAGCCCTGGAAGGGCCGCAGAAAATTATCGGGGTACACCGCGTTGGTGGTCGCGTCGCGGTTCTGCGGGTTGATCGCCAGGAACTTGGTGCCGGGTCGCAAGCCGTTGATGTTGCGCTGCCAGATGAGATGGCGCCCGAGGGTCCCGACATAGGAAACTTCGCCGATCATGCTGCGGCCAAACTGCTGTTGCACGCTGAGGCTGAAGTTGTAGGCCGCCGTGCCCTTGCCGTCTCCGGCCAGCGAGTAGACGGTGCCGGAGGGCGAGAGCAACCCGGAACTCACGTTGGCCTGGATGTCGGCAATGGTGCCGTAGTAATTCGTGGGCGTGAACACCGAGGGCGGGCCGGGCAGCGTGTTCATGGTGGGGTTGCCTTGCAGGCGGTCGTAGAAGACGCCGAAACCGCCGCGGATCGCGGTGCGGCCTCTGCCCAAGGGATCGAAGGCGAAACCGATGCGCGGCGCCACCAGGATGGCCGGCAGACTGTACATGCCGGGAGGGTATCCATCCTTCCCGCCCGTGAACATGCCCACCGCGGGATCGCCGCTGTTGGGCGCGAAGGTGCCGATCAAGCCCACCGGATAGATGTCACCGTTGCGGGGATCCACGGCCACCCGGTTCCCGCCGGCATCCTTGCCGGGACGCATCAGGATCGGCGCCTTGGCCGCATCATAAAGCGCCGGCAGGAAGGAGTGGAGCTGCCGCTTCTTGTCGTACTGCGGCGGGTCGGCGTAGAAGCGTACGCCATAGTCCAGCGAGACGCGGCGCTTCAAGCGCCACGTGTCCTGTGCGTAGAACTCGCTGTTCGCAAACCGGTAGTCGCCCCTCGGCCGGCCGGTGGCTTCGGCATAGCTGTCGAAGTTGCCCAGCAGGGCGTTGGCGTAAGCATCGTTCGCATCCAGGATGTTATTGGTATTGTCCTTGTCGAACTTGATACTGCCGCGGGTCGCCGCGTTGGCGTACTGCACCTTGCGGGTGCGTTCCAGGTAGACGCCGAACTTGAAGGTGTGGGTTCCCCATATCTTGCTGACGTTATCCACCACGCTGTAGATGGTGTTCCGGTTCCAGTAGGGCGTGCCGTCGCTCATCGACGGATTGGCGGCATTCTGAACGCTGCCAAAAGTCATGTTGGGAATCATGTTGTAGGGGTTGAGCGCGGGGTTGCGCTGGGGGATGTTGATGCCCAGCTTGGTGCGGTCCACCTTGCTGTAGTCTTCCGGGTAATACGTCAGCGTGTTCTGGCTCACTCCAAACACGAATTCATTAAAGACCGTGGGCGAGATGGTGTTGGTGGAGCGGATGATGGCGCCGCGGCCCGGTTGCCCGTACACGATGGGCGTGACCAGGTAGTTCAACGAGCCGGCCACCCACCCGCTGCAACACCCGTTATAGGGCACATGCTGCTGGTCCGCGTTGTTGCTGAGCCGTACGGACATCTGCCAGTTGGCGCGCGGCGAGTAGTCGACACGCAGAATATCCGTGCGCCGCGGATAGGCGCCGGATTCGGAGGTGTAATAGTTCCACTGGTAGACGCGCGTGGGGTTGGGGTCCACGTAGTTGGGCAAAGGGAAAAGGTTGAGGACGGCCCTGCCTACGGGCGTGATGCGCGCTGCCGGGATGATGTTGCCGGGGAAAGCCCTCTTGCCGTTCAGCGGATCCTGGATGGTGATCAGCGAGCCGTTGGTATTGCGGTGGTTGGTGAAGTCGCCCTGGCGTTCCGCCGCCGTGGGCACGGTGACGGTCTTGGTGCCGTAGGCCACCATTTGGTGCTGGAACTCCTGGTTCCAGAAGAAGAAGAGCTTGTTGCGGCCGCGATTGATTCCGGGCAGCACCACAGGACCGCTGAGGCTGTAGTTGGAGATGTTGTAGCGGTAAGGGGCGCGCTGGCGGCCGGCAATGTTGCTGAAGTAGTCGTTGGCGTTGAGATCCTCGTGACGATAGAACCAATTGGCCGACCCGCTGAGCCGCTTGCCGCCGCCTTTGGTGATGACCGTTACGGTGCCCCCGGAATTGCGGCCGTACTCGGCAGCGTAGTTGGAGGTGAGCACCCGGAGTTCGGCGACCGAGTCCATGGAGGGCATCTGGTGAATGGTGCCGTTGGAGCCGGTGTCCAGGTTGGTGACCCCGTCGATGGTCATGTTCTTCTGGTCGCTGCGGCCGCCGGCGATGTAGATATTGCCGATGCTGGTGGGTCCGGGAGCATCGCGGCCGTCGCTGGTGTCCACAACGCCCGGCATCAGGCTCACGGCGTCGAAGATGTCGCGCCCGCGCAACGCCAAGCTGCTCAGTTCGTCCGAGCTCAGCGTTCCGGACTTCTCGCCGGTGGTCATATTCACCGCCGCCACCTCGGCCGTCACCGTAACGGTGTCGGCCACTTCGCCGAGTTGCAGGCGGAGCTCGCCCAGGGACCTTTGTTCGCTGGAGGCGATAGCGATGCCGGTCTGGCGATAGGTCTTAAAACCGGGCGCATTGATGACCAGCGTGAAGCTGGCCGCGGTCAGATCGGGAAAGGAGAAGAAGCCGTTATTGTTTGTGGTCGCGGTGCGGACGAAACCCTTGTCCTCGCTGGTCAGCGTGATCGGAATGCCGGCGATCACAGCATTGGCGGGGTCTACAACGGTTCCCGACAGCCCACAGGAAATGTTCTGGGCTGACAACACCGACGGGAAAAGCAGCAGCAGCGCGACAAACCGCATGCTCGAACCTCCAGGGCAGCCCGCTTCGCCCCGGCTCTGCACGCGGCACCCGGGGCCGTCCGCGGATTATAGTGCAGCGCGCGGCGAGAAACAATCGCGCCTGGGAGAAGAACCCTCACCGGTCCTCTTCGATGACGGTGAAGCCGATGAAACTTGCGAGGTCTTTCAGGCGTTCCCGGAAATCGCCAAAGGTGGCGCAGCGGTGCACTCCATACTTGTCGGGATATACGTAGCGGATGACCTTCTGGGCGTCAACTGACGCCACGATTTTGGTCCGTCACATCATTTCCCAGAGATGATCGCGGAACTTGACCGGCCCGCTGAGCATGTGCACGGTGGCGCCGGTGTGCACCAGCAACTCCTTGTTCAGCACCTCGATTTCCCACATGGTGACGGGTTCGCCGGGAGGATACAGCACCCAGGAGGCGGCGCCCACTCCGGTCATGCGCCGCCCTCGAATGCGCCGCTCGCGATGATCGGTCAGGATGTAGGGCGCCCGTCGTTCGTCGCCCCAGGGGTTCCACGGCCCTTCGCAATGCTGGACGCAGGAGGTGTTGTTGTAGGTGTCAACCGAATAGTCGCCGAGCATGCTGGGCCGGCGGTAGGAATATTGCAGCAGCATCTCGGAAAGCACCACGTTCAAATGCGACTGGCATTTGCCCACCATGTTGTGCAACTGGAATTCGGAAACGCCCAGAGCCGGATAGACCAAGTCCTCGGGCCGCGGGTTCTTGATCAGCGTGCGGATGTGGAAGGCGATGGCGGTGGCCCCGTACTTCTCCGTGAGCATGCGCATGGCCAGGTAGAGCTTCGCGGAGCGCACCACTTCGGACTCCATGGTGTAGGTGATTTTTTGCGCGTTCCGAATCCAGCGCTGCGCGATCTCGTTGGCCTCCTTGCTGTCGCTGTTCCACAGGGCTTGGATGTCCTTGTCCTCGGTCACCTCCCGGCTGCCGATCTTCGTCACCCGCGTGCCGAAAACGCTGTCGATGGCGCCGAGCATCATCTCGTTGTAGCGGGGCGGGGGGTTTTTCAGCACGTCTCCGTAGATCACGTTGACGTACTGCGAATCGGTCACCGTCAGAATGTGCTCGGATTTCATCCGTTTGAGGGTCCTGATCAGCTTGACCTTATCGGCCAGGTCGCGAAACATTTGCTCGGAAACTTTTTCATCCGCGCAGAAGCGCCAGGGGTCCAGGAATGCGCCCACCACCCGGTTCTGTTTGAATATCGGATACGGGACGTTCTGAAAATCGTTGATGATTGCGACATTGATCGTCGGCAACCCGGTTCGGAGCAGGTCATAGTCCCTGGGCCAGCCGTAAACGATGACGCCGTCGTAACGCAGGCGATTCAGATCCTTGATTTCATTCAGCACCGAGGCCAGTTTCGCTCCGCGGGTAAGGTCGCGGGCCACGAATTCCACTCCCTCGCATTCCTTTTGCAGCCGCTCGACAATCTCGGCGTTGGTCATGGGAACCAGGTTGGTGTCGTCCCGAGAGGGAGCGATATCGAAGAACACGGTGTAAATCTTCGCACCGGCAGTCGGCGCCGTTTGGCCGGCCAATGGGGATAGCGCCGGCACGCGGAACAGGCCCGCGCCCAGCGCAGCCCCGCTGGCTTGCAGGAAGGCACGGCGTGTCGTAGGCATGGCTGACTCCTTCAGACCGCGAATTGCAGTCGATTGTACACCCGTGCCGGCAGCGCGGATTACGTAGCGCCGGCGATCACCAGCCGCCGCCGCCCAGGGGAACATTTACTTTTGCCAGCTCCATGCGGTGGTGTCGTTAGACGCGGAATTCCGCCTGCGGTGGACGGTCGACCTGCCGGAGGTGCATCTCTATGGTCCCGTCATCGGCCCCCACGAAACCTTCTTAGTCCATAGCTTCTGAACACTGCACGCCATAGAGTAAAGCAGTCTTTCAGCACCGAACTCCTGCCAGTGCATGATTCCGACCGGAGGCCCGCCCCCGGCCATCAGATTTTCAGGAGGCATCGAAGCTGTGAACCAGTCCGAGGGAGTGGCCGGGGGAGATGAGGCGATCGGGACGTGGGGTGTTCGGAACCTGCAATGTCCGCTGGCAGCCGTCCAAGAGTCAACTGATTGACTTGGCCATACAGGGGGCCTAAGATTTGAGGTTCCTCTCCCAAAAGTGTGACGGCGCAAGGCGCAGCCCGCGAAGCGGGCGGAAGAGTAAAGCCCATGGCGCAAGCCGTGGGTATCGGTTGCGAGCGGTCGCTCAGCCCGCGAAGCGGGCGAAAGATCCAAGCCCGCGCCGGCGATTTCTCGGTTCCGAAAAGGGTTCTCTTTGCGGCAGAACGCAGTCGATGCCGCCCCTCCGCGCTACGCACAGACAGCGAACGCCGTGGGCCTCACTCTTTCGCCCGCTTCGCGGGCTCTTGGGGCGCTCGTACCGATACCCACGGCTCGCGCCGAGAAAAAGAACCTAAGCTGCAAAACGTCCTCTGTAATATAATCGGCAGCAGGATTGAAGACTATGCCCCCCACTTTGCTTCGAGTGTTCCTCGCGGTGCCGCTCAGCGCCGCTTTTCTTTGGTGTCAGAATCCCTACGGCCGTATCGAAGGCCGCGTGCAGGACGCTTCGGATAGCGCGGTGCCCGGAGTCGTTGTGCGTGTGGTGAACGCCGAGACAATGGTGGCCACCGAAACAGTATCCAATGCCGAAGGAAACTACGCGGCGGGGAACCTGCCACCCGGCCGGTATCGCGTGACGGCCGAGCTGAAGGGCTTCAAGCGCTCAGACCGCTCCGGCCTCGAGGTGCGTGTCGGCGATGTTCTGCGTGTCGATATCCGCCTCGAGATCGGCGACGTCACCGAGAGCGTGCAGGTGGTGGCCGAAACGCCGCTGCTCGAAACCTCCACCTCTAACCTCGGCCAAGTGGTCGACCAGCGGCGCATCAATGAACTGCCGCTGCCAGCCGGGAACCCGATGTACCTGATGCAGATGACGCCCGGCACCATCGCCACCAACCCGCCCACGCATCCGTGGCTGCCCAACGCCATCGACTCGTCCTCGGGCGTGACGGGAGGCGGCGTGCGCGACGGCCACAACGAATTCCAACTTGATGGCATACCGAATATGTCCCAGGGCGGGAACATGTCCGTCGCGCCGTCCCCGGACATCGTGCAGGAGATGCGCGTGCAGACGGCGGCGTACGACGCGTCAGTCGGCCACTTCACGGGCCTACTGGTGAACATGGTGATCAAGAGCGGCACCAACAATCTGCACGGCACCTTGTTTTTCGCCAACCTGAGCCGGCCGATGATGGGCCGCGACTTCTTTACCAATCGCAGCATCTATGATACGAGCACCGGGCCGGTCACCCCGGACAAGATCGACAAGTTCTGGCCCGCCACGCGCGTCAATCATTATCGCGGCACCTTCAGTGGGCCTGTGTACCTTCCTCGCGTTTACGACGGCCGGAACAAGACCTTTTTCCTCTACGGTCTGGACGTGGTCGACCGCTCACGCAACAACGTGGCATTTTTCACCGTGCCGACCGAAGCGGAGCGCCGCGGCGATTTTTCCGCGCTGCTGTCGCTGGGCAGCGTTTACCAGATTTACGACCCTCTGACCATCGCCGCCGTCGCGGGAGGCCGCTTCAGCCGCCAGCCGCTGGCGGGCAACATCGTGCCGGCCAACCGCATTGCGGCCGTTTCGAAAAATATCATGGCCTATTACCCGCTGCCGAACGTTACGGGCACCGCCGACGGGCGCAACAACTACAGCGACCCCCAGCCACGCACCAGCACCTACTACGGGCACACAGCGCGGGTGGACCACTCTTTCAGCTTGAGAAATCGATTCTTCGCCACCTTCACGCGCACCTACACCGACATTCTCTCCGGGGTGGCGTTCCATAACGCCGCCAACGGTACCCTGCTCAACCGGCGCCATGTAGCGCTGGCCGTCAATGATGTGCTGACGCTGCGGCCCAACCTCGTGCTGGAGCTGCGCGGGGGCGTGACGCGCTACAACACCTTCTCGCGCCCGGTGAGTTTCGGCTTCGATCTTTCCAAGCTGGGTTTTGATCCCGCGTTTCTGAAACAGTTGGATCCCACCATCGCCGTGTTCCCCATGATTACCATCGATGGGTATTCGCAACTGAGCGCGGCCAACGGCTCGCTGAACCCGTCCACTTATTACAGCGGCTCGGCCAGCCTGGCGTGGGTGCGCGGGTATCACACCCTGCACATTGGCGGAGAGCAGCGCATTCTGCGGGAAAGCAATTTCAATTACGGCAACGCCACACCGCGTATCGATTTCGCCTCGACCTGGACCAAGGGTCCCCTTGACAACTCCACCGCGGCACCCATCGGGCAGGGTTTTGCGAGTTTCCTGCTGGGTATTCCGACGGGCGGACTGGCCGACCGCAACGCCAGCTACGCGGAACAGTCCGGCTACTCCGCGCTGTACTTTCACGACGATTGGAAGCTCTCGCCCCGCCTGACGGTTAACCTGGGTCTGCGCTGGGAGTACGAATCTCCTACCACCGAACGCTACGCCCGAATGAACCGGGGATTTGACTTCACCTCTCCCAGCCCGTTCGCGGCAGCGGCCAGGTCGGCTTACGGCGCCGCTCCCATACCCGAGCTTCCCGTAGCTGCTTTTCAGGTGCGCGGCGGGCTTTTGTTCGCCGGGGTGAACGGTACGCCGACGGGCTTGTGGAACAGCGACCGCAATAACTTCTCTCCGCGCGTGGGCTTCTCCTGGGAGGGTTGGAAACACGTGGTGGTGCGCGGTGGCTACGGCATTTTCTACGACTCCCTGGGGGTCGACATGAACGACGTGGCGCAGCAGGGCTACAACCAGCGCACCAACCTGGTGCCGAGCCTGGATAGCGGACTGACGTTTCGCGCCAGCATCGCCAATCCGTTCCCCGACCCCATACAACCGGCAGTGGGCGCCGCAGCCGGCCTGAGCACGTTCGTCGGCCGCGCCGTTTCGTTCTCCCTGCCCACACGCCGTAACGGCTACATCCAACGCTGGAGCTTGGGCGTACAGAAAGAAGTGAAGCGGACGCTCATCGACGTCACCTACGCGGGAAATCGCGGAACCGGGCTTCCGCTGGGAGTGGAGTTCGATCCCGTGCCCGCACAGTGGCTGAGCACCTCGCCGCTGCGCGACCAGAAGACCATCGACTTTCTTTCGCAGCAGGTTTTGAACCCCTATTTCGGCCTGCCTGAATTCACCGGCTCAAACATGTCCGGGCGCAACGTGGCGCGCTCCCAACTGCTGCGCCCATTCACGCAGTTCACCTCCATCGGTTCGACACAGAGCGCCGGGTTTTCCTGGTACCACGCTCTGCAGACGCGCATCGAGCGCCGCTTCGGGCAGGGCTACACGGTGCAGGTGAATTACACGTGGTCCAAGCTGATGGAAGCGACGGAGTATCTGAACCCCTCGGACACCTATCCGTCTCGCGTCATGTCGCCGCAGGACCGTCCGCACGTCCTCAATATCACGGCCATGTACGAGCTGCCTTTCGGGAAAGGCAAGCGCTGGCTGTCGGGCGCGAAATGGAAAGACACGGTCGCGGGCGGCTGGACGGTGCAGGGTGTCTATCAGGGGCAGTCAGGCCCGCCCCTCACGTGGGGCAACATCCTGTTCCTGGGCAACATCAAGAACATCACCCGGCCCGTCTCCCAGCGCTCGCCGGATCGGTGGTTCAACACTGACGCTGGCTTCGTGCGGGACAGCCGCCAGGCGCTGGATTCCAACATCCGCACCTTCCCCCTGCGCTTCAACGACATTCGGGGCGACGGGTTCAACAACTGGAATCTCTCGCTGTTCAAGAACTTCCACTTCCGCGAGCGCCTGAAGCTGCAGTTGCGCGCCGAGGCCATCGACGCCATGAACCACCCGCTGTTCGGCACGCCGAACGTGAATCCGGCCAACACCCTTTTCGGCACGGTCGGCTCGGTGGCGGGAGACCAACAACGCCAGGTGTTCATAGGGGCCAAGCTGAGCTGGTGAGACCGGCTGTGTTCCAGAGCTCGCAACATTACTTATCCGGCTTGTCGAACACGATGGTCGACTCGCCCACATACTTGTGGTAATTGCGGAAATCGATGGCGTTCTTGCTGCAGTTGTCGGTGCCGCGGATGCAGTTCAGGGTTTCGGCGTGCGTGGGGAGGACGTACTCGCCCGACCCGATGCGCACGAACTGCCGGGCCGAGCAGGCCATCCGCCCGGCGGTGGTGGCGCGCAAGGTATGGGGCGGCAATCGGACCCCGCGCGGGGCCCACACCCAGGAGATCCTGGTCAGC
>Ga0315279_10008060_pt1 | contig 12835 bp, 13 predicted proteins | sample YL17G06_20_MG_FD_203694 | JGI IMG/M metagenome (GOLD analysis project Ga0315279, IMG submission 203694) | Sediment microbial communities from Yellowstone Lake, YNP, Wyoming, USA - YL17G06_20 | ecosystem: Environmental > Aquatic > Freshwater > Lake > Sediment | place: USA: Wyoming | collected... | reverse complement strand
TCGCAGAGTGCATTAATCCCAACGTTCTGGAAGGAAAAACCCTGAGCGAAATAGAGCAACTGATGCTGTGGGAAGGAAACAAACAAAGGAGCCTGTGTGAGCTTTTCAAAGTTGAACAGACCAGACATGAGTCAGAACCTGAAAACATCAAAGTGGCAATTGAGGGTGACGTGAGCAAGGTTCGGAGAATCGGCGCCTGCATGAAAAACGGGGAGATCACAATCAACGGTGACGTTGGCATGCATCTGGGCGGGGAGATGAAGGGGGGCAAGATCACCGTTCACGGCAACGTTGGAGCTTGGGCTGGTACGATGATGAAAGACGGAATAATCGAAATCCACGGAAACGCAGGAAACTACCTAGGTGCTCCTTACCGTGGAAGCACAGCAGGCATGCATGGCGGGAAAATAACAGTCTTCGGAAACGTGGGACATGAGACTGGAGCTTGTATGAAGAAAGGAACGATCAAAATCTGCGGAAGCTCGGGGCAATTCACGGGTCTTCGCATGCACAACGGTACAATCTACGTTCAAGGCAACTGTGATGAAAGAGCTGGTGCCTGCATGCTTGAAGGCAAAATCGTCGTGGGAGGGACTCTCCAGTCCGTTCTTCCAAGTTTCTCGATAGACAACATCAAACCAAGAGTTAAGATCGAGGAAAATGAGACAGTTCAAGGACCGTTCTATGTTTTTCTCGGCGACCTGACCGAATGCGGGATAGGAAAGCTCTATGCTTCAAAACCAAAAAACCCGCATCTCAGTTTCTACGAAAGGCTTCTCTGACGGAGGAACACCATCTGAAAAACCATTTGAGCGTAAACAAGTTGGCATGGTGTCTCCTAGAAAAACTGGTTGAGAAATCTGCTCTCTATAAGATAAAAGTGGAGATGACGTCTCAAGGAACAACCATAGTGGACGCTGGGATCGAGGCTGAGGGAGGCTTTCAGGCCGGCAGGCTCATAACGGAGATCTGTCTGGGTGGTCTGGGAACGACCCGATTATCCTGCAGAAAATACGATGATCTGTCTCTTCAATCAATCTTCGTTCGGACGAACCATCCAGCTGTCGCTGCCTTAGGCTCTCAATTTGCGGGTTGGCGGTTGAGCGATGAAGGATATTCTGCAATAGGCTCGGGTCCGGCAAGAGCTTTGGCGTTGAAGCCAAAGGAACTCTACGAAGAAATCAGGTACAAAGATGAGAGTGACAAAGCTGTCATCGTGCTAGAAACTGAGAAGCCGCCGCCGTTAAGATTAATTGATCACATAGCTAAAGATTGTAACATCCAAGCTGCAAAGTTGGCAGTGATTCTGACTCCAACAACCAGTTCGGCGGGATCGACACAAATTGCAGGACGAATCGTAGAAACCGGACTCCACAAGCTAAGGCGACTCGGATTGGATCCTATGAAGGTGCAGTCCGCTTGGGGGTATGCACCCATCGCCCCGGTTCATCCAAAATTCGCAAAAGCAATGGGAAGAACTAACGACGCGATTCTCTACGGCGGAACATCAAGTTACACGGTTGATTATGGCGATGAGGAAAAACTGAAGAAGATCGTTGAGAAAGCTCCTTCATCTGCCTCAAGCGCATATGGAAAAACCTTCTATGACATATTCAAAGATGCTGGCTACGACTTCTACAAGATAGATCCAGACCTCTTCGCACCTGCCACGATTATCATCAACAACGTCAGAACTGGCAAGAGATTCAAAAACGGCAAAGTCAACGTTCAGATGCTGAAAAAGTCTTTCGACCTGACCTCAAAATAATCCGCTGTCTCTGACGCGCGAATTTATTTTTTGCTTTTCTGCAGGTAGAAGAGTCTGTTGACGGCTTCTATGAACCCCTTGTTCCCAGCAAGCGCGCTCATCAAAATGCTCATGACCGCGATTTCCAACCATCCTTTTGGAATGACCAGCGGTATCATGAAGAACATTGACGGTATGTTAACCAAAGTCACTACGTAAAGAAAATAGAATACAGTATAGAGAGACTCAGGAACGTATGCCAGAAGCGTGGCAGGGATAGCATAGATCGAGCGCCCAGATCCACTTCCTAGCTTAAATCTCTTGTACAGAAAACCTGCCACCAAGCCAGTCATTGCCTTCCCAATGGGGATTCCTATGAGTGAAAGAAATCCGAGGCCGCTGGTTGAACCAAACCCAAAATAGTAACCTGCATATATGCCTCCCAAGAAACCAACGATTCCGCCCATTAAAGGTCCACCGAAAATAGCCGCCACAAACGTAGCGACGTGCGAAAGATCGAGTGCCACATTCGGCACTATAGGCACGACACCAAGGGAGATTGTGGAAAGAACGGTACCTAAAGCACTCAACACGGCAACGAAGGCGATCTGCTTAGCATCCATGTTTTTCATCTCAGAGCAACGGGAGATGTTGCTTGGATTTGTTATTTAAGAGTAGCTACTCACATAAGAGTACCAATAACATTGCTTGAAACATAAATATCCCAGCTGTATATCTTCATACTGGGAAGTACCATTGTCTGAAGTGCCCAAGTTTTCAACTGCGGACCTGAAAGTCTGGCTTGAACGCGAGACAGGATCGATTTTTGTCCCAGTCCACATGAAAGCTCAAAGACTCTTGGATGAAATACGCAGGGTTCTTGAAAGTCTTCTAGACGCTTCTAAAATGCTCTTGGAGAACAGTGGAAAAGAGATTGACAAAAGAAACATGAAGACCTATGGAAGAGCGCGGGCTTTGAACAAACTTGCCAAACTATTTGTTGAAAGATATCGCCAGCTCAAAGCTCCTGAGAAAGTCACTCACGAGAACATGGATGTCTTCGTAAAAGAGATACAGAAGGCGTTCGCCGTAACAGAGATTGATATCAGAAACTGGTTTCCCAGAATCTCACCCTTTTTCATTCTGGACCGGAGAAAGTTCCAGACAGTTTTCGAGAGAGCGAAGATAGCGCTCAAGGAACTAGATGGCTTCGTTTCAAAGGAATATGTCAAGACAAAGACGCTGGAAGACACGTTTCAACTCAGAGACAAGCTGACCGCGTTAGAGAGACAACTCAAAGAACTTGAAGAGAAAAAAGTGAACGTTGAGGCCAACAAAGCAGCAATTGAAAAACAGATGACGGAACTGCAGCGCAGAATGGATGAGCTAAAGACGACAGGTGGAGTAGGTCAACTCGGCCATACAGGCGATGAAATCGTGGTCCTGTGTGAAGAAGTAAAGCACAATTTGCAGCATCTACAAAAACCTTTCATCAAACTTCAATCCTTGGCGACACATGGCTCAGGAAGCGGTTTGACACCAGAAGAGCTGAAGAAACTCGCCCAATACCTTGAAGATCCTTTTGAAGCACTCTCAACCGAAGAAGCAGGATACCCACTTCTGAGACAAATCCTCGAGAAGCTCGGCAGGTTCATTTCAGAAGATAAACTGAAGCTGAAACCCGAAAAGGCCCGGAAGGCCGAACAGGCCATAAACAACATCAACAACAACTCACTCGCTAACCTGCATCAAAAGTGCAAGGATGCCATGACAAGGAAAACGAAGCTTTCCATGTCGGAAGAAGTGGTTGCAGCACAAAAAGACCTCGCAAAACTCAATGAACACCTGGAACTCTTGAAAAGGAACAAGGGAGTTCTCGAAGCAGAGGAATTCACAATCAACAGAAACCACGCAGAGACGATGGAGAAAATACGAAACCACAAGAGCGAAATAGAAAAGAATGTTCTGAGCTTCACATCCAAGAAAATCGTCGTCGCCTAATCCGAGGCCCATCTTTTGAAAGCTAGTCTCTCCGGGATCGTAAAAGAGGCAATGGAAGTCCGTCTGGCTGCTTATGACCGGATCGTGAAAGACGCGGTTCAGTTGCTTCGAAACGAGAACAGCAAAGTTGGAAGCCTCAAGGTCATAGGACGACTCATCGAAATGAAACCACTGGGCGATGCCCTCATAATTGGTGATTTGCATGGAGACCTTGAGAGTTTGGTTCACATTCTTCAAGAAAGCAACATATTCCAAAGAATGGAAAGGTCGGAATCCACTTACTTGATCTTTCTGGGAGACTATGGCGACCGAGGAAGTCTTTCCCCAGAAGTAATATGCACCGTTCTGAAACTGAAGCTTCACTTTCCAGCCCAAGTCGTTTTGATGAGAGGAAACCATGAAGGCCCAAAAGATCTTCTCGCCTATCCCCACGACCTACCTGTACAGCTCCAGAACAAGTTCGGTCGCAAGTGGACGGAAACGTATGACAAAATCTTTGAAATGTTCCAACATCTTTACACTTCGGTACTTGTGGAAGATCGATGTCTACTGGTTCACGGCGGCCCATCAGAGCAAGCGCTTACAATTGACGACCTAGCTTACGCCCACAAGAACCATCCTAGAACTGAGGTTCTTCAAGATATTCTATGGAGCGACCCTTCCGACTCCATTGAGGGAACGTGCCCGTCATCCAGAGGCGCGGGCAAACTTTTCGGGAAAGATGTCACTTTAAAGGTCTTGAACGCGTTCAAAGTTCACGCCCTCATTAGAAGCCACGAATCCTGTAGCGAGGGCTTTAAGATTGGCCACGATGGCAACGTACTGACGCTGTTTTCGAGAAAGGGCCCTCCGTATTTCAATACCCATGGCGCTTACTTGGACCTAAAACTGTCTGAAAGAATACGGAACGCAGAACAACTAGTTCCGCACATCCACAAATTCTGAGTCCCAGGAAAGTGCAGAAACTTTAAGAACGCGGCGAAACGCATTTCCAACAGATTCAAAACAAAGGAGACTCACTTTTTTGAGAATCGGCATCGTCACGCGCAATGAAGAGTCCTACAGTTCCTCTCAACTGCGAGAAGCTCTGCGGAAACGCAAGGTGGGACATGTCTGTTTGACTTTCCCCAAACTGGTCGCTCACGTCGGGTACAAACCCGTAGCTAGAGTTGCTGGACTCGACCTCAAAGAATTGAACGCGCTAATCATCCGACCGATTGGGCGCGGTTCGCTTGAGGAACTGGTTTTCAGGATGGACGTCTTGTACACTCTTCAACGAGCAGGACTGTACATCGTCAATCCGCCCGAGGCGATTGAACACTGTGTCGATAAGTACGATATCCTCACCCTCTTGGAGGAGAATGACATACCAGTGCCACGCACCGCAACAACAGAAAACCTGAGTGAAGCATTGGAAGCGTTCAAAGAACTGGGAAACGACGTGGTAATTAAGCCTCTTTTTGGTTCAAGAGGAATTGGGGCCACAAGAGTCAACGATGTAGAAGTGGCTTCGACAGTTTTCAGGTCGATATTGTTCTATCATGGTGTTGTTTATATTCAGGAGTTCGTGGAGCACGGTCTCTCGGACATTCGGGCTTTCATAGTTGGCGATCGTGTCGTTGCATCGATGAGACGTGTGGCTCGCAATTGGAAGACCAACTACAGTCAAGGAGCCAAACCATCCCGCATAATGATTGACAAAACCCTCGAGGATCTAGCGATCAAATCAGCAAAATCCATAGACTGCAAGATAGCCGGTGTGGACATACTTGAGAGTGCATCAGGACCGATTGTGGTCGAGGTCAACAGTCAACCTGGATGGCGAGGGCTTCAATCGGTGACGAAAGTGAAAATCGCCGACGAAATCATAGACTTTGTGCTTTCGGAAATCCAGAAGTGAAACCATGCTTGAAGTTGAAATTCTGAGACTGAACGTTGCTGAAAAAAAGGCAGATCGCATCAAAGATTGTGTGGCCCAAGAAAGTCCGCTTCACATTTTTCTGAACAGAACATTCTACGCGACGATTTTCTGTTCGCCCTTTGACCAGAAAGAACTCGTAATCGGGCACCTGCTTACTGAAGGCTTCGTCACATCCGTTGAAGAGATCGAGGAAATCGACTTGATAGAGCAGACTTGCAAAGTCAAATTGAGACTGGATGTTGATGTCAAAAAGAGGTTAGGAATTTCTAGACATTCTACACGCGTTATTCTTTCAGAATGCGGAGGAGAACAGTCCCACAAACCCTTCGTAAAGTTTCCAAGGATCAAGTCCGACTTGGTAGTCAGGGCTGAAACCATTCTGAACTCTACAAGTCGCCTTAACTCTCTTGCTCTGACCTACAGGAAGACGGGCGGAGTGCATGCGGCTGCATCTTGGACGGGTGACGGGAACCTCGTGGCGATTGCTGAGGATGTGGGTCGTCACAATGCTGTAGACAAGGTGATTGGGATGTCGACAGCCCGCAAGATCAACTTGGGACAGTGCTTTCTCACGTTGACCGGAAGATTGACAGGAGACCTCGTTTTGAAATCGGCGACAGCGAATCTACCATTAGTGGCCTCATTGGCAGCGGCTGTAGATTCGGGAATTGCTCTTGCCCACAAAGTTAACCTAACCTTAGTCGGATTCGTTCGAGGGAAACGAATGAACGTCTACAGTGTTCCAGGAAGAATCGGATTGTAGTTCTTCTAACATGAAAAGCGTATCATACAAAAAAACGTTCACATGTATACGTTGAGCAAGTTTCTCTTCAAGAGTAGGAAGATGACGGCACCACTGATTATGAACTCCGGAACAAGATACGTCGCATTGTACGCTGCGGAGTAAGCATACACATTCCAGCCTGCCCATGCATACTGCCCGAAGAAAACGACGCCTGATACGAAGTGGCATGCAAACCTGCCTAGGATTCCCACGCTCACTCCTACCACCGGCCGATTTCTAAACGCACCAGCAAGGCCCAATGCTCCGAATGCCAACGGATAATCAAGTATGATCTGGGTTGGATAGTAGATATCCCCTGAGATGATCATATGTACCAGTCCATAGATGATCCCTGCTTCTACCCCCCACCGAAGGCCTCGTCTCAAGGAAAACCAGACAATTGGAACCATGCTTCCAATAGTTATCGTGCCTCCTTGAGGTAGATGAAGGAACGGAAGATAGAACTTGCTAACAAGGTAAAGGGCATTTGCCAAAGCGATGAAAAGTATCATCTCAGCGAGAATTCTTGTTTCTGCCACATTCTTAATAGAATCTCTTTTCGTGGTTCATTTCCCTCCGCCAGCATTATCTGGATCAGGTTCTGCGGGTCGACGATGTTCAATCGTCCTCTCAGCCAGGTCACGTGCCCAGCTCCCCTTAAACCTATGAGGACAATTGTTATCTATCTGTATATTTACTTATCGGCAAAGTTCTATGTCTGTACTGCAAACTCCTTGGGTTTTCTGAACAGTATTTTTGGGTCTGGGATAAAACTTGCCCCATAGCCGTTTGTAAGTCTATTTTCTTTTCTTGAGAAAAAAGCGACTATAAATAACAACGGCAGTGAAGAAAAGAGCAGCTCCAAGAACGAAAACTGCTACCCAAAAGATGACCCAATTCTCAAGGGTTGGTTGACCTATGCCTGCGAGCCTCATCCATATCACGAATGGAGAGAGAATTAGAAGAAGAACCAGAGCAATGAAGATTTTGTTCAAGGCATACATTGATATGAGGTGAGCTGAATTGTTCCCTATTTCTTTTTTCCTCTTTTGATTGGTTGGATAGAACTTCACTTCAGACTCACACTCAAAAACGAAGACGTTTGGCTCTCGCCAAACTCCCAACGATCCGAGCAAGACCGTTTGCCTTTGTACTTCATTGCGCGCTACGAGTGATAAGACACGACTCGCTACCCTCGCATAGCTCGGACCCATAAAGGACGCTCGCGGTTTCTTACGCTCGTTCGGGATTGTGGAAGTGTCCTCACTCGCTTATCTTCCACGACGACAAGACATGAATCACCTGACCTGGGTTTAAACACGTCTGCAGCCATAATGAAACAATGCTGTTCAGAAAAAGAAAGTAAGCGCACGTTTTAGGTGTTTTCTTTTTTGCCCCGCAGCTTATTAGACTGTCTCATTCTTATATCTATGGAAGGCAAGATGTCGGTAAGAGGACTCTTAAAGAGAGCAACTCTTTTGCGAAATCTCAAAAAAGTGATCGAGAGAGTCCCCACTTTAGATCTTCCAGCGGAAATTTCTGCAGTTTATGCATTTGGTGGTATTCTCAGAGAAAAAAGTAGGCTACATGATTTTGATCTTGTTTTCCTCTATTCTATGATCCCAGATCAAGTTCTTCGTTGGGATAAATTCCGGGATAATTTCGTGACTTACGGGATTGGACCAAATTACGCGAAACATCCCATAGCTGAACTTGAGGCAATATTTGCGCCTTTCAGAAAACAAGGAATACCTTTACGAAAGGCCGTAGAAGATAAAAAAGTAGCGACATTCCTTGCTCAAAAAGAGGTACCTCCTTCGTGGGCTGGTTGTTTTTCGTGGACAGAGATTTCCAGAGGATACCATGGAGATGGTCTCTTTTTCCCTGATGTAAGCAGAATCATCCGCCGCATGCTTATAGGGAAAAACGTCAAAGGTCTTCAAGTTCAAATCCAAAGTTATGAGGAATTCACAAAGGGACACTCGTGGTTGGTTGCGAAAAACTATGTTTTGGCTTGGAGTCCAGAAAAGCCCGACATCGAGGAAAACATTGAAGGTAGATCACTGCAGGACCGCACTGCTACTATTATCAAAGAGCTCGATTTTTTCATTAATGAACAGATTCCGCAGTACATCACTGGTTCAGATCTTCGGAGAGGCTATTTGAAGGCTAAAGAGGATGCATTACAGAAAAGTGCTGAAAGAGGGGTAAAAATAGATCTTCAAGCACTTGATAAACAGCATATCGAAATAGGGCGTATGGGCAGCGAGTCCTACGAAGAACTACTGCAAATATGTGAATTAGCCCGTAACGAAATGAGAAAATACAGGGACGAGACTATCGTTCTGGAGGAAATTGGAAATGCTCTCAGGTTATCATTGCAAGAAGTTTCCAATCAACATCTTTCCGCAGAGGACTATATTGCCAAACTGGCTATTGAGGGAAGCATAAGGAATGGCGTGAAAGAGAATGTTGTAAGGCAAATATTGCGGATACTGAAACTACCGGAAAACAATGTCATTGCAATTAAGGGATATGGATTTACTGCTTACAGACTTCCGAAAAATGGAGAGGATAGAAACAGCCTTCTGAAAAAGGCAGAATTGGAGAAAGTGCGCAGAAAACATTTGCTCGAGATAATGAAAGCAATAAAACCATTAGAGAAAGATGCCCATGCAAGATTGGACTTGAATGATAAGGGAGAACCTGAACTGTTGGAAATCAGTATTTGGAAACAAATAGAGGCAAATGAAGAAGCGGAAAGGAAAGTTCTAATGAAGAATCTTGAAGCACGAAACTTTAAAACAAAAAACTGGTCATGGGCCATAGAAGGAACAAAATATGCTGATTTGACAGGCAAGGAAACCCTTAAACAACTCCAAGAAATAGCAAAACGAATGCTAACAACATGACTTGACTTAAGAGTATCGTTGGAACTGACAGTGTAGAAGAAGCTAGAAAGCTGCTTGAAGTAGGCTTCGAATTCATTCTCACTCATGGAAATGTTATGCTCTTCAGAAAAAGAAAATAGGTTTTCTAAGCGCGTGCTATTAAAAGTTCGATTAGTCAGCTATTCCGTGATGGAACACTTGTGCTACACTTTGTCTCCAGATGCTGGGAGCTTCGCATGGAAAAGCATTATGGCATATTCATAGAAGGGAACGCCTGTCCTCTGTGGCAGAATCTCAATCCAACCAACAGGATCGACATTGTGTAGGATCTCACTGGAAATGTGATTGGTCGCGTTGGGGTTTTCAAGCAGACACAAATCATCACAATGACAAAACCTCCCTGCAATATTCGATATGGTTCGCTTGTTGAGAAGCACCGCACCAATTCTCTCACTGTGGCCCTGTTTGAATTCACGCTTTACAATGGTTGAGATTATCTGATCTAGAAAGACAAAGGCGAAATGAGGGAGCCCCAGACAAATCATGTTGTTTCCATCGTCTGGTAGTTGCCTGCTGGCCTTGCTGATTGTGTTACGGATTCTGAGAGCCTCTTTTGGGTCGATGGGTGATATGAAGTGTACCATATGCGCTTTTTTATATTCGACATTCTTGGCATACACAGGTGTTTTGAATATTCTGATCGAAAAGTCGTTGTCGCTCCTCACTATCTCCTCGCCCGAGTATCCAGCCAGAGAATCCATAACTGTCTGCATGACTCTTTCCATGGACACATTGAAGAAAGGCTTCATGAACTCGATTCTAACGGCGCAAAAAACATTCCTCTCATTCATCATCGCAGATATTCTCTCGCAGCAGCGTTTTGTCAGATCACGAAAATCACCATGCACTTTCGATTCTTCAAATGTCTTGCATTCAACAAAGAAATCCCTGCCACCTATATCGAATTTGATGTCAGGTTTCTTACCGCGCACATCTTGACCTAGGGCTAACCCATGAACGTTCCCTCTTTTGAAGAATGCGCCTACGTGAGCTTCATGTATGGAAGCCACATACTTCTTGGCATCCTTCAAATTATCAAGCAAATTCTGAAAACCTGGGCTCTGCTCAAGGATCTTCAGGTCAAGGTACAGCGTTGAAAACTCTAGGACTGAACCAACTCCGATCTGTCCCCATTTTGAAATAATTGGATGCCACGACGCCTGTGGGTATTTCAGTTGCTCATTGAACCATTCGGTTCCAAATAACTCTCTGATCTGCTCTGCATATTCCCGACACTGATCAACGGTGAACTCTGTTTCTTGAATTGTTTTCGCATCTTCGAACCAGAACATTTTCTCCAACATTGATTTGCGCGGTCAAGTTATTTATGTCCTCGCGTGAAAGCAGGATCACGAATATGCCACGTACAAGATCTGGGCAAAATGAAAGATTAGCCCTGCGCTGGCGCGCGCATGTGCTCAGAACGTTCTTAACTGACATCACAATTCTGGATGTTATGAGATTGGTGCTTACTTGAAGTATTCTCTTAGTCCTGAGCATATCGAGAGCTTTGGACAACTAAAACAATGGAGGTCATTGAATCCAAATATATTAAACAATTTGAAAGCTAGGGTCACTGAATGCCTGTCATGGCAGTATATTATCGATGTTCTGGCACCAAAGCTCAAGAAGGAAGGAATCCAGATAATCCTTGATACTGACCCTCGATTGCCTTTGAGTGGTGTTGTTCGCAGATTGCTGTTAAATAAGAAGATCAAAGACTGGCGATCAGAATTTGAGAGCTCAGCGATCTCGTTAGTGATGATCGACAAGAATGGACACGAAAAGGTGATCTTTGATGACGGAAGATGGGGCGAAATTACCGAGAAAGAGAAACAGTTCCATGTGGAACAATGGAAGGGAGAGATTGTCGAGGAAGCTACAGACGTCGTCAATCGAATAAAGATGGTATTCCTAAGACAGGCAATCTATCCAGACTCAGCTCTCCTTCAGAAGGTGCTCAAGCTTTTCGCGACAATGGACGTGGCAACTGATGGCATATTGTTCAAGATGAGAAAAACGGGAGAATCAATCTCCAGGAAGAGTGGGCTTTCCAGATTAGCGCCAGACGTGAAATTTATGAAAGGCTTGCCAAGCAGAATTCCAATATTCTCAGGCGAGGTAGAGATCGTAGAAGTAAAAGCCAACAAAGCCAGAATTCCATTCTGGCAGCAGAAGGCGTATGCTAAAGCAATTAGGAATGGTTGTCCTCTTCATTACTTCCATGTCGAGATCTTGTCTCTTGATGATAATGATTTCAACTTGACCGAGAAGATAATCACAGATCCGTGCAAAGTTAAATCTTTTCCAATGGCTGGCGTCTGCCAAGTGTGTCGTTAGCTGGGAAAGTGTGACATTAGATTTATTAGTGGTATGTTAAGTGCGTTAAGGTTAAAGTGCGCACTAGGTGTAGTGAGAATGTTGCATGATATGTTCCTTGGTTTCTTTTTTTCGGAATGGCTGTTTTTCTTATCTTGCTGGGATTGTGGGCATGGATGGGAGCTAGCGAGGCTGAGGAAGAAGGAGAGCCAGTGGAACTACACTCCTTAGGTCAAACAACGTATCGGGAGCCGTGGCTTCAGAAACTTTGGGCAGTTCTCTGCTTTGCATTTGGCGCCGGCATGATAGTTCTCGGCATATTAGCACTGCAGTGATCATCTTCACACGGAATCAAACACACGATTGTGGGTCACGGCAAAAAAAGGAGGGGGTTTCGCGGGTGATATCGCCTTAAATATTCGGATGTTTACTTTTCCTAGGCATAGTTTCATATTGCTTCGTAGAGTTGTTGTTGACCATGAAAACACTGCCAAAACTCGATATTCCAACGATTGAAAAGAAGTGGCAGACTGAATGGGAAAAGAGTGGTACGTACCATTTTGACTGGAAGGACCACAAACGCCCCACCTTCAGTATCGACACGCCGCCGCCCTATCCTTCAGGCGAGTTCCACGTGGGAACGGTCCTGAACTGGACCTACATTGATATTGTCGCCAGATACAAGCGCATGCGCGGGTTCAACGTGCATTTTCCACAAGGATGGGACTGTCACGGTTTGCCAGTTGAAGTTGAAGTGGAAAAGCGGCACAAAATCAAAAAGACCGACATCCCTCCAGACGAGTTCCGCAAGCTTTGCGAACGACTGGTGAACGGGAACATAGCGGGCATGAAAGATGCCATGATTCGTCTCGGTCTTTCAATGGACTGGACGACAGAATACAAGACAATGGATCCGGACTATTGGAGACGGACTCAGCTTTCATTCATATTGCTTTACAACAAAGGTTTCATCTACAAGGGAACTCACCCCGTCAACTGGTGTCCCAGATGCGAAACCGCAATAGCCGACGCTGAAGTGCAGTATGATCATAGAAACGCAAGTCTTTATCAAGTCAAGTTTGAGCTCGAAGACGGCAGTTTCCTCAAAATAG
>Ga0315279_10008059_pt1 | contig 12841 bp, 11 predicted proteins | sample YL17G06_20_MG_FD_203694 | JGI IMG/M metagenome (GOLD analysis project Ga0315279, IMG submission 203694) | Sediment microbial communities from Yellowstone Lake, YNP, Wyoming, USA - YL17G06_20 | ecosystem: Environmental > Aquatic > Freshwater > Lake > Sediment | place: USA: Wyoming | collected... | reverse complement strand
TGGAGCCGTAGGGCAGGAGCTTGCCTCCTGCCCGGGGCTCCGAGGCGGGCAGAAGACGGGCTTCTGCCCTACGAGCTCGACCGCATGAAGCTTCATCTCGGCATAACGTACGCGGCCGAGCATGACACCGAGCAGACCTATTGGCTGTGACGCTCCGCACCGCCGGGATCGCCGTATGGCGTCGCTGTGCCCCGGCATTGCGGTAGCAATCCGTGCTCTGCTCCGGGTAGCCTCACCGCCCCGCCCGACGCCGGGCACGGCCGCCCCGTTCGCGCTGAGCACCGGCCGCGGGTCAGCCCTGCCCCTCACCCAGGTTTTCGAGGGCGCTGCGCAGCGCGCAATAGGTGTCGGCGAGGGCCTGGGGCAGGACCTTGGTGTCGCCGATGACCGGCATGAAATTCGTGTCGCCGCTCCACCGCGGCACCACATGCAAGTGCAGGTGGTCGGCGATACCGGCGCCCGCCGCCCGCCCGAGGTTGAGGCCGATGTTGAAGCCCTGCGGGCTCATCACCGCGGTCAGCAGGCGCGTGCCGAGGCGCGTCTCGGTCATCATGGCGCAGAGTTCCTCTTCCGTCAGGTCGAGCAGATCGGCGGTGTGACGGTAGGGCGCGACCATCAAATGCCCGCTGCTGTAGGGGTACGCGTTGAGGATGATATAGGCGTGCTCGCCGCGGTGGATGATGTGGTTGCGGTCGTCGTTGCGCTCGCGCGGCTTGGCGCACAGGATGCACTCGCCGCCGCTGTCAACCTGCTCGATGTATTCCATCCGCCATGGCGCCCACAGGCGATCCACGGTGATCTATCCTCTCTCCTGAGCGCGTCGCTCAAGCAGGCGCAGCAGTCGCCGCGCCCCGCTGTGCGCGGGGTCGATCGCCAGCGCGCGCTCGGCCGCTGCTTGCGCCTTGTCCGCCTGGCCCCCGTGCGCGTAGAGGGCCGCCAGTTCGTACTCGAGGTCGGCGAAGTCCGCCGTCTGCTCGCGCAGTCGCTCCAGCTCGGCCAGGGCGAGGTCGTCCAGGCCCTTGTGCCTATAGGCGAGGGCGAGGTTGAAGCGCGCGCCGGCATCATCCGGCTGGTCATCCAGCCGCCGCCGGTAGTCCTCGATCAGGCGATCGATGGTCTCGAACGCTGCGCCAACCTGTTGGCGCGCGTCGCACTTCGGGCAGAAGGCGGAATCCGCGGGCAGCTCGGCATCGCAACTGCGGCAGCGCACAGTCATCCTCGATTCGCAGGACTAATTCGATTGCAGCGCCCCGTTCCCTGCCCGGCAGGTGAGCACCTTCGGTACGCCCGATGAGCGCCGAACGGGGCGAGAATGCTCTCGGTCGGCATATCCGCCTGAACGTTGTGGGCGGCGCGGGCATGAAGGGTGACCTTGATGCGCCAGGGAGCCGCGGCGCCCTAGAGGTATCGCCCCGGGGGCGGGCGGTAGTTCCACATCAAGGCCATGAGCATCGCCCCCAGTAGCGCGCCCCCCGCCCACAGCATGAAAGCCCAGTTCCACCCATAGTGATCGGCCAGCCAGCCGCCGGCGACCGCGGTGATGGAAGCGCCGACGTAGCCGAGCGCGTCGATCAGCCCCGCAGCCGACCCCGCAGCCTTGCGCGTGCCCAGGTCCATGGCGATGGTACCGGCCATGAGGATGTCCGGCCCATAGGTGGTGGCGCCTATCAGCATGAGAAAAGCCAGGGTCAGGCCCACGCGCTCGGCGGGTATGTGCGGAAAGGCGAAGGTGAGCCCGGCCAGCACGACGAGCGTTACCACGATCACCGGCGCGCGGCGCGACTGGAAGAAGCGATCGGTCGCCCACCCGCTGATCACCGAACCGAAGCCTCCCGCCAGAGGCAAGGCGATGACCTTGAGGGTGACCGTGCCGATGTCGCCTCCCTGCGTCTCGAACAGGTACGTCGGCACCCACACGATGAACCCATAGCGCGGCAACTGCAAGGCCATGAACGCCGCCCCCACCAGCCACACCCGCGGATTGGCGAGCGACTGGCGCAGGGTGAAGCGCAGGCCCGCGTAGGCCGGTTCCTCATCTGCGACGGTGGCTAGGTCCCGCGCGACCGCCACAGCGGCCGTAGGCCCAGCCGCCGGCGCGTGGGACTCACCCTCGCGTTCGATGCTGGGCAGGCCGACCTGCTCGGGCGCGTCGCGCAGCGCCAGGTAAACGAGGACGCCGACGACTGCGAGAATCACCGCCGGCGCCCAGAATGCCCAGCGCCAGCCGGCATTGGCGATCAGGTATCCGGCAAGCAGCCACGAGTAGGCGTTGCCCACCTGGTACGAGGTGCCGAGCCAGCCCGACATGTGGCCGCGCGTGCGCGGGGGAAACCAATTCGCCACGGTCTTGACCGTGGACGGCCAGCCCATGGCCTGGAAGTATCCGTTCGCCAGCCACAGCACCGTCATGGCGGCCGCTGTGCCGGCGAAGCCGAAACCCAGGTTGAGGGCCGCCGAGACCAGCGCGCCGGCGGCCAGCAGCACCCGCCCGCCCACGCGGTCAACGAGCTGGCCGTTGAAGAACTGGCCGGCGGCGTACGCGACGAACAGGGAGGTGGTGATGGCGCCGACGGCGGTCCTGGAGAGGCCGAACTCGGCCATGATGCCCGGGATGGCGAGGGAGATGTTGGCGCGGCACAGGTAGTAGGCGCCGTAGCCGAGCCAGATCGCGGCGAAGATGCGCGCGCGCCATCGAGGGTACGAGGCGCATGTCACACGTGTATGGGGCTTGGCGCCGGTCAAAGCAAGTCACCGCTGCGCCGAGGCCGACGCGATCCCGTTTCAGCGTGAGATGGCAGACTCCTGCCGCCTCATCGCGTGGCCGCAACCAGGCCAATCGCGCCGGCGATGTAGAGCCAGGTCTGGCGCTTCTTCGCCCGATCGCGCTGGCGAGCGGCTTCGGCCTGCGCCTTTGCCAGCGCGGCCTCGTGCTCGGCCTGCTGCTTGGCGAGAGCCGCTTCGTGCGCCGCCTTCTCATCGGCCAGGGCCTGACGCAGCTCGGCGATTTGCTTGGCCAGCGCGTCCAGCTGGCGCCTCGCGGCCTCGGCCTGGGCGCGGTCCTGCGCCTGCTGCTCGGCCAACTGCAACTGGGTCTTGGCCAGATCCTCTTTCATCACCACGTTGGCGTCCTGGAGCGACTTGACCTGCTCCTTCAGCGCCTTCAAGTCCGCGGCCTGGTCCGCCGCGAACGCGGGAATCGCCACCGCAACCAGCAGCACCACTGCGGCCGCGACCACTGTAATCCGGTGCATGATCCCTCCTCTCAGGGGGCCGGCGCCACCGTGACCGCCCCGTCGAACTGCTCGAACTCCATCTGCTGGCCGTCGGGCGCCAGCACCTCGACCTCCTTCAACACCAGCGCCGAAGTGCCTGGCGCCACCGCGCGAAACGTCACCGTGATGAGGCTTGCGTTGAGCACCGTCAGGGGCGGCGCGTCATTGCGCAGCCCCTCGACCTGCGATATGACGCCCGCCCCGCGGTCGATCACCCCGGAGCGCCAGGGCGATAGCAGCTTGCCCTCTTCCACGAACGCCACGCCGCGCGAGGTGGACAGCGGCTCGATCACCTTCGGGTCGTAGGTGATAGTGAAACGCGCGCCAAAGAACTCGCGGGCCGGCGACAGGCGCACCTCGATGGGTATTATCGCCGGCTTGCCGCCCACGATGAGCGGCACGGTCTGGTTCTCCGGGAAGAATCGCACCTCGGGCGTGAGCAGCGGCACCGAGATGGCAGCCTCGGCGCTGGCCGGCTTGGCGACCGGCGACTCGGCCGTCACGCGGCAGGAGAGCTGCCCGACGTGAAGCCCCGTCGCACTCACGCGCCAGGTGAAGGCGTTAGACCCGCCGGCATCGATCGCCTGCACCGCGAGTATGGGCTTCTCGCCCTCGGTCAGCTCCAGCCCGGGCGGCAGCGCGATGGTCGCGGCCACGGCCTGGGCCGGAAGCGTGCCCGAGTTGGTGACGACCGCCTTGACCTCGAACGGGTTGGGGGTATAGCGGTTGTTTTCCACGCCCAGCTGCGCGGGCGCCTCGATGCGGACCTCGAGCGCCGGCGGCGCGTGCACCATGATCTCGCGCTCGACGCGGTTCGCCTCCACATTGGACGACGACGCCGCGACCACGAGCTTGAGTGGCCCCGCCTGCTCCCCGGTCGGCTTCACCATCCATGCCGCGGAGGTCGTGGCCTTGGGCGCCATCGCGGTGATAGCCGGCGACGGGTTGGGCCCGTTGACCAGGGCGAGGCCGGGGGGCAGCTCGATGGTCGCCGCCACGTCGCGCGCCTCGAACCCGCCGGAGTTCTCGATATAGGCAACGACCGAAAACGGCTGCGCTTCGCCGCCAAAGGGCAGGTTGACCTCGGCGGGGGCGGTGACGCCGATCGACAAGCGGCCCGGGCTGAGCGTGATGCCGCCGAGGCCGTAGAACGTGGTGTAGGTGCGCGACTCGGCCGGACCCAGCGGCTGCGGATCCCAGTACAGCAAGGCGGCGCTGTCGAGCTCGTCCTCGCCGGCGCGGGTGAAGTCGCGGTCGGGCAGTGCGAAGTCCCAGGGCTGATCGGCGGCGGTGCCCCAATCCACCGCGATCATGCGATCCGGCGGGCGCACGTCCTGCGCGCGCAGCGTGCCCTGGGCGGTGACCGAAGGGCTGGAGAGCGAGTCGAAGGCCTGCCAGTAGTCGGGCAGGGCGGTGCCCGAAAGCGAGGTCGCGGTGGTGATGGCGCGGTCGCCGATGCGCAGGGGCGCGCCATCGTTGTCGCCGAGCATGGTGTCGAGGGCGATGCGCAGCCCGACGCTGTGGGCCGCGGAATCCTTGTTGGCGACGGTGTAGGAGATGCGCGCGGTGTCGAGCATGCGCGTGGTGGTCGAGCGCGCGAAGCCGATCTCCTGCGTCACCTCCAGCGGCCCCAACCGCCACGCGCAGACGATCTTGTCATTGCCCACGACCGCCGGCTGCTGGGTGACCGTTCCGTACGACGCCGACTTGCCGGCGCGCTTCTGGGTGGCCCCGCCGAACACCCACGGCGTGCCATCCACCGACACGGTGGTGTAGCTCGTCCACGGCTGCTGGGTGCCGTAGATGAGGACCTTGTCGTTGTCGGAGGCGCGAGTGGGATCGCCGCCGGTGGTGCCGACAGCGAAGCGCCCCGCGTTGCTCGGGCCGGTCGTGACGCGAGCTTTGATGAACTCGTTGAAGATGGACGCGACGCCGCCCTCGTCCTGCGCCCAACAGGGGGCGAGCCGCGGGAACAGGAGAAAGGAGACGAGCGCAAGGAGAGGATAGATGCTTCGCAACCGGCTGCGGATAGTCAACTTACAATTGCTCCACCGCGTTATTGGCGAATCGAATATTGACCGTGACCACGCCCTCGGCGGGCTTGCCGTTTTTCATCCCCGGCGTGAAGGTCCACCGGGCGACGCTGCGACAAGCGGCCTCGTCGAGCAGCGCGTGCCCCGAACTCGCTGTGACGCGCACGGCTGCGGCTTCGCCGCTCGGCGACACCGTCACCGCGAGGGTGACCGTGCCCTGCAGGTTCTGGTCGAGGGCATTCTTGGGATAGACGGGCAGCGGGCCGGGACTGACGCCGGGGCCGTAGCTGGGGCCGGCGGGCTCAGTGCCCTCGCCCCGGATGCCCGTGCCGCCGACTTTGCCCTCCGGCACCTTGCCTTCGCCGCGTGCGGAGGTCAGCACCTTCGGCGGGGCGGGGGCCCGTTTCGGCTTGGGTGCATCGGGATTGATGCCCCCGGCGGTCGCCTTCGAGGGCACGCGGCTGGGCCCCGGCATCGGTCCCGCCTGGACTGCCGTAATCTTCGCCGCCGCCGCCGCCAGCGGCAGGCTCTCGAAGCTCACCAGGCGCACCGGAATGATCTCTTCCTGAGCGCTCGTCTCGACCGGGTGGATGAGCAGCGAGATCAGGATGATCAGGCACGCGTGCACCGCGACCGAGATCAGCGCCGAGAGCCTCATGGGCATGGCTCAGGGACCTCGCTTCTTCACCGCCGCCAGCGCCAGGTTGTGATAGCCGGCAAGGCGGATCTCGTCCATGACGGCGACGACGCGTTCGTAGCGCACGCGCTTGTCGGGGCGCACGATGATCTGGGTGTCCAGGTTGCCCGCGCTCATGCGCGTCACGGCCGGGCCGATCTGATCGAGGCTTACCTTCTCCGTATCCACCTGCATCGTTCCGTTGGCGGCGATGCCGACGATGACGTGGCCCTTGAGGGTTTGCGCGGTTACGGCCTTGGGGAGCTTCAGCGCCAGCCCGGCCTGCGCGCCGGCGAAGCTGGTGGTAACGGCGAAGAAGATCAAGAGGTTGAACACGCCGTCCACCAGCGCGGTGAGGTCAATGCGCGGCGGGCGCCGCGGGCGGCGGGTGAAGATGACGTTTTCATTCACCGCGACTCACCCCCGTCGGCGCGGCGCGCCAGGAGTTCCGCCACCCGCTGCTCCATTTCGTTGACCAGGCTGTCCACGCGGCTGGACAGAGCGTTGTACACCACCAGGAAGGGAATGGCTATCCCCAGGCCGGCAAAAGTGGTGATGAGGGCCTCGGCGATGCCGACCGAGAGCTGGGTGTAGTTGCCGATCTGGCCGCCGGCGATGACGTTGAACACCTTCATCAGCCCGGAGATGGTGCCCAGCAGCCCCAGCAGCGGCGAGATGGTGACGACGGTGCCCAAGGACGGCAGGTAACGCTCGAGCACGGGGATTTCGCCCAATGCGACCGCGCGCACGGAGTCGCGGATATCGGCCTTGGACAACTCCGGGTGCGCGAGCGCCGCCGCCAGCACCTTGGCCACGGGGCCGGGGGTGGCCTCGCAGATGCCCTTGGCCTCGGCGGGGTTGCCGCGCGCCAGGCAAGCGTTGACCGCGCGCATGAGTTTCTCGCCGTTGACGTGCACGCGCCGCAGGAAGAAGGAACGTTCGAGGCTGATGGCGAGAGCCACGACGGAGCACAGGAGCAGGGGCCACATGATAGGCCCGCCGCGGGAGAAGAGTTCAAACGCCATGAGCGCCCTCCGTTTCTGCGATGTTGTCTGCGTATGTTTCTGGCGTGCCGGCGGTCAATGCCCGACTTAGAGCGTGTGTGAGAAGCATGTAGGGCGCGCCTGCCCAGGCGCGCCGGATTCCGGACGGCGGGGCCAGAGCCTGCCCCGAGCGAAGCCGAGGGGTGGCCCCGCCCTACAGTCGCCCTGTGCTTACGCCTGCAATTGAGGATGACCCGATAGGGCCTTCTCACACACCCTCTTAGACGCTTGCCGGCGCGAAAAGTTGCGACCAGGGCAACTCTGCGTCAGCTTGTATTCGCCCTCGCGGCCGCAATGCCTTCCAGCGGCGCCTCAAACCTCGCGCCAGGGCACTGCGCACTCGAAGAACTCGACCGGCGCGCCGGGGAAGCGCTCGCGCAGGATGTCGCAGAAGCGGCGCAGGCCCGGGTTCTCACTGACGGGGTGCGTGGTCTCGATGACGCCGATGCCGCTGTCCACGGCGTAGCGGAAGGCGTATTCGTCGCTCTCGCCGGTGAGGACGACCTCGGCGCCCTGGCGCAGGAGCGTTTCCCAGAAGCCGATGTTGAAGCTCAGGCCGATGCCGCCGACCGCCACGCCGACTTTGGTGACGCGCCGCGCGAGATCCCCCGCCACGCGCAGAGCGGACATGCCCAGGTTGCGCTTGATCTGGGCCGCCAGGTCGCCGAGAGCGATCTGCGGTATCGTGAACATCCGCGCCAGGCCCTCAGCGGCGACCTCCCCGCTCAGCCCGGCGGCGCGCGCGAACTCGTCCACCACGCACAAGCGATCGAGCGTGCCGTGGGCGCGCAGAACAGTCAGGTCGTGGCGCACTATCAGTCCCGTGCGATTGCGGTTGACGCGCCAGGTGAGTGATTCGGCGAGGGCGTGTGTGCCGCTGTAGGGAAAAAAGGGGTCTTCGTGGCAGATGACGAGGTTGCAGCCGTGGTCGGCGGCGGCCCGGAGGGCGTCACACGTCGCCATCCAAGTGACGAGCATGCCTTGGACCTCCGCTTCGGGATCGCCGAAGCGGAATCCCTCTTCCCCGCCCAGCGGGGGCGAAAGCTCGACCAGCAGGTCCTGGACTTCACGTGCGCGCACGGATTGCGGCCTCCCTTGGTGACGAGCGTCTTGCGTGCTTCATTTCAGCGACGCGCGGTCCGTCTCCTGCGCTGGCGGTGCCAGGGCGGCCGCGCGACCCGGCTCGGCTTGCAGTCAACGGCGGCTCGGTGCTGAGAAGTGACCGCCACCGGGCCTGCAATTCCGAGAAGCTCAGCTTGTTCAGTTGAGCGATCTGCCTCAGCGTGCTGTCACTCACGTGTCTCTCCCTTCGATGCCACTCTGCGAAGTGGCGACTTCGCTACGACCCCTTCGTCCGCCGAAGCGGAACTTCGTCGCCCGCGAAGGCGGAAGCACGAGCTGGGGTTCGACACACTTGTGCGCCTCTGGCGTCATTCATCCCTCGCTTGCCGAAGAACATCAAGAGCTTCCCTCCACACTGATGGCGGGCAAGTCTTTCTCCCGTCCGCCGTCCTCAACCGGCGGCGAAGGATGCCCCTGGCCAGCAGGGAGGCAGCCTCCTCAAGCCGCTCGGCCGGGGACATCACCTCGGGGCCTAGTGGGTTAGGCACAATGCTGTTCGGTTAGGCGTTTGCTTGTCATGCTGAGCGAAGCGAAGCATCCCCTACCGGAGATGCACACACGTAGGGGATTCTTCGCCTGCGGCTCAGAATGACATCGTCGGGGCCTAAACAAACAGTGTTGGGGTTAGGCACGTTCTCACTCCTTGCCTGAGGCGGGCAAGCCTCGCCGGTCATCACGGCAATACGCCAGCGGTGCGAGGGGCCGGCTGACCGCTCTCGCCCGGTAGATACTTACCGGACGGAGGCTTGCCCGCCTATGGCGCGGTTCGAAGTGTCGGGTGGTAAGCGCGGGGGAATCGAACCCCGAGGAAATCGAGCCTCAAGAGTCCTCCGCTGAAGCTATGGACTCCGCGAAGGCGGAAACCCGCATAAATACTGGATTCTCTACCTTCGGACGGATTGGCGGTCGTCCGAAGGAAACATGGATTCGGCTTCGCTCACCATAAAGAGAAAGAGAGGCCCGGACGGCCGTTTTGGGCGGCCAAACGGGGCGAAAAGCAGGGAAGCCGTCCGAAGGTCTGCGCCGGGGAAAGAGGCGAGAATCGGTAGTCGGTCAGTTTGAGGTTCTGGGTGTGACGCGCTTTGAAATCCGGCGGGCTGCGCTTCCTATTCTTCTCTTCGCAATAGCGCTATCTCCCTGTTTTTGATGATGACGTAGGTGATGACTGCCCCTGTTCCGACCCCCGCCATAAACGCCGCCAGTTCTATGTGTCCAGCTAGTTTCGCTACTGCCACTACGATTGTCGCGATGGCCGCGACCATAGCTGCTACGGTTATCTCCTTTTTCCGCGTGGTAGTCTTCTTCATGTTCACCTCCAAGATGATTGGGATTGAGCCTCTGCTATCATACCTTGTGCGCACGCTCCGAACAAGACAGGGTCGCGGTTCAAACTCACCCATCACCCGAGAATCACGCCACTGCAAGCCAAAACCCGCCTCTCGGTCAGGTGGGCTTTGAGCGACAGAGAATGTTTCGATAAAGAAGAATGGTGGAGGAAAACATCCTGCCGTCGAAACAACAGGGCTTCGGACGAGGTGCTGGATTCGATGGCAGGCCACTTCGGCGAGACAACGGCGCGCACGTCGAAATGGGTGGCTGTCCCCAGTTTCCCTGACCTGGGCCGCCCGCGGCAGAGAGCGCCAGGGAGACCCCTCGTTCGACCTCCGCTACTTCGCCGCCACCGGCCTCGCCGCCATCACTAAGGACGACCCCCGCTACCTTGCGGTCGAGCCTTTCCGGGCGCAGGAGGCGGAGCAACTCGCCTGCTGGAGGACGTGGTACCGGGAGTGGCAGGCCAAGCAGACGTCCGGCGGGGGCGCCGGCCGCGGGTGGTTCCTCCGGATCGAGTTGCCGTGCGGTGCTGCTGCGGGAGGACGATGACCCTGGACCCAAACGCGAGCGTCTGGATTGGCGTGAAGGCGCGGCCGATCTTCTTCCTGAGGACGAGATGCACGCGGACCCGGGCCAGGCCGGCCTTGGCGACCGGGTCCAGGCTCCTGGAGGTGGGCTTCCAGGGGCTGAACCAGATCACGTAGGCGCCAGGCGCGTCCGCCGGAGATGATGGCCCCTTCTCTCTGGCGATCCCCTGGAAGCGGCCGTGGCTGGCCGATAGGGTGATCACCACCTGCACGTCGTCCCAGGAGGCGCGGTACTTCTCATCATGGGAGAAGCGGAGGTGCATGCGGGCCAGGCGGCCGGGGCGTATGGTCTCGGTGAAGAGCTTGGCGCTAACGACCAGCCCCTCCCCATCGCTCCCCACGAGCTGGAACGCCTCGATCGGCTTCGGTCGGTAGGAGTCGCTGATATTGCCCAGCACGCCGGCTTCCTTCAGATCTTGGCGAAGGCGGGGGGAGACGCGCGTGCGGTCACTCCCTGTCGGGTACCCGCCCTGGATGCGAAGCACCGGATTGCCCCGAAAGGACAACTCGTCGATGAGAATGGCTGGGCCGGAGTACGACACATGAGAGGCCCGAGTCACAAGGGCCCCGCGGTAGATGGTCCCCCGCCTGTCCCTCACAGAGAACTCGCGATCGGGGTAGATGTACCCTTCTGCGGTCTTCAGGGCGGCCCTGCCGTGCGGTCCTGGAACGGACGCTAGCCGGGCCTCCAGGTCCATCGCCCGATCCCGTTTCAGCTCAAAGGCCTGCTTCTCCCAGTCGAAGCGGACGATGTCCGCGGCAGAGAAGAGCACGTGTCCGGTCGTATCATCGACCCAGACGATGCTGCGTGCCTTGTCCGTGGCCCTTCGCGCCGCAACGGCCTGGTTCGAGGCGCAGACCAGCACCACCAACACCAGCCACGTCGTCTTCATCATCCGTGTTTCCTCGTCATCCGCTTGGTCACCACAGCCCTGACGACGCAGCCCGTCCCCGCCGACACCGGCGGTCCGGGCCCACCACCAGTTGGACGTCCTGGAATGGCAGTTGGTTCTGTCCACTCATCCCCGGGCTGACCTCAGCCCCGCCGGCATCCGAGCTTGCTACCCCGGAGACACCTCGGCCAAGCCTGCTAGCTTCGGACTTCCTGTCCCCGTTCTTGACTCCGGGCACACTCCCTACTCCCGGTGCGAATCGAACGCTGTTTCCGGGCACCCCATTCGGGAGCCTTCTGGGGGCATCCTGGACGATTCTCTATCATCGGGCGGATTGCAGAAGTCCGATGGAAACAGAGAAAGAGACGCGAGAGGGGCCGATTCCTGCTTCCAGAGTAGGCAAGGGACTGGGCCAGCCCGTCCGATGCTCGGCGAAGGCGAGAACGCACAGAACGGCACTGGAGACGCCCAGGCTGGCGTGACGGGAAGGCGGCGCGAGCATGGAGAGAACGGCCATCGGCGTTTCGACCACCGATGAATGGTGGAGGAAAACATCCTGCCGTCGAAACAACGGGGCTTCGGACGAGGGGCAGGATTTCGCTGCCAGGTCACTTTGGTGGGCAGACGTTGCTCACGTCGAAACAGGAACCGCTTCGGCGGCGAGCTACCGGGATTAGGTGGTCCGCAATTAAGTCGTATGTCCCCCAATCTCCCAGTCGTATATCCCCCAATCTCCCGAATCTCCTCCAACTTGCGATCACTCACTGGTGCGCAGCTCCGGCGCTCTCCACCAAGAGACGCCGGCGGTGAGCAAGCAGATTGCGGCGCCGACGGTAACCGCCGATCGAGGGCCCAGCCATTGGGCGAGCGCGCCGATCTGCAGGTTCCCCAGCGGCGCCATGCCTGCGAAGACAAACGAGCGCAGCCCCATTACCCGCCCGCGCATGTCGTCCGGCGCCGATTTCTGGAGCATGGTGTTGGACACCGCGTTGAACGACATCAGGCCCAGCCCGACGAAAAAGAGAACGCCGACCGCGGCCGCGTAGGTGGGCGCCCCGGTGAGCATGAGCAGCGCCGTCGGGAAGAGCACCGAGCCGAGCACCGCGATCCGGCCAAGCCGATAGCGATGTCCGATCAGCGCCATCAGCACCGCCGCCAGCAGCGATCCAACCGCCGGCGCGGACAGCAGCAGTCCGTATCCCCGCGGCCCGGTGTGAAAGATAGTCTTGGCGAATAGCGGCATCAGCGTCGCGTAGGGCATTCCGAACAGGCTGGCGACGCCGGTCATGATGAGCAGAACCGTCGCCACCCGGTTCATCCGCACCCAGCGCATCCCCCCGAGGATGTTTCCCACCATCGACGTCGCCAGCGTCCGCTCGGGGGGCCGCGGGTGGATCATGGTAAGGAAGACGATCAGCGGCAGGAATGAGAGCGCGTTGATGAAGAAGCAACCCGCCATGCCTGCCGCCGCGATGAGGACGCCGGCCACGGAAGGCCCGATGATGCGCCCGGAGTTGAAGGCCGACGAGTTCAACGAGACGGCGTTGAAAATATCGTCTCGGGTCACGAGCTCCATCACCATCGAAGCCCGCGTCGGCATGTCGAACGCGTTCACCACCCCCAGACACGCCGCCAGCACCATGACGTGCCAGACGTGAACCACCTTCAGGTAAACCAGGAGGGCAAGGATGGCGGCTTGGACCATCGCGGCGGTCTGGGTGATGAAGATGATCTTGTGCTTACTGTACCTGTCGGCGATCACTCCAGCCGGAAGAGAGAAGAACAGCACCGGAGCCGAGCCTATGGCGCCGACGATGCCCAGGTAGAGCGGGGATCCCGTGAGGTCGTAAACGAGCCAGGCCTGGGCGGCATTCTGCATCCAG
>Ga0315279_10008058_pt1 | contig 12843 bp, 12 predicted proteins | sample YL17G06_20_MG_FD_203694 | JGI IMG/M metagenome (GOLD analysis project Ga0315279, IMG submission 203694) | Sediment microbial communities from Yellowstone Lake, YNP, Wyoming, USA - YL17G06_20 | ecosystem: Environmental > Aquatic > Freshwater > Lake > Sediment | place: USA: Wyoming | collected... | reverse complement strand
ATAATTAAATTGAGGGATTTACTGCGAGGTAAAACGGATCCTGAATGCGCGAAATTTGCCATTCCCGCTGATATCGCGGGTGAAAGGAGGAGGCCCGGCACGGATTTTGATTCAACCAAACAGATCCGCATGATTCAATCTCTTTTAAAAGGAAAAGAAGAAAAAGATCACGGCCGGATAATAAGAGAATATATTGATGGGCTTGAGCCCGCGATATTAAAATCGAAGTTGGATGAAATCGAAACACAACTATTTGTGAGTAAATTCGGTGAAAAGTTTAGGGGATTAAAAAACAGTCTCAAAGATGTTAAAGATAAAGAGTTAAAGGAAACATTAATAAAAATAATAAGTACTATTTTGGCTGAACTGGCCCGCGACGGAAATATTTTGGCCCGGCAGTGGAACGATTCATTCTTGCCAGTCAGATAATATATTTCAATAAGAGGTGTGGTAATGCCCGTTGAAAAACCTTCTTTAAGCTTGTCCGCACCTAGGGTCGTTCGTCTTCTGACCGGTCTTTCCAAACTTCGGAGCCCCATTAACTCTGTGACCGCTAATAAAGCCGTCTGGGATGAAAGCGCGCCACCGGAACTTCGCGCTACCTGCGCAACCGCGATCAGACTCGATTCTCAATTCGCACGTGATGGCATGGATTTTCTCGGATTAGCCGATCTGGCAGCAGAGCAAATTGACTCACTTCGCGAGCAGCTTGATTTGATCTGTGAGGGATTGGGACTGAAGCGCGGAGAACACGGAATGATTAATGGCGCGATTTTAGATCAAATCACAATGATTAGTCGTCTTACAATCGATCTGGAAGCGATATTAACGGCACTTGAAATACCTCCGACTGAGATTGGGACGGGAGCAAGAGCGGCGCAGAAAATTCAATCAATGAAAATTGAAACCGAAAAGCGAGCGCAAGCTTTTCCAGATATTTTGGTCGGCCGGCCGGTAGTTCTGTCAAATGCCGTGGACGATATACAGCGTGACAAGGTCGCCGCCGCGAATTTCGCGATAGTCACAGACATGGGCGTGGTCAGGAAGCATAATGAAGATGACGGCGCATTTTTGATCCTTGAAGACGGCACGAAAATATTTGTTGTGTCTGATGGCGTGGGGGGGCATGGCAACGGAGAGGTCGCCAGTCAGATAGCAGTAAATACGTATCTTAAGGCGAGGCTTAAGGGCAAAACTCCTGTTGAAGCGGTATTGGCCGCCAATCAGGCGATCTATGATGAAACCATAAGAGATACCAAGAAAAAAGGAATGGGCGCAACTTTGGCGGTGCTGGAAGTTGACGAAGCCAACAATCGCCTGGTCATCATAAATGTTGGCGATTCCAGGGTAAAGATGGTAGATGAAAATGACGCGAGGATATTGACCGAGGATCATAAGAAGAGGTGTTTAGCGTTCATTGAATTAGAATCAGCTATCTATCAAAACGGGATTACCGATGAACAGATCGAGAGGTATGAAAACTGGGAACTTCCGGCAGAATTAAAAGACGTTCCTTATCTTCAAGATTATGTCATTACCGCCGGTCTTGGATTGCGGGATTCCGTCCCCGCCGAAATGAATGTTATTACCATTCCCATAGAGAAGAAAAGTTCCGGATATACGACAATATTGCTTTATTCTGACGGCGCGGTTGATGGCGAAGCTGAAGAATGGATGCTGACGGATATCGCCAGGAAAGCGACGACACCGGAAGGGGTTGCATATCGATGCGTTCAAAATGCGCTTCAAAATAGGTCCGCGGACAACGTGACGGTCGCGGCGGCGCGGATCCCATATCGGCTTGTATTGGAGCAGTTGAAAATAGAAAGATATACGGGAGTGACAGAAAGGGATGCAAGCGGGAACGACATAATAGTCTTGAAACCAAAGGGCACATCGTGAATAATGTCAAGATGATGAAATAGAGATGCTTCAGGATTATCAGAGCTACTTTTAATTCCTTCCGCTTGTTTTCGATTTGCCCCATGGTAAAATATCAGAGTGATGATTATCGAACTAGCCGGTGTAAAAGTTGATAATGTTACAATGGATCAGGCCTTAAAAAAGCTTGAGGAGTTTATCGCCGAGAGATGGCCGCACTTAATCGTCACCCCGAATCCGGAAATGATCGTTGCCGCGCAGGATGATGAAGAACTGCGTAATATATTGGACAATGCGCATTTAAGATTACCCGACGGGATTTCTATGGTCGTAGTCTCAAATATCTTGCGATGTCCGCTTAAAGAAAGGATTGCCGGGATTGATTTTTTACTCAGATCAGTTGAGCTTTCAGCCCTTAAAGGTTACAGAATATTTTTATTAGGTGGGGCCCCAGGGGTGGCGGAAGCGGCTGCCAGGGTATTAAAGTCAAAATATCCAAATCTTACAGTTGCCGGGATTCATCACGGATATTTCAAAAGTGAAGAAGAACAGCAAGTCATCGCCAGGATACGCGAAGCTTACCCTGATATTCTTTTTGCCGGCCTGGGGATGGGGCGGCAGGAAAAGTGGCTTGCCCGGAATTTAGCCGATCTTAATGTGCCGGTAAGCGTTGGGGTGGGGGGCAGTTTCGACGTCGTATCGGGAATCAAAAAACGGGCTCCGAAATGGATTCAATCCTTATATATTGAATGGCTTTATAGATTAATAACCGAACCTCAGAGATTAAAGCGGCAGCTGGCCCTGCCAAAATTCCTTTGGCTGACGCTTGTAAAAAATGTTATAATTCGGTTCAAATGAGCGAACAGGCAGTTTTAAAAATCGAGCTTCCCGAATATAAGCTTTTGAAAAGCGGCAAGGTGCGGGAAGTTTATGACCTTGGCGACCGGCTTTTGATTGTAGCCACCGATCGTATATCTGCTTTTGATTACATAATGCCTAACGGCATTCCCGATAAAGGGAAAATCTTAACGCAAATATCGCTTTTCTGGTTTGATTTTACAAAGAAAATTATTCCTAATCATGTGATCACCTCAAACATAAATGATTATCCTTCCGATCTAAAAAAGCATGCTCCGGTTTTAGAAAAGCGTTCAATGATCGGGAAAAAAGCGAAAGTTATCCCGGTGGAATGCGTGGTAAGAGGGTATCTTTCCGGCTCCGGCTGGGCGGAATATCAAAAGTCACAATCCATTTGCGGCGTCAAGCTCCCCTCCGGCCTGGTTGAATCCGCTAAACTCCCGGAACCGATCTTTACCCCCACCACCAAGGCGGAGGCAGGCCATGATTTGAACATAACCGAAAAAGAGGTAATAGATTCAATAGGGGCTGAAACCGCCCGCTTCATAAAAGAAAAAACAATTGCCATTTATCGCGCGGCGGCAGAATATGCTGAAACAAAAGGCATTATCATTGCGGATACCAAGTTTGAATTTGGCTTTTATAAAGACGGCATAATCTTAATTGATGAGCTTTTAACGCCGGATTCATCCCGCTTTTGGCCAAAAGACAGCTATAAGCTGGGTGGAGCCCAGTTAAGTTATGATAAACAATTCGTAAGAGATTACCTTGTTTTAATCAAATGGAACAAGGAGCCCCCGGCGCCGAGATTGCCTGAGGAAGTGGTTTTAAAAACAAGAGAAAAATATATGGAAGCGTACCGCAGATTGACCGACAAAAAGGAAATATAGCATGGCAATGCAAAAGAAGCGAAATAAAATAACAATCGGGAATATCGAAATTGGCGGCGGCGCGCCCATCGCTGTGCAATCCATGACCAAGACCGACACCTCAAATATTGATGCTACGGTTAAGCAAATACGCAAACTTGAACAGGCCGGCTGCCAAATTGTAAGATGCGCGGTGCCGGATGAAAAAGCGGCTTATGCTCTTTCTGAGATAAAAAAACAAATAAACATTCCTCTCGTGGCTGATATTCACTTCAATCATAGATTAGCAATAATTGCGGCGGAAATGGGGGCGGATAAGCTCCGCATTAATCCCGGAAATATTGGAGATATTGATAAGATAAAAGCGGTTGTGGCGGCGGCCAAAGAAAGAAAAATACCCATAAGGGTAGGAGTAAATTCTGGTTCCCTGGAAAATAAAATAAAGAAAAAATACAATCATGTCACGGCGGAAGCTTTGGTCAAAAGCGCTTTAGGGAATATTAGAACGTTGGAAAAACTGGATTTTTTTGATATTGTTGTTTCGATCAAAGCCACCTCGGTTCCCATGACCATAGCCGCTTATCGAATGATAGCAAAAAAGGTGGATTATCCCCTGCATGTGGGCGTGACCGAATCCGGCATCCCGAAGATCGGGTTAGTGCGTTCATCAGTCGGTATCGGAGTTTTATTGGCTGAGGGAATTGGCGACACGATCCGCGTTTCTTTGACCGGTGATCCAACCGAAGAGGTTAGGGTGGGATTTGAGATATTAAAATCGCTTGAGCTTGCCTATCACGGGATCACAATAATTTCCTGCCCGACTTGCGGACGATGCAAAATCAACCTTGAAGCGATCGCCTCCGAAATTGAAGAAAAAACCCGTCATATAAGACAGCCGTTAAGAGTCGCCATTATGGGCTGTGAGGTAAACGGCCCGGGGGAGGCGGCTGATGCTGATGTGGGGCTGGCCGGGGGCAACGGGGTGGGATTGATCTTCCGCGAGGGGGAAGTAGTGCGAAAAGTCCCTGAGGCCGAGATGATCGAGGCGCTTTTGGATGAGATCGAATCAATGGCAATTAGATAGGGGAGGAGCAAAATGATTGATCGTTACACAACGCCAAAAATGAAAGAGATCTGGTCGGAAGAGAACAAGTTCCGCAAATGGCTTGAGGTTGAGATCGCTGCCTGCGAGGCCTGGGCTAAGTTAAAAAAAATACCGCAAAGTTCGCTTATAAAAATTAAAAGCAAGGCAAATTTTGACATAAAACGGATAAATGAGATCGAAAAAACAGTTGACCATGATGTGATCGCTTTTTTAACGTCAGTCGCCGAAAAGGTCGGACCGGATTCAAGGTTTATCCATATGGGGCTTACCTCTTCCGATGTAGTGGATACCGCACTGTCGCTTCTGATGAGAGGGGCGGCGGACATAATTCTGGCGGATATCAAGGATTTGATAAAAGTCTTAAAGAAGATGGCCAAAGCTTATCGCAATACCATAATGATGGGCAGAACTCACGGAGTGCACGCGGAACCGATTACTTTCGGATTAAAAATGGCGCTATATATGATGGAAATGCTAAGAAACCTCCAAAGAATGGAAAAGGCAAAACAGGTAATTTCGGTGGGAAAGATTTCCGGGGCGGTTGGCACCTATTCAAACATTGATCCGAAAGTTGAAGAATACGCCTGCAAATTTTTGGGATTAGAAAGGGCTCCCATCTCATCGCAAATATTGCAGAGGGACAGGCATGCGGAATATCTGACGACTCTTTCTGTAATTGGAGGGACATTAGAAAAAATAGCACTTGAGATCCGGGGTCTCCAGAAAACGGAGATAGGGGAGGTCGAGGAGCCGTTCAAAAAGGGACAGAAAGGCTCTTCCGCCATGCCCCACAAGAAAAACCCTATTACCTGCGAGAGGATCTGCGGGCTGGCGAGGGTTTTGCGCGGCAACGCTCTGGTGTCGCTTGAAAATATCGCTCTATGGCATGAAAGGGATATCTCCCATTCTTCAACAGAGAGGATTATAGTTCCCGATTCAACCGCAATTCTTGATTATATGCTGCAGTCAATGACCAGGGTGGTTGATAATCTGGTGGTTAATACGGAAACCATGAAAAGAAACATAGACCGGACCGGCGGCCTTATCTTTTCTCAGCGGCTTCTTCTGGCATTGGTTTATAAAGGATTAAAGAGGGAAGACGCTTACCAGATCGTGCAGTCCGCGGCAATGCGTGCAAGAGGTCTGGGCAAGAATTTAAAAACCGTAGCCATGGAGGATCGGGAGATAACAAAAAAGTTATCGCTTAAGGAAATAGAAAATGCATTTGATATCCGCTATTATTTGAGAAATATCGAAAAAATATTTGAAAGACTGGACTTATAGTGAAAAAGATTCTTTTCTCGTTCTTATTAGTTTTAATAATTTATAATTCCAGCCCAGCTATTCAAGTTGAAAATATTCCTCTAATCTCAGATTTTCATATCGGGATTGCTACCGGGATTGGCACAGGCATTGATATCGGCGCAAATGCCCTGCTTACATATAGAAGAATAAAATTCGGGCTTGAGGTTGAACAATTAATGACGGATGTAAATTATTCAGCGACCATTAATGCCACCCGATTCGGCGGAGTAATTGGATATGTTTTGTCTGATGTTATAAGAATTAATTACCATCTGGGCAATTTTAATTTCATGCCTTCCCGGCTTCTTTACTATAAGGATTCAAACGGCCAGACTTATAACCTGAATGAAGCCACGAATTATAAGGGGCAGTATTGGGCATTATCACTTGATTATAGCGCCTGGGATTTCATATTTTCAATAAAATTTGTAGTTGACAGCATATATAATCAAGGCACAATAAGAGAATTTGACTTTAATATCGGAAAATCTTTTTGATTCCGGAATTGCCTGTTTAAAACCCGTGTGGATAACTACAAAACTATTATATATTTCCTATTATAAAGCCAAATAATAGCTATATATCAGCTGTATTGTACTTGACATAAGATATATTATACGACGTTGTAGATAATGGAAAATTAATTGCCTGATTTTAATGGTTTTTTTACTTTCCGCCTGAGATCCTTATTCCGACCGAGTAATTTCTTGCTGAATTAAAGACATCGTCAGCCTGAAGAAGTAAATCCATGTAATTAGTTACCGCATTATAACTGGTAAACCTGAATTTAGGCACATTTGGTTTCGGATTGTTAATATCATAAATATCTCCAGATAATATCCAAATAGGATTAAGATAAAGATCGAGACCGCCTCCAAGCCGCGAATTCATCATTCCAAGCCTTAAACCTAAAGCATCGGTCGCTTTTCTTGATATCAATATATCCTGCAGGGCGAGGTCCCTTGTCGGACCCTCCCCTATCCCAATTCTTAAAAAATCTTTTTCTGATTGGATAATGTCAAGATTGCCGCGAACCTGATTGGCTGATGAACCATAAAGGACATCGCCGCTTGGCCTTAAATTGATCTTACCGAAAGATTCGAAAAACTGGTTGGCTGAGGTGAGCGTCTGGTTGGTTTGGGCGATCGTTCCTTTAATATTTTCCTGGAATTTTGGATCGGTTGTGATCTGCATTATGCCCCTATTGGTAGAGCGCAATTCCTGGGTCAATTTGTTCAGATTCTCCGTTATTTGCTCGGTAGAAATAACTGCGCCTTTAAACGCCTCCTGAAGTTTTGGATTTTCAACCAGTATCCTTACAGTTTCCAAAATTGCCTTTGTTTCAGTCAAATTTTTGGTGCCGATATCGACAAAATCAACAAGACCGGCAGTGCTTATTCCCGGTAAAATTTCACCTTCGGTATACATGACCTCCATCGTTCCCGGCCGAATTTCAAGATATTTAAGCCCTACGATTCCGTCGAATCCGATCCGCAAATTTGAATCTTTTGGAATCTTTAGTTCTCTTTTTACCGTGGCATAGACTTTAATGTCTTTGGGGCCCGGATCGGTGCGCATAACCTTGCCTACATTGAAGCCCCGGTACCGAACTTCAGATCCAACGGTTAGACCCTCGATATTTGGGAAAGAGCCGACAATTTCGATCCCTTCGCGCATCAAAAAGAAATTACTTTTCCAGGTAATCATCGCCCCCAAAGCGATGATCCCAATTAAGGTTAATATCCCTACTTTGGCTGCAGTTGATAAATTCATTTTTATCCCTTCCTTATTTTTACACTATTGCCCGGCGGTAATAAATCGGTAAACCACCGGATTTTTTGACCTTTTAGTTTCTTCAACCGTTCCGCTTTCTATAAATTTTCCCTGATCCAACATTATAATACGATGAGCGGTGCGAAAGATAGTGCTTAATTGATGGGTCACAATTATTGATGTAACTTTTAATTCTGCCGCCAGCTTATTCATTAAATTCTCAATTGTAGCGGAGGTGATGGGATCCAGTCCGGTAGTCGGCTCGTCGTAGAGGATGATCTTGGGGTCAAACGCGAGGGCGCGAGCGATTGAGACCCTTTTTTGCATGCCGCCTGAAAGCTCGGAAGGCATAAGGTTTTCCTTGCCGGATAAGTCGACCATTTCCAATTTTCTGGCCACGATCTCCTGGATTTTTCTCTCTATAAATTTGGTATGTTCCCGCAATGGGAAAGCCACGTTTTCAAATACATTCAGCGAATCAAAAAGCGCGCTGGATTGAAAAACCATGCCGATTTTTTGCCTCAATTTTATCAATCCCGTATCAGATAGTTTTGACACATCCTGGCCGTCAATTAATACCTGTCCGGAAGTCGGTTTTTCAAGCCCAAGGATCAGCCGCAAGAGAGTCGATTTGCCGCAACCGCTCGGACCGATTATGGCCAGGGTTTCCCCTTCGGGAATATCAACTGAAACACCATCCAAAACCACAAGATTGCCAAAAACCTTTCTCAGATTAATAATTTTTATCATTTAAACAATAACACCGAAAGGAAATAATTGGTGATAAAAAGGGTGATCAAGGACGTGACAACCGAACTTGTTGTTGATTCGCCGACTCCCTTGGCTCCTCCCTTGGTCGCAAGCCCTTTGTAGCATGCGATGATCGAAATTATCATGCCGAAGATCAACGATTTAAAGATTCCGCCGTAAATGTCATTGAGCTTGAGCAGCTGCTGGGCGGAATTTAAATAATCGACCGCGTTTATTTTTACAAGATAAACGGAAACAAAATAGCCGCCCAAAAAGCATAAAACGTCGGCCAAAACAGTAAGCAGGGGGAGCATAAGCGTGCAGGCGATAAATCTCGGGATCACCAGATATTTAACCGGATTGCTGCCGAACGCGTTCAGGGCGTCTATCTGTTCGGTAACCTGCATCGTCCCAATTTCAGCGGCAATCGAGGCCGCAACCCGGCTGGCAATAACCACTCCCGTAAGAGCTGGCGCCAGCTCTCTGGCCACCGCGATGCCCATAATCCCGCCAACATATTTGCTGGCTCCGAATTTCACGAATTCGGTCGCCACCTGCACGGCAAAGACCATTCCCACAAAAGTCGCGGAGGTCAAGGCAATGGGAAGCGAATCGACGCCAATTTTGACCATTTGTTCCAGCACCAATCGTATCTTCATTTTTCCGGTTAATATGAATTTAATCGTGTCAATGCCCAGCTGGGTTGTGCGCCCTATTTCTTCAATATAGGCAATGATCAGATGGCCTAAATTTTCGATCGATTCGAAAAGATTTTTAACCATTCTTCTGCACCTTCCGTATCGCACATGGGATGCAATCAACAATATCCGAGGCAATCATTCCATATTCTCCCCGATCCCCTGCCGCCATATCTCCGGCCAAGCCATGAATATAAACTCCGGCGCAGGCGGCCTGCAATGGATTTAGGCCTTGCGCGGCTAAGCCGGCTATTAAACCGGTTAAAACATCCCCTACCCCGGCAGATGCCATGCCCGGATTGCCAGTTTTATTTATATTAATTTTGCCGGTTTTGTCAGCTATTATAGTTTGGTGGCCTTTTAAAACTAAAATACATCCTAATGATTTAGCTGTTTCGCTGGCTATCTTCTCCCTATTTTTTAGGATTTCACCTGTTGATTTTGAAAGAAGCTTGCCGAGTTCTCCAGGATGCGGGGTTAAAATGAGATTTAATTTAAGATTTTTTAATGAATTAAGTTCGCCGACAAAGGCAATCAATCCGTCAGCGTCCAACACTATTGGTTTTTCAAAACCTTCTTCACTTAACTTAAGGAGCAGATCATAAGCAGTTTTCCTGCGCGAACCAAGACCCGGCCCTAAAGCAAGTGAATCTGCACAAATTGCCGCTTCCTTGAAATCGGCTGCTTCATCGCCTCCGACTACGATGACCTCTGGTGTAGCTATATTTACAATATCCCTTGATTCTTTGGGGATGCCAAGATAAACAAGACCGGCTCCCGCCCGCAACGCGCCCCGGCTGGAAAGGATGGCGGCACCCAACATGCCAACAGATCCGGCATGAATAAATACTTTTCCATAATCTCCCTTATGAGAGATCCTTTTCCTTTTGGGGAATAGATTTTTATTTATTTTCATTTTTCAACAACCACCGAAGCTACGGCATAATTTAACGAATGGGACAAAGAGACATGAATTTTATTATGGATTTTGCCCTTTATTGAGATATGAGGTTTTCCGTTGTTGTTATTTATAACCTCTATTTCCCTATATTTTATGCCCACAATACCGGTGCCGATCGCTTTGGAATACGCTTCTTTGGCCGCAAATCTGGCCGCCATCTCCGGAAACTTATAAGCTTTTCGATTGGAGCAATATTTTAGTTCGCGCTCGGTAAAAATCCTTAATAAAAACTTTCTGCCGTATTTATTTACGGCAGATTTAACGCGGTCAATCTCAATTAGGTCTATGCCAATTCCGAATATCATCAATCAATATACCGGCGTCAGCCAATCGGAGTATTTTAGGTTGTCCCCGTGGGCCGCGCTAAAATACAGGTCCTGAAGCTTTTTTGTGATCGGGCCGACTTTCCCATTCTTTATTATTTTATCATCAACTTCGATAATAGGAGATATTTGCGCTCCCGTGCCGCAGAAGAAAAGTTCATCGGCTGAATAAAGCTCTTTTTGCGCGATAGACCGCTCAACGGTTGCAATCCCCATTTCATCTTTTGCCAATTCCATGACACAGATACGCGTTATGCCCGGCAAAATGGTTTCCGAAAGCGGCGGGGTTATTAGTTTCCCGTCTTTGACCATGAAAAGATTCTCACCCGATCCCTCCGCAACCGTTTTTTCATGAGAAAGCAAAATCGCTTCATCGAAACCTTTCTCCAATGCCTCTGCTTTGGCCAGGGACGAATTGATATATGTTCCCGTTATTTTCGCGCCCTGGGGAATGGATTGCGCTGATATTCTCCACCAGGATGAAACGCACACCCTTATTCCTTTTGTGATGTCAAGGTAAGCGCCAAACGGTGAAACATACATGCAGAAGTCATCCTCAATGCCGGTTAATCCCAACCCTATCTTTTCCTGTGATTTATAGTAAATTGGACGGATGTAGATATCTTCACGATAGCCGTTTTTCTTTGCCAGATCAACCGTGAGCCGCATTAAATCATCGATTGAATATTTAAGTGAAGATTTGAGCGCAAGGGCGGCGGATCTTTGCAGCCTTTCATAATGTTCTCTCAGCTTGATGATGAACATCTGTTTTTTGCCCTCGCTCCAATAGCCGCGGATGCCCTCAAAAACGCCTGTCCCATAATTAAAGGCGTGGGTCATTATTGAAATTTTTGCTTCTTCAAACGGAACAATTTTTCCCCTAAAAAAAGCGTATTTCATTATAATTTACATCCTCTCCGGCGCTTCAACTTTCAGCAATTCTAACACATTTTTTATAACAATTCGAGAGGCATCGGCAAGCGCCAATCTGGCAGACGTCATATTCAGATCATCAGATATAACCCGGCATTTATGATAGTAATTATGGAAAATCGCGGCCAAATTTTTAGCGTATTCAACTAAAAGGTGCGGCTCCCGCTTTGCCGCCGCGGTTGATATTTCATCTTCAAAATCCAAAAGCTTCCTTAATAGAACCCTTTCTGCCGGATGAGCAAGCAAAGTCAAATCAGGATTATTAAGTTCAAATCCCGTATTTTCCCATTCTCTAAAAATGCTTGTTATCCGGGCGTGGGCATACTGGACATAATAAACAGGATTCTCTATCGCATGCTTTTTGGCAAGCTCCAGATCAAATTCCAGGTGACTTTGAGCGGTAACCATTGTTAAAAAGAATCTGGTCGCGTCTTTTCCGATCTCCTGGACTACCTCTTCCAGTGTTATCATATCCCCTGTCCTCTTTGACATGCGAACCGGCTCTGATCCCCGGTAAAGAGAGACCATTTGTCCAATAATAACTTCTAATTTTTCAAATGGAAGGCCAAGCGCCTTTAGCGCCGTTTTAAGCCTGGCTACATAGCCATGGTGATCCGCCCCCCAAACATTGATAATTTGATCATATCCGCGGCTGAACTTATCCAGATGATATGCGATATCCGCGGCAAAATAGGTTGATTCGCCGTTTTCCCTGACTAAAACACGGTTTTTATCGTCACCATAATCTTTGGATTTAAACCATAAAGCCCCAGCTTCAACGAAAGTAGTCCCGCTCTTTTTCATTTTTTCAATCGTTTCGGCTACTTTACCGCCGTCGTGCAAAGACTTTTCAGAAAAGAACCGGTCGAATTTTACGCCGAGTTCGCCGAGCACCCTCTTATGATCTTCAAGCAATGTATTCAACAATACATTGCTAAAGAAAGGCTTGCCGATCTCTGCTTTTAATTTATCAGCCAGATCAACAATATAAGCCCCCCCATAGCCGCCTTCCGGAATCTCAATTCCTTTTCCCCGGGCAACAACCGAAGCTTCGAGCATATCGACCTGATTGCCGCAGTCGTTTACATAAAATTCCCTCTCTACTTTATAACCCACTGCTTCGAGCAGGCTGGCAATATCATCCCCTATCACCGCCCAGCGGCCGTGGCCAATATGAAGAGGGCCGGTTGGGTTAGCGGAGACAAATTCTATGAGGACAGTTTTACCCTCATGCGTTTTCGTGCGGCCGTAATTTGGTCCTTCTTGTTTTATTCGGAGTATTTGATTTTGAAGAAATGAATCGTTTAATATGAAGTTTATAAACCCGGTTTTAGTTGCCTCAACACGGCTAAACCAGTTCTTATCATCATGGGATTTGATAAATTTC
>Ga0315279_10008057_pt1 | contig 12843 bp, 11 predicted proteins | sample YL17G06_20_MG_FD_203694 | JGI IMG/M metagenome (GOLD analysis project Ga0315279, IMG submission 203694) | Sediment microbial communities from Yellowstone Lake, YNP, Wyoming, USA - YL17G06_20 | ecosystem: Environmental > Aquatic > Freshwater > Lake > Sediment | place: USA: Wyoming | collected... | reverse complement strand
GGCATCGATGTCTGCCAAGGCGCTTGGGGCCCAGATTATCTTTGCCATTTCTTAAGTCTTTTCCTGGCATCTTCATCGGAAATACCTTTTCCGGCTCGGATTTCTCGTTCGCCACGATCAAATTTCGATGCAACATAGAGCGCATGAATTACGGCGTCCATTGAGACACGATTCGGAAGAGCTTCAATAATGTTTCTAGCTGCGCCTTTGGCGTTCATACATGTTCCTTATGTTAAAAATCATACTACAAAATACAAACATGGGAGGTATCGGCGAAAGAGATGCTTGGTATACTGATTGATTCTGAATTCAGGTTCAATAATCGCGCTGGCGCCGACATCGCTGTCCTGTCTTTGTTCATCCCTTCACCCCGCTGCTGCCGAACCCGCCGGCGCCGCGGTGTGTGTCGTTGATCTCCTCGACTTCCAGCATATCAATCTCCGACGCCACCTTCATGCACACCGCCTGGGCGATGCGGTCGCCGCGGCGGACCGCAAAGGGCCCTTCGCCCAGGTTGGCCAGGATGACCTTCACTTCACCGCGATAGTCCGCGTCGATGGTGCCGGGCGAATTGAGCGTCATGACGCCGTGCTTGGCGGCAAGGCCGCTGCGTGAGCGCACCTGCACCTCATAGCCCGGAGGGATCTCAAAGCAGAAACCCGTGGGCACAAGCGCGCGTTTGCCCGGCGCGATGATTATCTCTTCGTCAATAGCGGCCGGAAGGTCGAACCCGCTGGAGCCGGGCGTTGCGCGTTTGGGGAGCGGAAGATCGCGGCCGTGGGGCAATCGTTTAATGCGGAGAACGGTATTCATATCCGGCTACCCATTGAAAAGGGTGAAAAGAAAAAGCGCACGGTTGCCCATGCGCTGTATTGATCGCCCGCCGCGAATTTCGGCCTGCTGTTACGCAGCCGCGACCGGCGCCGGCGCCGGGGCCGGAGTCGGGGCCGACTGTTGCTGCTGCAACAGGATCGCTTTTCTGCTCAGCCGCACCTTGCCGCCGCGGTCGTAGCCCACCAGCTTGACGCGCATCATATCGCCCAGCTTCACCACGTCCTCGGTGCGGCCGACGCGCTTGACATCGAGCTCGGAGATGTGCACCAGGCCTTCGCGACCGGGCAGGAACTCCACGAAGGCGCCAAAGTCCGTGATCGTGACCACCTTGGCGTCGAACTCCTCGCCCACCTCGGGATCGCAGCAGATGGCCTTGACGCGCTGGGCCGCGGCGTCCTTGTCCTTGATGTTCTGCGCATAAATCTGCACGGTGCCGTCGTCTTCGATGTTGATGGTGGTATTGGTGGTCTCCTGGATTTCGCGCACCACCTTGCCGCCGGGCCCGATGAGCTCGCGGATTTTGTCCTTCTCGATGACCATGGTGAATATCCGCGGGGCATATTCCGAAATGTCCTTGCGCGGATGCGCAATGGCGCTGTTCATGATGTCGATGATCTTTATGCGCGCCACGCGCGCTTTTTCCAGGGCCTCTTTCATGAGGTCGGTGGTGATGCCGCTGATCTTGATGTCCATCTGCACGGCCGTAATGCCGTCGCGGGTGCCGGCGACCTTGAAATCCATGTCGCCCAGATGGTCTTCGGTGCCCAGAATATCGGTGAGAATGGCCACACGGTCGCCTTCTTTGATCAGACCCATGGCAACGCCGGCCACATGCGCCTTGATCGGCACGCCGGCGGCCATGAGCGACAGCGAGCTTCCGCAGACCGACGCCATGGATGAGGAACCGTTGGATTCGAGGATCTCGGAAACGACGCGAAGGGTGTAGGGAAAGCTTTTCTCCGACGGGAGCACCATGGTGAGCGAGCGTTCGGCCAGATGGCCGTGTCCGATTTCGCGGCGGCTTACCGATCCGATCCGCTTGACTTCGCCCACGCTGTAGGGCGGAAAGTTGTAATGCAGCATGTAGGATTTGCTGTATTCCACCTGCACATTGTCGATGCGCTGTTCATCGAGCTTGGTGCCCAGCGTGGTGACCACCAGCGCCTGCGTTTCGCCGCGTGTAAAGAGCGCCGACCCATGGGCGCGCGGCAGCATGTCGAGGTCGCAGGTGATGTCGCGGATGGTGTCGAGATCGCGCCCGCCGATACGGGTGCGCGTGGAGAGGATGGATTCGCGCATCTCCCGTGCTTCGATATCGTGAAAGGCGTTCGCGATCTCTTTTTCGCGTTCGGGAAATTGCTCCGCCAGCTTTTCCTGCGCCTCGGCCAGCAGCGCGTCAATGCCGGCGTACCGTTTCGCTTTATCGCCGCAAAAACTGATGTCGTGCAGCCGGTTCACGACGGTTTCCTTGACAGCCGCATAAAGCGCGGCGTCTTTTGCCGGCGCGACGTATCCGGGCCTGGTAACGCCGGCCCTGGCGATCAGCTCTTTTTGCACGGCAACGAGCTTCTTGATCTCTTCATGGGCAAGCAGAATGGCCTCGACGATCGTCTCTTCCTTGACTTCGGCGGCGCCGCCTTCAACCATGACGATTGAGTCCTGGCTGCCGGCCACAACCAGGTCGAGCATGCCGGCTTCCGTTTCCGCAAGCGTGGGAAAAACCTTGAGCTTGCCGTCGACCATGCCGACGCGCACGCCGGCGATCGGGCCCTGGAAGGGTATCTGCGAAAGGGAAAGCGCCGTTGACGCCGCGGTGATGGCCAGAACGTCGGCGTCGAAATTATCGTCGGCCGAAATGACCGTGGCGACGATCTGCAGTTCATTGAAATAGCCTTCCGGAAAGAGCGGCCGGATGGGCCGGTCGATAAGACGGGCGGAAATGACCTCTTTTTCGCTGGGCTTTCCTTCCCGCTTATGGAACCCGCCGGGGATCTTGCCGGCGGCATAGGTCCGTTCGATGTATTCGACGGAGAGAGGGAAAAAATCCACATCTTCACGCGGCTTTGCCGAGCAGGCTGTTGCCAGCACCATGGTATCGCCATAGCGCGCGACCGCCGAGCCGCCGGCCTGCCTGGCCAGCTTGCCGGTTTCGAGGGTGAAGGCTTTTTCGTTAACGATTGTTTGGACTGATTGGTGTGACATGATGGTCCCGTCTGGTTATTTACGTATGCCGAGTTTTTTGATGATGGAGCGGTATCGCTCGATTTCGTTGTGCTGGAGGAATTCCAGCAATGAACGCCGCTGGCCGACCAGCTTCAGCAGGCCATGACGGCCGGCACAGTCTTTCTTCTGCCGCTTGGCGTGTTCGGTAAGCATGCTGATCCGTTCGGTAAGCATCGCGATCTGGACTTCGGGATTGCCCGTGTCCTTTTCGGTTTTGCCGAACTCCTTGGTGAGCGCATGTTTGCGCTCTCTGGTCAATGGCATAATGGTACTCCTGTTATGTAAAATAGCGTTTGATCTCGTTTACATCATCTGCGATACGCCGCGCCAGCGCATCCTGGCTTTTGAATGCGCGGTCATGCCGGATGCAATGATACAGCCACAAGCAGGCCGTTGCTCCCGGCCGTAACGGCTTTTCGGGCGGTCCCAACAGGTGAAATTCAAAATGAAAATCCCTGTGTGCAAAGGTCGGACAATCGCCCCAATACAGCGCACCGCTCTGCCGGCGTCCGGCATACTCCAGCCGGGCCGCGTAGACGCCCGGCATTGGAAGCACTTTCGGTTCCCTAACGGCTTCAAAGTTGATGGTAGGGAAACCCAGTTGCCGGGCTTTGCGGACCCCGCGTATCCGTCGCGTAATGATCAGATACGGATGGCCCAGAAGCCTCAGTGCATCGGCAACCTGACCGGCAACAATCCTGCGCCTGATTTCGGTCGACGATACTATCGTATCGCCGGTGCGGGCCGTTTTCGCAACAAACAGAGAAAAATGCTTTATGCCCACCTGACGGCGCAAAAATTCGGCGCTTCCCCGGCGTTGGCTTCCAAAGGCGTGCCCTTCGCCCATGACCCATTCAACCGCTTTGCAGCGCCCGATGAGAATGCGCTTAATGAATTCCGCGGGCGAAAGCGACATCAGCGCATGGTCGAATTTCAGGCAGACCAGATAGTCAACGCCCAGGGACCCGATCAGCAGGGCCTTCTCCTCAAGCGTCGTGAGAATCGGCTGCGGCGCATAGGGTGAGATGACGGCGCGCGTGTGCGGCTCGAAGGTGACGATCACGCTATGGGCGCGCCGCATTCTGGCCCGACGAACCGTTTCGCGGATAAGCATCATATGGCCGCGATGGACACCATCAAAATTGCCCACCGAAACCACGGAGGACTTGATGGGCAGCGGCTGTTTTGAGCGGATCAGATGCATAGGGCGTTCAGACCTTCGTGCTTTCCGGCGATGCAGCTTTTTCCGCCCGGCCGAATACGCGGCGCGGATGAATGCCGCCCGCCGAACGAGCGCAGACGGCGATCAATTCACTGGCCGCATCATACGCAAAAACCGGCAACGACGCATCGCCGTCGGCCTGGATCGGCACGTCATGACCATTTGTCATGGCTCGTATCTGTTGCGCCGAAAGGACCACCGAAGGGAAGGCGGCGAACGCATCCCTGATGGTGATCATTCGCGAGCGGATATCCATGAGATCGGGCGACACGGCCGCGTCCACGGTAAAAGGTCCGATCGAAAGCCGGCGTACGAACGAAGCGTAGCCCAGGGTACCGAGTTTGTGCGCGATATCGCGGGCCAGCGACCGCACATAGGTGCCCGTAGAACAGGCGACGGTCAGGCGGGCTTCGCCGGCCGCCGCATCGTGGCCGTCCAGCCGCAGTGACCGGATCGTCACGGAACGCGGCCACAGCGTGAATTCCCTGTTCTCGCGCGCCAGTTTGTAGGCGCGGTCGCCCTTGACTTTAAGCGAGCTGAAGCGCGGCGGCGCCTGCATCTGCTCGCCGATGAAATCGGGAAGTATGGCGGACAGTTCCTCGGCCGACGGGATGCGGCCGTTGTCCTGCATGACTTTTCCCGCCGAATCAAGCGTATCGGTTTCCGCGCCGAACCGGACGCCGAACTCGTACCGTTTGGGGTCAACGGGCAGAAACGGCAGCAACCGGGTCGCCCTGCCCGCCGCCACGATCAGCAGCCCCGTGGCCATCGGGTCCAGCGTTCCGGCGTGTCCAAGGGAGCGCTCGGAAAGCGGGCGCCGCAGCATTCTTATGATGTCAAATGATGAAGGGCCGCACGGCTTGTCGATAAGGAAAAAACCGTCCAAAGGTCAACCCAGCTCCTTCCGCAGCAACTCGAGCATCATGGCCCTGGCGGCGGCAAACGGCATCTTGATCGTGCATCCGGCCGCGCCGGAGTGTCCGCCGCCCCCGGCCACCGAGTGGGCGATTTTCCCCACATCCACGCTTCCGCGCGAACGCAGGCTGAAATGCGTTTCGTTGTCGCGGTATTTGATGAACATGCCGACCATGACGCCCTGCGCCATGATGGTGTAATCGGCCATGCCTTCGCAGTCGGACCTCGAGGCGCCCAGCTCGTCGATGACGGCCAGCGGCAGCTCAATCGTGCAGACCCTGCCGTCCAGATGGAATTGCAGCGTCGACCAGATCCGGGACCAGAGCAGCAATCCCTGCGGGGTGTGGGAATCATAGGAATGCTGATAGATGGACGCGCAATCGATGTTCCGGTCGGCAAGGTCCGCGCACATGCGGAAAATTTCGCTCGTGGTAATGGAAAAGCGGAAGCCGCCGGTGTCGGTAAGGATCGCCGCGTATAGCGCCTCGGCCACCTCGCGGGGATAGTGCACGCGCTGGTCGGCAAAAAACCGGTACAGCAATTCTGCCGTTGCGGCGGCATGTTCATTGACGATATTATGCGGCGCAAAGCTAGTGTTGTCGCGATGGTGGTCGATGTTGACCATGACCGGCGCGATCTCCCGGCAGCCGTTCCATCCCATGCGGTCGAGGTTTGAGCAGTCCAGTATTACCAGAACGTCAAAGGCGCGCCGCGGCTTTTCGTGGACGATCAATCCGGCGTCGGCCAGAAAAGCGAATTTATGAGGCACCGGGTCCACATCGAATACGGTGACCTCTTTGCCCAGCGAGCGGAGATACCACCCCAGAGCCAGCTGCGAGCCCACGCTGTCGCCGTCGAGCGAGAGGTGCGACGAAATAAGAAAGCTGGTATGCTTTCGGAAAAGATCGTTGAGTTCAGACCAGGTCATCTTTGATCTGCTTGAGCAGCTGGTTGATGCGGTCGCTGTGATCGAGACCGCGGTCGAGTTTAAAATAGAGTTTCGGAAAATTTTTAGCGGTCACCCGGCGGGCGACTATTTTCTGGATGAACGGCGCCGCCTTGTTGAGCGCTTCCACCGCTTCCTCTTTTTTATCATCGAGAATGCTCACATGGACCGTGGCGTTGCGCGTGTCCTCGCCCAGTTTAAGATCCGTGATGGTGACGATCGAAGGCACACGCGGGTCGCGCACGTCGTTAGCAATGACGTCGCTGATCTCATGCTTGAGCTGCTCCCGCATGCGGTCGTAGTAGTATTTGGGTGACGACATGGTGTGATCCGCCGGTCAGTGGGTCGCGACCGGCGCGAAAACCGGTCCTAAGCCAGTTTGCGCGCGATCTTGACTTCCTCGTAAATTTCGATGCGGTCGCCTTCCTTGTAATCGCTGAACTTGTCCAGAGTCAGGCCGCAATCGAACCCTTCGGCCACCTCGCGCGCGTCATCCTTATGCCGCCGCAGCGTGGCCACGGTGGTATCCACGATTTCCACATCGTCGCGGACCAGACGGGCCCTGGCGCCGCGCTTGACAGTACCGGAAAGCACCATGCACCCCGCCACGATGCCGATCCTGGAAATCTTGAAGACCTGGCGCACCTCCACCTGCGACACCGTGTTTTCCTTGATTTCCGGCGCCAGCAGGCCTTCCAGCGCCAGCTTCATCTCGTCGACCGCTTCGTAGATGATGCGGTACGTGCGGATGTCGACGCCTTCGCGTTTGGCAAGTTCGCGGATCTTGGAATTGGGGCTCAGGTGAAAGCCCACGATAAGCGCATTGGAGGCGGCGGCCAGCATGACATCGGCCTCCTTGATGGCGCCAACGCTTTTATGAATGACATTGACGCGGACTTCCTCGTTCGACAGTTTGCCCAGGGACTCGGCCAGCGCCTCAACGGACCCGTCCACGTCGCCCTTGATCACCAGATTCAACGACTGGACATGGCCGGCCTTGATCTGCTCGTAGAGATGATCGAGCGATACCGCGCCCATGCGCCGCAATTCCCGCTCCTTCTGGGCCAATCGGCGCTTCCCGGCGATTGCGCGCGCTTCCTTTTCGTCGTCCAGCACTTTGAATGAATCGCCCGCCTGCGGCGTTCCCGACAACCCGAGCACCACCACCGGCTGGCTGGGCGCGGCCTGGTCCATGCTGTTGCCGCGCTCGTCAATAAGATCGCGCACACGGCCGGAATGGATGCCGGTAACGAAGGCGTCCCCCTTTTTAAGCGTGCCTCTCTGGATGAGCACCGTGGCGACGGAACCTTTTCCTTTGTCCAGTTCGGCCTCGATCACCACCCCGCTGGCTTTGCCCTCGGGATTCGCCTTGAGCTCGAGCATTTCGGTTTCGAGCGCCAGCATTTCAAGCAGCCGTTCGATATTCTGACCAGTCTTGGCCGAGATCTCGACGCAGCTGACCTTTCCGCCGTATTCTTCCACCAATACGTTGTATTTGGCCAGTTCTCCCTTTACTTTATCAATGTTCGCCGTGGGCAGGTCGATTTTGTTGATGGCCACGACGATGGGGACATTGGCGGCGCGGGCATGGTCGATGGCTTCGCGGGTCTGCGGCATGACGCCCGAATCGGCCGCTACGACGAGGACCACGACGTCCGTGATCTGGGAGCCGCGCGCGCGCATGGCTGAAAAGGCTTCATGGCCCGGCGTGTCGAGGAACGTGACCGGACCATGGTTCGTATTGACCCGGTAGGCGGCGATGTGCTGCGTAATGCCGCCGGACTCACCGGCGATCACATTGGTTTTGCGGATATAGTCCAGAAGCGACGTCTTGCCATGGTCGACGTGGCCCATGACCGTCACGACCGGCGCGCGCGGAACAAGCGCGCCTTTGTCCTCCTCGACCGCGACCACGTCCGCTTCCGCCTGGTATTCTTCCATCAGCTGGGCGCTATAGCCGAATTCGTCGGCCAGAAGTTCGATTGTCTCAAAGTCAAGCCGCTTATTCACGGTGACCAGAAGCCCCGACTCCAGGCATTTGGCGATGACTTCGGTCACGGGTTTCTGGATCATGTTGGCCAGATCGCCCGGCGTAAGAAATTCGCTGACTTTCAGCAATTTCTTTTCTTCCTGCACGCCGTCAACATGTTTTTCTTCCTTGTGGTACTTCTTGCGCACGGAGCCGGCGCCGATTTTCGCCAGCGTCTTCTTGACCGCGGTCTTGAGCTCCATTTCGCTGAGTTCAGGACGCTCATTTTTGCGCTTGCCGCCCTTCCTCCTGCGGCGCTTGCCGTCGCGGCCATCGCCATAGCCGCTGCCCTTGGTGTCGCGTTCGCGTCCTTTCTGGGGTACGGCCCCCACCGGCTGCGGAGGCATATAGACCGGCTGTTCGCTTGGTCGGGGCGCATGATGATGGGGCCGGAAAGAGGCCGGGCGATCGCTGCGCGGGGGCATGCTTTGGGGATACTGCCGATGTTCATCCGGGCGCACAGCGGCGCCGGGAGCTGAGAGCGGCGCGGCGGCAGGCGCATGCGCAGTTGCGGATGGGGCATGCTGGGTTGCCGTCTCAGGGGCCTTGGGCGCTTCCACGGCCGCGGGCGCCGGGGGTTCGGGCTTTTCTTCCGGTTTGGCCGCTACGATCTGTTCTTCACGCTTTTTAGCCAGCATCTGGCGCTTGCGATCGTACTCCTTCTTCATGTCCGCGCGTTCCTGCTCGAACCTGCGCTTGATTTCGTCGCGCAGGCTGTCGTCGACCGTGCTCATATGGCCTTTGACGGGAATACCCATGTTGCGGAGCAGCTGCACCAGCGCTTCGCTGGAGACTTTGAAATCCTGTGCCAGCTTGTAAACTTTTTCCTTGCCCATGTTATAACTCCGGTCTAAGGTCCCGCGGGCCGATTCCTGATTGCCTGCATTCCGCTGACGTCTGTCGATCCGCCGCTCCGCAGCTCTGCTATTCCGCCGCCTGCGGCTCTTCTTCCTCGCCGCTTTTCTTTTCCGTATTTTCTATCGCGTCGGCGGCGTCGGCGTCCGAATCCGAGATATCGACGATTGCTTCCCGCGCGATCACGTCCTGTATCACATCGTCGCCGGCGGCCGGATCGTCGCCGGTTTCGGCGGCCGCACCTTCTTCGTCGGTCTCTCCATCGGCGTCAAGCTCCGCTCCGCCCTCGGGCTTTGCCTCCGCGCCGGAGGGCGCTTCTTCAGCCGGCGCGGGACTGAGCGCTTTGGCCTTGTCTTCCTCGGTAAGAGCATTAAACTCATCGTCGCCGTACACATCGATCTCTTTGTCAAGAAGGCGCGCGGCAAGGCGGATGTTCTGGCCTTCCTTGCCGATTGCCTGGGCAAGGTCGTCTTCGCGTATGATCACCACGACCTTGTTTTCCCCCACCTCATGCACGCGCTTTACTTCGGCGGGAGAAAAAACCCGGCGGACCAGAAGCGACAACTCGGTGGTCCAGTTGATGATGTCGATACGCTCGTTGGAGAGTTCCCGCACAATGGCCTGCACGCGGTTGCCGCGCATGCCCACGCACGCGCCCACCGGATCAACGCGCTCGTCCGAGGTCGTGACCGCGATCTTGGAGCGGTGCCCCGGATCGCGCACGACCTTCACGATACGTACGGTCTTGTCGAAGATCTCGGGGACTTCAAGTTCAAACAGGCGCGCCAGGAATTCGGGGCAGGTCCGCGATACGACCACCTGGGGGCCCTTGGCATTGTTCTTGACATCCGCGATGCAGGCACGGATATTGTCTCCCTGGCGATACCGTTCTTTGCGGATCTGTTCCTTATACGGCAGCAGCGCCTCGGTACGGCCGAGATTGATAAGCACGTTGCCCTTGTCGATCTGCTGGACCGTTCCGGTGACCAGTTCGCCGATGCGATCGCTGAAATCCGAAAAAATCTTTTCGCGTTCCGCCTCGCGCACGCGCTGGGTAATCACCTGTTTGGCGGTCTGGATGGCGGTGCGGCCGAAGAGATTGAAATCAAGGTCCTGGATCAGCTCATCCCCCACTTCAAGGTCCGAATCGACCTCCTTTGCCTCATCCAGCGAAATCTCCTTTTCGGGGTCCACGACAGTTTCCACAACCGTTCGCCGCGCATACACTTCGATGGAACCCTTGTCGCGGTCCACGGAGACCTCGACATTGACCGGTTTGCCAAGATATCTGCGCGCGGCGGTCGCCAGGGCGTCTTTCAGGGATTCCATGACCAGGTCCTGGCCGATGCTCTTTTCCTTGATAACGCCGGTAATGGATTGTGCGATCTCCGCGGCGTGCAAGGCTTCCTGCTTCTTGGTCTTTTTCTTGTTCATGACAATGGTCCTTCTGCGTTATTTGAATTCCAGTTTGATTTTCGCATGCGATATGCGCGCAAGCGGGATCTCCGTTTCGCCCGCATCCGTGGCAACCGTCACGATGCCGCCGGCGCACTTGACTATTCGCGCATCCATCCACGTTTTGGCGCCGTCGGCCTTTTCCACCTGCATGGTCACCATGCGGCCGGCATTGCGGTTGAAATCCTTTTCGGTCGAAAGCGGCCGGTCGGCGCCGGGCGACGATACTTCCAGCGTATAGGGTTGATCGGAAAAGTTTTCCACGTCCAGCAATAGCGAAATTTCGCCGGATGTTTTTTCGCAATCCGCTATCGTCACTCCGCGTTCAGCATCGATGAAAATGCGCAGTATGCCGCGCGATCCGGTGCGGAAGAAGCGCAGATCGTGGAGCTCGAGCCCAAGGTCGGCAAGCCTGGCCTGTATAAGCGGCCTGATGTCGTCGATTGAGCGCATATGCGAGCTTCCGGCTTTCCGTCCGGCCCCGGCAAAATTTTTGACATAATAACAAAAAACGGGCTTTGCGCCCGCTCATGTTGCCGAATCAAGAATCGAATGAATATACATACAATCTGTAATCGCGCACAAGCGAATAGTCGATTTCCGGGGACACCCCTCATGCGGCGGAACCGGTTGACGGATGCTCGCCGCGGTTTCTGATCCGCTCCCGAAGCCATTCGCACGCGCTCTCCCTGTCCGTGAATTTTTCCTCGAGCTGGAGGTCATAGGCCTCATTCAGAATCGTGCGGAAACAGGGCCCGGGCGCGAGTCCCCTGTCGATCAGGTCCTGTCCGCGCAAAAGCGGCGGCGGCTTGACCATTTCCGCCGACAGTTCTTCGCGCTTGATTTTCAGGAAGTCCCAGTTTTCCAGGCCGCCATGGCTGGCCTGACAGTCGATGCGGTGCAATGCAAGTTCATCTGCAAAGGTGGGCCGCGACAGAAGCTTTTTAAGCGTGGCCAGCCGCATTTTCGTTACATTCATGAAATTCATGTGATTGTCGATGCAGGCCACGACGTTCGCAATGAATTCGTTGGAGGCCTTAAGCCGTTTGAGAATGTCGCCGGCCATTGCGGCGCCTGCGATATGATGGTTATTAAACCGGATCCGGTCGGAAACCCGCATGGTGGACGGCTTGCCGATATCATGCAATAGCGCGCTCCATGCCAGCACCGACGAGGGCGATTCCAGGAATGATAGAGTCTTGAGCGTATGGGCGAGTACATCGCCCTCGGGATGATACTCGGCCGGCTGGGCGACCCCGGCCAGGGCGTCGACCTCGGGCAAAATGATGGCCAGAAGGCCTGATTGCCGCAGCAGATCCATTGCCCGGTCGGCATGGGGACCGCAAAGCATTTTGTCCAGTTCCTGGAATATGCGTTCTGCGGAGATCCGACGGATGCCCTCCCGCGCGGCAATGAGCGCAGCCCAGGTGGCGGGTTCGATGATGAAATCGAAACGCGCGGAAAAGCGGACTGCCCGGAGAAGGCGGAGATAATCCTCCGCAAATCGGAGCGCCGGATCGCCGATGGCGCGCACCACGCGCCGCTTGAGGTCGTCGCGGCCGCCCACATAATCGATGATGTCGCCGGTGCCCGGGTCCAGAAACAGGCCGTTTATGGTGAAATCGCGGCGGGCGGCATCTTCTTTCGCATTTGTGAATTCGATCTGCGCGGGGCGGCGGCCGTCGGCGATGCCTTTATCGGCGCGGAACGTGGCCACCTCGAACGGCATGCCGTCTTCCACCACGATCATGACGCCGAAATGCTCGCCCACGCCCATGGTCCGCGGAAAAATCCGGGCAATACGCTCGGGCGCGGCGTCGGTGGCGATATCGATATCGCCACGCCCGGCGCCGCCCATGAACAGATCGCGCACATAGCCGCCGGCGAAGAGCGCCTGATGCCCATTGTCAACAAGCTGCCGAGCGATCCGGCGCGCGGCGCGCTCCCGGGCGGCGCCGCCGGCGTCCGGCGACAGCGGCATGCTGGAGGACGATTCGCTCATTTTTGTTGACACCACCTGATGAAATAAAGCATCTTTAGTTCGTCCGGCACAAAAGGCTTTGGTGCCGAAGTCCAACCATTCATCATCCGGAGGCAGCGATGAAAAGCTTTCTCAAAATAGTTCTCGGCTTAAGCGTTTTGACCTGTTGCTTCATTCTGAATTCCTGCTCGGGCTCACTTGAATCGAAGGGCGATGCGGCTATTTCCAAGGCGCAACGGGCCGTCGGCGATGAAAAAAGGACGCTCGAGAAAGAGGCCTACCTGTTCTATTGGCGCGCGGTAAAAAAGCTTCCCGATAAAACAAGACTGGGAATACGGCTGCGCAATAAATTCGTCGAAACGACCCTCAGCCGCGCCTACCTG
>Ga0315279_10008054_pt1 | contig 12852 bp, 7 predicted proteins | sample YL17G06_20_MG_FD_203694 | JGI IMG/M metagenome (GOLD analysis project Ga0315279, IMG submission 203694) | Sediment microbial communities from Yellowstone Lake, YNP, Wyoming, USA - YL17G06_20 | ecosystem: Environmental > Aquatic > Freshwater > Lake > Sediment | place: USA: Wyoming | collected... | reverse complement strand
ATTTCTCCGGCGCCCTGGCCGACTTCCAGGCCGCGCTCACGTTTCCGCAGAACCTGGAAGCAGCGCGGTCCTATCGCGGCGGCCGGGCGCCGGAAACCCTTTACTGGGTGGGCACGGCTTTCGATGCGCTGGGTCAACGGCAGCAGGCGCGCGAGGCCTGGAAGCAATCGGCGGCGCAACTGGCGGGCAGCGAAGAGCACTCGCGGCCGACCGCCGACAGTAGCGCCGCCATCCTCTACTACCAGGCGCGCTCGCTCGAAAAGCTGGGCGAAGCGGCGAAGGCAACGGCCATCTTCCAGCAATTGCTCGATGCGGCCACCGCCGCGCTGAAGCGGGGTGAAGCTGTCGATTACTTCGCCAAGTTCGGCGAGCGGCAGTCGCGCCGCGCCCGCCAGGGCCAGGCTCATTACATCGCCGGCCTCGGCCACCTCGGCTTGAATCAGCCGGAAAGCGCCAGGCAGGCGTTTGCCCGGGCCGTGGAGCTGAATCCGTACCAGCTCGCCGCTCGCGCCGCCCTGGCCTCGCTGAAGTGAATTGCGATGGACCGCAGAAGAGACGGGGCCGAATCCGCGGATAAGCGAACGACGCGCGGCGGGTGTCCCCCGGGTGCTCGCTGACTTGCACGCAGCCGGTTCCGGCGGGGGGTGAAGTTCGCGTACAATAACCATGTACGAGACGTACATAATGGTCGTACACAAGCGAGAGGCGCCATGAAAACCAAGGCTCTGCTGGAACCGGAAACCGTTGAAACCAACAGGACGCAACTGCGGCAGCGGCAGAGTTCCGTCCTCAGGAAGGCCAAGGGCCGCACCGTGGTGGTGGTCCGGGCACGGGAGGAAGAAGACGAGAAATGCGTTGTAGACAGGCGCTACTTCGAGGAAATCCTCCAAAACTTCAGCGCCGCGCTGGAAACACTGGAAATCGCCACGGACTCGAAATTGTTCAGCCGGCTGCTGAAGGCCGGGGAGACGGTCGATGAAGAGATGCGTCTCGGGAAGCTGCATTCCTTCGGGGAGGCCTTTGGGGAGGGATGAGTGTACGCTGTCAAGTTTACCGGCCAAGGGCTGGCGGATGTAAAGGCGCTCCCCAAGGACGCCAGAAACTTCCTTCGTAAACACATCTTGGGAAGGTTAGCCCAGGAGCCCTATAGCTGTTCCAAGGAGCTGCGCCGCCCCTTGGAAGGGTGGAGGAGCTTCCGCTGCGGAAACTACCGGATCGTTTTCAGAGTTTACGACGACCTTCAGGCGATCGCGGTAGCAGCGGTGGGCAGGCGGTTCCCGCAATCGCCATCCGACGTGTACAAGAAACTTGAGGCGCTTGCGGCCCAGGGTCGGTTGGCAGAGAGCGTGCTCCACGTTCTTCGGGGATTTCCCCGCCCCCGATAGCTCTACCGGCCGTCCAAGTGAATCGCGATGGGCAACAGATCAAGGAAGCCCCGCGGGGAGGTACCAAAGAGCCGGAACCGAATCCGCGGATTACGCGGATTTTCGCGGATCAGCCGGCGGGGCATCTGTGCCGCAACCATGTGTCAGACAGCAAGCGGTACCACAAGGGCCGGGCGTTCCCGCTGACCCGCCGGCTGCGCAAACATCACGACTTTCCGCGGGTAACCTGGGGCTGAACTCAACGGGCACCCTTCAGGGTTTCCGCCACTTCTCCGGTAGGCCGACTGCTCGGCCAGGTAACCACGGTCTCAGCCACGCCGATTGCGAGGCAAAAACTGGTGCTTGTCGTGGCGATTTTGGTTCGGTTTTCACCGATCTAATGGCCGCAGTTCCTCCGACAATCCCATGAAATGATGCCGCTCCATTTCGTCGATCATGGATAGGCACTGTGATTGGATCCCGGAATCCTCCGTATGGGCATACAGGCGCACCACGATCTTGGAGAGGTCATAGGCAATAAGCGAACCTGCTTTGGAAATATCTGCAGCCTCTGCTCGATAGGCGTCGATACATACCTTCGCGAGCCTACAGACGAGGTCAGGGAGCTGAACGGGCGAATTTTGAAGGGCACGCACGACTGGCTCCAAAGCGGCCCGTCCAGGTTCAGCGTTCAGGAACCCGGCTAGAAGCTCAGCCTGATGCGCAGTTGCAAGCGTCGCCACATGTTGAAACGCTGACGCTGCCTCGGCACGCACCGAGTCCTCTGGGTCAGCGAAAAACGGCTTCAATCGTCGCCGGCAAACAGCCCCGAACATGTCATCCGCGACGCCCCCCGCATATACGCCCGCTGCCGCCTTCCGCATGGGCGGGGTGCCATTTTGGACTCGTTCCGCATCCGCCGCGGCCGCTTCGACGCTCAAGCTTAGAATGCACACTTGCCTGGCGCCCGCTTCGACAACCGTAGCGTTGGTTGATGCCAACATCGCGTCGAGGACGCAACGCACAGAGGTATAATCCCTGTACCCGGCGCAGTGGACAAATCGCTCGACATACGGCGTGCTAAGAAGTATCGGGTGGGCTGTTATGCACGTCTTAAACCAGCAGATCGCTTTGTCGACGTCGATATTTAGCAGCGCTAGGAGCGGCTTGATTGCACATGAACGCACCGCTACAGATCGGTCTTGGACAAGAGACTCCACGGCGGACTGCAACCGGCTAAACCACTCAGGTCTGTCGAACAGGAGACGCCCAATTGCGATTGCGGCTGCCCCGCGTGTGGAATTGATACCCGCGAGGTCCGGGTCTCCGCCATAATATGGCTGCCCGGCGGTCGCGGACTCGTTCCACACCTCCTTGTTGGGGTGGGGATCATTTACTGCGTACCATGCGACTGCGTCTACCAGGTCATCGGGCCAATCCCGATCGCTACATTTCTCGATCAGCCACGCAATCGATTTCCCGCATGGTCGGTTTGGAAGCGCGTGGACACGCCGAAGGAGGCTGGCCACCTGCTCCTTAGCTATTGTCGGCCCACTCGACCCTTTGCCTCCACCGAGGGAATCACTGACGCCCCCAACGATGGCATCGAAATAGCTGACTGGAAGATCATCAGGCATTCGCCCAGCGAGACTGGCAAACCTGACCGGGTCCTCTTTCGCACGTGTGTGCAGTGATGCTGCGAGCTGCGATTCTCCGCCCGCTAACAACATCTCCCGGTCAAGCCGAGCATCGACACCTGCGTATTTCTGCATCGCCCGCAGCCAGTGGTCGTCGGACATCTTCGCCTGGGCATGTTCGGCAATAGGTGAGCCAACAAAGCCCGCGACCACCGCGCGTGGTGGTTGATCCTGCGCCGCTGGGAATTTTCTCCCGAGCTCTGCGAGCCTGGCGAGCGCCACCGTGCCGACCCGTGACCGTTCCAGCGAGTGGAGCAATTCCAATTCCTTGCGCCCGCGGATCTGCGGGTGCTTTGCTTCCCAATCATCCTTCAGCGAAAGAATCGCTTGCTCCAACGCCGCGAATCGCTCGGATGAACAGCGGGCCGACGCAGCCCTTACGGCTTCCGACGAGACGTAGTTCTGGGCAGATCCGCCGCCTCCCCATGTTGCGTAGCCGATCTTCAACCGACGTGGGTCGGCCGTCATGTAGTCGGCCAAGCGGTCCGCGTAGAAGTCAGGAGCCGCGGTCCACGCACGAAGCGTAAGGTATGCGACTGTGTCATATGGCTGATCCCGATACGGCTCCAGCAATCGATCGAGTTCCTCCGGTCTTGTCTTCGCCAATTCTTCGAGAGATTGCGCCAAGCCCGAGAGCAGTGCGTGATGCACTTGGTGCATGCCGTCGCCGAAAGAGCGGAAAGACCATAGCGCGTCCATCGCAAGGCGGCCTGCAGTCTCCTTAGCCGTCTCGCTGACGAAGCGCACAACGCGAGGCAGCATCTGCTCGGCGTAGCGCAGAGCCGACTCGGCGGCCTTATGGACGATGTGAACGCCGTTCCCGCTTGCGTCTAGATGCTCCCCAAAATGCCGGCCCTCCTCAGCGGGAGCACCATCCTTGCTCTCGCTGATTCGGTACGTCAGGAGCCTGCGGTCGAACCAATGACCGATGGCCTCGCAGGCCATGTCGGGGCGCTTGTCAGCCATCCAATGAAGCGCGCTCCACCAATCGTCGTTCACTGCGAGGCCCGGCCGAAGGTCGTCGAGTGTGCCGTCGTCAACAAGCGACAGGAAGAGGTCGAACATCTCCCGGGCGTGATACACGTGCCCGGTCCGGCAGACGTATCGCAAGTACTGCTCCCCCTGTTCGCTCGTTTTGCGGTACTTCCGCAGGAGGGAAGCAATGCGGGCCGACCGTGCTTCGAGAGTCGCGGGGAATCCGAAAATCCATACAACCTCCTCCTCTCTCGTTTTCTCTCCACTCGATAGCGCGGCGTCAAAGAAACCCGCATTGTCGAGCACGTCGAACCAGCCGGGATGTCCCGCGATAACGCTCTGTATATGCGATCGGAGGTCCGGCTCTGATTCGAGCACCCGCTGAAGCACGTCCCATTCCTGGGACTGCGGTTCAGGAAGAGACGATAGCCACTGGAACACCAACCGCTTGATGTGGAAGCGAATGCCGCGGTGGGCGAGCACGGCTTGAAGCTCTTGCAGGTATCGTGGCCAGTCCTGCGCACGAAGATACGCGAGCACCTGACGCACCTGCGCGCGGCGGAATAGTTGCTGCTCGCCGCCCAGCAACAGGTCGGTAAGGCAGCCGCCTCGGGCTGCGAACCGTCGGGCGAACGCATAGTCGAAGAACGACTCGTGGAAAAAGCCGTATCTGTCGTCGGCGAGAATGAGAATGTGCTGAGATGCCATGGCGCCGGCGTCAGCGGTAAAGTCGTCGAGGACGTGGCGCGGCGCCGTCAGCTGCTGGTTCTCACTAAGCCAGGTCGCCAGTCTGTCGATCACCTGTGTCCAACCTGCCTTCCGACCCAACCGCTGGTCGGTCCGCTGCTCGCCCTCTGTCCAGAAGCAGTCGAACAGCTCGTCCCGGTTACGTACGCCCACGCGAGACGTGGGCGGCAGCCGCAGGAACATAGAAAGGTGTAGAGGGACCGATAGAATCGGTTTAAGCGTTGGCTGCACGGACGTCGGATCCGTACCCGCATCGCGCAATACATTGTCCACCTGCTCAGCGGAGAGCTGCCCCAGTGTGATCGTTACAAACCCTGGCGTTTGAGCCTTCAGCCTGCGCATGCGGTGGTCGTGCTCTAAGTCAAATTCCCGGCAGGCGACCACGAGCGACATGCTCGGGAACTGCAACGCCTCGTTACAAAGTTGATCGAAAAGCGTCCATAACTCCGTCCGCCGCCCGGACGCAATGCTCACGGCGTCTAGCTGATCAATCACCAGCACGGACGGTGCACCCGCTGCGACGCCCGCAAGCACCAGCGCCGGCGACTCGGGCAGGAGCAGCTTATGCCCCAGTTCTGTAGTGGTGAGAATTCCATCGGGCAGTTGGTCGAACCGGACGGTCATCACTGCAATGCCCTGGGCGCGCAGCCGGCTGATCATCTCGGCGAGCATGGTGCTCTTACCGGCCCCTGCCGCGCCGGCCACCAAGATCTTCTGGCTTGCGGGCGTGACACCCACGGTGCGAATGGGTTCCCAACCTGGAAGGGGCAAGAACGTTTGGTTAATCAGCTCGGATTTTAGGAGGTCGGTATAAGAGTCGCAGATTGCGTCGATGCGGTCGCGGACCGACTTCTCGATTGCCCACCCCCGCAGTCGAATTCCGTGGGTTGCCAGCGTACTGGTGATCAGTTCCCGATCGATCCTGCCGTGGATATTGTCCAGGAGCAAGTCTGCCAATCGGCCTCGCACGGCAGCCACGTCCAGCGGCAAACCGTCGGCGGAATAAAAAAGCCTGCGAATGGCGAAGTCCACACGACCACGCAACTGCAACTCATCGGCCGCGTGCGTTCGCGTGTGCAGCAGGAACAGTCGCGCTAGTGCCTCATCAGCTCGGCAAAGCGGAAGGACGTAATCCCGAAACAGCGAATTGAGCTTATCTGACTGCTGAAGCTGGCATCGAAGACCGCCTTGCTGGCGGCGTGCGCCCTGAGTTCCTCGAAGTCGCCGGCGCCTAGGCTGGAGGCGAACACTGCCCGGTGGAGCGGATCGTGCTCCACATGCGCGAGCAGATCGCCTAGGATCGTTCTCCCCCGTTCGTCTTTCGCCGCCAAGAGCGTTAGCGTCCACCCCGCCGCCTTCGTCGTCTGTCGCTTGACCGACCAGTATTCGACCGTACCATCGGCCCTATCAACGACAAACTCCACGCCCCGTGATTCATCGGGGTCCAGAGGCTCTAAGGTTATGTAGCGCGCAGCACCATCGACGATCAGGAGAAGCTGATCGATTGCCCATAGCAACTCATACCGATTGCCGAGTTTATCTGTTGCTCCCCCACTTGCTGGCATTAGAGTGATTATAAATTGCTGGCAGTCAAAAGCAAGATAATAGCGATATGGTACCGGGGCTTTCGGCCGGTGGAGCTGCTGCAAGGAGTCCCAGGTCGGCGTGCTCCATGCGGCCGTATAACGCGCTTTCGGAAACTGGCCCACGGCCGCGGACGCCGATTGGCCAGACGCGGATTGGGTGCGCGACATGCAAGGTGACCGGATGCTCACATCAGCCGGAAATTGAGGGAACCTGAGCGTAGTGAGCACCGGTCAACTGCGAGCGATGGCAGACCGCTAAAGCGCGCAGGGACAACGAGTTAGCCGCCGGACTGATTGCCCGCCGTGCCGGCACGTGGCTCACAGCCGAAAACCTGAAAAATCGCGTCCGAACTTTATTTGGTTTGTTTTCAATCGAGAGCGAGCCAGAAGGGCCGAAAAACTTGACAGCATATGCTATACTGAAATTATGGGACCATAGTGATGATTCCAGAGGTTTGTCGGCTCCCGCCATTATATATCCATTAAAATAATGGCTACGGTGATGTAAGCATAACAAAATAAAGGAAGTGGAAACGGATGCAACCGTCCTATAATCCAGTAAACCAGCCAGTTAACAGCCGAAAACTGGCGGCCGGCGCCTAAATATGCCGGGCCAACGGGCGGCTCTTGGTGGAGCAAAGCCCGCGCAGCGGGCGGTAGTTTGGTAGCCCAGTCGCCGCGGCGACCAAGCTGTGGGTGGCAAAAGAGGGGAGAACAAGCCCGCGAAGCGGGCGATAGAAAACGCCGCGAGATTTCTGTCGCCCGCTTCGCGGGCTTGTTCCGCCTACCGCCAACCCCTCCCACGGCTGGCGCCGTGGGCTTTCTTCTTTCGCCCGCTTCGCGGGCTCCAGGGCCTTGATTTCTCTCTGCGTGAATCTGCGTTTATCTGCGGCCTATTTCCTGCATTTCCTACATCGGCGAAATCTGCGGCCTCGAATTAGTACCGATATTTGGTTTTCGCCGCCCAGGGGCTTTTCGGATAGCGGCGGTGGAGCAGGTCGAACGCCGCCTTGGAAACGCGCGGCGTGTCCTTGTCGGTGCAGCCGTAGCGAGTGGCGCGCACGGCAAGATGCAGCGCCTCCGGGACCCGCGCATCGTCCGGGTGCGCCTTCGCCCATTCCAGGACCTGCGCCGCCAGGTAGTTTGGCCCCGCGCCGCACGTGGAAATGCGCTGCCATTCCTTCTCCGCTTCCTCTTTCTGCGCCGCTGTCAGAAAGCCGGGAGAATCGACCTTGCCGCCGGGATACAGAACCTTCAGGGGCCCGCCGGTCTGAAGCATTTCACCGAGGCCGGGCGGCAGCATCCGGAACTCGTCTTTGCCGGGGAGCTGCGGGGCGCACCACCAGTTGTCGCGGAAGTTGTCGAGGCGCGCGACCGGCGTCTCGCGCCCCACCCCCTGCACGACGTAGGGCCGCAGGCCCGGAACGCGGAGCATCAGAAGGACGGCGGTGAAGCGGCGGGCGGCCGCGTCGGGCGCCTTGGCGTACGCCGCCAGCTCAGGCTTCAACTCCGGCACAAGCTGTTCGAGCGCCGGGATCAGCTCCTTGGCTGAGCCGTCGTGGCCCAGGATGACGGCCCTGACCCATGCCGCGATCACTATCTGGCGGCGCAGCGGCGCGGGCAGAGCGCCGCTCTTCACCGCGGCGATCAGCGCCGGCAGGGGCAGCTTCTCGGTCAGCGCCTGTGCCGCGTCGGCGTCGAATAACGGAAGGGGCTGCCGGCTGCTGTCGGGGAGCTCGTTGCCGTCCACGTCGAGCGAGATGGTGGCGGGGGTGCGCGCCGCCGCCGCCAAAAACTCATCCAGGTTGCGGGCCAGCTTCATGCGCAAAGCCAGCAGCAGGTTTCGGGTTGCCGGCGGGAGGTTGCGGTTGGCGAAGGCCCGATCGAGCGTGGCTCGGGCCGCCTCCGCGCGCCCGGCCTCGCCGTGCAGCCGCGCCGCGTGGAAGGCGACGGCCGGAAACGCCGGAGAACCGGCGGGCACCGCGGCGGCGGCGTCCAGCACCGCGGCCTGCTGGGCGTGGCCCGCCGGCATCTTCGTGATTACCGCCACCAGCCACGCCGGCGATTTCGTGCGGCGCCATTTCTCCAGGGCATGATCGAGGCCGGCCGGCGCGGCTGATTGAAACCCGAGGATCCAGTCGGTGAGATCGTCCTGCCGGCCGGGATCGCGCGCCAGCATGCCGCCGGCCGGCGAGTCGAGAAGCAGCGTGTAATCGGAAAGGTCGTGGCCGAAAGCCGCCGCATTGGGCTGCGCCAGCGCGCGGGCCAACTGCTGCAAGCAGCCCCGCGGGTTCAGCCGGAACAGCACGAAGCTGAGCAGGCGTTCAGCCGAGGCGTGAAGCTCACGCAAATATGGGGCGGCCAGGATTCCGCGCAACCGCTGCTCGGCTAGGCGCAACTGCGCCTCTTCCACCTTGTCGGGCAATGTTGCCTTGCGGATGAGCGTTCGCGCCGCCATGAACGACCCCACCCGGCTCCAGGGCGAAGAAGGGTCGCGCATGATGGCCTCGAAGCGGCGTTGCGCTTCGTCCAGGTCGCCGGCGTAGAAATAGGCCGCCGCGAGCTGGTAAGCGCGGTCGGCCTGCACCAGCGGGATCGCGCCCGGCGGCGCCGGCGGCGGTATCGAAGGCCCGGCCTGCGCCTCCGGCGCCACGCAGTTGGCGAAGACCGCGTCCTGGGCCGCCAGCCAGCCGCGTACCGGCTCGCTTTGCGCGCCGAACTGCACGATGCGCTGGTCCAGGGTGGCGGTCGCGCTTCGAAAGGCGTCGGGCAGGCAGTTCGGATAGGCTTGATACCGGTTGGCGGTCGATACCGCGCGGATGACCCCGTAGGGCTGTGCGTTCCAGCCGTAATTGGGCGGGGCAGCGGCCCCGGGAACCCGCTGCCGCGCCGCCAGCCACTGTTTCAGCCAGTCGCCGGGGGTGCCGGGCATCACATCGAACTGCAGGCGGTGCTTCCATAGCGCGACCGCCGCTGATTGCTCCCCGGCGTTCAACGGAACGCCCGCGAGATAGCGGTACGCCACCACCAGGTAGGAGCGGGCGTAGGTAGGCTGCACAATCCCCAGCCGCCCGCCTGCATAATCTTCCAGCGGGAAGTCGGGATGCAGGGAGTAGGTGAAAATTGTTCTGGGGAAGAAAGGGCCGCAGCAGAACACGGGCACGGCCAGCGCAAGCAGCAGCGTCAGCCCGGCCGCTACGCTTGTTGTTACTCTGCTTACCGCACTCATTGTCTCTCCTTGTGCTTTTGTGTCTTAGCGCCTTTGTGGTTAGTTCCCGACGCCGAGCATTTTTCGCAACTCTCGCAGCGCGGCCGGCGACCACGGCCGGGGATGAAACACCCAGAGCCTGCGCGGCAGTAAACGCGGCAACGGCATCGGCTCGTCGGTGGAGATGCCCAGGCTGTGGCGGCAAGCCGGCTCGCTGAAGTCGCCGCCGGCCTCAAGGTGCACGAGGATCGGCCGCCTGTCCAGGCCCATGCGGAACAGCATCGGGACTGCTTCATCGATCGGCAGGCCGGCTAGCCAGCGGTCGCCGCTGCACCAGGATGCCAGCGCGGTGATGGAAAGCCCCACGCCCGGCGGCATCTGCCGGCGCAGGTCGCGGAGCAGCCCCGCGTAGAACGCACGCTCGGAAACGGCTGCGTCGTAATCCACCTGGAGCGAAACGATACCGGGCAGGCGGGCGGCTTCGCCGATGGCCGCCGCCGCTTTTGCCCGCTGCGCGCCGGCGAGCGATGGCGGCTGCGCCCGGTCCGTCTCGACGCGCACCACGGCAATCAACGGGGCGCCCTCCGCAAAGCGCAGCGGCTGCAGCCGCGGCTGCACGCTCACCTCGTCGCCACGCAGGAAAACAGTGCGGGCGAGGAAGGCCACGCCGGTATCCGGGCCCGCAAACCGCAAGTCCTCGGGCCGCTCCCAGGCCCATAAAACGAGCCGGGGCGCGGACGGGATGGCCGAGCCGCCGGACCACACCACGGCGCCGGCAGCCAACGCCAGCAAGCCTGCAGCTACGCGCCAGGACATTCGCTTCCCTTGGGTGCAAGTCTCGTGCCAACCCGCGGACGCCACCGCGCAAGTATGACAGGTCCAGGCGCATACGGTCTTGCCTTGGTGACCTGGTCGCCGTGATGGCTCGGCGGCTCGGTTCCGCCGCGTGTTAGAATAGACACTGGCATTGCTGGTCGGCCACATCGACGTGGGCGAGATCCTGAACCGCGACAAAGTGGTGGAACGCGTGGCCGCGCTGAAGCGGGCCGGGGGGCGCATTGTCTTCACCAACGGCTGCTTCGACCTGCTCCATCCCGGTCATATCGTGCTGCTGGAGAAGTGCCGGTCGATGGGCGACGCGCTGATCGTGGGGATGAACAGCGACCGAAGCGTCCAGGAGCTGAAGGGGCCCGGGCGGCCGCTGCTCCCTGAGCAAGAGCGCGCCGAGGTCCTGGCCGCGCTGGCCGCCGTCGATTTCGTCTCCATCTTCGATGAGCCGACGCCGCGCGAACTGGTGGCCGCGGTGCTGCCCCACGTCCTGGTCAAGGGCGCCGACTGGGGCACTTACATCGTGGGCCGCGACGATGTGGAGGCCAGCGGCGGCCAGGTGATCTCCCTGCCACTGGAGCCGGGCTGGTCCACCACCGCCCTGGTTGAGACCGTCGTCGAACGCTTTGGGAATCGGTCCAAGGTCGAGTCGGGTTGACCTTGGACTTTGGGCTTTGGACCTTGGACCTTGAACCTTGGACTTTGGACCTTGGGCTTGATGGTTTTACCGTTCGTCCGTGACCTGTTCCTGGAGTTGCAGAAGGGCCGGGTTTTCCGCTCGGTCCAGGGGGAAGTGTGCCTGCGGGTCACGGGCCTCACCGACACCGCCCGGCTGTTGTACGTAGCGCTTCTGGCGCAGGCGGCCAGCCGGCCGGTGCTGTTCTTTACCGCCAACAACAAGCAGGCCGAAGCGGCCGTTGACGTCGTCCAGACCTTTTACCAACTGATCGGCTCGCCGGGCACGGGCGGCGTGGTTTTGCTGCCGGCGCACGACACGCTCCCCTACGAAGGCCTGTCTCCCCACCCCGACATCAGCGAGAAGCGGGCCATGGCGCTTTGGAAGCTGGCGCGCGGGCAGGCCTCGATCGTGGTGGCGCCGCTGGCCGCCGCGGCCATGCGCCTGGAGCCGCCTCAGTTCTACGCGGACCTGGGGCTGACCATCCGCCGCGCCGAGGGCCTCGAGATCGAGACGCTGGCCGGGCACCTGGAATCGGTCGGCTATGCGCGCCACGAACCGGTGGAGATGGTGGGCCAGTTCTCGGTGCGCGGCGGCATCGTCGATGTGTTCTCGCCCGAATCGCCGCGCCCAGTGCGCCTGGAGCTGTTCGGCGACGAAGTCGAGTCCATCCGCGAGTTCGACGTGAGCAGCCAGCGGTCCACCGGGCCGCGCGAGGAAGTGACGCTGCTGCCGCTGACCGACGTGCCGGTCCGCCGCGACCTGCTGGCCTCCATGGCCGAGAAGCTGCAGGCCAACGGCGAGGAGAGCTACACCACGCCCGGCGAAACCTTCCCCGGCTGGGAGTTTCTGGTTCCGCTGGTGACCCCGCTGACCGGGACGCTGTTTGATCTGCCGGCGCGGCCGCTGGTGGTCATGGAAGAGCCGCACGAGGCGCTCGCCGAGCTTGACCATTTGCACCAGCGCCTGGCCGCCGAAGCCGAGCAGGCGGGCCGCTACGCCCGCATCCGCCCCGAGCAGCTTTACCTGACCCGCGAGGAGATCGAATCGCAGCTCGCCGCCACCCAGCGGATCGTGCTGGAGGAGTTGGGGCTGGAGACAAGTGCGGAGTGCGGAATGCGGACTGCGGAGTCCCCCGATACTCCGCACTCCGCACTCGACATTCCGCACTCCGCACTCCGCATTCCGCACTTCGAGGTGGCCACCCAGCCGAGCACCCGCTTCCACGGCAACATCCAGCAGTGCGCCGACGAAGTGCGCCGCCTGGTCGGGCAGGGCTGCCGCGTGGTGTTCTTTGCCGCCACCACCGGCGACGTCGAGCGGCTGGCCGACATTTTTAACGAATACGGTGTGACCTACCAGCTCGGCATGCGGCGGGTCTCGGCCGGCGCCGACGGCTACCTGGAAGAGAAGGCCTACATGGCCATGCCCGTCACCTCGACGGTGATCCTGAAGGGCGTGGCGCCCCGCGGCGTGGTGTTCCCCGAGGAGCGCCTGGCCATCTTCGGCAACCAGGACCTGTTCGACGCCTCCGACCTGGTGGCGCGGCCGCGCCGGCCCCCCTCCCAGGCCCGGCTGTCCATCTTCCTTTCGGATTTCAGCGATCTGAAGGAAGGCGACTACGTGGTCCACCTCGAGCACGGCATCGGCCGTTACCTGGGGCTGAAAGAAATCGCCACCGGCGACAACGGCAAGCGCGGCGAATTCATGCTGCTGGAGTACGCCGACGAGACGCGCCTCTATGTGCCCCTGGAGCGCCTCGACCTGGTGC
>Ga0315279_10008053_pt1 | contig 12853 bp, 11 predicted proteins | sample YL17G06_20_MG_FD_203694 | JGI IMG/M metagenome (GOLD analysis project Ga0315279, IMG submission 203694) | Sediment microbial communities from Yellowstone Lake, YNP, Wyoming, USA - YL17G06_20 | ecosystem: Environmental > Aquatic > Freshwater > Lake > Sediment | place: USA: Wyoming | collected... | reverse complement strand
GGGTTGGGGGGATTTTGCTCGCAGATGACATCTTCAAAAGCTACTTCAACCCCGGAAGATTCGGAATGGTAAAGGGATTTCGTCCCTGAGCAAAGGGCTCTTGCTTGTCCCGGGTGACACGAAAGTCTTTCAAGTATTGGAACTGGGATACGGCGACCTTGAGAAAATCGGGGTTTCTTTTCCCTTCTTCCAAAAGATACTCCCACGAATATCCTTCCAGGACCTTCAATTCTTCATTATTGAGCTTGAACACTTGCGTTCCGGCCTTCCTGAATTTTTCTATAGCCGAGGCATTATCATTTTCATACCAACTGCTCATATAGGAGCAGCCGGCCTGGGCGGCAATATCGATGTACTTTTTGAATTCCTCGGGCAGCTTGTTCCATGCATCCTTGTTGATCATGGCTCCCAAAAGGGATGAGGGTTGATGCCAGCCAGGGCCGATATTGAACTTCGTGACCTCGCCGAACCCCATTCCCCAGTCGATGGAATCGCTACAAAATTCGGCGCCATCGATGGTCTTCAGCTGAAGAGCCTGGTAGATTTCGGCGCCCGCCAGCATGACCTGGGAAGCTCCCAACTTTTTCAAAATATGCCCCTGGGCTTTGCCGGACATTCTTAATTTCTTCCCCTTGTAATCCGCAAGGTTTTTGATGGGCACGTTGGTCCGGATTCCCGACTCCATGGGCGTTACGCAATGCGTGAAATACATCATGTTGTACTTGCCGTACAGCCAGTTGAAGATATCTCTGCCGCCGGCATGGTAATACCAGTTGACATAGTCATATTGGCAGAGACCCATGGGATAGGAGCCCAGAAGGTCAAAAGCGGAGTTCTTACCCGCCCAGTAGTTGGGCCATTCCCCGCCGATCGGGAAGCTACCCTTGGAAATGGCGTCGAAAACCTGCTGGGGAGGGACCAATTCCGGAGCCGGGTGAACCGTAATCTTGAAGCGTCCGCCGCTCAATTCGTTGACCACTTTGGCGAAGTATTTATCGGCGTCGATGAGGTTGATCGCCGGAGTCCAGGTGGAAATCATCTTCCATTCGATGGGCTTGGCCTGGGCCATGGCCGTGCCGGCGGTAAAGGCGCACAGGACCATGAGAACGACAGAGATGGATACTAATTTCTTCATTGTGAACTTCCTCCTTTCGTGGCATTTAATTATTTTTGCAGAAATCGCCCCTAACGCCTAAATGAAATCACCCCCCTTCAAAGACATCCTGGTTGCATGATCTTGGTGGATTCACCGCGAATACAGCATAAAAAGAAGGCAAAAGTCAATAGCGATTGTCATCCTGGATCGCGCGCCCCGATTAGTACGTCTTAACCATTCCCCCGTCGAACAGGAGATCTCCGCCGATCAGGTATCTTCCCAGCCAGGAAAAGCCCAAGGTGAAAAGATTGCCCACTTCGATGGGGGACATCATCTCTTTGATCTGGGAGCGCCCCATCATCACCTCTCGAACAACGGCTTCCGGGGTGATCCCCCGCTGCCGGGCCTGTTCCGGAATCTGCTTCAGGGCCAGCGGGGTTTTCACGAACCCGGTGCTCACGCTGAAAGAACGGATTTTTCCCTCCCCCTCGGCGGCGATGGACTGGGTCAAACCCCGGAGGGCGAATTTGGTAATGTTGTACACAGGCTTGTTCTTGGTCACTATGTGTCCGTGGACGGAGGACATGTTGCCGATGGCCCCGATCCCGTCTTCGCTCTTTTTCATGTGGGGAATGGAGAGCTTGGATAGGAAGAAGGGGGCCCGGACCATGATCCTTTGCATGAGGTCGTATTTCTCCATGGGAAAATCTTCGATGGAGTTGATGTGCTGAATTCCGGCGATGTTGGCCAAATACTTTATGGTCCCGATCTGGGCGGCTCTCTGGACAATTTTTTCGATGTCTTCGTCTTTACTCAAATCGGCAGGGAAAAAGATGACCCGCCCCCCCAGCTCCCGGGCGATCTCCACAGTCTCCCGCCCGCGGGCCTCATCCACATCGGTTCCCAAAACCGTCAGGTCGTTCACCGACAAGGCCACAGCGGTTGCCCTCCCCACTCCGCTGGCCGCACCGGTCACAATCGCCACATTCTGGGGCTTGAAATACTTGTCTTTGGTGATCAAAATCTCTTCCTTTTTGATTTTGGGTTCGTTGATGTCAAAGGCCTGATTCGCTCCCATGGAGAATCCCTCCGTTCAAACTCTTTAAATTTTGTTAAGCAAAAATCTTTTTTTAAATCAAGCTACTGGGGAAAATTTAATAGTTTTCTTTGGTTGCGGCGCAGCCACGCTAAGTTCAATTGAGTCCCATTAACTATTTTTTTGCTTTTTTATCGATCTCCATCTTTCTCAGCTCCCGCCGCATGATTTTTCCGGTGGTGGTCATGGGAAGCTCTTTCACAAATTCGATCTCCCGGGGGTATTCGTGGGCGGCCAGCCGGGTTTTTACGAAATTGGCGATCTCCTCCTGCAAAGCCGGGCTCGGAGTCACTTCGGGTTTTAGAACGATAAAAGCCTTGACGATCTCCCCTCTCACCGGGTCCGGAGCGCCGATCACCGCGGCCATGGTGACGGCGCGGTGCTTGAGCAGGCAGTCCTCGATCTCCGCCGGGCCGATCCGGTAGCCTGAGCTGGTGATGAGGTCGTCCTTACGGCCCACGAACCAGAAGTAACCGTCTTCATCTTTTTTGGCCAGATCGCCGGTACAGGACCAGTCCTTGATAAATTTATCTCTCGTGGCTTCCGGGTTTCTCCAGTACTCCAGGAACATCACCGGGTCGGGCCGGAGAATCGCCACCTCCCCCACGGTGCCGGGAGGAACCACATTCCCCTCCTCATCGATGACCTCTACCCGGTGACCGGGGATGGCTTTCCCCATGGACCCCCGCCGGACCGGCATGATCTCCGCGCAGTTCCCCACCACCAGGTTCACTTCGGTCTGGCCGTAGAATTCATTGATGGTCAGGTCCATCACCTGCTTTCCCCAGTCGAGGAGTTCCTCTCCCAGAGTCTCGCCCCCGCAGCCGATGGTCCGCATCTGGTAGTCATAGCGGGTTTTAGGGTCTTTGACCTGCCGCATCATCTTGAGGGCCGTGGGAGGCATGAAGGCATTGCGGATGCCGTACTTGGCGATGAAGTAAAAGGCTTGCTCGGGGTCGAATTTCTTGGCCCGGTAGGCCACCACTGGGATCCCATGGTGCCAGCTGGGAAAGAGGACATCGATCAGCCCCCCGATCCAGGCCCAGTCAGCCGGGGTCCAGTAGAGGTCGTCCTTTTTGGGAAAGAAGTTGTGGAAGAACTCCACCCCGGGGACATGCCCCAGCACCACCCGGTGGGCATGAAGGGCGCCTTTCGGAGGCCCCGTGGTCCCGGAGGTATAGATGATCAGGGCAGGGTCGTCGGCCTTGGTGTTGACCGGCTCGAAGCGGGGAGATCCCTTTTCGACGGATTTCCAAAAGTCATGGACCCCCTCCATGGGCTTTGCCTTGGTGGCGATGATGATCTTCAGGTGGGGGAGTTTGCTCCTGATCTGCTCGATCTTCTCGATGTTGGCCGCGTCGGTGATCACCGCTTTGGCTTCGCTGTTCCCCAGGCGGTATTCCAGGGCATCCGGGCCGAAGAGGGTGAAAAGGGGAATGGCAATGCCGCCGAGCTTATAGATGGCCAGGTGGGAAAGCGCGGTTTCCGGGCACTGAGGGAGGAGGATTCCCACCCGGTCTCCCCGTTCGATCCCGTAAGCCTTCAGGGCATTGGCCAGCCGATTGGAAAGCCCCTTCAGATCCCAGAAGGTAAATTTTTCACTCTTCCCATCTTCGTCCTCATAAATCAAAGCCAGCCGGTAGCGCTCATCGGCCCATTTGTCGCATATATCCACGCCGATGTTGTATTGCTTGGGAACCTGCCAACGGAAACTACTATAAACCTCTTCGTACGTGTTCTTTTTTTCCAGCATGGCGCCCTCCTCATACATCATTACGGGCCCAACCCCGCAAATGATAAAAATCAAATTATTTCCCCTCCCCCTTGATGGGGGAGGGGGAGGGTGGGGGTGGATGGCTTTTTATCCCCCTCCCCTTGATCCCCTCCCGCCAAGGGAGGGGAGAGTTTTTGTGATATCTTTTCTCTGGGGTGAATCCGGATTATTCGCTACCATTTTCAGGGATTTTTGTCAATTGCCGGTCAGCCCTTGCCCACCTTCACTTTTCGCCAAGTAAGCGCAAAGCCGATTGAATTTCAGGCGTTGCCCGGCCCGGAAGCAAGGGCGTTGCGCGCAAAAACCATGAGGCGCGTTTCATCTCTTAGACCGGGCGGGCAAGCCGTTCTTTCCCCCAAAAACAGGGTGATTGCGTTGTAGGGGCGCCCGGCTGGGCGCCCGATGGGCCCGCCTCCAAATTGCGGAATGCCGATTGCAGAATGCGGATTGAAAAAGAAAACCAAAAAAATCCGAAATCCGAAATCCGCAATCCGAAATAACTGAGCCGATGCTTTTTCCGCGCAACGCCCTTGCTTCCGGGCCACAAGCTTGCTTTTTAGCAGAAAAGGGAATCGCAAAAGTGAGGGTGGGTAATCCGGTCACCCCTTTTTCCCCCGGCTCATAAAGAGTTTCAGCTGTTGGAGCAGCCGCTGGTCCCGCTGTTTGATCTTCTTTTTGGCCACAGCCGGAGGATAGGAATAAAACCCTTCCCCGGTTTTCACTCCCAGCTTCCCTGCTTGCACTAATTTTTCAAGGACCGGAGGAGCGCTCTGGGCGGCGCTCAGGTCGGGAAAGAGATTCTGGGCAAGGCGGTAGAAAGTATCCAGGCCCCCGAAGTCGCTGGTTTCCAGGGGACCCAGGTTGGCCAGGCGAAAACCGTACCCGGTTTTTACCACATTGTCGATGTCTTCCGCCGTGGCCACCCCGTTTTCGAGACAGTAGAGGGCTTCCCGGTAAAGGGCCAGCTGCAGACGGTTGAACAAGAATCCGGGTACTTCCTTCAGAACCCGCACCGGTCTCTTCCCGAGCTTGAGAAGGAGGCGGTAACATAGTTCTGCGGTTTCATCGGAAGTCTTTTCCCCGCGTACGATTTCCACCACCGGGATAATGGTCGGGGGGTTGATCCCGTGGACAATGATCGTTTTCTCCGGCCGTTGGGTAACGGAGCCCATTTGGGTGATGCTCAAACCGGAGGTGTTGGAGGCCAGGATGGCGTGGGGCGGGGCGAATCGGTCCAGTTTGACAAACATCTCTTTCTTGAGGTCCATGATTTCCGGAACTGCTTCCAGGACAAAATCCGCCTTGCTCACCGCTTCTTCTAAATGGGTTGTGACCGCGATCTTCTCCAGGGCGGCCTTTTTCTCCTTCGCCCGGATCATCCCGTGTTCGATGAAAGTATCCAGGTTGGCGCCGATTCTGGCCAGGGCCGCCTTGAGGATCTTTTCATCTATGTCGTAGAGAAAGACGGAGTACCCCTTCTGGGCGAAGATCTGGGCAAAGCCATGCCCCATAATCCCCGCCCCAATGACCGCAACTTTCCTGATCTGACCGAGCTTCATATCTCCTCCTTAATTATTAAAACATATTTAGCCACAGAGTTCACAGAGGGCACAGAGAATTCAGGACCAAAAAGGAAAGGACCACTACCAACGTCTAGGGAAGCTTATTTGAGGTTTGTAATGCTATTCCTGTTCGGAGCATTTAGATCTCTGTGTGCTCTGTGACCTCTGTGGCGGATATAGCCTATTCTTTTTCTTCCTGCAGCTCCTTGAGCTGCGGATAATGCTCCAGCAATACTTCCGGCACCTTCAGATTCTTCTCTCCGAGCTTGGCCTTGAGCTCCAGGGCATTGGAGACGGCCTTGCCCCGGTAATGGTTGTTGGTGATGACGTAAACCTCCCCGGCCTCCTTCGCAATGGCACGGATTCTTTCGGAGATCTCGAACAGCTCGAATTCATTGTACAGGTAATCGTAACGGGCATCCCGCCCGGCGTCTTCCCTGAACCACTCCTTTACATTCCTTCCGTGAAGCCGGAGGTATCCGGTCTTGCTGGTTACCGTTTTCGTGGGGCCGATGGAGTAGGAAACCTGGGGCTGATCAACATTGCAGAACCCTATCCCGATTTCCCGCATAAAACGGTAAGCCGAAGCCCGATCCCAGGAGGCGTGGCGGATTTCCAGCACGAGAGGAACCTCTTTGAATCGATCGGCCAGGTCCTTCACATAAGCGAGGTTTTCTTCCTTATTGTGGAAGGAGTAGGGAAACTGGAGGAGGATAGCGCCCAGGCGATCGGCTTCCACCAGGGGGGCCAACCCGCTTTTGAAGGTCCCCTCATCTGCTTCGGTGAGAGATTCTCTGGCGTGGGTGAAGTTACGGTAGAGTTTGGCGGTGAATTTAAACCGGGGGTTGGACTGGACTCGCCTGGCCCAGCTTTTGCTCATCATGGGGGTGGGAGGACGGTAGAAGGTGTTATTCAGCTCAATGGTGTCGAAGAACTCGGCGAGATAAACAAGGGAGTCAAACTTGGACCCTTTCTTCGGGGGATAGACGATCCCTTCCCAGTCCTGGTATGACCACCCCGCCGGCCCCACGCGGATCATTGTTGTCCTCAGGCAAAGGCGCAAAGAACGCCAAGGATTATGATGGTTTGAAAACCCTCAGTTTCAACTCCTTGATGGGTTTGTAGTGCCTACTGTTCGCTGTGCAGAGAGTAAGTCCATTTTCGGTGGCGGTGGCTGCGATGATAGCGTCGCCGGCCCGGAGCCCATGGGAGAGAGAATATTCCTCAACATAAATGGCGGCCCGGTGGCCGATATTCTCGCTCAGGGGAAGAATTCGAATGCTGAATTCACGGAAGAAGTCCTGGATATATTCATGTTGTTGTTTGTGCTTCGCCCCCTGGAGAAGCTCCATATAGGTCAGCACGGAAATACCCCGCTCCTCTTCCCTTTCGACCAAAGCTGCAGCCTGTTGATTCCCTCTTTGTACCCAAATGAGGACGTCAGTGTCAAATAACATGATATCGATCTCCCCTGAGGTCAGCCATCACCTCAGGTACCGTCTTCTTGGAAGGGTGCATGTTGAAGAAGGGATGATCTGATATCCGGCGACGGCTCCGGGAGATTTTAGGCTTGATGACCCCTTTCACCTTGCCGTGATACAGGATGGTCACTTCCTCGTTGCGATCGATGGCTTTCAGAATCTCGTTCATCCGGTAACGCAGATCGACAACCGATGCTTTCATAGCTCACCTCCAATATGTATATATGCATTATGCATATTTTAGAAGGGCACGTCAAGAGAATTGGAGAGTTTGTCCGAGGGAGTTTGAGGTTCTCTTGTCGGAAATTCATAATTCTGTGGACAACGTCCGCAGAATCCTCGAACGGGCGCTGATCTAGCTCGACTTGGCGGATTTGCGGGGGTTGTCAGTCGAAAGTCCCTAACCCGGACAAGCCGGAACCAAACAGGATATTATAGGGGCGGTCACGCCCAAGGCGTGATGGCCGCCCGCGAGACGGGCAACCAGGGGGGGTTGCCCTTACAGTCTGTTACCATGTAGGTGGGGTAGAACTGGCGGTAGAGGCGCAAGGATCGGCCCGCCCCGCACGTCCGTCCGGAAAAACTCGATCTGAAACTTCAAAGCCGACGGAGCATTGCTCAAGGGTTCCTTGTACGTATGCTCCTCGCCTTGTTTCTTCCTTGTAGGCAGGCCCGATGGGCTTCTTCCTTCCTCCCGGAAAAAGATTGCGGAAGGCGCAAAAAGAGGTTATAAAAATCAATCATGTGGTCAAAAATGATCCGATTCTTTAAAAGGGACAGCCCAAGCCGGGAAGACCTGGAGGTCTGGAAGGGCGAAATGCTGGAGGAATTGGAGGGGGTCAAGAAAGTCCTTCGGAGGCAGGGTCTATTTTTGGAGGCTTTTAAGAAAGAAACCCTGGCCCGAATCGAGGAGAAAGGGCTTAAGGATGCCGACCCCATTCTGCAACTGGCGGAAGCGTTCTTCCATTTTGACTCTTCCCTCAGGGAGGTAGCCAGCCTGCCCTCCGGTCAGGACGAAGCCGCCGAAATGGTTTGGGAGAAACTGGAACTCGTGCTTTCGGGCCTCGGCCTGGAATTGATCCGCCGCACCGGCGGACCCTTCGATCCCAGGCTCCATGAAACGGTCGAAAGGGCGCCGGAGCACGATGGAGATGCGGTGGTGACCAAAATCATCCAGCCGGGCTATCTCCATTATTGCCGGGTGGTCAGGCCTGCCCGGGTGATCATCGGCGAACTTTCAACCGAGGGGAAGCAGGAGTCATGAGCGAAATTTTCTGCGGCATTGACCTGGGGACTACCAATTCTTCCATCGCCTGCCTTCAGGGGGGAAAGCCCATCGCCATTGCGGTGGAAGAAGGATCGGCACTGGTGCCATCCGTGGTCAGTCTGGATGAGCCCAGCGGTCAGATCTTGGTGGGAAGGCGGGCAAGAAACCGGATGGCCGCATTTCCCGAGGATACGATCCGTTCCGTTAAGCGGCTTATGGGCAAAGAAACGAAGATCCCCCTCGGGCCGAAGGAATTTTCCCCGGAAGAGCTTTCTTCTTTTATCCTCCAGTATTTATCCCGCCAAGCAGGGGAATTGCTGGGCCGGGAGATCAAGAAGACGGTGATTACCGTCCCGGCTTTCTTCAATGATGCTCAAAGGCGAGCCACGATCCGGGCGGGCGAGTTGGCCGGCCTGGAAGTGGTTCGAATCATCAATGAACCGACTGCGGCCTCGCTGGTATATGATTATGCTTCCCTCCGGGGGGAAGGGAAATCGCCCTACATCATGGTCTATGACCTGGGCGGCGGAACTTTCGATGTCTCCATCCTGGAAATAAAAGGAGAAATCAAAGAAGTCCTCGCTTCCTGCGGCGACACCGTCCTGGGAGGGGATGATTTCGATGAAAGGCTGGCTAATTCCTTCCTTCGCCATCTAAAGGAAAAAACCGGCTTTGATTTTTCGGGGAGCCCCAAGGCTTTCCAGGTCCGGTTAAGGGATATTGCGGAAAAGGCGAAGATAGCCCTTTCCGATGCTCCTTACGCCCGAGTCCAGGAGGTCGCCCTGACCACTCTGAACGGCCAGCCGGTAAATCTGGACCTGGAGGTAAGCCGGCGAGAATACGAAGAGATGACCGCGGACCTGGTGGAGAAAACGATCCTGAAGGTGGGGGAGGCCCTGAAGGAGGCCAATCTTTCCGCCCGGGATATGGGGAAGATCATCCTGGTGGGGGGAGCCACCCGCACTCCCCTGGTGCAACGGCGCCTGGCCGAGGTTTTCGACCGGCCCATCCATCATTCCATCGACCCCGACCTCTGCGTTGCTTTGGGAGCGGCCGTGCAGAGCGGCCTCATTGCCGGCGAGCCCCTGGGGCACATTCTCCTGGACGTCACCGCCCATTCTCTGGGGTTGAAAACCAGCGATTCCATCGATGAGGAAACCGGGGACGCCGACTACTTTTCGGTCATCATCCCCCGAAACACAAAAGTCCCGGTTCGCAAGGCGGAAGTCTATTACACCGTGATGGATTTTCAGGAAGGGGTGGAGGTGGAGGTCTACCAGGGGGAAAGCGCCTCCTGCCGGGAAAATACCCGGATCGGAAAATTCTATTTTACCCTGAAACCGGCGGCGGCCCATTCTCCCGTCACCGTGGAATTCGCCTATGACCGAGAGGGGGTGGTGCACGTCACCATCGATCAAAAGGGGTCAGAAAACCGCCAGGAAGTAACCCTGGATGTGCGCAAGAAAAGAGTCCTCCAGAGAGAAGGGGGGGCGGAAGGGCCGGAAGTTCTGAACTATATCCTGGAAAAATCCCGGCGCTTGATCCGGGAAGAAAGACTGCCGCCGGACCTTCGCCGGGAATTGACCCAGCTTTCCGGTGATTATGAAGCCGCCTTGAGGGAGCAGGGCGAGGACCGGGATATTGACGACCTGGAAGACCGGCTGCTGGAGATGATGGAAGAGGCCGAAGAAAGACTGGAAGGCGATTGAGCAAGCAAGAAAGAAGAATCAAAAAGGAGTTGGAAAAGCTTTGGCGAAAGGGCCGGTATTGGGACTGGCTTGCCTTGGTGGAGAGGGAAAATCTTCACCGGGACCATGCCCGCGAAGAGCAAGAAGCCTGGATGAGCCTGGTCAAAAAAGCTCTCCGGCTCCCCGCCAACCTTCAGGAGTTCTGGGCCCATCTTCCATCCGTCAAAAGGTACCCCACTCTTCCTGATTTTCAGTGCCTCCGTTTGCTGGGCGACTTTGTTTCCGGCAAAGAGGTACGGGGTGAGCTTGCCGCCCTGAGAAATCTGACCTTTCCCGCCGAATCCCTCCGCCAGAAGGCTCTTTCCTGGCAGGACGAATTTTTTCCGGAAGAAAAAAGCAGAATTTTTTTCATCACCTTTCTTCATCACCCCGAAAAAGTGACCTGGAAGGATTACCAAAGCTTGTCATCCCTGGCCGAGGGAACTGCGCTTGGAGCGGAAGTCGCCGCGCTGGGGTCCAGATTCGACGGGGTGCGAGGGTTAAACCGGAAAACGGGGGGACGGAAACGGCTGGGAGCGGAAAAACTGCGGAAGGTTACGGAGGCCGACCGCGTCCTTAAAGAGGCATCGAAGGTCCTCGCCCCCCAGCTCCAGGAGATCCTTTTTTATCCCTTTCTTTTTCAAGTCCATTCCTTTTTCCGGCAAGGGGCGGAAAAAGAAGCCGCGCCCGTTTTGTTGAGAGTGGCCTCTTCCATGCCTTTCATGTTTCTGAAGGCAGCGGGGGAGAAGGGGAGGGAATTCCAGAAGCACCTGTTGGGGGCTGGATCCACTCTTTCGGATCTGGACCGCTCCTACCTGGCCAAAATCCCGGGCGCGTCCTTGGAAGAAAAAGCGGCCCTGGTAAATCGGATGCGTTCTCTCGTGCAAAAAGGGGCCCGGGAAGAGCACTGCGAGGAGTTTCGCAAGCTCTACCAGGGCCTGCTGGCCGACCTGGCGGCGCGCCGGGAAAGCCTGCCGGAGCGGGAGAGGCGCGAACTTGGACGGGTCATGAGCTCCTCGATCCTCCGGGATCTCCCCTCGCTTTGGACGGACCCGGATGATTTGGGGCAGCTGATGGACCTCTTGAAACCCATGGCAGCCATCGGGCTGGGGAATGGTAAAATAGCCGTCCTTGGCCTCATCCTGGCGGAAAAATTTAGGGACCCGGACCTGAAAAAGGAGGCGCAAGATTCCTTGAAGGATCAAGCGGGTCCGACTGAAGAGGACATCTTGTGGTTCCTCAACTCTTTTCCCGAGCTTTTCTCCCCCGAAGTCGGTTCTTTGAAGCCGTTAGTAGAGGTTGGCATGACGGATGCTGGTTTTATTCCGGCCTTGGTCGAAAGGGTCCGGGAGGAGATCGAGATTTTTCTTATCACCCATGCAGCCGGCCGGAGAGCCCAGGGCCCCTTTGCTTTCTTAAGCGAGCTGACCGCAGAGGATTTCAAGGCGGTGTTTACCACCTGGCGCCGTGAACTTGCTACTTTGAAGGTATATCCGCCCTTTTTCCCTTTACAGGAATATCTTGCCTGTTTCCCCGAGGGCTATTTCACGCAGAAAGGATTCCAACGATACCTTGGTTTAAGGTATGAAAGGGAAAAGGGGCTGGATTGGTTTATCCCCGAATTGGAAAAGAACCGGATGCAATCTCTCCTGGGAAAGCAATTTTTGGAGGATTCCTTATTACCGCTTCCCATAGAAGGAATTCTTCGCGATAGGGAGAGGGCCCTTTTCCTCTTTCTGGAAGAAAGATTCGAAGGTTTGAAAACGGCCAACCTGGACACCCTGGGAAAATTGACCGAGCTTCTCCTGGCAAGAAAACCAACCGTGACGGAAGGGAACCTACTGATCCGGATCAGCAACCTGCTGGGAGAGAGACTGTCCGAGGGAGACAACCGTGCCCACGCCCTCCGGGAGAAAATCATGCGCCGACTGATCCATGAAAAGTCAAGACTCGGGAGAAGAAGACCGCGATGACCAGAGAAGAAGCGCTTACCCAATTGGGTCTTTCCCCTTCAGCCAGCAAGGACGATATCGAGCAGGCCTACCGGCGATTGGTTCGCCGGTACCCGCCCGAATTCCAGCCGGAGAAGTTCCGCCAGGTGGACGAAGCCTACCAGTCCCTTGTTTCCCTGCCCTTTCTGCTGGAAAAGCTGCTGGCCCCCGGAGCCGGCGTCGAGGAAGTGAATAAGAGCCTGTTTTCCTTCGATCTATCCCCCCCTCAACCCGCGGTCCTGGAAGAAGCCCTCTTGGAGGCGAAAAAAAATTTCAAGATGTCCTACTTATGGCCTTCCGCTAATAAAGAGTGATGCAGCAAGAGCAGGGAAGGGAGGTTCTTCTAAAGGAGTATGTTGAAGGGATGATGACCGGTGTAAGGTCGTGCACCCGAAGCAAGCAGAGAAGCATTCCTGGGGCTGTTATACTATTTTGACGTCAAACATAGAGTATTGATCCAATCGAAACAAGTCATCGAACGAACCACCTCTGGTTGTTGAAATAATGGGGTGATCGTTGCGCATAGAAAATCGATAACCTCATCAAGGGAGTGCAAGATTTTGTTGCCCAAGGCGTCTCGCAAATAGTCCCAGATGTGTTCCACCGGGTTAAGTTCCGGACTGTAGGGGGGGAGGGGAATGAGAACCATGTTTTTCGGGACCCGGAGATCATTGGCCCGATGCCATCCAGCGCCGTCGAAGATCAGAACGCATAAATCGTCCGGGAATTCTTGAGCCGTATGAGATAGAAAGATGGACATCACCTCCGAATCAACCCAGGGCATGACCAGAGAAACAAGGCGGCCGTCTTTGGGACTTACGGCGCTCATAACGTAGACATACTCTCGAACCACTTGATG
>Ga0315279_10008052_pt1 | contig 12854 bp, 9 predicted proteins | sample YL17G06_20_MG_FD_203694 | JGI IMG/M metagenome (GOLD analysis project Ga0315279, IMG submission 203694) | Sediment microbial communities from Yellowstone Lake, YNP, Wyoming, USA - YL17G06_20 | ecosystem: Environmental > Aquatic > Freshwater > Lake > Sediment | place: USA: Wyoming | collected... | reverse complement strand
TAAAATTGAATATTCCAAGTATAGGTTTGGCCGGTGTGTTATATGCTTTAGCGCTGCTTAAGGATGCGAACTTGGGTAAAAAGGTCAAGTTCAGGGGTAAGGTGGCTATTATTGGCGGCGGAAATGTGGCCATTGACTGCGCCAGAGTAGCCATTCGCTCAGGTGCAACCGAAGTAAATCTCACCTGCCTTGAATCCAGGAAGGAAATGCCGGCATTCCCGTGGGAGATTGAACGGGCAGAGGAAGAAGGAGTAAAAATCTACCCGTCAATGGCCCCGCGGGAAATCAGGGGTAAGGATGGGAAGGTGACGGGAACAAACCTCACCCGAGTAAAAGCCATAGAGTTTGATGCTGAGGGTAGAATTAAGCCGATACTGGTTCAGGGTGAAGGGATGGCTATAGACGCCGATACGGTGATAGTAGCTATAGGGCAAACTACTGCCCCATCATTTTTAGACGGGGCTAAGGGGCTGAATATGGGCAAGAAGGGAACGATTGCAGTCGACCCTGACACTTTGGCGACAAATCTGCCGGGTGTTTTTGCCGGCGGCGACATTGTAACTGTCGCTAACATGGTTGAGGCCATAGCCGCAGGTAAGAAAGCAGCGGTATCGATTGACAGGTATCTAAGAGGGGCAGACCTCAAGGAGAGCCGTCTACCACTGCCCAAACAGGTGGTAGCAGTGGAAGACACAAGACTGCCAAACTTCGTCGAGCGAAGAGAGCGTGCCAAGATGCCTGCGCTACCACGTAGTAAGCGAGTTTCCTCCTTCAGTGAGGTTGAGCTGGGCTTTGCCCAGGAAATGGCAATGCAGGAAGCCAAGCGGTGCCTAAATTGCCCGGTCTGTGGCAATTGCGTTTTTGGTCGAACTCAAATGTGCTACGAAACGGCAACACGGCTGCTGTGATGGTCTAGGCAGTCATTAAGGCCTTTGGTGAGGGGTAATGAAGGTGAAGCAAGACCATTATGATGTCGCTATCATCGGCTCAGGCATGGGGGGCATGTGTGCCGCAGCCCTGCTGGCTCACGAAGGCTACAGAGTGCTGGTGGTGGAAAAGCTACCCCAGCTAGGTGGCAGATGCACCACTATTGAATACAAGGGCTTTAAGATTCCTCACGTTTGCCAGGAACACCCAATCAACGGACCGGCAGCAGGAGTCTTCAAAGAAGTAGGGGCTGAGTTTGATGTTGTCCCTCAACCACCAATTTTTTACCGCATCAAAGGTAAGGACTATCAAGCACCGGAGAAAGGGCAATTTGGCTTCCTGCTCTCTAAATGCTGCCAGGATGAGGCTGAATTTACCAGGGTAAGGACGGCTGTTCGGAGAGCTACGTCATGGCTCGAGCCGTCGAATTCCATCTCCTTCCGCGATTGGCTTCTCCAGTACACAAACAACGAGCTGGTATTAGGGCTGTTCCAGAACATCGTCGGCTCTTTAATTTATTCCCCCCTTAATGAAATATCGGCCAAAGATATCATGTGGTTTTATACGGGGGGTATGAGGTGGTGGTCCCTGGCCGGTCGGGCTCGCCTGGGTAATATAGCCCTAATGGAGTCGCTGGCCAAGGTAATACGTGGCAGAGGCAGCGAAATTTGGACACGCTGCCTAGCTAAGCGAATCCTCACTGAAGATGGAGTAGTGAAAGGGATAGTCGTAGACAAGCAGGGGGACGAGATTGAAATCACGGCCAGGGCTGTGGTGAGCAATGCTGGTCCTAAAGAGACGGTGAGACTGGCGGGGGAAGAGAAGATGGACAAGGGATATGTTAAAGAGCTGAAAGAGAAGCTCCACATAGCTTCTCAAATGTTGATTGCCTTTGTCAGTGATAGACCCCTCATTGAATATCCTGGGGGTTTAGGTATGGTTGGGGCGCGAAGGGTGGTAAATATTTCCTGTTACACACTCACTTGCCCCGAGTTATCCCCACCGGGGAAATACCTGCACACAGCGCAGTGCCAGCCAAGGTCTGAATTTACCACGCTTAACCGGCTAAAAGAGATTGAAGCTGCCCTGGAGGATTTGAGGGAGCATGTGCCCGGATTCGATGAGTATGCCGAGGTATTGAACGTTTCCTGCTTCTTCAACCCAGGGTGGCCAGCAGCCTACAATCTGCCAGGCTATTACCCCCCGGAAAGGACACCTATAGAGAACCTATATAATGTAGGGGACGGCGTGGGGCCCTACACCGCGACTGGAACTGGCGGTTGTGCTCTAACGGCGAGGACAGTGTTAGAAGACATAAAAAAACGTATTAAGCCCGGAACCATAACTGCCGTTGTTATATAGCCTATCCAGCGGTTAATGACTGAAGGCCTAAGGATATATTCCAAAGGAGGTCACAAGTTGCCGCAAGAAAAATACGATGTGGCCATCATAGGCTCAGGTATAGGTGGCATGTGCGCCGCAGCTCTGCTAGCTCACCACGGTTATAAGGTGCTGGTAGTGGAAAAACTACCCCAATTGGGAGGCAGGTGCTCCTCTATCGAATACAAGGGATTTAAGATTCCCCATGTTGCTCAGGAACAGCCCATCAACGGGGTGACAGCGTCAATCTTCAAAGAAGTTGGCGCCGAGTTCGAGCTTGCCGCTCAACCCCCAATCGTTTATCGGATCAAAGGTAAAGATTATGAACTGCCGCGTAAAGGAGGCATTGCCTTCCTGCTCTCCCAGATTTGCAAGGACGAAGCCGAACTTAATCGCATAGGCACCGCTCTTCGGCGGGCCAGGACATGGGAGGTAGCTTCAGACTGCATCTCCTTCCGCGACTGGCTTCTCCAGTTTACCGATAACGAGCTGGTACTGGGGCTATTCCAGAACGTTTTTTGCGTGTTGCTCATGACTGTTCTTCATGAAGTATCAGCCAAGGATGTTATCGGATACTACAACCGGGGGATGAGACAATGGTCTGATGCGGCTCGCCCTCTTAGGGGTAATCTAGCCCTTATGCAGTCACTAGCCAAGGTAATACAAGGGAGGGGCGGTGATATCTGGACCCGTTGTGAAGCCAGGCAGATTCTTACCGCGGACGGGGTGGTAAAGGGGATAGTGGTGAATAAGGACGGAGATGAGATTGAAATAACCGCCAAGGCGGTAATTAGCAATGCCGGCCCTAAAGAGACGATGAGTCTGGTGGGAGAAGAAAAATTGGATAGAGGGTACGTAACCGAGCTCAGGGAAAACATCCACCATGGCTCCCAAATGCTGATTACCCTTGGCAGCGATAGACCTCTGATTACCTATCCCGGGGGTCTTGGGCTACTGGGAGCACGAAGGGTGGTCACTATCTCCACCCTAACCCTTACTTGCCCCGAGTTGTCCCCACCCGGGAAGTACATGCTTGCGGCACAGTGCATGCCCAAGAGTGAAATTGGTCCTCTCAACCGGCAGAAGGAGATTGAAGCCGCTATGGAGGATTTAAGAGAAAATGTACCAGGATTCGACCAGTATGCCGAAGTGCTGGATATCTCCTGCTTCTTCAACCCCGATTGGCCGGGTTACCGCAATCTGGCAGGCTACTACCCGCCGCAAAAGACGCCTATAGAGAACCTATATAATGTAGGCGATGGTGTGGCTCCTTTCGGCGAGTGTGGAACTCCCGGGTCAGCTCTAACGGCTAGAATAGTAACGGAGGACCTGAAAAATCGCATTAAGCCAGGATAAACATGCCGGGCAAGGTATTGACAATAAGGTAAAAATGTGTTACATACCTGATAATCCGGTGCTAAATACCAGGTCAAAACAGTTGGCTAAGATACCTGCACCTGAGCGGTGTAGTATTTATATTCTAAAGCTAGTTTTGGAGGTGATAACTATGTAGTGAGCATAATGAGGTAACTGGCTAATAAATAGTGCGGAGGTTGCTTTTATGGCCATAAAAGACCAGCTAGCACAGATTGTAGGTAAGGACAATGTCCTCGACTCCTCGGACGCTATCGAACGCTACGGCAAAGACCATAGCATAGAACGTCCGGGTTTGTTTACTTGTGCGGTACATCCAAAAACCGTGTCGGAAACCCAGAAGGTTGTTCAACTGGCCAATGAGCTCAAGTTCGCGGTCGTTCCCCAGAGTTCGGGCATTCATTTCAATGGAGCGGCCGTACCTAAAGAGGGCGGCATTGTACTCGACCTCTCACGGATGAACCGCATCGTGGACATAGTTGATGACTCCATGGTAGCTCACCTCCAGGTGGGTGTAACCTGGGAGCAGTTCCAGACAGCACTGGAGGCCAAGGGGTACAGGAGCATAATCCCATTACTCCCACACCCAGAAAGGTCAGTGATTATGGACTGGCTGGAGAGGGAACAGCCGGTAGCTCAGAATTACGAGTGTGCCGGAGCTTTGCGCAGTATGCAGGTCATCTGGGGTAATGGCGAGCTCTTTGTCACTGGTTCGGCAAGCATAGGTAGTTTCCGACAGCCAGGAGTCCTGGCCGATGGCATCATCCCGGCTGGCCCTGGACCGATGAGCTATGACACATTCCTATACGGCGCTCAAGGCACTATAGGTGTGGTGACCTGGGGTGTGGTCACCTTTGAAGAAATACCAACCATCAGCAAGACATTCTTTATACCCGCACCAAAGGTAGAGGATGTTATTGAGCCATTATATCGGATATTGAGGCGAGGCGTCTGCAACGAGTGCCTGCTCATCAATAACATTAATCTGGCTACCATCCTGACCGAGAAATGGCCCGAACAGTTTGCTGAACTCAGGAAGCTCCTGCCACCGTGGACACTTATCTTTATTTCCAGCGCGCTGAAGCGTCGTCCTGAAGAGAAGATAGCCTACCAGGAAGAGTTCCTGCGGGACATGATGTCAAGCTACTTCAGCAAGCTGGAGCTTCTAACCACATTGCCTGGGCTGCAAGCAGTCGAGAGAAAGCTGCCTCAGATGCTGCGCAAGCCATGGCCCAAGGATAAGACCTACTGGAAGCACGCCTACAAGGGCGGTTGCCAGGACCTGACGTTCATGACCACTCTTGACCGTGTCGACAGATATATTGCGCCCGTAGTCGAGGTGGCTACCAAGCACGGGTATCCAGCCAACGATGTCGGCTGCTATATCCAGCCGGTCGAGGATGGGCACGCCTGTCAAATTCAATTCAATTTCTTCTACAATTCTAGCGACGAAGCCGAGAAAGAAAGAATCCGTGGTCTCTATGCCGAAGCCGCTGCGGCCGTCATTGAACGGGGTGGCTACTTCACCAGACCATATCATACGGTACCTGATATGGTCTACCGGAAAGCTGGCGATTACGCCGCACTGTTAAAGAGGGTCAAGAAGCAATTTGACCCCAACGGCATATTGAACCCGGGTAACCTATGCTTCTAAACATGGAAGGCAAATAATGCTGGAAGGAGGGCTGGCATGGCTGAGAAAAAGAAATTCAGCTTAGGGGTGAACCTTGATGATTACCGGTATGAAGCCAGACACTGCGACGGTCAAAACCACTGCCGGTGGATAGACCTAAACCATGTTACGGGGGTCGATTTCTCCTGGAGGTGTCCACCATGGCAGAAGGAAGGATTCCATGTCTATGGGGCTGCCGGGAAATGCCATCTCACCTACCACCTTATGATGGGTAGGCTGGACTGGAGTGACCCCGGGCTCCGTGACATGGTATATGAAGACATGCTGTGCGGCGCCTGCGACACTGGCTGTAAGCGCAACCTGGACCTTGAAATCCAGTTGATGCTTGAATCGCTGAGAGCGAGGCTCGTGGAGAAGGGAAATGGCCCCATGCCGCAACACGTGCCCATAACACAGAACATAGAGAGTAGCCACAATCGCTACGGCATTACCCAGAAGAAGCGCTTCGACTGGGTGCCACGGGATGTTAAGGTTGCTGACAAAGCAGATATGCTCTACTTCGCCGGCTGCCGAGCCGCATTTGTTAATACCGAAATTGCCACGGCAACAGCCCACATCCTGAATGCTGCCAAGGCTAACTTCATGGTAATGAAAGACGAGCCCTGCTGTGGGCATTTCGTCTTCATCACCGGGCAGATGGCAAAGGCAAAGAAGCTGGCCCAGGACAACCTCAAGTTAATCAGGCAGAGTGGTGCCAAAACAGTGGTCTTTAGCTGTCCAGAATGCTATAAGGCATTTAAGGTGGATTACCCCAAGCTTCTGGGCTTTGCTACTTCTGACCTTGGCTTTGAGGTTAAGCACATCACCGAGCTGGCTGACCAGTGGGTCAAGGAGGGCAATCTCAAGTTTACTAACAGGATTGACATGAAGCTGACCTACCACGACCCGTGCAACCTGGGCCGACTCAGTGAGCCATGGATACCGTGGGAGGGCGTGCGTGGCGATTGGAGTCGGCTCGACCCACCTCGTACTATGAGGCGAGGCACCCAAGGCGTCTATGAACCGCCTAGGAATATACTCAAGGCTATCCCAGGTATTGACCTGGTTGAGATGGTGCGCCACCACGATAACGCCTGGTGCTGCGGTAATGATGGTGGTGTCAAGGAGGCATTCCCTGACCTAGCCTTATGGACAGCCAACGAGAGATTGCGGGAAGCGGCTAGCACCGGCGCTCAGGGCGTTGTCTCCGCCTGCCCGGCATGCAAGGAAAATTTCAACGATGCTGCTAAGAATGGCATTAAGTTCTATGACATTACAGAACTAATAGCCACGGCTATCGGTAAATAGTGGAAGGAGGTTTGGCATGAAAGGTCGTGAAGTTTTTGACCAAATACCCGAGGAGGTATGCCGAGAACTGGAGGCCATTGTTGGTTCAGAGCATATAACAACTGACCCCAACATTCGCATGGCTTCCTACGGATTTGGATTCGGTCACGAGGTCTACTGGTTTCAAGGGATTGTGCAACCTCCAGCCGCAATCGTGATGCCGAAGACTACAGAGGAAGTCGCCAAGATAGTCAAGGTGTGCAATCGGTACGGGATTCCTTACTTCGCCGTGAGTAGCGGCTGCCTTGTTACAGCTAGCCCATGTTTCCTCCAAAATGTCGTCAACATCGACTTGAAGCGGATGAATAACCTCGAGATTGATGAGAAGAACATGTTTGCCATTGTGGAGTCTGGGGTAACCGCTGCCCAGGTGTCGGCCGAGGCTAACAATAGGGACATGTACTATGTCATTACCGGAGGCGGAGGCCTCGTAGGGGCACTCTGTAATAACTACTCTTTCGGTTGGGGACACTTTTGCTGGCGAGCCACCTCCCAGTCGCAACGAAGGTGGACCGGCATAGAGTGGGTTAGCCCAGAAGGGGAAATATACCGAATGGGCTCGCTTGCTTCTGGTGACGATAACTGGTTCTGTGGTGAAGGACTCGGACCTAACGTCAGCGGCTTGCTTTACGGTGTTGGCGGCGGTTGGAATGGGGCTATGGGCATAACCACCAGGCTCGCCTTAAGGCTCTATCCGTTTCAACCCGAACCGCTCGAGCCGCAAGGCATGGGAGGCGATTCCGGCGTTAAACTCCCGGCGAGGGTGAAGTATTACAACATCAGCTTCCCCACGAAAGAGGCCCTGTTAAAGTCAATAGATAAAATAGGTGAGGCTGACATAGCCCACGTTGTAAACATAGTTCCCTCCTTCTGGAGAACTATGGCTAAATGCCCCGGCGTCCACGATATAAGAAACGAGTTCTACGAAGCCTGGGGCCCCGTGACTGAGGACGAAGTGCGCAAAACCAACATCCTGCGCGTGTTGCTTGTAGGCCGCACCTCATTAAAGCAGTTAGAGTACGAGGAGCGAGTATTACTAGACATCGTAAATGAAAACGGAGGTACACCTCGCCGCGCGAAGCCTATAGACGAAGGAACCTTCCGCTATGCTAACACCGCAGACATGTGGATGATGACCGGAGCCTACGCAATGACAACTGCTGGCTTTGAGGTCACCCGAGTCATCAAAGCGCAGAACGAAATGTTCCGCGATAGACTCGTTGCCCTTCCATTCAAGAAGGACTATATGGACCAGAAGGGAGAACTGCCCTGGTACCTCATGTGGGCTAGGGGTCGCGTGCGCTACACAGAAAACCATGTTCAGCCAGACGCTCGCGTAGTAGACCCCGAAGACCCCGACTTCAATCCGGAGCTAACCACCAGATTTGTACCGTGGGCGGTAAGCGAAGGACCATTCATCAATTTCAAGACCGGCAGCGTGGAAACCTTTGGCGGGGTGACACATCCTTTCTGGATAGAGTCACAGGCAAATCAGCACTTCGAGGTCTGGGCTCGCAAGTTCAAGCAAGAATTTGACCCGAAAGGGGTATCCGGCGCGGTATGGCCTTGGGCCATAGACAAAGTCGTCGAGGGGGCTCCCGCGGTGGTAACCGAGGAGCTCAGGGAACTGCTAAGGAAAACAGAGCAAGGGCCTTGGCTGGGGAATCCCGAATAAGGGAGCAGTCATTCTTGATACCTAGATAACACTTTGTGGGAATAGGCTCTGGGGTTAGGCTCCCTCAGAGCCTATTCTTTGTTTGCGCAGCAGAGCATTTATGCTATATAATAACTCTCAGAATTTTGGCAATTTCAAAACTAAAATTTTTTTGAAAGGGGGACGGTATGAGCAAAGGGAAAAAGCAGCTCTCTCTTGGCTTAAATCTTGAAGACTACCGGTATGACGCCAGACATTGTACCGGACAGACCCTATGCCGGTGGATAGACCTCAACTACGTTCAAGGGCAAGACTTTGCTGAAAGATGCCCAACCTGGCAAAAGGAAGGGTTTGATGTTTACGGGGCAGTGGGTAAGTGTAACATTGTGTACTACCTGCTGAACGGTAAGCTGGACTATTCTGACCCCACGGTTCGGGACATAGCCTATAGAGACCTGCTCTGCGGTAGCTGCGACGTTGCCTGCAAGCGCAACCTGGACTATGAGATACAGCTCATGCTTGAGTCGCTCAGAGCCAAGCTGGTGGAAAATAGCAATGGACCCATGCCCCAGCATATAGAGCCAACCAAGAATATTGAGAACACCCGCAATTTCTACGGCAAAGACCAGAGTCAGCGCCTGAACTGGATACCAAAGAATGTTAAAGTTGCCGCGAAGGCTGACATTCTCTTCTTTGTCGGCTGTAGACCAGCCTTTAGTGATACCCAAATCGCCGTAGGAACCGCCAGAATCCTCAATGCCGCCAAGGCTGACTTCATGGTATTGAAAGATGAGCCCTGCTGCGGTCACTTCCTGTTTAGCACCGGGCAGATGCAAAAGGCAAGGAAGCTAGCCCAGGACAACATTAAGTCAATCAGGCAGACTGGTGCCAAAACAGTGGTCTTTAGCTGTCCAGGATGCTATAAGACATTTAAGGTGGATTACCCCAAGCTTCTGGGCTTTGCTACTTCTGACCTTGGTTTTGAGGTTAAGCACATCACCGAGCTGGCTGACCAGTGGGTCAATGAGGGCCGGCTCAAGTTCAAGAACAGGATTGATATGAAAGTAACGTACCATGACCCATGCAACCTGGGACGGCTCAGCGAGCCCTGGGTTCCCTGGAAGGGTGTACGCGAAGATTGGGGTGTTTTTAACCCGCCGCGCTTTGTCAGAAGAGGCGTGCACGGCGTCTATGAACCGCCGAGGAACATACTCAAGGCTATCCCTGGTATAGAACTGGCCGAGATGGTGCGCCACCATGAAAACGCCTGGTGCTGTGGTAATGAAGGCGGTGTCAAGGAGGCTTTCCCTGACTTGGCACTGTGGACAGCCAGTGAGAGATTACGAGAGGCGGCCAGCACCGGTGCCGAGGCCATTATCTGTGCCTGTCCCGCGTGCAAGGAGAACTTCAAAGATGCGGCCAAGAATGGCATGAAGGTGTATGACGTTACGGAGCTAATAGCTAAAGCTATTGGCAAATAGAATTGGCGAAAAAGGAGGTTTTAGTGAGAGGTCGTAAAGTAGTCGACCACATCCCGGAAGAGGTTTGCCGGGAGCTAGAGGCTATCGTCGGGCCAGAGCATATGACTACCGACCCGGTCATATGCGAGGGCTACACCGGCCGGGGGTTCGACAGACAGGTATACTGGTACCTGGGAGTATCTCGAAGACCAGCCGCTGTCATCATGCCCAAGACCGCCAATGAGGTGGTCAGAATCGTTAAGACCTGCAACCGGTATGGAGTGCCCTACATCCCCATGGCTACTTACGGCATGTGCTTCAGTGCTCCGGCTTTTCGCGACGATATTATGATAATAGACCTGAAGCGCATGAATAAGCTGGTAATCGACGATAAGAATATGTTTGCCATCGTAGAACCAGGGGTAGTCTATGCTCAGCTTCAGGGTGAGATTCTGAAGAAAGGTCTGGTCAGCATTGTTCCCGGTGGTGGGGGACAGGTATCAGTGCTGGCCAATGCCTTTGTTTGTGGCATGGGGCTGTTCAACTACCGGATAGACTACTGCAGCCAGCGCCGACTCAATGGCGTGGAATGGGTTTCCCCGGAGGGAGAAGTATACCACTTGGGTGCGCTGGCGCTGGGTGATGATAGCTGGTACTGGCGAGATGGGGTTGGACCTGATGTCACCGGCTTGCTCCATGGCATAGTTAGCTGGGGAGGGAGCATGGGCATCATTACCAAGATATCAACCAAGCTCTACCCAACTGGCCCGCTAAAGCTGGAACCAGAGGGTTTGGGCCCCGGTACCGCTCTTAAGCTACCGCCTACCATGAAATGGTACAATATCGGCTTCCCGACCGAGGAATCCTGTCGGAAAGCAATGGATGAGATAACCAGGATGCGCCTGGGGGCCGTCATGAACAGGGTTCCTGCCTACTGGCGTGACATCGCCAAGTCGCGCGGTGACCTTGCTCTCAGAAACGATTTCTGGCAGCGCTGGAACCAGGCAACACCCGAGCAGGTAGCCGAAAGCCGCGTGCTTCGAGTACTCCTCATCGGCCGCACCTCTCAGAAACAGCTAGACTACGAGGAGAGGGCCCTGACAGACATCGTAAATGAGGCTGGGGGCACCATCCGCCCAGCCAGACAGATTGACGAGGCTACTTTCCTGGCGGCCAATTCACCGGGGATGTGGAAAGCCACCGGATTCTTTGGCGAGTGCGATGGCGGCATAGAGGTTCCCAAGTGCATCGACAAAACACGCGAGATATATATTGATAGGCTTCAAAGATATAAGCACAAGTCGGATTTTCTTGACCAGAAGAGCGACTCACCATGGTACATGCCTTTTACCTTTGGACGCGTCTACTACACTGAACTTCACGGCTGGCCGGATGCTGGCAGGATAGACCCGGAAGACCCCGATTACGAGCCAGGAATCAGGGAGAGAATCTTTCGCTGGCGAACCAGCGAAACGCACCGGATCTCTGTCCAGACCGGTATGAAAAGCTTCTTCTTCGGTCAGGTACAGCCGATGAAATTAACCGAGCCGGCACATCAGCACTTTAGTGTCTGGATTGAGAGATTCAAGAAGGAGTTCGACCCCAAAGGAGTAGCGGCACCGGGTCAACCATATGTTGTCGACAGGATGTTAGAGGAGTTCCAGCCTAAGGCGATAACCAGCGAGATGAAAGAGGTGGTGAGGAAGGCAGAAGCTGGACCGTGGCTGGGTAATCCGGAACGGTAAGCGACCATTATTGGGATTTTACAAGCTAAGAAACAGCTTGAGGCAAGACCAGCCATGAAAGAAAAGAGGATATTGTGCTGGAACGTTAATGGAATTAGAGCGGTAAGGGGAAAAGGCTTTCTGGAATGGCTATATCGAGAATCTCCCGACATTCTCTGTGTTCAGGAAACAAAAGCTAGTCCTGAGCAGCTTGACGAAGACCTGCGAGAACCAAAGGGCTATCACGTATACTGGAACTACCCCGAAAGAAAGGGCTATGGCGGCGTAGCTACCTTCAGCAAAGACGAACCGCGCCGAGTTCAGAATGGCTTTGGTGCTCGAGAATTTGACATCGAGGGCAGGTTCATAATCACGGAGTATCCCGAGTTTATTCTCCTGAATGTGTATTTCCCCAACGGGAAAAAAGATGCGACCCGACTGAAATACAAGATGGATTTTTATGAAGCCTGCCTCGATTTTATTGACCGTCTTAAAGTAAAAGGGGAGAGGCTCATCATCTGTGGCGATTTCAATACGGCTCATAAGGAAATAGACCTGGCGAGACCGAAAGAGAACGAAAAATTGTCAGGATTTCTGCCCATGGAGAGAGATTGGATGGACAAATTTGTGGCTCACGGCTATGTTGATACGTTTCGCCACTTCAATAAGGAACCAAATCAGTACACGTGGTGGGATTTAAAAACCAGGGCCAGGGAAAGAAATGTGGGCTGGAGAATTGACTACTTTTTCGTAACGGAGAATTTGTTGCCATCGGTCTCAAAGGCGTTCATAATGCCCGAAGTAATGGGCTCTGACCATTGTCCCGTCGGAATTATACTCAAAATATAGTTTATTAGTTACTATTCAGGTTATAGCAAAAGGGGGGTTATAAAAGATGGCCACAAAAAGTTATGATGCAGTAATCATTGGCGCTGGTGCGGCCGGGCTCACTGTTGGTGCTGTTTTGGCCGCCAAAGAGCACAAAAGGGTGCTGGTTGTTGAGCGCGAAGACGAGCTCGGCGGACGTTTGGCTTCTTTTGTAGGCGGCAAAAACAGCGTTTCCCGCCTGGGTAAGGAGCTAAATATTCAACAGTTTCAAAAGGCATTAGGGGCAGTCTATACCCGGCTGGTGAGAGCCCAGCCCGATTTGCCCACCATGATAGGGCAGGGCTTCCTCAATGGCTATACCTTTGAAGCTGGCGCGCATGCTACTTTCTGGGGCAACAAGGGCAGAGTCGCCTGCGTTCTTGACTACCTGAAAAAGCACGTTGACCTGCTTGGTAACGAAGGCCTGGCCATTATAGACCCTAAAGACA
>Ga0315279_10008050_pt1 | contig 12855 bp, 12 predicted proteins | sample YL17G06_20_MG_FD_203694 | JGI IMG/M metagenome (GOLD analysis project Ga0315279, IMG submission 203694) | Sediment microbial communities from Yellowstone Lake, YNP, Wyoming, USA - YL17G06_20 | ecosystem: Environmental > Aquatic > Freshwater > Lake > Sediment | place: USA: Wyoming | collected... | reverse complement strand
GCGGCCCAGTCCCTGCACAGCAGTTCCGCTTGTTCGAGGACGGTCTGGGTGGCTTTTTCCTGCTTATCGTGTGGGTATCTGTGCCTACGCAGAATGCGCTTGACCGTGGTGCGCAGCTTGGCGCGCACGCTTTCTTTGACGGTCCAGTCGATGGTCGTATTTCGGCGCACAGTCTCCACAAGGTCTCGAGCGATATTGCGCAAAACCTCGTCGCCCATGATTTTGACGGCGCTGCCGTCGATTGAGGCTCGACGCGTTCCAAGTCCGGCCTAGCGGTCGCCTTCAGGCAGGCAGCGGTCACACGAAGTAGCGCAACGTTTGCCTTCTTAACATTGCGGCTTTTTCCACGGTCGAAAAGCTTCGGAGACGCCGCTGTAGCGCCGCTCTATGAGCGGCGGCAGTGGGGCCGGAAGCCGTTACTTGTACATCTGCGAGGATGGGCTGGTGAATTATTGTTCGCAGCAGCGCGGCTTGCCGGCAATTCCCCTGGAGAAGTACACGCGCGAGCACCTCGAGCACGAGTACTTCACACAAAAATCCTGCGCCCCGCGTTGCACCGTCTCCTGCGTGCAGCAGGTCGCCATGCTCGATAACTGGCGTGACCCGCAAACCCGTCCCGCCTTCGTCCCCGTCCAGAGCCTCGTCCAGTTGCCGCCCTCGCTCGAAGAAATCTAATCCCCACGCCGTCGCGGTGGGAATTGTCAACTCTGAATGGTAAATTGTGAATTGCGAACCGCTCCGGCTCGGCTGCATAATTCACAATTCATAGTTCAGCATTCAGCCTTCCGACTCCTGTCCTTCGCGTTCAACGACCAGCCTTCTGCGTTCAATCGCCCGATGACCCGATGAATCAATGGCCCGATGGGGCTCCCAGCCCCAAATTCCCCTTGCACTCCATTTGCAAACGCGTTACTGTTATCCTGAGCGATACGCTCGTCCGGCGCCCAGACCGAAAGACCGCCATGGCCGAAATCACGGCGAACGATGGGTAACCACTGGTCGGCGGGAGCCGGGAAGGGCGGTGAGTTGGCCGCAATCACCGTAACCGGCACGGCGTTTCCGCCACCGGCAAAGTGGTAATAGGAGGAAGAGACTCATGGCGATTGAATCGGAGATTAACGCCGAGATTCTTAAGTTCTCGAAGGACCTATATCCTTGGCAACGTGAGGCACTGCGGCGCCTCCTTAAGAAAGGAGATTTAACGACTGCTGATAAAAAGGAGATTTTTGAAAGGGCCTGCACAGACCACAAGATAAGAACCGCAGTTTCGACACCGCCTGATACGACCCTACTGGAGCATGAACTTCCCTCCAAGGTCGCAGCCTCACGTCTCTCTTTAGTCGGCCTGAGGGGTCTTGAGAATGTTAACGCTCTAAGGACTGGCCCTCGTCTCGCCCTAGGGAAGGGGATGACTGTGGTTTTCGGGGAGAATGCCTCCGGTAAGTCTGGATACGCGCGCGTGATGAAAAAGGCGTGTACTGCAAGAGCAGTTGAACCTGTTCTACCTAATGTGTATGCGGATTTGCCACCCAAGGAGCCTGCCAGGGCTGTTTTCGAAATCGATGACGCCGGAATAGTGAAGGAAGAGAAGTGGGAAGACGGAAAGCCCTCGCCAGTCAGCCTGAGACGGTTCGCAGTATTCGACGCAAAATGTGGACGGGCCTACATCTCGGAGAGTAATAAGCTGACCTTCTTGCCTTGGGCGTTTGACGTTCTGGATAAACTCGCCAGCTTAACGAAGGAGATCAAAGAACAATTCGCCGCACAAGCACGGAGCACAGAGCCCAAAGGCGATGCTTTATCCCCGCTGATTGACGACACAAGCATTGGCAAGCTGCTTGCATTGATTTCTGCAGATACAAAAGCTGAACTCATACAATCGAGGGCGAAGTGGGATGCACCTGACGACGAGGTCCTCAAGGCAAAAGAGCAGGAGCTCTTTAGGCTGAAGGCCGGTTCTCCGGCGGCGATTCGGCTAAGTCTAGCCGCTGAGAGGAAGCGGATCGAGGCCTTTCAGGCACGCCTCCAAGCAATCGAAGGAGTTCTGTCGGAACAAAAACTGAAAGACGTTAAGACGAAAGTTTCAGATTACGAGAAGTACGATCAGGCGGTTAAAGCTGCTGCGGCGATGGCCTTCGGTGGTGCAGAATTGAAGGGAATCGGCGGTGAGGTATGGAGAGAGTTGATCCTAGCGGCGGCGAGGTACTCAACCCAGGTAGCCTATCCTGGAGAGCCTTTCCCTGCGACCGTTCATGGGGCACTTTGCGTGTTGTGCCTGCAGCCACTCTCCGATGCGGCACAAGTCCGATTAAGGAGATTCTGGGATTTCCTCCACGACGAGACTTCCAAGAGGCGTGACGCCGCCAAGCGCGATTTGGACGAGCGTGTCTTGGTAATAGGCAATCTCGTCCGCACGATACCCCAGGAGGCTCACACGTTCGAAGATTCGCTGGCAACATCCCAGCCTGACCTGTGGATGAGTGGAAAGGCCTTTTTAGATTCGGCGGCAGACCGCGCTAAAGGCATTGAACAGGCAATCGCTTCAGGCAAATGGGAAGATGTAAAAGGCATGCCAGCCTCAGTGATTCCGAAGTGCGTGGCCGGGATTGAACCCATCGACAAGGAACTCTCTAAAGTGAAGGACGATGCACAAGCGTCCAAGCAGCTCCAATCGCTCTCGAGCGAGGTGGAAGAACTCAAAGCGCGGAAACGCTTATCAAAGAATTTAGGGGCTGTGCTTGGGCACCTGGATTCACTTAAAGCGGGTCGCAGACTTTCGGTCGCGGCTGGTGCGATTTCAACATTGTCCATCACCAACAAGACAAAAGACCTCCAAAAGCAATACGTGACTGACGCGTTCAAGAAATCCTTCCAAGCCGAGATCAAGTCATCTGGCCTTCGCCGCGCAAGGGCCGGAATTGCTGAACACTCAGAAAAAGGGAAAGTCCTGCATGAGGTAACGCTCGACGGAGCAACCACAGCCGCTGGTCCGCAAGATGTGTTAAGCGAGGGCGAGAGGACTGCGATTTCACTTGCCTATTTCTTGGCAGACCTCGGCAGTGTCGAGGAAACTTGCGGGATAATCCTCGATGATCCGTTGACCTCTTTAGACCACTCCATACGTGAGAACGTAATCAATCGTCTTGTTTCTGAGGCCAGGAGGCGGCAGGTGGTAGTCTTTACACATGACCTTGCCGTTTACTCCGAGATTCAAAAGGCGGCGAAGGTTTCCCAAGTTGAGTTCCAAGGACAGCAGGTTGAGGCGCTTGGTCAATATGTCGGCATTGTTTCCAACGATGAGCCATGGGATGTGCTGGATGTAGGGGAAAGGGTTCAAAGACTGGACGAACTTGTAAAGGACGCTGTCGCCGCCGAAGGGCGAGGGGATACCAAGGCATTTCGGGAGATCGTTGGAGCGTTTTATGACCGGCTGCGATCTACTTGGGAGCGTTCTGTCGAGGAACTTGTGTTCAATAAAGTAGTGCAACGTTACGAGCGTGGAGTGAAGACCCTAGCCCTGACCGGAGTCGCTGTAGATAGCGAGACCGTTACCTCCATCTTTGAGGGAATGACGAGAGCTTCAGAAATGACTGAGGCCCACGACCACGCGGTCGGTGCACACAAACCCCTATCCACTTGTGATGACATGCGAGCGGACCTGAAAGCCCTCAAAGATTTCGCGCAGCAACAAAGATCAAAGAAAAATGATGCCGAAAAGAGGCACAAACACCTAAAAAACTAGGACGTGCATCGCGTGGCGCCTGGTCAAGGCGGGCTGGCGCAGAGCTTTCGCTCTGCGCGCCGAATGGCGCCACGGTAAAATCGCGGACCAAGGATGGTCTGCGCCAGCCAGCGTTATCTGTAATCACGCCTGTGCCATTGAATTGACCTGTCCTGGAGGATCCCCATGCTGACAGCAATACTAATTCTCTTGATTATCTCTGTCGCGCTGGCTGCCTCGATCGCGTGGATGGTTTACTCCGCGAAGAGCGGAACACAACTTTTGGAGGCCGTGGGTCAGACCGTTACCCAAGCGACAGCAGCCTTAAACGCGAGGCTGGACTCGGTCCAACAAGGGCTGTCCACAAGCTTCACTATGGCGCTTCAGTCGACCACGCAGGGGATAATGACGTCAGTCATGGGAGTGAAGGAAGAGACTCGGTCGAGGCTAGACGAGAAGATTGCTGAATTCAGTCAGGATATGCACAGCGCATTTGACGGATTCAGTGGGAAAGTCGACACCCAAATGTCTAATACCCGCGGGGACGTGCAGACCGCCCTCACAGCTTCTTCTGCTCTCCTGGATCAGCGACTCGTCAATTTGCAGACACAGATCAGCCAAGGTGTGGCCGAGCTGCAAAGGGCGACCAGAGAGGAACTCGCCGCTGGCAGGAGGGAGACTCGTGAGTCTCTCGATGCGAGCGCCAGAACCTTGGCCGAGGCTTTTAGTAACCTCCAGGCAGGAAATGAGGCAAAGCTAACCGAGATTCGGCAGAGCCTGGAAGCCAAGTTGACTGAAAATGTCGAAAAGAGCATCGACGCTTTCAAAGAGATGACCGCGGGTATAACAGAGCTAAAGACCACTGGCGAAAAAATCATGCAGGTAAGCGAGGAAATCGGAGAGCTCACGGATATCCTCCGCTCCCCGAAGATGCGCGCTGACTTCGGAGAATTCGAACTTGAGAATATGCTGCGAGACGTAATACCCCCCGAGCACTACCGCGTCAAAGCAAAGGTCGATGGAGCTATCGCAGACGCGGCAATCCTGCTCAAAGAAGGCTTCCTGTGCATCGATAGCAAGTTCCCTCTGGACAATTTCCGTCGCTCGAAAGACCCGGAACTCCCACCAGAAGATCGGGAACGTGCACGCAAGGATTTGATAAATGATGTGTGGGGATACGTCGATTCGATCGCAGACAAATACATAGTCCCGGGCGTGACCTTGGACTTGGCCCTCATATTTGTTCCAGCAGAAAGCGTTTACTACGAGATGTTGCTCGACAGGGACTTGCAGCAACATTGCCGCGAAAAGAAAGTGCTACCCGTTTCCCCGAATACCCTCTATACGTACCTCCAGGTACTCGCAATCGGCTTCAGAGGAATGATGCTCCAGGAAGCGGCGAAAAGGATTCAGGAGGTCTTGCTCAAGATGAAGCGGGATTTCGATGTCTTCAAAGAATCATTCCGCCTGGTTGGTACGCACATTCAACGCGCGCAGGAGAGATTCACCGACGCAAACCTTGCGGTACAGGGATTCTCTGCCACCCTCGATCGGCTGCAGCTCGGGGCAATCGAGGCAACGGTGAGCGACGTTCCGGCGCTTCCACCGGCAGTACCCGGAGATACCACGTGAACGGCAGTCTCCAAGTTTGGCCTCTAGCGGTTAGCCACGGTTGGTGCTTTTTTCCCCACTACGGCGGGTCTTTGACAACCGCGGGCTTTTCATTCCGGTCACGAACCCGCGGTTGATCCCGCTCTCCGGGACGCGAATCAACCGTGGCGACCCCTGCTGCGGCTACTTATTCGTCATGCTACCGATGCGCGCCAGGAAGTCACGATGGGTCTCGTGATCTACCGAGGCCTGTAACGCGGCTTCGAGGGCAGGATTCTTCTCTAGTGCCGACAATACTTCCTGCTCCACCTTGTCCACCCCTGCCGCATCGGCCGTGGTGTAAAGAAGCGTGACGCGGCCCGGTTTCTCCGAGTGGAACACTTCGCCGGCGACGGAGTAGGAGGTGACCGCCCCGTCCGCGGGGAGCTTCTCGAAGACCGGCACGAGGTTGTTCTTGATCAGCTCTTCAAACTCGTGGGCGTGACCCGGCTTGGCGTCAAACCCGGCGCCCGCCAGATAGCCGCCCTGAAACTTGCCGGAACGCGCATTGTGGAGGCGGCTACCCATGAAGAAATCCCACTGCTTGGAAGCGGCAAACACCGGGGAGGCCACTTCGGGAAGCGTGTAGATCGCCTCGAGCGCCTTCAGCAAGCGGAGGCCTCGACTTCCGGAGAGGCGCGGGTGGCGCATGCCGCGGCGGGTCTGCGCTACGCGCGTCCCGCCTTGGAGGTTCACACCCACTGGGTGAGAAGCAAAACCAGCCCTTTCAGCTCTCGTTCAATGCTTCCTTGAAGGTTGATCCCTAGGGATCGCGAGTGACTTCCGATGGTGGCCTGATCCTGGTGCGGGAGTTGGACGAACGTCTGGGATTCAGCGAACTCATCGAGCAACACTTGACCGACTCTCGGGGGAAGAACACCCAGTTGCCCCTTGGCGGACGTTTGATCAAACACGCCCGGTACTACTGGCTGCTCCTGGCGGAGAGCCATCTGACGCGGCGGCTCTTTGGAGCGATGCTGCGAAGGATCGCGGCACTATCCCGCTCTGCGGGAACAGCGGGATGGGCAAGCCCTGGATCGGAGCAGATTGGGGGGACGGAGGAGGCAGGAAGGAAAAGTGTCTGAGGAATGGGTTGGAAAGGCGTCAGTTTTGGGCTTTGGGTCCCGCTCCGCGGGATCGCGGCCGCCGAAAAGACTTTGGACTCGAAACCAGGCTGGAGCGTTGCATGCTGAGGCGGTCAGGTGTACATTAACCGGTTGGCCACGAAGTCAAAACGGGAATTCTGGTCTATAACACCGAAGAAGGAATCGACCATGACAAGTCGAATTGGTCTGTGGACGGTGGCTCTGCTGAGAGGACCATTCTGCATTCGGCGACTTGCGGTGTTAACCTTGGTCTTTGCAACACTCGCTGGATTAGGGTTTTCCGCACAAGCTACCGCCAAGAAGCCTAAGCCTCTCAGTGAAAAAGAAGTGCTCGAACTCCTGCGTGGCGATGTTCCAAACACGCGCATGATCGATCTGGCCAACGAAAAGGGAATAGACTTCGAGATTACCCCCGACATCGCGAAAAAGCTTCGCGAGGCCGGTGCCACGCAAGAGCTTATCGAAGCCTTAGTGAAGGCCCGCAAGGGTAACAAAGAGGAAGCCAAGCCCCAATCCGGAAATCTGAAGGTCAAGACGAAGCCTGGCGAAGCCCAGGTCTACCTAAGCGATGAGTTCAAGGGACTGACCAGCCCGGAAGGCGAATTGCGGGTGCCCAGCATCCCGCCAGGTGACTACCGCCTGCGCGTGTCGAAAGTGGGATACCAGACGTGGGAAGACCAGGTTACGGTAAGCTCGGCGGAGACTGAGACGGTGTTCGTGACGTTAGATCAGACGTCTTCGGAAAGCGTAGCCGAGAAGCCCACTTTGCCGCGAAGTACTACAGAGCCTTTGCGGGCTCCGGTCTTGGAGTCTCCAGCCGTACCAGCCCTGCGACCTATCACGTTAAAGCTGGCCCCGACGCTGTTGCGGCAACTCGTCGTGCCCGCGCGTGATTACGTCGCTATCACATTTAAGGTAGACCCTGCGATGCAACAAGCTCGCGTGGTTGGTAGCTTTAGAGCATCTGGTGGTTGGGGGAACGATATTCAGATAGTGCTTGCCGACCAGGCCCAGTTTGAGAACCTCCACGAAATCTTACTGAGCAAGGGCCTGAAATGGCTCCAGAGGCGGGTGCTCTACGCCACCGCTGCAGTAACCAACGGCCAGATAAACGTACCCATCTCTCAGGCTGGCACATACTATCTCGTGTTTAACAATCTCTTCTCCTTGCTTTCAGCTAAGCAAGTTTTTGCTGAGGTCGAACTTCGGTACCTCGCAGCTCAATGACAATTAGCGGGTAGCCATCTCTGAAACGGCGATGCTGTGTCAAGCTGTTTTTGAGGACACCGGAGCCGGGCCAGTGACAGGAATGGCCAGAGTCGCTGGCTCTTGAACGGCGCGAGAGGCCGAGGCTATTACTGTCATGCTGTGCTGAACCTCCGCCTCTTACATCGCACACATCGCAGGAGGCGCGATGTATGCGCCACCCGCGAAGATGAACGCAATTGTAACTGTGGCAAATCCTGGGTCAGCGCCATCGAGCAAGAACTTTCAGATGACAAAGTCCTAAATTCCGTTCACCTATTCCTGGTAACCGGGCAGCAAGTCTTGCCGATTGATCGGCGACGGCTCCGGTAAAAGTCCAAGCATGTGGCACGCGGTATGCGGCACCCTCCAGTTTCTCGGAACAACACTTGCTTGGGCATCACAAGGTGTTACAGTATTTCACTGAAATATATCGTTCGCGGAAGGGAGCAAAGCACGATGGAATTGACGCGCGCCGAAATCGAAGTGCTACTGGAATGCGTAAAGTACAGCATCCAGCGTGTCAGTGACACACAGGGCACACCTTACACAGTCCGGCAAGAGAATCTCGAGCGCCTCCGTGCTGTGCAAGAGAAGCTGCGACAGATGGCACGGGACCATCCAGATTAGGTCATCCGTTGAGCAGAGGCGTGCGCATGATGAGCGCTGGGCTCTAATGCTGGAGTTCTTGGTATACGGGGTATTGAAGGTAGAATTTCCAGTATGATTCAATTTCCTTCGGCTTCAGTTCGAAGGGTAACTTTGAAGGATCGGGCGGCGCAGCACATGGAAGAAGTTTGTTGAACTCGAGCCTTTCCTTATGAGTTAGATGCGGAACAGAAATCTCGAATTGTCCCCGGCCCGCAAAGTATTCCAAATCTTCCACGCCACTAGCTTTCAGTTCGCCCCGATCTGAATCGTCAACAACCATTCCGCCACAAGTAACCATTCGTGTGGTGTCCTTATATGTGATATTCAGCAGCGGAACGAATTGTAAGTCCGTGTGCGACCTCGCTGTTGTTGTAACCAAGGCATTGGCAAAAATCTTGCCAACCACAAACGGAAAACGCTTAGGGTTTAGATCGGGTGCTACATCTATCGGCACATTTTCGTCACCGCACACCTGGCGCAGGGCGGTATCGGGGTCCAAGGGCACCTCTTCCTCTTTAACGTCCCTGATCTGATCCACATTAGCGTTGACTGTCGCGATCAACACGTCGCCGCTGTGGAGCCGCCTGAGTACAGCTTCAAAATCATCGAACATGTACTTTCTTAGCGGATCGTCGTAGTCCAACCAAACAACGGTCGGCTTGTTCCAATCTAGCGTAGGAATCACGTCGCTCGTGGGTCCAATCCAGACCGTAACGCAGGAAAATGGCCTGTTGAATTCCATCCTTCTTTCTCGGGTCGCCTCCCTTTCGATCGAATCGAGGTCTGTAATTCCAAGGTGCCGGTGCATCAAAATAAAGTCGGCAAACCATATCGACCCCAATCCGACGTACCGATAGTTGGCGAGTTTGAACCGCGGTGACCTGCCGACGCGGGACAACATCTCCACTACTAGTTTTCTCTGTACATTTTTGTTCGGCCGAAGAGTGTAGTCTATCTTTTCAAAAGAGGGTTCACGCATGTTTGCCGTTCCCCGCCTGGCTCATTTCTCAACTTCCCGCTCGACGAAGTAATCGAACGTCCTGATTCCTACCTCTTTGGCAGAAACTGAGCGGAGCCGTAAGGCCCTAGCCACCGCTTCTACCTCGGTGGCAGGCTTCTCATAAGAAATACGGCGCATTGTGGTCCGCGCCACCGCAGGCAGCTTCATGACGTTACTGAAGCCGACTGCTGAAATCGGTTTGACTGGTGCGGCACTCTCAAGGCCCCGGGCCTTCTTCAACTCGGTCTTTCGACGATTCGTATAATCCGTGAAAGTTTTAGCGGCCTCACACATTATAACGAGGGCCTTCTTGTACAGTTCATTGCTAGGGTCCACATCTCTCTTCGTTGTACGCCATGGCAGAAGCTGGGGTTTGCTAGATCGGAAGTGAGCCACTCCGAGAAAACCGTAGAATTGTGGGTGCCAAGCGGGAACGGAACCAACGCCCCAACCGGTGACGTTCGTTCTGTCGGCCGTCACGACGACGCGGTCATTACAGACTACGTACCAGCCATAACTTTCGGCTTCGGGAAACCTATGCTCGGGTGAGTCGTCTTCTGGCGGCGATGCGGAAAGTCCGCCCGTGATCTCGACCTCTACTTCGCCCTCCGACCTACGAACCCTGAGCGGTGCCACTTCGCCGCTTTCTCTGAAGGTAGGCATCGTTCCATGGACCGCTTTGTCGTTGACCTTTACGATCAGGCCATGCTGAAGTATGAAAGCATAATCCCGTTTAATGGCCCGGGTGGAAGAGATAGAGAACCCCGGTGTGCCAAACTCGCGGCCGACAGACGGGTGGAGTTCCGTTATGGAAATCGTGGTACCAACCTCAACGTCAGTCGCGTTTCGCCTAACGTTACTCAGCTTGAAAGTCCAGTCCGCCTCCGGTTGCTTCCTCCAGTCGTCCACCACAAGATCCAGCTCGAAGGAGTCCTCGCCGGTTGACGAAACAACTTTAATCGCTTTACCCATCTTAAACATCGCGCGTTTCATCCCGATTCCGTACAACCCTATCGGTTGCCCCGGGTCCTGGATCACGTCTTCAGGCTTCCCAAAGCGGAAGGCGTAGTTTTTTGCGGCATCGAGGGAAATCCCGCCGCAGTTGTCACTGATGCTGAAAGTGTTCGGATCGAATTTGACGGTCACCCAAAACCCGCTGTACTTGTTGTTCGTATCAGTCATGGCACCGTTCGTCCGAACCTTTCGGTTGATTCCATCGACGCAGTTATCCAAGAGGTCGAGTATACAGTCAGACAGAGAAATGTCCCTCGTGAGCATCGCAATGAAGAACCCCTTGGACGGGTTACCCTGCGCAGTCTCGGTAGTCGCTTGTTCTTCAGGCATCTCGGCGCCTTCCTTCCCCAACAATGACATCTCGAATACGCTTGGCAACAGCCCTAGCCAACAGCGGCGGGACGGAGTTACCAATCTGCCGGAAACCGTGCCACTTGGTTCGATGAAAGCAGAACCAGTCAGGAAATGAGTGAAGCCTCGCTGCTTCGCGCACCGTAATGCAGCGATCTTGAAACGGATGAATCGGGCGCGGCGCCATGAACGACCCTTGCGCGGGACCCGTTCCTGCCCGAAGGGTGTTCGCCAGTCCGTCCTTTGCGAGCCGATGAAACCTGCTCACCTCTTCATAGGCCCCCTGTTTTGTTTTTCTGAAACGCTTAATGGTCTTGGCAGTGTGCACGGTCCTCATGCAACCCGTCAAGCCGCTTCCGTTCCGGTCGCGCTCGTACGACAGGTCCCCCGGGTCGGGAGCCTCACCCCGCAAGACCTTGGCATAGTCGCTGGGCGTGCCCAGATCGCCAGCGTACCCATCGGTTGTGAGAAGGTACTTGTAATTGTCAACCCTCGGAAGGTCCCCGATAGCATCCCACACTGTCGGCCCGTCGTAATCCCCGTTTCCACCTATCGTGTAAATGGGCTTCGGATACTCGGGAGCTCGTAACCCTCGCTTGTAACCCAACATAAAGACGCGTCGTCGTCGCTGTGGTACCCCGAATTCTGCCGCATCCAACACCTCGATCGGCTCGACGACTTGGTAACCATATTCGGCCATCCGCGCCAGAAACCCCGCGAGAAAACTCTTGGAGTTCCCAAGTCGAATTCCCTCTACGTTTTCTACGACGAAGTAAGAGGGCGACAATTCACCGATCAGACGGGCCAGTTCGAAGAGAAGGAAGTTGCGCGGATCGTCACGGAGACGCTTGCCGATTAAGGAGAACCCCTGACAGGGCGTTCCTGCGAAAGCTACGTCAATGTGTTTCTGCCCTAAGCCAGTTTCCCTCCTAATGTCGTCTCCGCAGACTCGAGCCAGGTCAGCGCACCACGTTTTGCATTTGGGGAAGTTCTTCTGATGAATTTCAACATGAATTGGCTCGGCGTCGACGGCGGCAAGGACATCGAACCCTGCCTGCTCGAATCCCAGGGTCATTCCCCCGGCACCGCAGAACAAATCGACCCCGATCGGTCGGCTAGCCTTTTCCATTTAGCTTCCTAAAGTGCTCGCAGTAGCGACGTATGCAGCATCGTTCGCAGGCCGGGCTCTCAGGACGACAAACTTGACGCCCGTGAAGCACGCAGCCCACGTGAAAAGCGTACCGCCAATCGGGCGGTACAAGAGATTCTAGTTCTTCGTGGCACTGATCCGCGCGTTTTCTCGCCGTCCACCCGAGGCGGGTTGCGACTCGGTGCACGTGGGCGTCCACAGGTAGTACGCGAGCACCCATTGTGTACATCATTACGCACTTAGCTACCTTGTCGGACACCCCAGGCAGGCCGGTCAGATACGCGTGAATCTCGTCCTCGGCCTTGCTCCTCAGGACGCGCAGGTCGCACTTACCGAAATCCCGCTTGATCTTGCGGAGTGCTCCGCGTATCTGGCCCGACTTTACAGTTGAAAGGCCGGCAGACTTGAGCATTGAACGAAGTACTGCAGGGGGTGAGGCCAACACGTCGTCCCACATGGAGTACCTGTCTCTCAAGCTCCGGTAAGTCATCCGGGCCATCCAAGGGGTCGTCTTGTTTGAGACAATTATGTAAACGAGGTCGTCGAGGGACTGTTTAGGGTTGCCGAGACGAGGAGCGCCATAAACACCTTCGAGCGCTCTGCAAACGGCCCTTACGAGGGCGGAACGAACACGCGAAGCCCTGACCCATATACTTCCGCTACGCTTAACCGGCTTTCTCAATTCCGGCTTGGGCATTCCTTAGCTTACGAATGAGCCGTTCCGTCCGGCAGTTCCCTCTCGCCGACATCGCTACTCTAGCACCAGTCGCACGACAAATAGAAGCCCCAACTTGGGTCGGCAGCAAGTAGCGCCGACCTGCTTTGTAGGTCTGCGGCTTTTTCCCTCCTAAATGCGGTGACGAGTGACGAGTGACAAGTGACGAGCGGAAAGGTCGGCAGACAGTAGACGGTAGGCAGCAGACGGCGCAGAACGGGGACGACCGGAAAAGTCGGTAGACGCACGCGA
>Ga0315279_10008049_pt1 | contig 12856 bp, 8 predicted proteins | sample YL17G06_20_MG_FD_203694 | JGI IMG/M metagenome (GOLD analysis project Ga0315279, IMG submission 203694) | Sediment microbial communities from Yellowstone Lake, YNP, Wyoming, USA - YL17G06_20 | ecosystem: Environmental > Aquatic > Freshwater > Lake > Sediment | place: USA: Wyoming | collected... | reverse complement strand
CTCGCCGAATTTGGCCTTGAGGGCGTTGAAGATTCTCAGGTTGCGGATTTCGCCGCCGCCGCCCGATCCGAAGCGCGTGGACATCATCACGCCGACAGAAATGGAATCCTCCACCTGCCAGGGAGCGGGCTTGATGCCCGCCTTGCGGAAGCCTTCCGGCAGGGCGTCTTTGGCCACCGCCTGTTCGATATAGGCGTTGACGCCGTCGCGGTAGGCCTCGAAGATGAGCCGTTCCTCGGGCTGCAAGGCCGCGGACATGGCGCGCAATTCAGCCGCGGTGTACCCATGGAGGCGCACCTCGCGGTCGCGCGCCAGGGCTTCGCGGCCCTGGATCTCGGCCAGCTTCCCTTGCGCGTCGCGCCGGTACTGCTCCAGTTGCCACAGCCGGTCCTCGGCCACCGCGTAGCCGTCCCCGTAGAAGAGGCCGCGCGGCGTCGAGGCGAACACGTGCGGAACGCCGTAGCTGTCCCGCAGGATGGCCACTTCGTCGTTCTCCACCCGCAATACGGTTTTCGTTGTACCGCTGGCGTCCCGCCGGCCGGCCCCTTCCTGTTCACCCCAGCGTAGCGGCGCGCCCTGCTGCGCCGCCGCCGCTCCTGCCAGCGCCAGGCATACCAACAGCCAGAACCACCGACGAAGCTGGATAGATAGAGAATTCTCCAATGAAAAGTGCAGGCACCCCATATCGCTCACCCCAAAACCCGTGGGAACTGAGTTTCGAATCCCGTCCACACTCTCCAACCCAGACCCGGAACTGCCCAGATGTGCGGCTGATGTTACCGTTTCGGTCGTGCCCCGTCAATTTGGTTGTTTCTGGGCGCCGCGCCGCGGGATGCGGGATTGCGGTTCCTTGTCAGCGCTTGATTTCCGCCGCTTCGTCTTTCAGCAGCGCCATGGGCTTGTCGAAGTGCGGGGTGTCCATCCACTGGACGCGCCATTGACGGTTCTGTTTCACCAGCAGGGCGCGGCCCTGGTATTCGCGGTCGGGGTCGGGAGCCGAGGAGAGCAGGGCGCGGGCGGGCGGAGTGATTTCCACCCAGCGGTAAAGGAACCGGACTTCCCGCTTGCCCTCGCGGTCTTGATAGCGCTCGATCTTGGCGACGGCGCGGCGGCCCGCTCCCACGATGCAGGCAATCGCTTCCGGAGTCTCGGAGAAATACGGGCGGCCCGCCGCCACCAGCACGATGCCGGCCGGCGTCCATTGCCAGAAGCCGGCCTGGGCGCCCCGCCCCAGCACGCCCAGCGGATCGTACTTCATGGTCTTGGAAACCCGGATGCGGAACTCGGGAAGCGTAAACGGGTCGTAGCTTTCGATGGCTTGGCGGGCATCATGCTCCGCCTTGACCGTCAGCAGCATCCACGGCAGGAAGACGAGCACAACGACAATGCCCAGCAAGACGGGAATGGGCAGCGGGAAGCGTCGCCCGGGCGGTTGCGGCTGCATAAAAGTGCGGAGTGCGGAGTGCGGAATGCGAAGTGCCCGCTCCACACTCCGCATTCCGCACTCCGCGCTGTGTTACGCGGCGGCTCTCTTCTGCGCCGCGTTCTTGAGGACCTCGATTCCTTTCTTCAGAATGCTGTCCTCTCTGGGAGCCTGCGGCTGGGCAGGGGGCGGTTCGGGTTGCTGTTCCTCGGGCAGCGCAACCTCCTCGGGTTCGGTGTCGGTGACCGCCACGTTGGGCGTCACCCCATTGTCCTGGATGGCCTTGCCGCCGGGCGTGTAGTACTTGGCCACCGACAGCAGCAGCGCCGAGCCGTCGTCCAGCGGGATCAGCTTCTGCACGGAGCCCACCCCGTAGGTTTTCTCGCCGACCAGGTCGCCGCGTCCGTTCTCGAGAATGGCGGAGGCGAAGACTTCGCCTGCGCCGGCCGTGGCGCGATTGACGAGCACCACGATAGGAACGCGCACCGCCGCCAGCGCGGGATCGGCCGGGAAGTTCTGCCGCGGGTACTTCTGCCCCTGCAGATAAGTGATCAGGCCGTGGTCGATGAACAGGTTGGCGGCGGCGATCCCTTCCGAAATTTCGCCCTCCGCCGCGCCCCGCACGTCCAGCACCAGCCGCTCGGCGCCGGCGTTGAGCAACTGCTGGGCATGGGCCGCGATTTCCCTGGTCCGGCCCTGCGGGAAGCCGTCGATGTTGAGGTAGCCGATGCCGGCCTCGACCATCTTGCGGGTGACCGGCGGTGCCGCCACCACCTCCCGCTTCAAAACCATCTTCTGCGGTTCGCCGCGGCGCACGCGCACCACCGACAGCGTGATGCTGGAACCGGGCTTGCCGGCCAGCACCGTCTTCACCTCTTCCAGCGACATCTCGCGGGTGGAGTCGCCGTCGATGGCTTCAATGATGTCGCCGCTCTGCAGGCCGCCCCGCGCCGCCGGCCCGCCGGGGGTGGCGCTGATGATGGCCACGTAGCCGAATCTCTTGGAGAGGACCAGCCCCAGGTCCGCGTTGCCCTGCGTCTTGCGCTTCTGATACCGGCCGTACTGCTCGGGGCTCAGGTAGCTGCTGAAAGGGTCGAGCGATTCCAGCAGGCCGTGCAAGGCGCCCACCGTCACGCTTTTCAGGTCGGGCTCCTCGACGTAGTCGCTGCGGATCCGGGACAGAACCTCGCTGTAAACAGCCAACTGGCGATACGGGCCGTCGGAGACCGTGCTCTTGCCGAGCAAGCCCCCGATCAGCATCAGGATCACCAGCAAGGTGGAAAACAGAACGACACCGATTTTGACCCTGCTATGCATGGGGTTGATTCCATCTCGTCACTTGGAAATTCGGCGGGAACCTCACCAAGCGCCAGTATACCACGCGGCAACAGGGTTTTGGGACCCCCAAGTTCGCGGCCTTCTTTGTGCCGGGAGCCGCAGATTGCGCAGACTCCGCGGAACCCATCGGCAAAAATCTGCGAAATCTGCGGCTGATAGCCTAGAACTCGTAGCGCAGGCCGAACTGCATGACGCGCGGCTGCGTCAGCGTGGCGCTGTACTTGCCAAAGCTGTTCGGGCTGCCGATGTTGATGGAGGGTGAGTCGAAGCGCACCGAATTCGTCAGGTTGAACGATTCCCAGCGGAACTGAAGAGTGTGCTTCTCCGAGTAGGGCATCCGAAAGCGTTTGCCCACGCTGGTGTCGATGGTGAAGAAGCCGTCGACGCGGAGACAGTTGCGGTTGCCGGTCTGGCCGGGGTAGGTGAAATCGAAGGCCGCGAACGCCGCCGCCGGGTCCGCGAACATGTTCGGCCCGCTGGTCCCCGCCTTGGTCGGCGCCGGTCCGTTCTTGGTGGTTGCCATGCCCGGTACGGCTTTAATCGGCGTTGCCCAGCCCTGCCACTGGTAGTTGGTCGGCCAGTTCTGCCCGTCGCGCACGCTGATCGGCAGGCCGGTCGTCTGGCGGTACAGGCCGCTGACCTGCCAGCCGCCCAGGATCGCGTCCACGACGCCGCCGTGGTTCAGAAAGCGCTTGCCCTTTCCGGCCGGCACTTCCCACACCCAGTTCGTGTTCCACTGGTGCGTCATGTCGTAGTCGGAAACCGCCTTATTCTGCCCGGGGACCCACGGATTGATGATGAACCCATAGTTCGAGTTGGTGCCGTCGTTCTCGGCGCGCGAACTGATGTCGATCGACCGGGACCACGTGTAGTTGAAGGTGAATTCCAGCCCCTTGGAAAAACGCTGCCGCACCGTCCACTGCATGGCGTGATAGTTGCCGCCGGCGACCGAGCGCCAGGATGTGAATGAGGCGAACTGCTTGTCGTAGAAAAGGAACGATCCCTGCTTACTGCAAGTCGGCCTGCAGAAGCGATCGAGCTGTTCGGTAGCGCTGACCGTATCGGTCGGATAGGTCAGGAACTGCGTGTACACCGTCTGCGTAGCGGTCTGGCCCGCAGCCGCGGTCCACATGTTCTCCCAGAAGGGAATCTTCGGCACGTTTGCTATTGGCACCTTGGCCCTGGCGAGCGCCGCAAGCTGCGTGGCCGCCTGCCAGTAAGTCGTGCCCGAAGCCGGATCGGTCAGATTGGTCGGCGTGGCCACGTCCACCTGCGCCGCCGAGCGGCGCGAGAGCCGGCCAACATAGGAACCCTGGATGAACAGGCCATTCTTGAACTCCCGGCCAATGCTCAGGTTCATGTTCATGGTGTAGGCCGGGCGGATCTGCGAGTCGATATTGCTCTGGCCCGAGTATTGGAACGTGCTGGGCGCAACGATGGGGAAGGACATCTTGGGGGCGGGCGGCACGAGCGCGGCCGGCAGGTCGTAGAGGCCGGTGAAGCGCGGCCCGGTCTTCTCGTCGTAAACACTGGCCACGCTCATCGAGGTCGCTAGGCCCTGCCCGCCGGAATCGGCGCGCAGAATCATGCTGTTGCCAAGCTGGTCATAGTACATGCCCCAGCCGGCGCGGATCGACGTCGCCCCGGGTCCGCCGAACAGTTTCCCCAGCAGGCCGGTGGTGGATTGCGGCGACCAGGCCAGCGCCAGCCGGGGAGCAAAGTCTTTCTTGGGAAAATCGTAAAGCGGGCTGCCGCCGGGCGAGTTCGAGGGGATGTACTTAAGCGGCGTGACCTGCGAGGCGGGCTTGCCTTGGTCGGCCAGGCCACCGCGCTCATTGAACCAGGCGCCCATCGACGGGCTCAGCGAAATCTGCAAGCCGTCGCGTTCATGGATGGGCGGAGGCAGTTCCCAGCGCAGGCCATAGGAAATCGTGAGCGCGCGATTGAAGCGCCAGGTATCTTGCAGATACATGCTGTATTCGCGCATCACGAAATTGCGGGCCACCGGCGCGCCTACTGCCTGCACGTTGCCGTTCAGATCGTAGTTGTAGTAGGCCGTGCCCGTGGAGATAACGCCCAGCAGATTGATCACATCCTGGCGGTAATTGGCCTGGTCGCTCCTGCCCAGATCGGCGGGATCTTCCAACGCGCCGGATCCGACCAGCCGGGAGGAACGCACCTGCCCCCAATTGTAGGAGCGGCTGTAGTCGTTTCGCGAGTTGGCCACCAGGCGCATCAGGCTGCCGAACTGCACGTTGTGCGCACGCTTATTCCAGGTGAAGTCAGCGGTCTGCGTGTGCACCGGCAGGATCCGCACGGCGGCCGTGGTGAAGGCGTAACGATCGTCCATGTTCAGGAAGCCGACGTAGGAACTCGTCTGCGTTCCGCTCGATTCCACGCCCTGGCGGGTAAAGCCATAACGGAAGTTTGCCGTCAGCCGCGGATTGATAAGCAAGTTGTAGCCGGCAGCCAGGCCCTTGCTGTTGTTCAGGTTGACGCTGCTGGGTGGCTGGTCGGGGAACTGCGGCATCGAAATGCTGTGGTCATTCTGCAGGTTGGCACGCAGGAACAGGTTGTGCCGGCCCGAATCGGTCGGGTTGTAGTCCCAGCGCGTTACGTACGTGTTCCAGCGCAGCGGAAGCGGCGCGATAAAGCGGTAGCTCCCCATGTTGAGACTGGGGGTGGTCGTCGTATTGGGCAGCGGGTAGCTCTGGAATACTTTCATGACCGCCGCGTTCGGGCCAATGTGCAGCGGATCGAGCGCCGCGATCTGCGCCAGCGACAGCGTGCCGACCGTGCCGTCAGCCTTGACGTAATGCATGATGCCCTGGCGGAAATCGGCGTTGGGAACGGTTCGCTGCGACGTGCCTTCCTTGGCATCGCGCCGCCCCTCGAAGTTAAAGAAGTAGAAGAGCCGGTTCTTCTTCACCGGCCCGCCGACCGCCGCGCCGAACGTGTTGCGGATCAGCTTGGGTTTCGGCAGCCCCGCCTGGTTGTTAAAGAATGAATTGGCGGTTGTGACCGTGTTGCGCGTGAATTCGTAAGCCGAACCGTGGATGCTGTTGCTGCCAGACTTGGTCACCAGCGCGATCTGCGCGCCGGAGCCGTGGCCTTGCTCGGCGTTCGCGTTGGTGGTGGTCACGCGGAACTCCTGCACCGAATCCAGCGTCACGCGCAGCACGCTGGTAAACGCGGACCGGTCCTGCTGGTCGTTCACGTCCACGCCGTCGAGCGTCACGTTGGCCTGGTCGCTCTTGCCGCCATTGACCGAGCCGCTTCTCGACGTTCCGTTGTTCTCGCCGAGGAACGTGACGCCAGGCTGCAGGGCCAGCAGGCCGACCACGTTGCGCGCCTCCAGCGGCAACTGCAGAATGGGCCGTGAGCCGTAGGCGTTGCCGATAGAGGCGTCGGTGGTGTTCACCTGCGCGCCCTCGGCCGTCACCTGCACGGCCTCGGCGACCGCGCCCACCTTCAGCGAAATGTTGATCGTGGTCGGCGTGCTTACCAGCAGGCGGACGTCATTGATGGTGACTTCCGAGAAGCCTTGCGCCTTGGCCCGCAGCCGGTAGTTGCCCGGCGGCATCTGCGGAAAGATGTAGCGGCCCGCGTCGTCGGATGTCGTTTGGCGTGTCGCCTGGGTGGCAACGTTCTCCAGGATCACCGTGGCCCCGGGAACCACCGCGCCGGACGGGTCGGTGACGATGCCGTTCAGCGACGTCAGCGATTGTGCCGGCAGCAGGCCGGCGGCCAGAAACACGATGCCAATCAGAGTCAATAGTTTGGTCATATACCAACACCTCGCCTTTGGTTGACGCACAGTATCATTAACAGGCGCGTTCTGCAATATGGAGCCGAGCGCTGAACCGCAGAGACGCAGAGGGCGCGGAGAAAAACTCTCCGCGTAATTGCCGCGGCCACCATGCCGGACTGCGGTGAGTGCCCCAGGCTATGCGCGGGCGGTAGCGGCGCGGCGGGCCCGCGGCTGCTCGTTGACGTGCACCACCTTGGCCGGCGGGAACCCGTTGAACCAGGTGGCCGAGGCGCTGCTGTAAGCGCCGATGTTTTCCGAATACACCAGGTCGTCGATGGCCAGGTCGGGCAGCTCTTCGGCCTGCGAGATGGCGTCCAGCCCGTCGCAGGTCTGCCCGAAGACGGCGCAGATCTCCGTCTTGCCCCGCTTGAAGGCCTTCACGCGATACTGGCAGTGGTCGAAGATGATGCCCGAGTAAGTGTTGTAGATGCTGTCGTCGATGTAGTAGCAGGTCTTGCCGTCGCGAATGGCCTTGCCGATGATGCGGGCCACGCACACCGCCGCCGTGGCCACCAGGAACCGGCCCGGCTCGGCGAGAATCTGCATGTCGGCGGGAAACAGGCGGTCGATTTCGGCGTTGATTCTCTCCGCCAGCAGGCTGAAGGGCTTCACGTGGCGGTTGTACGGCGCGGGGAAGCCGCCGCCGATGTCCAGGATCTTGATCTCATGGCCCCGCGTTCGGGCTTCCTGGATGACGGCCGCGGCCATGTTCACGGCCTGCACAAAGTTCAGGAAGTTCGTGCACTGGCTGCCGACGTGGAAGCTCAGCCCTTCCACCACCAGGCCAACCCGGAACGCTTCCTCAATCAGGTCCACGGCTTCGCCCGGGTCGCACCCGAATTTCGACGACAGCTCGACCATCGAGCCGGTATTCGGCACGCGCAACCGCAGCATCAGGCCGGCATGGGGAGCGTGCTGCCGGATCTTGCGCAACTCCTCGAGGTTGTCGTAGGTGACCAGGGGCTTGTAGCGGTCCAGCGCCCGCAGCGTCTCGGTGGGCTTGATGGGGTTGGCGTAGACGATCTTGTCCCAGATGAAGTCCTGCTGCTCCTTGGCCGGCAGGTGCTTGATGTTCTCGTACACCAACATGAACTCGGGCAGCGAAGCGACGTCGAAGCTGGCCCCGGCCTGGTAGAGCGTGCGGATGATTTCCGGGGCGGGGTTGGCTTTCACGGCGTAGTAGGCCTGGACCTTCGGCAAGTGCTTCTTGAAGTCGGCGTAGTTGGCCCGGATGATGTCGTGGTCGATCACCACCACCGGCGTGCCGTGCTTGTCCGCGATTCCCCGCCATTGCCGCGTGTTCATGCCCCCTCCCTGTCAGCTCTCAGCTCTCAGCTATCAGCTATCAGCCAAAAAGCTGAAAGCTGAGAGCTGATAGCTGATAGCTTCTGCATGCATCTCAATCGAAGACCGGCGCCGACCCGTCGAGCATCTTCACCTTGTTGTGCAGGAAGTACTCCTTGGTCAGCGCTTTCATCACCGTCGCGCGCCGGTCGTAAAGGCGTTTCAGCTTGCGCGGCTTGTGCCTGGCCAGCGCGTAGTGGGTCAGGATGGGCAAGGCGATGGTGGTGTCGGTGTAGCACACCACGGCGTCGGGCAGCCGGTCCGGGTCCACCTTGCCCCAGCTCACCGCTTCGCTGGGCGTGGCGCCGCTCAGGCCGCCGGTGTCGGGGCGCGCGTCGGTCACTTGGAGGAAGTAATCCTGCCCGAATTCCTTGATGCGAAGCACCTCCTGGATCTGGGGCTCGGTCTGCAGCATGAAGTTCTTGGGGCTGCCGCCGCCCCACAGCACCACGGCGCTCTTGCCGCCGGCGCGCTTGGCCGCCAGCACGAAGGCCGTGGTCTCGTTGACGTCAATCGAGGGATTGATGCGCAGCCTGTTGCCGCGCAGCTCGACGCCGGCCACGTTCATGCCGATGGTGGAGTCGCCCGGCGACGAGGTGTAGCAGGGCACCCCGGCCCGGTAGGCGGCGGCCAGCACCGAGGCATCCTTCAACCCCGCTTTCCGCTCCCATTCCGCCGCATACCTGCCCAGCAGGTGGTGGAACTCGCCGCTGCCCATCTCCTTCTGGAACTCGGGCCGGACCAGGATGCTGCGCAGGATTTCGTCGGTGGCCATCAGGCAATCGCTGTAGCCGATCAGCACGTCGTAGATGCGCACGATGTCGTTGTCGCGCAGCTCGAGGTCGTCCATCTTGAAGCTGCCGGCGCGCACCGGGTAGTTCAGCGCGAAATGTAGGTCGTGGTACAGGTTGGCCCCGGTGGAGACGATCCAATCGACGAAGCCGGCCTTGATCAGCGGGACGATCGCGGAGCAGCCCAACCCGGCCGGCGTCAGGGCGCCCGACAGGCTCATGCCCACCGTCACCTCCGGCTCCAGCATCTTCCGGACGAACAACTGGCAGCCCTCCTTCAACCGCGCCCCGTTATAGGCCAGGAAGGCCTCGTCCACCAGGTCGGCCAGCTTTTCCCTGCCGGTCAGGTTCTTGGGCAGGATGCGCTTGCCGGAAAGGTACTTGTCCCGATTCGGGCATTTCTTTTTCTTCAGCCACTCCGGCATTTCGGAAAGGTCTTCACGACAGCGGCGGCGCATTGCGTCTGTCTTAGGCATGGCAACGGACGATTGTAACGGGTTTCTCCCCGTCAAGTCACCAAGACGCCAGGCTTGCTCAAGCTGGGGGGGCCGTGGCGGTTCAAAAGCGTTGACCCGCGTTTCCCTTTTCTGCTACGGTCGAATTTCGCACGTGTACTGTGGGTCAAGGCATGCGCTCCGCAAAATTCTCCACGAGGAGGCCCCCGGGCGAATAGATGTTCGTCGCTAAGAAGATCTTCCTGACCAAAGGCGTGGGCAAGCACCGGGAACGGCTGACGAGCTTCGAGCTGGCTTTGCGCAACGCGGGTATTCAGGCCTGCAACCTGGTGCGCGTCTCCAGCATTTTCCCTCCCCGCTGCAAGCTGATCTCCCGGACCACCGGCTTGCGTCTGTTGCAGCCCGGGCAGGTGGTGTTTGCGGTGGTGGCGGAGAACGCGACGCGCGAGCCGCACCGCTTGATCGCCGCCAGCATCGGCCTGGCGCTGCCGAGCGACCGCAACATGTACGGCTACCTCTCCGAGCACCATTCCTTCGGCGAGACCGAAGAAGTGGCCGGCGAATACGCCGAGGAACTGGCCGCCGAAATGCTCGCCACGACGCTGGACGTCGAGTTCGATCCCGACCGCAGTTGGGACGAGAAGAAGGAAATCTACCGCATCTCGAACAAGATCGTGCGGACCATGAACATCACCCAGTCCGCCGTCGGCGACAAGCGCGGCCTGTGGTCCACGGTGATCGCCTGCGCCATCCTGGTCGGCGAGGAATGAGACCTGGGACCTGAGACCGTAGACCAAGTCCCACGTCTCAGGTCTGAAGTCTGTGGGAGGCTTGCGGCATGGCTGAACGGACAGTGAAATGTGCGAAGCTGGGGCAGGAACTGCCCGGCCTGGACGAGCCGCCCTGGAGCGGTGACCTGGGCCAGCGCATTTACGAGAAGGTGTCGCGCCAGGCCTGGCAAATGTGGGTGGACCGGCTGCGGATGATCATCAACGAATATCGCATCTTCCCCGCCGACCCGCGAGCCCAGAAGTTCATCGAAGAGCAGATGGAGCAGTTTTTCTTCGGCGAGCAGGCCGCGCCGCCACCCGGCTACGTCCCTCCAGAATAGGGTGCAGGTGCCTCAGGAGGCAGCACCGGGCGCTCAGCACTCGATTTCAACTCGGCGGGTAATCAGGCAGAGATAGGCGAGGATGCCGGCCACCAGGATGCCGCCGGTGATGCTCAGGGCCAGTGCGAAGGAGTGGGTGACGTGGGCGATGTATCCGGTCAGAGCCGGAGCCAGAATGCCGCCGATATTCCCGCCGAAGTTTTGAATCCCCGAGACCGTGCCCACCAGGCGGCGGGAGCAGACCGCCTGCGTCAGCGTCCAGGTGTTGGGCGAGGCAATGCCCAGACCGCACAGAGCAATCGTCAGCAACCAGACGGCGGTCATCTTGTCTTCCACCAGGCCGGCGGGAACGATCAGGCAGGCGATGGCCAGGCCGATCACGATGAAAGCCTTGCGCGCCCAGGTCTCCGAGCGGCCCGCCCGCACCAGCCAGTCGCTGAGCAGGCCGGCCAGCAAGATGACCACCGACATGGCGATAAAGGGGATGGAGCTGTAGATGCCCATCTCCCGCGCCGTGAACTTGCGCTCCATCACCAGGTATCCGGGCAGCCAAGTCACGTAGACGTACCAGGTATAGTCGTAGGCGAAAAAGCCCAGGAAGATGCCGAGCACGCTGCGGTGGCGCATCAGCGCCAGGCCCTGGAGGAAGCGCAGCGGGGGCTTCGCGCCGCCATCGGCAGCGGCGGCCCGTTCCGGCGCCGGGGTCAAGGCGCCGTCAGGCCGTGGCGTTTCCCACTTCCGCAGGAACAGCAGCCACGGCAGCAGCCACACCGCCGGGGCCAGGCCGATGATGAGGAAGTACAACTTGAGCCCATAGGTGGCCAGGAAAAACGCGCCCACGGCGGTGACCAGCGCCTGCCCCAGTCGAACGCCGGTCAGGTAGGCGCCGGTGACGGCGCCGCGCTCCCGGTCCTGAAAAGAATTGGCGACGGCGCGGGCGCTGGCGGGAAACGACACCGACTGCCCGATGCCCACCAGCATGCGGACCACGATCAGCGCCGCCAGGCTGCCCGCAAACCCGGTGAACGCCGAGGCCAGCGACCACAACGCGAAGCCGCAGGCATAGGCGCGCCGCACGCCAAAGCGGTCCACCACCCAGCCGGCCGGAACCTGCATCAGCGAATAGGTCCAGAAGAAAGCCGAGAGCAGGAGGCCCATGACCGCCGGCGAGAGGTGGAACTCGCGGATCATGAAGGGCGCGGCCGGCGACAGCGCGCCGCGGTGGGCGTAGCAGGCTAGCATGGCCGTGGTCAGCAGCACCATCAGCCACCAGCGCTGCGGGGATTCCCGTAACAGCCGTTCCGGTTGTGCCGGCGTGGGCGTTGTCTGCACGCCGCCCCCTTTCTCTGTAGGTCCAAAGGTCCAAAGGTCTAAGGGTCCAAGGGTCCAAGCGTCTAACGGCCTACCAGGGTTAATTCTCGGTAGAGTCCAATCCGACCCTCGACCCTTGGACCTTTGGACCTTTGGACCCTTGGACCTTTGGACCCTTGGACCTTTAGCTAACCGGGCAGCCGGTGTAGCGGATGATCAGCAGGGTGATGTCGTCGGCCTGGTAGGCGCCGCGGCTGAAGTCATCGACGGCGGCCAGGATGCCGGACTGCAACTCCGCCACCGAACCGCCGGCCTGCTGTTCGGCGGCCTGGCACAGCCGGTCCGGCCCGAACATTTCTTCCTGGCGGTTGACGGCCTCGGTGATGCCGTCGGTGACCAGCACCAGCGTGTCGCCCGGCCCCAGATGCGCCGTCTCGGTCTGGAAGTTGGTGTCTTCCATGAGGCCGACCGGCAGGCCGCCTTCGCACTCCCAGGGCACGGCCCGGCCCTGACGCAACAGCAAGGGCTGGAGATGGCCGGCGTTGATGAAGTCCAACCGGCCGTCCAGGTCCAGCATTCCAAAAAACATGGTTGCGTAGCGGCGCATCTCCGAGCGTGTGGCGATGAAGCGGTTGATGTGGTCGAAGACCAGCGCCGGCGCCTGGCCCAACGTCATGGCCGAGAACGCGCCCTGAAGCATGGTGGTCAACAGGGCGGCGCCCAGGCCCTTGCCGCAAACATCGGCGATGACGAACGCGCCGCGCCCCGCCTCCAGGTCCATCAGGTCGAAGTAATCGCCGCCCACCGCCAGGCAGGGCCGGTTGACGCCCGTCACCTCGAAATGCGGGAAGCGCTGGAAGGTCTTGGGGAGCAGCGCCTGCTGGATGTCGCGGGCGATGGAAAGCTCCTGCTCCATGCGGCGGCGCTCGCGTTCCCGCTGGACCAGGCGCGCGTTATCGAGGACGCTGGCGGCCTCCATGGCCAGGGCATCCAGGATCTTGCGCTGCAGGTGGGAAAAGGCGGCCGGGCGGCGGCTGTCCAGGTACAGCACGCCCAACAATTGCCGGGTGGCCACCGTGCTCATTTCGCCGGCGCTAAGCTGCGTCAGGGAAAACAACGGGATGGCCACCACGGTACAGAGCTGCTGCAGGACCACGCTCATGGCGCCGCCGAGCGCCGTTGCCGCCTGCGACAGGTCGTCCTCGATGACGCCCGACTGCCGCTCCAGCGCGTCGTGGATGGCGGTCTGGCTGGGCGAGATGCTGTCCACCG
>Ga0315279_10008048_pt1 | contig 12857 bp, 11 predicted proteins | sample YL17G06_20_MG_FD_203694 | JGI IMG/M metagenome (GOLD analysis project Ga0315279, IMG submission 203694) | Sediment microbial communities from Yellowstone Lake, YNP, Wyoming, USA - YL17G06_20 | ecosystem: Environmental > Aquatic > Freshwater > Lake > Sediment | place: USA: Wyoming | collected... | reverse complement strand
GGTGGGACCGGCGGCTCGCCCGCAGAAACAGCCCGAATGCCGCGCGGATACGCCGTGTACCGGCACGTGCAGGAGCCACGCGGGCGTGTCACCCTGCTGGTGGATTTCCTCACCGACCCGGATGATCACGAGGCGTTCCAGTCGCTGCTCCGCTTCGTGGACCTGGAGGCGAGAGAGGCCGACTCGGACAAGATCCGCGCCTTCGCGATGCACGCAGGCTTCAGGAAGGCGATGAAGAAGGCCGGCTACTTCCAGGTGAAGAGCACCATGGAGTTCGTCGCGAAGATCAACGCCGCGCCCGTGGCCGCGAGCTTCTACGAGAACAAGGATCGCTGGCACGTGACCCTGGGCGATTCAGATCAGGATCGTTGATCCGTGAAGCCGCTTCACCTGCTCGTCGGGATCGACACGGAGGGCGACAACCAGTGGGATGTCGCCGCGCGGGAGCGCCAGACCTTCCAGAACATCTACGCGCTCGAGCGCCTGCACGACCGCTTCGAGCGCCGCGGCGTCCGCCCGACGTACCTGGTCACGTACCCGGTCGCCACCGACCCGCGGTCGGCGGACGTCCTCGGCCGCCTGCTGGCGCGCGGCAACTGCGAGATCGGTGCACACCACCACGCGTGGGAAACGCCGCCGTGCAGCGCCGGCGACGTGCGCCGGCATCCGTACGCGATGGCGCTGCCGGTCGAGCAGTTCGAAGAACAGCTCGAGACGCTGACGAGCGCGATCGCTCGCAGCTTCGGCACCCGGCCGATCTCCTACCGCTCCGGGCGCTTCGGCTTCTCGGCAGCGCACGTGTCGGCGCTCGAACGCGCCGGGTACCTGGTCGAATCGAGCGTGGCGCCGCTGTTCTACGAGGCCCACAAAGGCGGTCCGGACTTCGTCGGCGCGCCCGCCTCGCCGTATTTCCTGGCCTATGACAATGCCCGGCGGCCGGGAGCGAGCGACGTGCTGGAGGTGCCCGTGTCCGCGGGATTGAGCCGCCGTCTGCCGGCGTGGATGGAGCGGTTGTACGGGCGGGCACCCCGGCCGTACACGACCAGGCGTGTGCTGCGCAAGCTGGGCATCGCCCGCGTGATGTGGCTCAGGCCTTCGTACTCGCCGCTGGCCGACATGAAGGCGCTCGCCCGCCGCCTGGCCGGCGACGGCACGCCGCAACTGAACATCCTGTTCCACTCGAGCGAGGCGATCGTCGGTGGCAGCCCGTACAACCGGACCGAGGCGGAGTTGGCGGCGTTTTTCGAGAACCTCGACGCGTTGCTGCGGTTCGCGGTCGAGCACCTCCGCGCGGTGCCGGCCACGTTCGGAGAGTTCCGGGCCGTGGTCGATAGTTGATGCCCATGCGCATCTGTCACGTCACGCCTCACCTTCCGCCCGACCAGGCGGCCAACGCGCTGCTGCCGTTCCATCTCGGCCAGTGGGCCGTGTCGTCGGGCGACGAGGTCGCCTACGTCGCTCACCCTCCACGGCAGGACGCATCGAGGCGCACGACACGGCCGGACATGCCGGGCCCGGTGGCGTGGATTCCCCGGCACCGGGCGTCATGGGCGTTCAGTCGCCGGCTGAAACTGGACACCGTCCGCGGCTTCATGACGATCGCGAAGGTCGCCGGCCCGCTCATCGATTCGTCGGACCTGGTTCACCTGCACAGCAACGGCTTCCTGGTGGAAGTGTGCGCGTGGCTGGCCGCGCGCAAGCGCAAGCCGACGGTGCTGACGATGTACGGCACCGAGATCTGGCACTACCAGCCGCGGCGGCTGCTCGACCTGTTCACGCGCGCCTACCGGGGCGCGGCGCAGGTGACCTTCTACAGCCAGGGATTGATGACCCACGCCGCCAACGTCGGCCTGCGGCGCCGCGACGCGACCGTCATCTATCCCCCGGTCGCCGACGAGTTCCTCAGCGATCCGGCAAGCATCGACCAGGCGCGGGAAGGGCTCGGCCTTCACAACCGTCATGTCATCGTCAACGTCAAGCGGCTCCACCCGCTCGCCGGCCAGCGGTACCTGCTGCAGGCGATGGGCGAGGTCGTTCGCTGGTTCCCCGACACCCGGCTGGTCATCTGTGGCACGGGACCGTTGCTCGGCGAGCTTCAGTCCGCAGCGCGAAGCGCGGGAGTCGAAGGGCACGTGACGTTTGCGGGACTCGTGGACAACGTGACGGTGGCGCGCTACGACATGGCGGCCGACGTGTTCGTGCTGCCGTCGCTGCTGGAGGCCTGTCCGACCGTCGCGCTCGAGGCGCTGGCCTGCGGCACCCCCGTCGTCTCGTCGGACAATCCGGGCGGCGTGGAGCTGAACGACCTGTTCGGCATCGATGTCCGCATCGTGCCGAGAGAGAACGACATCGCGCTGGCCAGCGCCATCATCGACGTCCTCGAAATCAAGCGACGCGTGCGCAGCGAGACGCGGCGCGCGCTCCGGCGCGATTTCTCGCCTGCTGCGGTCGCTGCACAGTACGCCGCCGTGTACCAGAAGGCGGTCGGCGGCGACGTCGCGCGGGACCAGGTGGTTTCGACGTGAGCGGGTGGCCGCCCCCAGGCGGCTGTGAGGTGAAACGGCGATGCCAATCATCGACGACGTGAACGGCGCAATCACGGGGGCCATGAAAGCCCACGAGCCGGTCAAGCTCGGGGCGCTCCGGTTGCTCAAGACGGCGCTCGTGAACCGAAGCGTCGAAAAAGGGCGACCGCTGGAACAGGCCGAGGAACGCCAGGTGGTCGCCACGCTGGTCAAGCAGCGGCGCGAGGCGGCCGACCAGTTCAAGCAGGCGAATCGGCTCGACTTGGCCGAGCGCGAAGTGGCCGAGATTCCCATACTGGAGGCGTATCTGCCCGCCAGGGCAGACCAGGCGGCCATCGAAGCCGCGGTCGACCGTGCGATCGCCGAGACAGGGGCCGGGACGCCGAAGGACATCGGCCGGGTCATGAAGGCGGCAATGGCCCTGCTTGCCGGGCAGACGGTGGAGGGCCGAATGGTCAACGAGCTCGTGCGCCGTAAGCTGGGCGGTTGAAACGGCTCGGCCGAATACTCCTGGCGGTCGAGCGCGTGTGCAAACTTTTCGGGTTCCCTTGCGTCTAATACAAGTGAACGGAACAAGACCTCTACCCATCCTCCCCGGGGGCCCCTACCAGGGCCCCCTCTTTTTTGCCTGCCGCCCGCTTTGATCCTGCGCAGCAACGGGCCAAGCCCGCTCACCGGGGCCATTACAAAACAGTAATGGGGTCTGACCCCATTACGAAAATCGTCCGGATTCGCTGTGGTACGCTAGCCGACGTGAATCGAACGGATGACATCGCGCCTGCCTCGGCCGGCACCGAGCGACCGGCGGTTCAGACACCGGAGGTGTCCACCGCAGGTCTCGCCCGATCGGCCGGGCTCATCGGTCTCGCAACCATGACGAGCCGGGTGCTGGGGCTCGTCCGCGAGCAGGCCCTGGCATTCCTGTTCGGCGCCGGCAATGAAATGGATGCGTTCAACGTCGCGTTCCGCATCCCGAACCTGTTTCGCGACCTCTTCGCCGAGGGTGCGATGAGCGCGGCGTTCGTTCCCGCCTTCACCCGGCGGCTGGCTTTCGAAGGCCGGGCGCAGGCGTGGCGCCTGGGCAACCATGTGATCAACGTGCTGCTGGTGCTCACGCTGGCGCTGGTGGTGGCGGGCGTGGTGTTTGCGCGGCCGCTCGTGATGCTCTTCGCGTCGGATTACGCGGCCGTCCCCGGCAAGATCGAGCTGACCGTCGAACTGACGCGGGTCATCTTCCCATTCCTGACGCTGGTGGCGCTGGCCGCGGCCTGCATGGGGATGCTGAACTCGCTGCACCGGTTCTTCCTGCCCGCGTTGTCGCCGGCGATGTTCAACGTGGCGACCATCGCCTGCGCGATCGCGCTCGTGCCCGTGATGCCGATTGTGGCGTTGCCGCCGATCATGGCGATCGCGATCGGCGCGCTGATCGGCGGCGTGGGCCAGGTGGCGCTGCAGTGGCCGGCGCTGCGGCGGGAGGGCTTCCGCTACCGCCCGGTGCTGGACACGCGCGATCGGGACATGCGCCAGGTGCTCGTGCTGATGGGACCGGGTTTGGTCGGCCTCGCCGCGGTGCAGGTGAACCTGTTCGTGAACACGGTTCTCGCCACCGGGCAGGGCACGGGTGCGGTTTCGTGGCTCAACTACGCGTTCCGCCTGATGTACATGCCGATCGGCCTGTTCGGCGTGTCGGTGGCAACGGCTGCGCTTCCCACGTTGTCGCGGCAGGCAGCCGAGCGCGACCTGGCCGCGATGCGCCGGACGGTCTCGAGCGGCCTGCGCATGATGCTGATGCTCAACGTGCCGGCGACGGCCGGCCTGATTGCGCTGGCCTGGCCGATCATCGCGCTGATTTTCCAGCACGGCAGCTTCACGCGCGCGGACACGTCCGCGACAGCCGCCGCTCTGGCGTGCTACGCGCCCGGGCTCGTCGGCTATTCGGTGGTGCGCTTTGCGGTGCCGGCCTTCTACGCCCTGCACGACAGCCGCACACCGGTCGTGGTCAGCGTCGTGACCATGCTGTTGAACGTGGCGCTGAACATCGCGCTCGTCCGGGTAATCGGTTACGCGGGGCTGGCGCTCGGGACCGCGGTGGCGTCGCTCTTCAACGCCGCCCTCCTGCTGTGGCTGCTTCGCCGCCGACTGGACGGGCTCGACGGGCGGCGCATCGCCGTGTCGTTCGCGAAGATCCTGGTCGCGTCCCTTATCATGGGCGTCGTTGTGTGGCAGGCCAATGCGATGCTGGCAACGGTGATGGCAACCGACACCATTGCCGCGCGGTTCGTCCGCGTGTCGAGCGACATCGCGCTCGCGCTGCTCGTCCTGGTCGTGGCCGCACGAGCCTTGCGCATCGACGAGTTCACCGAGGCGCTGGCGATCGTGCGGCGCGGGGCGCTGGGCACTCAGCCCTGACGCCGGCCCGCCCAAGCGCAGGCATCGCACGGCTTCGGGCCACAGCCTGGGGCCTGAAGCCTGGAGCCTTCGCAGGAGTCGGCGGCCCGGCTGACAAAGATCCACCTGCCGCCGGCTCCGCGGTTGAGTTTCGGATGTCTGCCGCTACAGGAACTCGCTGCGGCCGAGGCTGGGCACGGATGTTGCCCGGACCCGGTGACGATCGTCTCGTGGTACGATCGAGCGGTGCGTGAACAGGCGACGAGGTGGCGGAACAGCCGCGATCGCCCGTCGATGATGACTCTCTTCCCCAGCTGACACTGATGCGGCGTTCTTCCTCACCCGGCACGCTCTCCTACTCCTTCGGACCAGGCCCGATGTCGTTCGCCGTCAAGATCCTGATCTGGACGAACATCGCCGCATTTCTCATCGGCTGGCTGGTCCCCGCCTTCAACGCGTACCTGGCGCTGGTGCCCAGGGACGTGATCGAGCGCTATTGGCTCTGGCAACCGATCACCTACATGTTCCTTCACGCGGGCCCCGGACACATCCTCTGGAACATGCTCGTCCTCTGGATGTTCGGCGTGGAGCTCGAGCGGCTGTGGGGCACGAAGTTCTTCCTGAAGGTCTACTTCGCGAGCGGCCTGGCCGGCGCGGCGCTCACGCTGCTGCTGTCGGTGCTGCCGATCTCGGTCGCCGCCACGTTCGTCGACACGCCGACTGTCGGCGCGTCGGGAGCGATCTTCGGCCTGCTGCTCGCCTACGCGCTGTACTTTCCCGACCGCCCGATCTACATGTATTTCCTGTTCGCGGTCCCCGCAAAGTACTTCGTGATGATCGTCGCCGCCTTGAGCTTCTTCTTCAGCAACACGGCCTGGCCCGCGCATATCGGCGGCCTGGCCGGCGGCTACCTGGTCCTGAAATTCGGCCGCGCGCGGCCGCTCGCCGAATTGAAGTACCGCTACTTCAAGTGGAAGATGAACCGGCTGCGCCGGAAGTTCGACCTCCACCAGGGCGGGAAGGCCAAGGACTGGGACCGGCGGGTGCACTGAAAGGGGCGCGTATGCCACCGGTCTGAAGACCGGCGGTCCCACATACTGACTGGCGTGCCCACATGCTGAGCGGCGGGCCCACATGCTGAGCGGCGGGCCCACATGCTGAGCGGCGGGCCCACATGCTGAGCGGCGGGCCCACATGCTGACCGGCGGGCCCACATGCTGAGCGGCGGGCCCACATGCTGAGCGGCGGGCCCACATGCTGACCGGCGGTTCCACTCGTGGAGGTCGCGCGGGCCTTTCAGGCCCGCGAGACCGGTGGCACATAGGCCATCTCTCGCAACGTCGCGATGCGCTTCACCATCGGCGGGTGTGAAGCAAACAGGTCGGCCACCAGTCCCTCGCGCAACCCGGCCTTGCGTCCCAGCGGATCCGCGATGCACAGGTTCGCGGTGCCGCGCTTGATCGAGGCGGTCGGGTCGGCGGCAAACTCGATCTTCTCGAGCGCCTTCGCCAGCGCGAGCGGGTTGCGGGTGAGTTCGGCGCCGGACGCATCCGCCAGGTACTCGCGGCGGCGTGACACCATCATCGCGAGCGCCTGGCCGATAATCGGCGCAAGCAGGATCGCGATCAGCCAGAGCACCAGGAAAACCACCGCGGCACCGCCGCCGCCCTTGCCGCGGCCGCCGCGCCGCGAGCCGCCGCCGCCCCACCGCATGCCGCGCAGCGCCCAGTCGGACAACAGGGCGATCGCGCCCACCAGCGCCGCCACGAGCGTCATCAACCGGATGTCGTAGTTGCGCACGTGGCTCATCTCGTGCGCCACGACGGCCTGCAGTTCCTCGCGATTGAGCGCGTCGAGCAGCCCCTCTGTGACCGCGATGGACGCGTGCGCGGGATCGCGCCCGGTGGCAAACGCGTTCGGATCGTGATCGGGAATCACGCAGACGTTCGGGCTCGGGAGCCCCGCCGCGATCGCCATCTCGTCGACGACGTTGCGCAGTCCGGTCAGCTTCAGCCGCTTCTCGTCGCTCGGCTCGGAGGCCAGCTGCTGCTCGAGCGGGACCGCGCCCGAGGAAGCGAGCACGGCCGCGGCGCCCTTGTAGTACCCGGTGAGCGCAAAGATCAGGCCGACAATGAACGCGACGAACCCGGCGACCGGGACGTCCGTCCCCAGGTACAACAGGTCGAAGCCGTAACCGAGGAAGAACAGGAAGGCGATGAACACGACCATCACCATCCAGGTGCGCCGCCGGTTCTTCGCCTGCTGCTCCAGGAGGTTCATGGACGACTTCGGACCTCGGACTTCGGACCTCGGACTTATTTTCTCATGGACAGATCGACCGTCGGCACCGCGCGATCGGCCTGGTCGGTGATCTCGAACAGCTCGGCTGCCTTGAAGCCGAACGACGAGGCGATCATGTTGGCCGGGAACGTCTGCTGCGAGATGTTGAACTTCGTCGCGATGTCGTTGTAGAACTGGCGCGCGAAGCCGATCTTGTTCTCGGTCGACGACAGTTCCTCCTGCAGCATCTTGACGTTCTCGTTCGCGTGCAGCTGCGGATAGTTCTCGGCAAGCGCGAACAGCCGGCCGAGAGCCTGCGTCAGTTCCCCTTCCTTGCGCGCCGCGTCGGCAGGTCCCGTCGCCGACACTGCCTTCGCGCGGGCCTCGACCACCTGCGTCAGCGTGTCCCGCTCGAATTCCATCACGCCCTTCACGGTGCTCACCAGGTTCGGGATGAGGTCGTGGCGGCGTTTCAGCTGCACGTCGATCTGCCGCCACCCGTTCGCCGTCTGGTTGCGCAGACCGATCAGGCGGTTGTACATCCCGATCACCCACAGGACGATGAGCACGACGACGATCAACGGCAGCAGCAGAAAGAAGCCCATGACTGCCTCGCTTTTGGAAATCGGTCCCGCATGGGACCGCCCGCAGGTTGTTCCCCGATCGTACCAGACGCGCCCGTGTTGCGGTCAGGCGCCGGGCTCGCCGTTGCCGCCCCCCAGCCATTCGGCGCGCAGGGGGCTGAAGACGTCCAGTTCGAAGGTATCCTCCAGCGCCTCGGCCTGGTGTTCGAGGCCGGAGGGGATGTGCAGCACCTCGCCTTCGCGGACGATGAACTCCTCGCGGGTGATGACGAACTTCAGCGCGCCCTGGAGCACGTAGGTCATCTGCTCGCTGTCGTGGGCGTGCCGGGGCACCAGCGCGCCCTTCTTCAAGTAGGTCTGAACGAGCATCTCGCGCTCGCCGGCGATGATCTTGCGCGCGACCAGCTCGGTGAGCTTGTCGAGCGCGATCTCGTCCCAGCGATGCAGCCGGACAGCAGTCATGTGGGCGACCGCGCGAGCATCCGGGGAGCCGGTGCCGCCCCGTCCCGCGAATTCCGCATAGTATAATGGCTCTATCTCGACCGAACCAGTCAAAGCGGCGCCCCGCTCACCGTGGAGTCGTGTGCCGTCTCTCCAGGGATGTCGGGCATGGATGGCTTCGCGCTGAGCGATCGGGCCCCCGGCAGCGACCAGACCGCTGAGTACGGGTGCCTCACCCGGGACGAGCTGCTGCGCGTCTACCGGGTGATGCTGCTCTCCCGCCGGATGGACGACAAGGAAATCCAGCTCAAGAACCAGAGCAAGATCTTCTTCCAGATCAGCGGCGCCGGCCATGAAGCAGTGCTGCTCGCGGCCGGGCTGGTGCTCAGGGGCGGGTACGACTGGTTCTACCCGTACTATCGCGATCGCGCGCTCTGCCTGATGCTTGGCGTCACGCCGTACGAGATGTTCCTGCAGGCGGTCGGCGCCAGGGACGACCCCGCCTCGGGCGGGCGCCAGATGCCGTCGCACTGGGGCCACAAGCGCCTGAACATCGTCTCGCAGAGCAGCCCGACGGGCACGCAGTGCCTGCAGGCGGTCGGCTGCGCCGAGGCAGGACGGCTGTATCAGAAGATCACCGAGATCGAGGAGCGCGAGGAGCGCTTCCACCCGGACGAGGTCGTGTACGTGTCGCTCGGCGAGGGCGCGACCGCCGAAGGCGAGTTCTGGGAGTCGCTGAACACGGCCTGCGGCAAGGGGTTGCCGATCGTGTACCTGGTCGAGGACAACGGCTACGCGATCTCCGTGCCCGTGGAGATCCAGACGCCCGGCGGCGACATCTCGCGCGTGGTCACCTGTTTTCCCGGCCTGAAGATCCTGCGCGCCGACGGGACCGATTTCCTCGACAGTTACCGCGCGATGCGCCAGGCGGTCGATCATGCGCGAAGCGGCAAGGGCCCGGCGCTGGTACATGCGCGCGTCATCCGACCCTACTCGCACTCGCTGTCCGACGATGAGCGGTCGTACAAGTCATCGAAGGAACGCGAGGACGAGGCCCTGCGGGATCCGCTGCCGCGGTTCACCGACTTGCTGAAGCAGGAGTCGATCGTCAACGACGCCGATCTCGAGGCGATCGCGGCCGACGTCGATCGTGAGGTGAGCGAGGCCGCCGATCGCGCCCTGCTGGCGGAGAAGCCGCCGAAATCCACCGCTACCTGGTGGGTCTATTCTCCGGACGTGGACCCGTGCTCGGACAGGTTCGCCATGCCGGCGCAGCCCGCCGGCAAGCCCGACACGATGGTGGCCGCGATCAACCGCACGCTGCACGATGAGATGGAGCGCAACCCGCGGGTGATCGTGTTCGGCGAAGACGTGGCCGACGCGACGCGCGCCGCGGTGCTGGCCGAGGTGTCCGGCAAGGGCGGCGTCTTCAAGGTGACGCACGGCCTGCAGAGGAAGTTCGGCGGGATCCGCGTCTTCAACTCGCCGCTCGCCGAAGCGAACGTCATCGGCCGCGCCATCGGCATGGCGACGCGCGGGCTGAAGCCGGTGGTCGAGATCCAGTTCTTCGACTACATCTGGCCGGCCATGAACCAGCTGCGCAACGAGATGTCGATGCTGCGCTACCGCTCGGGCAACAATTTCGCGTGCCCGGTGGTCGTGCGCGTACCCATCGGCGGCTACCTGCGCGGCGGCGCGCCGTACCACAGCCAGTCGGGCGAGAGCATCTTCGCGCACTGCCCCGGTATCCGCATCGCCTACCCGTCGAACGCCACCGACGCGGCGGGCCTGCTGCGGACGGCGATCCGGTGCGACGACCCGGTGATGTTCTTCGAGCACAAGCACCTGTACCGGCAGACCTACAACAAGGCGCCGTACCCGGGCGCCGACTTCATGATCCCCTTCGGCAAGCTCGACGTGCGGCGCCCCGGCACCGACGTGGTCGTCATCACGTGGGGCGCACTGGTGCAGCGCTCGCTGCTGGCGGCGCAGCAGGCCGAGAAGGAAGGCCTCAGCGTCGGCGTGGTCGATCTGCGGACGATCGTGCCGTGCGACTGGGAGGGCATCGCGAACGCCGTGCGCGAGACGAGCCGGGTCGTGGTGGCGTACGAAGATCAGATCACCTGTGGCTTCGGCGCCGAGATTGCCGCGCGGATCGCCGGCGACCTGTTCGAGTATCTCGACGCCCCGGTCAGGCGCGTCGCGGCGGAGGACTGCCCGGTGGCCTACTGCCCGGACCTCGAGGAGGCGATCCTGCCGCAATCGTCGGACGTGTTGCAGGCGATCCTGGAAGTGGCCCGATACTGATGCGTCCCGCCTCCGGCGCGCTCCTCTCCGTGGTGCTGATCGCACTGTCAGGCGCCTCCCTGCGCCGGCCGCAACGCGAGATGAAGGCGACCATCGAGATCCGGCCGCCGACGCGCGCGGAGATCGTCTCCTCGATCGACGCGCTGCCCGCCCATCTCGCCAGCGGCTTCGGCGACGCCGTCGCGTTCACGCAGGCGGCGTCGGGACAGTACTTCGTGTTCGATCGCCGTGCACAGGCGATCTACTCGATCGATCGCGCGAGGACCGACGCCACCCGGATCGTGCAGGTCGGTTCGGAACGGGGCCGTATCATCCGTCCGACGGCGTTTGCGTCCGAGCCGGGCGGCGCGTTCGTGGTCGCAGACCAGCCAGGCGGCCGCGAGCGGATCCAGCGCTTCGCCGACCGCGGGTACCTGCTCAACGGCTTCACGCTGGCCCCGCGGGCAGGTTCGCCGATCGCGGTGGACGGGTTCGCTTCGGGCGGGATCGAGTCGCTGCAGTTCACGGGCGATTCCATCTTCGTCAGCCAGCCGCAAACCGGTTCGCTCATCACCGAGTACGCGTGGAACGGGCAGGTGCGGCGCGCCTTCGGCGCGCTGCGCGCGACGGGCCACGAGTCGGACCGCTCGCTTCACCTCTCGCTCAACACGGGCGTGCCGCTCGTCGATCCGACCGGCGGGTTCTACTTCGTGTTCCGGACGGGCGTGCCGGTCTTCCGGAAGTACGACGCGTCGGGTACCCTGGCGTTCGAACGCCACATCGAAGGCCGCGAGCTGGACGAGGCGCTGAGGAACCAGCCCTCGGCGTGGCCGAAGCGACAGGCGGCCGACGGGAAGGAATGGCCCGCGGTGCCGTCCCTCATCCGCGCCGCCGCCGTGGACCCGGGCGGCCACCTGTGGGTTGCCCTCACCCTGGGCATCCTCTACGTCTACTCCCCCGACGGGGACAAGGTCCGCGCGCTGCAACTGCGCGGCGCCGGGTTGCTGGCGCCGACCAGCCTGTTCTTCGCGAGCCGGTCCCGCCTGCTGGTCACGCCCGGCTGCTACATTTTCGATGTGTCGGGGATGGTTCCGTAGACGGCAAGGCTGAAGCCTTGCCCTACCCGCCCCACCTGCCCCACCTGCCCTACCCGCCCAACCCGCCCCCGCGAACGTAGTATTCTTACCGCGCCATGGATCGACGCCAATTCCTCAGTACTCTCTGCGCCGGCGCCTCCGCGCTCGGCGCACGCGCGCTGGTCGGCGGCGTGGCGGCGCTCGCCCGCGAGGCGCGCCCGTCGAAGATGAAGCACTGGGCGTGGATGCGCGGCGGGTTCAAGTCCGTGGACGACTGGCGCCGCAAGCTCGCCGAGATGCGCGCGGCCGGAATCGACGCGGTTCTCATCGGCGGCGACGCGGCCTTCTACCGGACTCACATCCCGGCGGCCAGGGACGAAGGCGTCGAGGTGCATGGATGGATCTTCACGATGATGCGCGGCGAGCACGTGAAGACTCATCCCGAGTGGTACGCCGTCAGCCGCAAGGGCGTCTCGACGGCCGAGAAAGCGCCCTACGTCGACTACTACAGGTTCATGTGCCCGTCGCGTGACGACGTCCGGCAGTACCTGGCCGGCTTCGTCCGCGAGCTCGCGCAGATCGACGGCCTCGCCAGCGTCCACCTCGATTACATCCGTTACCCGGACGTGATCCTGCCCGTCGCGCTGTGGCCGAAGTACAACCTGGTGCAGGACAAGGAATACCCCGAGTTCGACTTCTGCTACTGCAGCGTCTGCCGGGATCGATGCAAGCGGCGATGGGGCATCGACCCGCTGCGGATCGACGATCCATCGAGCCACCAGGCGTGGCTTCAGTACCGCTACGACAGCGTCACCGAGGTTGTGAGCCTGCTCGCAAACGAGGTGCACGCGCACAGGACGCTGACAACGGCGGCGGTCTTTCCGACGCCGGCGATTGCGCGAAGACTCGTGCGACAGGAATGGACGAAGTGGAAGGTGGACGCGGTGCTGCCGATGGTGTATCACGCCTTCTACAAGGAAGAAGTGCCGTGGATCGAGCGCGCCACGCGTGAAGGCGTCGAGGCGCTCGGCGGCCGCATTCCGCTCTACACCGGTCTCTACGTGCCCGACCTGCCGCCCGCCGATCTGGCTCGCGCCGCGCGATACGCGCTGGCGGGCGGCGCCAACGGCATCTGCGTGTTCCAGGGCAGCACGCTGACGCCGGATCACTGGAAGGCGCTGACGCCGGTGCTGAGGGGGACGGGCGGTTGAGGGATGGTAGGAACCGGAGTAGGGATCGGGGGTAGATGGTAGATCGGAGATCGTAGATGGCCCGAT
>Ga0315279_10008047_pt1 | contig 12858 bp, 17 predicted proteins | sample YL17G06_20_MG_FD_203694 | JGI IMG/M metagenome (GOLD analysis project Ga0315279, IMG submission 203694) | Sediment microbial communities from Yellowstone Lake, YNP, Wyoming, USA - YL17G06_20 | ecosystem: Environmental > Aquatic > Freshwater > Lake > Sediment | place: USA: Wyoming | collected... | reverse complement strand
GCTTTTTTTCTCTTCGACCTTTAGATCCGCCGGCAGGGTTGGCTCGCCGATCCGGGTGTCGATCGAGTAACCGTTGGAGAAACCGATATAGTTGGTGCTGACGTCGGTGGCGGGCGTGAAAGTCATCACCGGTCCCGGTTTGTAGATATCGACCGCGAATACGCAGGCGGCGATCACTAACAGCGACAGGTATTTATGCATCATGCCTCCTTGTTTTTGGAAATAGGGACAACATGCTTTTATTATTAATCACACCTCCTTAAATTGAATCATAATATGTTAATCCTAGAATTAAGTCTATATATTCCATTATAGTAAATAAATAGATAGTTGTCAAGGGTTGAAAAGAGCGTAATGCGTAGGGCGTAGAGCGCAAAGCGTTAATAACAGTAACCTGATGCAAGATACAGGATGCAGGATTGTCATGGATCATGAATAAACAAAAAAAGGGAGCCTTATAAAGGCTCCCTTTTTTGATGGTTAGTGTGTTATTTCACGATCAGGATCTTACCGATCTTCTGGTCGGTCGCGGTCTTAACTTCAAGGAAGTAAACACCGCTCGGCAGGTTTGAAGTATGTTCGAGTATTGATTGACCGGCCGGCAAATCGGTCCGTGCGATCTGCTCCGCGATCCGGCCGCTCAGGTCGTATAACCGGGCTTCAACAAGCCCTTTATTGACCATGGTGATTTTCAGGTTGATGCGACCGTTCGAGATCGAGTTGAAGACGACTTTACCGATGGGCGCCGGCAGGTCGTGGCTTTCTTCGATGCCGGTCACGATCGGGGAGACGTCGCCCGTGATCGCGTAGGCAAAACCCATCGGACCATTGGGGATCGTTTGGCCGCTTACGGTCAAACGCCAATGTCCGGTCGCCGGAGCGTTGACCCGGAAGCACTCTTCGACGTTAGTCGTGTCCCAGGTCGAGGGGTTCGCGGTCGACTGGCCGGTCGTGTACAGGTTGCCGCGGTAATTCGTACCGCCCGGCGATGTAAGCAGGACATTGATGTTGTTGATCAGGGTGCGCGACGCGCTCGCCGCCGCGGCCGTATCGGTCCAGACCACGGTGATTCTCAAGGGAATGCCGGAATTAACGTTGAAGGAGTCGATCCGGGACACTCCGGTGGTCACGCCGATCGTGTCGTCCTTGATCATCAACTTGCGCGAGTCGCCGGTGTAGAAAAGCACGCTTTCCGCGTCGATCCGGCCCCAGCCCATGTCAAAGCTGGGCGGTGTGAAACCGACGTTCGGATCCGTGGAGACGATGGCCATGGCCCGAAGCAGGTTGGCGCTGATATAACGGATCGAATCCGCGGGATTGGCTGAACCCGAGGGATAATAACCGGCAAGCAGATACTGGCGCAGCAGGCCGATCGTCCCGTTGACCGACGGCGTCGCCATGCTGGTCCCCGACAGGGAGGCATAAAGGTTGGTGGAACCGCCGGCGGCCGAATACAAGATGTCGCCCGGCGCGCAGAGATTGGGTTTGATCCGGTTGTCCGCGGTCGGGCCCCGGCTGGAAAAGCTCGCGATCGTGTTTGAAGCGGTGCCGTTCCCGGTCGCGCCGACCGTGATGCAGTTCTTCGCTATGCCCGGGTTGCGGCAGGTCATCGCGCTGTACTCGTTACCCGCGGCGTAGATGTCGAGGAACCGGGGATACTTGTAGGCGTAGGCGTCGGTCGAGGCGTCCTGCAGCAGGTACGTGCCCGAAGAGTTGCCCCAGCCCCAGGAACCCGAATGCTGTAAGATCTGGTAGGGGAGACCCCGGCCGAGATAGACCGTGTCATACATGGCGGTCAGGTCCGTGGATACAACTAATCCGCCGTCGCTGCCGATGTCGACGAAATAGAGCTTGGCTTCCTTGGCGATACCGTCGTAGACGCTGGGACCGAGCAGGGTGTCGTTGCCGGCGGTGGTGCCGTCGGTGTGGGTGCCGTGCCAGCTGAAGTTCGCGTTGTCGCCGAATACTGCGCCCGTATAGTTCTTGTAGGCGACCATCTTGCGGTGGTTGGGGAAGACGCCGGGCGCCGTGATCGGATAGGCGGCGTCGTAAAACTGGAGATGCGCGGTGGTCACGCCCGAATCGGTAAGGCTCAGGACCGTGCCCCGGCCGCGGACGCCTTTGAACCAGGAGCGGCGGTACACCGAATCGGCGCCCGGTCCGGATGCTTTGTAGCCGGTCATGCATACCCACTGTGAGTTTGAGTTGCAGAGCGTGGGTTCGGACCAGAGCTGGATCCAGCTTACGTCCGGGATCCGGGCCAGTTCCGAGATGCGGTTCAGATCGACGATCGCTTCGACGGACTTGCAAAGTTCGTTGTCCGATGTGAGGACGACGTTAAAACCGAGCCTTTCGACCGCTTGCGTGATATTTTTGACATCCGCGCGGGGGAACAGCTGCATGACGACCCGCGCCTGTCCGTGCGCGTCTAATAAGCTTTTTTCGAGCTTGTAAGCAGGCTGGTAAATGCCGGTCCATTTCACAAAATCCATGGCCTGGGCAAGTTTCAACTGCTCTTCGCGCGCGTACACGATGAACGAGTAGTTCGGAATGTAGACGATGACGTCGATACCCAGTGCCTTGAGCGCGTTCAACCATTCGGTATAAACCGGCCCTTTGACCTGGAGCAGGTAATAACCGGCTCCGCCGTCATAGGCGTCGATCCTGAGCGCCGAAGGAAGCGATGGTTCTGCGGCGCGGGTGTCGATCGCGTAGCCGTTGGAAAAACCGATGAAATTCGGATTGACGTCGACGGCTGGTGTGAAAGTTTCAAGCCGCCCCGGGGAATGGATGTCGACCGCGTAGAGTGACGCGGCGATTGATAACACAAGAAGATATTTCATTGTCAGACCTCCGTTAACACAAATGATTGTTTGCCGACCTTTTTTTTGGTTTGTACCTCCTTTTATGTTAATAAGTATTATACTAATATAACAAATTTTAGGTTTAAGTCAAGGGTGTAAATAAATAATTCCGTTTTATCGCTATGGATGGGTGGTTCTCGATTCGGGTTGACGCAGGGTCAGTACCAAAAATCGGACCAGAAGCAATGGGTAATTCCAAGGGCGCGAAAGGCTTCTTGGTCGCCACCAATAGCCGAGCGATCCAGCTTGTGGCCGGCTCGCCGATCAATGTAGCACCTTAGAACAAAACGGGTGTTAAGACATCTCAAGAACGAATAAAAACGCTCTTGCAAGAGTTGACTAAGTATTATAACGATGCCGCTGAAATGCTTGAGAATATGGAATAGTTTTACACAAAAGACAATTACTGGGGAGCATTAAGCTTCCCCGGTTTTTTTCGTAAAATAAAGACAACTCGACGGTAATTCATCTGAAATAACAGTCATCAGGGATCACTTATAGAGAGGATGTAGAATATAAATACCTTATCTATCCGCTATATTAGTTGGGTCTGATAACAAATATTATGTAAACTAATTAGTGGGAGCCGCTGTGACCGGCCTCAGACATTACAGGATCACGCACAAGCGGGGTTATTAAGATCCGGCGGCTTCCTCTACCCCTCCAAAAACCAAAATCACCCACAGCTCTGGATGCGTTCTGGCCCCGTGCGTTCTAATTGCGCCAGATCCTCCGGAATAACGCCGCCGAAAGCCCGGGATAGATCGGCGGACTTTTTGTTGATCTAAGGAGGTTGGCATGGTGAGAACAATGCGTACAGACGGTCATATCGGCTCACGAATCAAGCCCAAATGGGGAAAGGTCGGAGCGCCAGGGTCCAAGAGACGTAAGCGCTGGCTCAGAAAGATCAGAAGCAGGCGTCGCCGTCGCCGGTAATCTGGTATTATCTTGAACAGCATAAGGACAAAGTTACAATGGATTTTGCACAAAAATAGTGCAGGCTGTGAAAAGTAATGAGAATCCGGGAAAATATCGACTGTGCAAAATGGTGGCTGAAAGGGTTTACCGTCGATGACCAGGGCCAGGAGTATCACTACCGGAAGGCTATTTTATGCGAAAAAGAGTGGTGTCCTGAGTGCGGCCGTAAAAATAGCCGATTCCATAAGCGGAAGATCGCCAGGTGGTTTAAAAAGGTGATGTCAATGGACTCCATGGGTTACCTGGTGATTACGATCCCGGAGGCGGTCCGGTTCGTGTTTCAGAATCAAAAGGCCCTGGATGATCTTCGGACCTACTGGAAGCGGAAGCTGATCCGCAGCGGATATAAAAAGGGCCTTTGCCGGTATCACTGGGCCGGAGATAAACACCCTAAAAAGTGGCATCCCCATCTTAATATCCTGATCGATGCAAAGTGGATAAATGAAGAAATTATCGAGAACTGGAAAAAAGATTATCGTAAATGGCTCGAGGACTATGTCCGCGAATCGATCCCAGTAGTGGATATTTACTATCACTACACGATCGTCAGAAAAAAAAGAATAAAGGGCCTGCGATACATCACCAGGGCTACACTGATCTGGTACTCCCCGGACCTGGCCGGGATTCTTAAAGGCTTCCGTAATATGGTCTCCTGGGGTCGGCCGATCGATTGGATCTCCCAGGCTTACGTTTTCCCGGATAATAAGGAAAGAGAGATGTCCCGGGTTGATCAGATTGTGGCCGGGATCTGTCCTTTTACCGGGAAAAAAATCCACTGGTCCAGCAAAGAACGAATCGAAGATACTTGCCTTGGTACTCTCCGGGAGCTCTGCGTCTCGGGGATCTATGTCGATTCGGAGACCTATGATAAATGGAGGGCCTTTTCCCATGTGTATTAGCATAGATGTCACAAGGAGGATCATATGAGCGAGCTTTTATTCGGTCCATTCGCAATCGAGCAAAAAACGGAGAGATTTTATCCTCCGATCGACGTGGACTTGTCGCTGGTGACTTTTAAATTCTACTGCAAAAAATGCAACACGTTAAACGTGGATTGTCGCGATGGAGATATTCGCGGTCGAAAGGTCCAGTGTCATATCTGCGGAACCGTGTACCTGGTGAACCGATGATGGACAAAGAGGATATCGATAAAAATCGAACGATCGTAGCAAAAGCGGTCAAAACTCTGCTGGATGTTTATCTGGCTTCAGGCCCATCGATGAAAGATTTTGAAGCTTTTGAAAGGTGGGCTGGTAAAGCCATGGATATCAGCTACGAACTGCGAGACGTAAGAGAAAAAATTGATACAGAGCTGGCTGAACGCCAAAGGGAGATCGATGAAGCTGTTAGATAAAAAGAAAGAGCAGGTCGAAAAGGGTTTTATGCGGAAGTGGTTCACCTGGCTATTCGATATGATTCTCGAAAAGGTTGAAACGGTCGAGGTCGCGCAGGAAGAGACCGCAGCCGGAAAATTCGACCTGCTGATCATAAAACAAAAGGACGGGAAGGTCTACCGGTACAATCTGCCCGTCGGCGTCTACACTGAAGCGGAGCTTAAGATCGTATTCGATTCGCTCCTGGCGGCGCTCAAATGATCCCGCTTATTGTAATCGCTCTGCTTATCCTTGGGGCCTGGGCCTTTGCGTCGACGGCAAAAAAAAGTGACAGCGTGAGCGCGTGCAAGGACGTCGACCTGGTTGAGCTGAAGCTCGAGAAATTCCGGGTCTGGGTGAACGTGAATTATAGGCAAAAGTTTTATGATCTCCTCTCCTATATCGTCATGAACTGCCCGGAAGTCAAACGAATCGATTCATTCAACTGCGCCCGGATCCCTGGCTATAATACGTGGTCCTATCACTCTTACGGACTGGCGATCGACGTCAACCCGACGCAATTCCCTATGGTCAGTGACGTAAGTAAAAGCTACGGGATTCCGGACTGGTTTCTGGATCTGGCCGTCTACGCGCAGGCGATCGGCTTCACCTGGGGCGGGACCTGGCGCGAACCCTGGGATCCAATGCATTTTCAGATCGGAAAACGGGAGCCGGTCAGGCTATGAGCTTTTATCTCGTACTCGATCGATCACCCCGGGATCTACATTATCGAGACAGTTTATGCTTTTATTTCGCGGGTCCGGTTACGTGTATTGAGTGGATCCGGAAGCAGCTCGCGAAAAATGGATTTTATCTCAAGGGCGGAATCGAATACCGGCCAATCGGTCGAAATTCGATCCGCTCGAGATCCAAGAATTTAAAAAGGAGGTAGTACCATGGATCCAACAGAAAAAGAAAAAAAGACGCGTGAAATAGTCCGGGATGAGCTCAATAAGGTACTCGATGAGAAGCTTTCCAAGTGGGCCGTACCGGATGGCTATGTCAAGTGCCCGAAGTGCGGCGAGCTCATCAAGCAGAATTTCGAATGCCCGTACTGCACCGAAGATAAAGAAAAAGAAGACGTCGACGACCTGTTCTAATATGAAAAAACTCAAAAAACAAAAACCAAAGAAGAGAATCAAGGTCCCTGCGCTCGGGCCACAATCCGGAGCCGGCCATGAAGCCGGGGCTGGGCAAGTACCTGGTGAAAAAGGAGTAGATCCGGGGAAAGCGGCCGCTGGCCCGGGCGTGGTGATCAAAACCAAAACTCCATTCATCCAGGAGGTAACTCCTCGAGATCTGTCAACGGCTTCTGGTCGTAATAAGAAAAAACTGGATGACATGGAGGATCCAGGAAAGAAAAAAGAACCTGGCGTAATGCCAAGCTTTGAGCTGCCGGTCGGTCTGCTGATCCGTGAGGTAACGATCTGGCTCGCGAAGAAAAATAAAAAATGGGAAGCGTCGAAGTCTGAGATCTCGGAGATCGAGGACGGCTTCAATAAATGGCTCGAGCACCGACTCCCGCAGCTGGAAAAACTTGAGCCGGAGATGTATCTCCTGCTGCCGATCGTCGCGTACGTCATGCGCCGAATATGAACGAAACGGTTTTTGGCGTCAGGGGAGAGGGTAAGACTTGGTATCTGATCGATAAGATCAAATCCTCCCCTCTCCCCTGCATCGTTATCGATACGCTCCGGGATCCCAAAGATAATTATGACAAGTACGCGATCCGGATCTATGAGCCGATGATTCTTAAGTTTGATATGTTTAAAATCGTGTATACGCCGGAGACGCCCGTGGACTTCGCGGCCTTCTGTTATCACTGCGCCCGGATGCGTAACTATCGATTGATTATCGATGAGGTTGATTTTTGGTCCTCAAATAAAAAGGTCCCCAAAGAGCTTTTGAATCTCTATCGCTATAGCCGGCATTATCATATCGATATCTACGCGTCCTGTCGGAATCCCTACGAGATTCACCGGCAGCTGCGCGGTAACACTAATACGTTTGTAATCTATCGGCTGACGGAAGAAGGCTATTTAAAATATTTTGAATTTTTTCGCAAGGGCATCATGTCCGAGATCCGGTCCCTTCCCCTCCATAAAAATATCCGTTTAGATATCTAAAATCTAGCGTTATGCTCAGCTGCTCGATGCGCTATGAATAGCGCATTTTTCATTTTTAGCCATTTGGATCCCAACGGCGCCTTTTTGACCTCACGGCTTTTGATTAGCCGCGATAATCTGACCAGGGCGATATCATAGCACTACCCTCTTGACAAAAAAATAACAAAGTATAAGCCTTAGATATGAAGAACTCACGGTACATCATATATTTTGTCTTCGCGATCCTGGCCCTGCTGCTCGGACTCTGGATCAAAAACAAAATCGCGGAAAAGGCTCCGCGAAAAAAGGTGACGAACACAAATCCCGAATCGACTCCCACGTGATCAACTTCCCTCTTGACAAAAAAATAACACTGAATAGGAATTAAACATGAAGATCTTTTCAATGAAGTACATCATAATTTTCGTCATCATGACCTTGGCGGTCATAGTCGGTCTGTACGCCAAGCAGAAGATCGACGAGAAAAAGGCATAGGTCAACATGAACCTAAACACAGTCGGCGCTCTTCCACTCGATTTTATCGATCATATGGATCTCGCGACCGCCGGGCAGTACTCCAAGGTCTTGCCGGCCGGTAAGTATCTCGGGCTCCTGATCGATTTCGCCGCGACGTACTCCTCGAGCATCTCCAATACGATCCTGGGAAGTGTCAAGGTCAACAAGTTTGGCCGCGATAATTCCGGGGTCTCTGGGGATATCGTGAACGTCGGGATCGTCAACCTCCAAATTCTCAACAACCTCCTGGGCGGTCTGCCCAAAGACACGGCCGGTACCGCTGCGGCTTTTTCCTGCATCGTCCCGTTCGGCTTCTTCGGCTATCCGAATGCGCTTTATTCGGATGGCAACAATTTGAAAATGTTCATCGACAAAGCGGCGGTGACTTGTACGACTTTCACCGCGGACATCTACGGGATCTTCGGCAACGCGCCCCAGAACTATATCCCGATCATCCAGCAGGATCGAATCAACAGTCTCGGCGGAATCAGTGCGAAGGACATCAAGGTCAACAACCTGATCGCTTTGCTGCTGAAGGACGCGTCAACCACGAATCCGACTTCGGTCGTAGTCAAGACGCGCGATCGCTCGGCGATGTTCAGTCTGACCGCGTTAAAGGCTTATACGGATCTGGCCTTCAACGTCGAATCGGCGTCGCTGGGAGTCTCTTTTCTCAACCTGCTGAACACGGATATCTCGGATGCCCTGAACGATGAGGTCCGCTGCAACTTCTCGGGCGGGAACGGATACCTGGATTATATCGCGATCTCCGCGGTCTTCGATAAGGGTGCTCAGGCGCTTACCCGTCAGCAAGTCGAAACCGAAATCCGACATCGTTATCAGGATAACAAGGTCACGCCTCCGAATCCTCCGGAGACATTTCCGGTACTGAATCCAGACGCGGGGGGTTAACGTGCCCTTCCCCCTGATTGCCCTCCTAATCGGTTTGGGGTCGGGGCTTGGCGCTTTCATCTCGAATTTAAATTCAGGAAAGCAAGGAGCCGACGGCGGCGCCGGCTCCGGATCACCTCCTCCTCCTAAAGATAATACGGTCCTCTATGTCATCATCGGCATCGTCGCGATCATTGCGCTGATCGTCGTCTTCAAAATCTTCCGGAGAAAAAGATGAGCGAACCACTCGGAGAAAAACTATCGATCGCGCTCACTGATCCCCTGACTTTGACTAGGGATTATTATTGCCGGATGAGCTTTCACGAATCGGATCTCGTTCTAATAACAAGACGATGCGGCGAATACGTATCGAAATGGAATTCGAGGAATGCCGCTCGTTTTAAAATGGAATATGCCGGGGTCGAATCGATGACGGATGGCAATTTTATCGTGATCCGTGGTCGATCCAAGAATGCCGAAAGTTTTCAAGCTTTAAAGTGCGATATATTTTGGGGTCAACATGAACATATCAAAAATATTCATCAGGTTGATGCCTGGTATCTTGGATCCACTGTTCCTGAAGTACCTCCTCCTCCTGGAACTCCCGACGAACCCGGTGCTCCTGGAGCGGGTACTGGAAAGATTCCGATCTGGTTGATCGTGGTCGGGATCGGGGTCCTGGTGATCGTCGGATTTTTTCTCTTCCGGAAAAAGAGGTAACCGTGTTCCCCTGGTTGGATCGATTACTGATCTGGCGGATCTCCAAAGCACAGATTGATCGCCAAGGCGGTACGCTATACAAGGGAAAATATGAGATCGAAGTGGATCCCAAAGTTATCCCGAATGCCCTGGTTGATCCCTGGATGAAAGCGGTTAAAGCTCTGCTCCCCAAGACCTTTACCACAGAGGATGGTAAGGTTTTTATTTTTGAGGATGTCTGGGTAAATCAAAAGGGTAACGTCGTTCTCAAGCTAAACGTGATTGTCAATCCGATCCCTATCCTTTTGATCCTGGGCGCAGTAGGAATCTTAGCCGGCGGGCTGCTTCTCTGGCAGATCGTCGTCGAGATCCGGAAGATCTTAACCGGCTCCGATATTCTGAGCCGTAACGTGATGCTGATCATTGTCGGGATCATCGTCGTCTACTTCCTATGGAAACGGAAAAAAGGTTCATAGTTAAGGCCGTCGTCGTGATCGTCGGATGCCTTTGTGTAACGGGACTCGAAGTCTATGCGCTGCACAAAGGCATCGACGGCCTGGCTTTGACCGGGAGCATGACGGCGATTGGTGTCGTGATCGGTTTATTTTTTCCTAAAAAAGGAGCTAAGAAAAATGAATGAATTTTTAGAGAAGCTGACAAAAATATTTAAAAAGGATCCTGGCCTGGAAAAGGTCGTCGATGTCGAAAAGGCCAAGGTCCTGGACGTCGCGTCCCTGGCCGAATCGTCGGCCGTGGTCCAGCAAGGCAATCGCGGATTTGAGCTATCAATCAGCGATACGCCGCATTATAACGTGCTCAAAAGGTTCAACATTCCCGGGAGTCTGGTCTTCTACCTGAACGTCGGGATCAATCTCCGGCTCTTCGTCTACAAGACCTGGATCGGGTTCTCGATCGGGTTTTATTAAACCATGGATCCGGCCTTAACTTCCGGGCATCGTCCGCCATCTCCTCCTGAAGTACCAAATTCGGGAAATATGACAGATCTGCGCTCGGTACCCCTGGCTAATTATCAGATCTTCGAATACGATCTCCATGCATTCAGCTCGCAAAACATTCCGATCGCCGGATTCAGATATCTGAGCATTTATCTGTCCGGCTTCGTCAATCCCTACTGGCCGATCGAAAATCCCGATATAAATTATCGTCTACGCCTGGTAATTGATAATCGCTTGAATATTCCGATCATCGGTGATATGAAAAACATCTCTCTGGTTGGAATGCAGGCGATGACGATCGAGAATCCGGCAATGAACGCGACCTATAATAACGCGATCGGTACGATGTACGTGATCCTCTCCGAGGAGCCGGTATATTTCGAGGTGCCTTTTAAGGAATTACCCTCTTATAACGGGGAAATTATACTCGGGCCGGGAGCAGGGGCAGATGTATGGATGGGCGAATTGGCTCCAGTTGCGGGATTTACTGAGATATTATGCCATTATCTCCCGCGCTCCATAGAAAAGATGACTTATTTGTTCTGGGTTAAATCCGGGGTTGTTGCTGGCAAGGAATGGCGATTCTATTCCGACAACAATGAATATAAAAACTTAGATTTGGAGCTGGATGTCATAAGAAGCATAGACCTGGCAACTTCTCGATTAAGATTTTCAATCATTGGTGATGGTGACGTCGGGGTCACGATTGAGTATCAAATCAGATTTTTTCACTATGGATAATGCAGTGCCCGAGAAAAATCGAGATCCTGGTCCTGGTCCGGCAACGGTCGGCCAAAAGACTATGCTGCTGCGCGACGTGTCTACATAAATTCTTAAGTCGAAGCATCTCCCCTGCCGCGGTCCGTCAGGCCTTGGTCAGATATCGCCGGCAGGGGATTCTTTTCTCAAAACCAAAAGAATGGGGTGATCATGAAGGCTACACTCAATATTATCTCACGGAAAAGGGATCGAACCGATTGTCATATTTGCTGCGCTATACAAAATCCGTGCCAAAAATCTCATTCCGTACCCCTTGACAATTTTAAGATTTTTATTATACTGAACTAGTTATGAACCAGGGTGAGATCAAAACACAAAGAATAATTAATGGGGCTGCCAGATGCTTTGGAGAAATTCACTGCATAATGATCTCGCCCAGATCGGCAGCTCCTCTTTTTAAAGTGGAGGGTTTATGAAAGGCGCGGTCTTGTTGTGTCTATTGTATCCTCTGTTTTTGTTCTCACTAGATGCTGATGACTCAAAAGACGAAACGAAGAAGGAAAAATCTTCCATCGAGGAGTATAACGATGGAAAGATAGATGGGGAGATGCAGGCCGGTCAAAATAATTATGGGTCATGCTGCTGGGCTTCTGGGTGCGCTTCTATGCCCCTTGGAATCTTAGGCGGTGGAATCGTGACAATCGCCTCTTTTAACTCGCCGGATCAGCCATCAATGATTCCCTCTGGGACCTCTTATTACAAAAAGGGATATCTGGAAGGATTTCAAAATAAATCGAAATCGAAAAAGGGACACGCAGCTCTGACCGGATGCATCGCTGGATTTTTGATAAATGCTGCGGCTCTTGCATTGATTTTTTCTCTGTAACATGAATCCTACAGCTCACGAATTTAAAAATCCCGGGCAGGCCCTCTTTACGGGAATCCCGACTGATCATCGGGATAGTGAGCTGCCAACCTCCTGCCCGGGTAAAAAGGTCGGCAGCCATGAATTTAAATCTCAAAGTAATCAAGAACCATCGACACGATCTTTGCCCTATTTGTCAAGAGGATCATCCCTTCAAGGCCCGGATTCTGGTTCAGTTGGAGATCGATATCTGCAACGAATGCTTTTATCTCCGGAAAGAGGCTTTTTTCTATCTCCGGGATCATGTCGATCAACTCCGACTCGGAGATCTCAGGATTCTTGGTTTAATCCCTCCTTGCACAAATTAAGGGCAGTCAGTGTCGTAGTTCAAATATTATGTAAACTACGATAGGGTTGCAGTAAATAGCATGGTTCGTAAAAGGAACGCGCAAATAAGGGATTTTCGGTTCTTACCCCCATCCGAATCGAATAATCCTCTCCTAAAGCGCGTAAAGCGAGATCCGGACCTGTGCAATCAATGCTCCGGATCGAGGGATCCATTATCTTCTTGGATCTTCCAGCCGAAAGCCCGGGATAGATCGGCCGATTATCGAAAAAATCAGATTCCTTCCTCACCCCTGTATTATTATCTATACCCTCCGGGATTCTCGGGACCACTTTGACAAGTACGCGATCCGGGTCACTTCGCCGGTAATCCTTAAATTCGATATGTTTAAAATTGTCTATACGCCAAATACTGACGCGGATTTCGCGGCTTTCTGTTATCATCTCGCGCAAATGCGCAATTATAACTTAATGATAGATGAAATGGATTATTGGTCATCAAATCGCATGGTTCCCCGGGAGCTGCTCAATCTGTACCGGTACAGT
>Ga0315279_10008046_pt1 | contig 12860 bp, 12 predicted proteins | sample YL17G06_20_MG_FD_203694 | JGI IMG/M metagenome (GOLD analysis project Ga0315279, IMG submission 203694) | Sediment microbial communities from Yellowstone Lake, YNP, Wyoming, USA - YL17G06_20 | ecosystem: Environmental > Aquatic > Freshwater > Lake > Sediment | place: USA: Wyoming | collected... | reverse complement strand
CGCAGATAGATTTTGGCTTATTTGGTCTGTGGCAAGACCCTTTAACTGACCAGAGATACCGCCTCTGGGCTTTTGCCATGGTGCTCTCTCATAGCCGTCTCGGCGCGCTTGATGGCTTCCTCAAGCGTATTGGTAAGATAGATACCCAGACGTTGCTCGCTCTTAAACTCGTAGCCCGTCTCCTGGAGCAGTAGCCCCAGCTTGAGGTGAGCGACGGCATAAGGGGCCATCAGAAGCTCAAAGCCGAAGATGCGTGGGAGCAACTTCTCCGCCACGTACTCATTCCACAAGCCGTGCTGTCCTTTGCCAACAATAGCCTGGTGAATTTCATTTATCACCATGTAGAGGAAGGTGGCCGTGCCGGTGGCCGGGTCAAGGATGAGGGTATTATCATCTGCTAGCCCCTGCGGTTTGTTGAAGCGTGTTTTCAGCAGGTGGTCAATAGAGCGCACGATGTAAGAAACAACCGGCTCCGGCGTGTAGTAAACACCGCGCATCTCCCGCACCTTGGGGTCGTAAGCTTTCAGGAAGGTCTCGTAAAAATGCACCACCGGGTCTTCCTTGCCGCTGTGTTTGCCGAAGTTCTTCAGGACGGCTTCCATGTCCGCCTGCGCCAGCACCTGCGCCAGGTCGTCCACCAGCCACGCGATGCGGTCATCGAGTTCGTATCCAGCGATATACTGGAATAACTTTCTCAAGAATGGATTGGTCTTGGGCAAGTTTTGAGCAGCATCAAAACGGGTAAAGTCTTTCTTATCAGGGATGGTGCACTTGGCGGCAAACAGTCCGTAGGCGATAGTCTGGGCATACATATCGGCAAACTGCTCTACCGATAGGTCAGGGATGAGGTTATCACGGAAAGCCACCAACTGGGTATGCAGGCTGCCACCTTCTGGCTCATTCTTAAAGGCGTTAATGATGAGATTCCGAATCAGGTGTGCCTGCCGGGCCATACGCTGAGCAAGCTCTCTCGGTGTGCCTACGCCCTCGGCCCGGTGGGACAGGAAATTATTGAAAAGCTCGGCAACCGTCTCCGTGCCCGCCGTGTCTCGCCTGATTTTGCCTTCTCTGCCTGGGCTTCCCAGTCTGGCCTTAAGACGGCAATCGCCATCGACATACCAGCGAAACTCAAGGTAATCGGTAAGAATCAGATTGGTGAGTGAATCTCGGTAGCGGTTTAGTTGTTCCGACTTCTCCACTTCGTCCAGGCTCTTACCGATGTCCTTGGCCTCGATGTAGCCAATGGTGACCGAGCCCTTCCTGAGGATAAAATCAGGCGCACCGCATTCAATATGCTTCGGCTCGTTTGTGGCGGTGATTCCCGAATCCAGACTCTCAACCAGTGTTTCCAAGGCGGAACGATGGGTATGCTCGGTGGCATCGCCCAACGCCAGCTTTTTCTGAAGAGCCTGAATGTAGTTTTGAATGGATTTTAGTTCATCGCTCATTACCTATACCTATTGGCGGTAGGTTGTCTCACTCCTACGTGCCACTTGCAGAATCAGAACTAAATTGTCGTTATCGTATACCTCATAAACCACCCGGTAACTGCCAACCCTAATGCGGTAAGCTCTCTCCGCGCCCTTTATCTTTCTGACACCTTGAGGACGAGGTTCCTCCGCCAAGCTTCTAACAGCGTCTCGCAGACGCTCAAAGTCTTGCCTTCTTATTCTACCTTTGAGTTTCTCTAAGTCGCGGTCGGCAGCCGGTGAAACCTCAAGTCTATACACGCTTTGCTTCAGCAACTCCTTCGCGGCGGTTAACTGCTTCCTCTAACTCTCGTTCGGCTTCAGACCAGGGACGGCCACCCTTCTCTTTCCATTCGGTCCTAGTAGCTTCAATAGTAGGTAATAGTTCGGCATCTTCACGGCTCTCCAGCCATTCACTAACAGCATCAGCGATGATTTCGCTTGCTGGCATATGTCGCCTTGCTGCTTCAACCTTTAGATATGTGTAGAGCTCTTCGTCATGAAACACAACAGTCATTTTCCTGCTCATATTACACCTCCAAGACATAGATACTTACAGACGTATGAGTATTGTAACAACGACTGGAGTGAATGTCAAGGTTCGAATTTAACAAAATAGAGTGTTGCCAGCCAGACGATACTCGATCTCATTCAACGATTTCACATCGAAGCTATCGCCATCGGCAACGGAACGGCCAGTCGAGAAACCGAGGAATTCATTCGCGGGCTGAGCTTACCGGACAAAATGCCGGTCGTCATGGTCAATGAAAGCGGCGCATCGATCTATTCCGCGTCCGCAGTCGCCCGTGAAGAGTTCCCCGACCAGGATATCACCGTGCGCGGGGCGGTATCCATCGGGCGGCGGCTCCTGGACCCTCTCGCAGAACTGGTAAAGATCGACCCCAAGTCCATCGGGGTGGGGCAATACCAGCATGATGTCGATCAAGGCAGGCTCAAGAGTAATCTCGACGAAACCGTCATGAGCTGTGTAAACGAGGTCGGCGTCAAGGTAAATACTGCCAGTCAACAGCTTCTCACCTATGTTTCGGGCCTTGGCCCCACGCTGGCAAAAAACGTTATCGCCCACAGAAATGAGAACGGCCCGTTTCGCAGCCGCGCAGACCTCAAGAAGGTACCCCGGCTGGGCCCGAAGGCGTTTGAGCTGGCCGCCGGGTTCCTCCGTATTGATCATGCCGAGAATCCCCTCGATGCCAGTGCCGTGCACCCGGAAAGCTATCATATCGTAGACCGCATGGCCAGGGACATGGGCTGCAGGGTGGCCGACCTCATGCGCCGCGATGATCTGCGCCGCCGGATTAATCTGGAGAGTTACGTCGGGGAAGAGTATGGGCTGCCGACATTGCAGGACATCATGGTAGAGCTGGCCAAGCCGGGGCGTGATCCTCGTGAACAGTTTGAGGCGGTCGCTTTCGCCGCGGACATCAGGACGATTGACCGGCTCACTCCGGGAATGAAGCTGGCCGGAATCGTGACCAATGTGACCAATTTTGGAGCTTTTGTTGACATCGGCGTGCACCAGGATGGACTCGTGCACATTAGCGAACTGTCTGATAAATTTGTAAAAAACCCGGCTGATGTAGTCAGTGTCAATCAAAAGGTTACGGTCACGGTGCTCACGATCGATCCGGAACGTAAACGCATTTCTCTGTCAATGAGGTCGGATGCGTCCCCGCCCGGACAACCCGGGTCAGACACTTAATAACAAAGATTATGTTGGATTGGCACTTATACCTGATTAGATGTCACGATGGAAGTTTGTATGCCGGAATTACGACTAATGTTGCTCGCAGGTTTGCGGAGCACCAGGGAAACGGTGATACGGGGGCAAAGTACCTTCGAGGCAGGGAGCCTCTGGTGTTGGTGTTCCAAAAGAAATTAGGGAGTAGAAGCCTGGCACTGGGTGTGGAAAGTAAGGTCAAGAAGCTGTCAAAGGCAAGGAAAGAAGAACTGATAAGAGCCAATACACGTATTGATGAGATAATAAAACAGATCAGTTCGCAATTAACCGTTTGAATCTTCCAGTCTGCTTCACCGCTCATATTTTCTGATTGGCTTCAGAAGATATTCCAATCCGTTTAGTTTGATTTCATACAGAGCGGACAACAGGACACCGATTTTCCCTGGAGGGAAACCTTTCTGGTGAAACCATACCAGATAAGGTTCAGGCAGATCACAAAGGATGCGATCTTTGTATTTCCCGAAAGGCATTCGTACAGACACCAATTCAACCAACATTTGAGGATTGATAGGGGTGGTGTCCTTATTTTGATCCATTCTTACTTAAATTCCAATACACTACATTAAAAACCGGTGACAGCCTTGCTCACCAGGGCAATAAGGTCGTCGATGCCCAGGCGCTCTTTGGTTTTGGCCATGAATCCGCTTTTGTGAGCGAAAGCAATCTCCGAGCGGTCTGAAATCAGGGAAAAATCAACCGGTGTTCCGTCGTAGCGAAAAAGGCGCCAGCCCTTACTGCGGCGGTTCAGGGAAATGACGATATCGGGCGGATTTTCTTCCAAGCGGCGAAATTCCTCCAGCCCGGCGGATTCCCTCGTCTCCCCGATCATGGCAGGCACCCCCGCAATTACCAGCCTGGAGCTGGTTTTCCAAAAATCAATCTGGCTTTTAAGCATGCGGGCTTCCCCGATGATATGAATGCCAAAAGCCTTAAGCAGGGGGAGACATGCTTCCGGCCCGGAAGCGAATCTGGCTACCAGCCAGCTTTCCACCGGATTCCGGTTTACGAGGTCATCACCGGCATGATATTTTACAGAGCTTTTTACCGGCCCGAAGCGGTCAACCTCGTCCTTGAAATACCACCACGGCATGACGGACATAGTCTCCACAAGCCCCAGGTATTCAGCTACCAGGACAAACGCCGCCGGGCAGCCCAGGGACTGGTGATGATCAAAATTACGCTTCTCCGGCTCATGTCGATCGCCGATGTCTACCACCCACACATCTGGATTATCCAACTCTGCCTGTGCGGGCTCACGCCGCTCGATCCTGAATACCGTGTCGGCATGCACGGCCAGGATCAGGCTGACGGCTGCCACCTCATCAAAATGTGCACTGCCAGGATGCGTGATGATCAATTGTGCCTTCATTGCTACCTTCCTATCATATCCTATTGACCTACCCCCAATAATGATACCACCTATAGAGTTAGAGTTACCCGTATTTTGACTTCAGGAGCAGGCGGGCGGATTGCCCGCATACCGAGGTACTTTTTACCGCGATACTCCATTTCTCCCACGGCCTCCGGCCTGACAACCCTTGTCGTTTTCTCGTCGCTGGGCTTGAGGTACACTATCTCAAGTGACGCCTCTTTCTCAATAGCTTTCCTGATTACCTCGATTTTACTGCCCACCGGCAATGCCTGCTCTGCCTTTTTGTATTGATATTTAGTCAGGAAATCCATCACCTGGTAATTCGTCCAGATATGTTTCTTCAGCGCCGGCTTCTTGAGGACGATGCCGTCCAGCGTCGTGCACCGGCTGAGTGCCACGTACATCTGGCCGTGGGCAAAGGTGCCTTTTCCGATATCGATAATCACCCGGTCAAAGGTCTTCCCCTGGCCCTTGTGAATGGTTACCGCCCAGGCTAACATCAGCGGGTACTGCGTAAAAGTGCCGATGACTTCCGACTGTAGCCCCCCTGCCTCAACAAAGAAGCGGAAGATTTCCCAGGTAAAGGGCGCAATCTCCACCTCCTCACCGTCAGCCAACTCGGCTATAATGACATCTTCACCTCTCCTGTTCTGAGTTATACCAGTTATTTTCCCGATGCTGCCGTTAACCCAGCGACCCTCGGTATCATTATTGAGCATCATGACCTGTGCTCCCACCTTAACCTGAAGTCCAATTGCGGTGGGCAGGTACTCCTGGCCGAAGTCTCCCTCGATGCTGCCGGTGAAGGTGTAAAGCCTGCCTTTCAGCCCTGCCAGACGCTTGCCGTTAATTTTCCGGATTAAGTCTCTCGACGCCACTTCGTTAAACTTGTGGCCATACCACGAACCTGGCTTAGGCTCAACAGGTAGATAATAACGTTCTCTTTTTGCCAGTTCTTTCTCAGACTCCTCAAACACTTTGTCAATAGGAAAACCCGCCGCACGGAAATCGCCCAAATTCTGCTTCCCTAGCTCTACATGATATTCCTTCATTTCTGTCTTTCTCTTTCGTTGAGTTCCAATATGTTGCGCCCACGCGAAGAGAGGACTCTGGCTGACTTCCAGTCCGTCACAAGCCGACCCTCACCGGGACAGCACACGTAGATACGGAGTCCACCCAGGGAGTTCTACATGCGAACAGCACGCAGGGGGCTTCGTGGCATCAATCAAAACCAGTCCTTCAGCCCCCTGCGCTCAGCAATGAAGCACAAGCTGTTCCAGTCGAAACCAACCCTTGAGTATGCCGTGCAATGTTAAAGTGGCACTCTACTTGAACTCTGGGTCACAGTCAATGGTCAATTCACAACAATAGTCACCGTAAGCCTTTCCCTTGGTGCGGCGAGCCCTGAGACTGGGATTCATCAGTTTGGTAAGGTCCCTCTCGAAATTGGCTTCAGCGACGCACATCCTCCAATCGCCATTGCGCGTCCAATAGGGACAAGCCTGTACATTAAGCTCCTGGAAGAACTGTATTCTTACCCTCTCGTCTGAGCACTCGGCGATGGTAAGTGGTGCGCGCCCGATAATGTCGTACCCGCTGCATAAGTAACTGGCCACTTCTTTGACGCCCATCTGGTCTGGCTCTTTTATCAAACCATTGGCCCGGCCCCATCTATACTCTAAAGGCGCAAAGCTAGAATAAACGTCCTCTACAAGCTTATATCCCTCCTCACCAAAAATCTCTGCGGCCATCGTCCTTAAGCCACCAGCTTCGGATGCCCACCTTCTAGAACAAGCCAGGGCTCTATCTTCGAGGGGCACGCGTCTCCAGCGAAGGACTCTTTGCCCTGGCGGTGTCGCGTGCTTACCCTGTATCACTGCCTTATAGACCTCGGAGTGCTCCAGCTCTGGTCTAACTATCTCCGGTCTCTCCTTTATGTCAACTACGGGCCACTTCCCGGTATCGATCTCAACTGTCAGCTCACAGCCGTAATCGCCCATACCGAGGGACTTTGAGTTAATACTCCTGAGCTTGGGGTTTATGAGCTTGGTAATTTCCCACTCATATCCGGAGGTGTTGTGACACATCCTGTAATCTCCCCGGCAGACGCCATAGGCACAAACTGAAGCCACACCCTCAAACACATGGGCCCTTACCCTCTCATCAGACACCTCGGCCATGATGAAGGGCTCGTAGCCCATAATCTCATAAACTCCCAATATGAACGCTGCCACCTCTTTGACGCCCGCACCGTCTTTTATCAGCCCCCTCGCTTTGCCTGTTTCATAGTCTATGCGGGCAGTGGCATGGAAAACGGAATCCATTAATTGGTATCCTTCTTCACCGAAAACTTCCGGGAGCAAAGTCAGGAACGCCCCTGCCTCCAGAGCCATTCTTCGGGCACAAGTTCGGTGCTTCTGTTCTAGAGGCAGTATCCTCCAGCGGAGTCCTCCTCTAGAGTCCCATACCATGTAATTCTGTGGCCGGCGCTCTTTTATCCATCGGTAGATTTCAGAATGCTCGACCGCCGGTGTCCTGACGATTGGAGGTCTATCCTCATTAGGCCTGTTGTTATCCCGCGGTTTGTGCGCCGGCTCTTCGCCGTATTTTGCAAGAACTTTAGCCTCCTGCTTGTTCACGATTAACTACCTCCTCTTACCTGTTTTGGTTTAGCTTCCACATAGCTATGCTGACACCCCAAAATTTTGAAAGCAGATAACTCTACCGCTCTACAGTTTGGCTTGAAGACAATCACCTCCCTTCTTTACTCAGACTGCCAGCTACAAACAGCTCTTCGGTTTTCTTTTGTGCCAGCAGAAAGAGAGCACCGCTATCGACCTATCACTCTTCACGCACAGTAGTAATGGGGTGCTCCGGCTCATACTCGACTAGCTCAATCATCACACCAAATGTATCCTTGGGATGAAATATGGCTGCTTTCATTTTGGCCCGGTCTACTTTCCCCGCCAGTCTAATACCTCGGGATTCCATTTCGGCCACCGCCTCTTTAAGATTGGAGACCTTGAAGGAAAGAAGCGATAATCCCTCTCCCCGGCGCTTTATAGCTGTGGCCGTCGGCCCGTCTGGTGTCAAGGGTTCAACCAGCTCTATGCCCATCGGGTCGACTGATGATATCAGGTCTAATTCTTTGAAGGCGACACGCTTACTGAAACTTGTCCCAAACAAATCGGTAAAGAACTTCTCCGCCTTGGCCAAGTCCCTAACGTTGATTGCAATGTGGTCAATCTTTTCTACTTTCACTTACTTTCCCCTTTAATTAATCTTTTTGCTTATGGCACCAATGAATTTCTAAGAACCCAGCCATGCATACATCATCGTCATGAGAAATTAGACGCTACCGATGGTACGCGGGTAGTATCTCCGACAGGTAGTTCTTCCCGGTCATACTATCTACGCACAATACGGCTGACTGTACAGCACCGTCTATGCCCACCCCCCAGCGACGAACTCCGTATCCGTCTCCGGCAAAGTAAAGCCCATCCACCCAGGGGCACTTAACGTCTGGCCTTCGCTCTCCAATAGGTGCGCATGGGCCAAATCCCTGCGATGCCGTCCAAAGCTGCCAGTCTACATCATCCCCCCAGGTCGGGAAGTTTCTCTGCATGAATGCCGTTACTGCATCAATGACACGGTTAACCTTTTTCTTATCACGCAGCTCCTCGCCCAGAAGCGCAATGGAGAACTCCCACAGGTGTTTCCCGGCCGGAGCGCGGTTGGTCCAGTTGGACGACATGAACATAACAATGTCGACGTCTCCGGTATAACCTTCCTCTTCCCTGATAAGAGCCGGCACCACCAACCAGCTCTTCGGGTTCACATCCTTGTCTTCGATTATATTTCTCTTGAGCCCGATGTATGCCGACAGCATGCCTATATTCCAGAAACGCTCGTTTATCTTCTTAACAAAGTTGGACGGAAAGTGCCTCTCGGGTATTACTTTGAGGATGCCTTTAACCGGTACCGTGCAAACTACAGACCCGGCTTCAATTCTCTTGAGGCCGCCTTTAGTTTGGACGGTAACCCCCTTAGCCTTCCTGTCCTCTATAATGACTTCCTCTACAGGTGTGCCCAGCATTATCTCACCGTCATTATCGCGCAACGCTTCGGCCAGCCTTACCGCTATCTGGATGAGGCCAGGCCTGGGTCCCGTTCCGGTAGAACCCGTAACTAGGTCCATGCCGATGTCCTTGGCAATCATCATAAACCTGAGGAAATCACCGAACGGCTGCATGTCTGGCTCCGATATGGACATATGAATAGAGCAAAGAGCCTTCAGATACTCATAAGCCTGCCGATTACTGGTCCGCCCCTTAAGCCACTGTCCGAAAGACATAAGCTCATATTTTTCAGCTTCCTTTAGAGGCACGCTGGCCATTTCCCGCAGCAATCTTTTGGTTTCTTTATCGGCCTCATCAGTCATCCATCCGTACTTGCCACGCTTCTCTACTCGGTGCCATTTATTGTCTTTGGGGTCGACAATGGCGTACCCTTCATTGCCAGGAAGCTCGGTATGCTTCCCTAGGTAATCAAGGAGACAAGCGGCTCTCCCTTTATTCCCCCAGAAGGTAGCATGAACACCGGCTTCAAAGGTATAGCCATCCAAAAGACCCCGTTTTATCATGGTTGGCAAACCCGGCTTGCTCCTCACCAACCAGGTATTAACAGCCCGTAGTGCCGCTTCGAAACCTCGGGCATCCAGCTCCTTATCAAGGAGAGAAATAGCGTTTTCCTTGCCGACAAAAGAAACAAGACGCCCTCCAACATGCTCCTCCCTTTCCATAACAAGCACCTTTTTGTGCTCTTTGGCGGCCAAAATAGCACCAACAGCGAGGCCCGCAGTCCCAGCACCAATAATTACTGCATCGTACTTTTTGGTAACCATATTTGACCTCCTTCTAGACTAGCTTTTTATTTATCATTACTATTTTATCTCGACATTACAACACCGGTGAAGTCTTAAAGCCCTCGCCACCTGCCCTCTTTTACCCCTTTTACTGCCTCCCTTATTTCATCCGTTATCATATCAGGAAAAATAGGGGACAACTTATCGCCGATGTAGGGGAACCCGGTATTCGATAACCCTTTAGGGTTAAACTCCTTCTGGAACCTCTCAACCCATACCGGAGTGTTATGCTGCGTGGCATCTGACGTATAACTACATCTGGTGTGGCTAGTGAAATTGCTTACCCAGCCCGTTTTGGCCTCGATGGCTGGCATCACTGATTGAAAGAACTGCTGCGACCTCTTCAGCAGCTCACGGTCTAGCTCAGGGCAATCATGGTCTAGCCTCCGGGTATCGTAATAGCCATCGCACTCTGAATAAGCAATGCGCCCTAACTCTACTGGCATGTACCAGGGCCACTCACCATACTGGTCCAGAGCATCAGCTTTGTAATCCCTAGTCCATCTCTTCTGAAACTCCTCCCCCATCTTGACCGTGCACCTTAGACTCTCCAGCCCGGTTGTAATTAGCAATTGTGACCCGGTTGCCATCCAAATGTCTGGGGCGCAAGCATACAGGAAACAGGCCTCGTCGCTCTGCCTGGTACGAAGAGGTGTGCCCCCATTTTCATTTACGATATCCGTCAGCACCCTCTCCTCATACTCAAACTGCTTTTGAGAGGTATAGCCTATAAGCAGGACACGAAGGATATGAACATCGGCCACTGCTTTTGGTGTCAGCTTTCTCCACGACTGCCAGAACATATTCCTGAACTCGCTGTCACCCCGGCACCTGGAGAGTTCCCTCATATAAGACGGCACCCTGTTTACATAGGCAGCTATCTGGGCCCTTGCTATTTCTCTAATTGCTTTCCATAGGGCTTCCTCGCTGGGGAAGGTAATGTTGTACCATCTCGTTCGAGACGGAAGCTTGACGGAGGTATTGCATCCGATGCCCTCCGGCTCCAGCCGGACCGGCTGGAAGGGGTAGAGCTTAAGCGCCATCTTGGTCACAACACCCATGCTACCCGTCCAGGAAGACTGACCCTTTAATATGCCAAGAAGACCTGGCCCGAGCCCACCACGCCAGTACCCACTATCATCACCATTAACCAGAGAGCCCAGCCTCACTATCTCACCCTCCGGAGTAACCCACTCCACACCATTCATGCGCCGCGGTGCCGACATAGTAATGCGATAACAGAGGGAACCCCAACCACAGGTGAGGTGATTAGCTAGCACCCCCACCCCACCCCCTCCTGCGGGCACCATGGTATATAAATCCTTTTTCATCGCCTCGGCTTGAAGGTGGGCATAGGTCACCCCCGGCCCAACAAGAGCATACATATTCTTCTCATCAATCACAAGCTCATTCATCCGCTTCATATCAATCACTAGGAAGTCATCGCGCAGGTTAGAGCTGGATAGGGGAACCCAACCAAATGTACTCCCGGGCAGATACGGGATGCCATAGTGGTTGCATACCTTGATTATTCTGGCGACTTGTTCCGTGGTCTCGGGCAGGATAACACCGGCTGGCCGGCGGGAAATGTCGTGCCACCAGAAAAACTCAAACGAGTATCCCCGGCCGGTGTAGGCCTGGCATTCGGCCGGGTTAGCCGTTACATACCTGGAGCCGACGATACACTCCAGTGCTCTATAGGCCTCCTTAGGTATTAGTTCCTTTACCTTGCGCCTGCTCATATTAAGCCTCCTTGGTATTACCTACCAATTCCAGCCAGTCGGTAATTACCGACCTTGAGTAGTGGGGAAGTAGTGGAATTACACCCCGGTATCCCCTGGCGGCCAGTGTCGCCTGGAATTGCTCCCAGGTTACGCCAACTTCAAGATGGGCCACCTTGTTTTCCTCGTCTATCTCGGTAATCTGGTTCATCCGCGATAGGTCGAGAACAACACCACCCACCTTGGGGACGGCATCGCCATTGAAGTGAATACCCGAAGTCTGGGGAACAATGGCAAACTTGGCCTCATTAGCCAGCTGGATGACCGCCTGGGTCTCTTTAGCGTCTTTGGGGCGCACCACACAGCTAAATAGACCGGGCGGCTCAGTGCTGCAGTCCCTGCCGTAGCGCTCTATCGCTTCTGGTGAATCGAGGACATTAGCCTTGCCTACAATCTTCGCTAACTGGTTCTTTATGGCCATAAACAACCCCCCCTTCTCTGGCTTCCTCCCCCCATGCCTTCATAAATGTTATCACAGTACCGTACTATCTGACGACAGGTAAAAACGGCTAAGCGGCTTGTTATCCTGTTATTGCAGTATTCTTGCAGCTCCTCGCGTTGCTTTACTTACTTGACACAAGGCAGACTTAAGCCCGGGTATTCTGACAACGATACTGGGTCACACCTTTCACCGCCATCTTAGACTGAATATCCCCGGCCAGTTTAACCACTAACCTCAATGCTAGCTACCAGGGGACTAGGGATTCCCCATCCACTTGGCTTCTTCTGCCGCCCTTGTTACCTCTTTAAGCTCCTCGGTCTCTATCTGGGGCGCCGATTCCACAACCTTGTCTATGGCATAAGGCCACGCTGTCCCGGCCAGTCCTTTCGGGTCAAACTCCTGCTTAAACCGGCGAAGCCAAACATCAAAGTGGTGATGTGACTTTGCCTCTATACCCCAGGTATGTGTTATCCCACCGAAGAAGGAGTGAACGCCGGTCTTGGTGTTAACTACCGGTTCCTCAATTACATTGTACACAACCCATTTTTGCGTTAGCTCAAGATTGAACTTGGGGTCTTGAGGGTCTACTACCTGAGCGTCTGGCTGGACGTGGATTTCCATATAGCGGTCGCGAGCCCTCCGCCACATAAGGTACCAGGGCATTTCTCCCTTCTGGTCTAGATAATCGCCCTTGTACGGCAGGTTATAGAGCCTATCACGGACCAACTTATTCTGCACCTTGGTGCACTTGGTGACCTCCAGGCCAAGCCCGGTGACTCCGAACACTCCCGTCATCATCCACATATCTCCGGTGTTGGCATATCGGAAAGTCGCCTCGTCTACCTGCCTGGTAGCGCGCGGCGTGCCACCGTTTTCGTTTACGATGTCCATAAGGACTCGCTCCTCATACTCCAGTTGCTTGAGCGAGGCACGGCCCAAGAGCAACACACGAAGAATATGTGTTTTGGCTACCTGATCCTCTGTCACCGAATCCCAGCTTTCAAAGAACTCGTTCCTCAAATCATGGACACCCTTAGCCTTGGACATAGTTCTCCAGAAGGCGGGGACTATGTTGATTACAGAGGCTATATCAGCCTTGCTGATTTCCTCTAT
>Ga0315279_10008045_pt1 | contig 12860 bp, 15 predicted proteins | sample YL17G06_20_MG_FD_203694 | JGI IMG/M metagenome (GOLD analysis project Ga0315279, IMG submission 203694) | Sediment microbial communities from Yellowstone Lake, YNP, Wyoming, USA - YL17G06_20 | ecosystem: Environmental > Aquatic > Freshwater > Lake > Sediment | place: USA: Wyoming | collected... | reverse complement strand
GTATAAGGACTGGGGCGCGGATGGGCTTAGCATTAGTGAGCCTTTTATGGCTTGTAACATGCTGGAGGAAGGATTTGCGTACTCCAGTATTCCTGAGTACGCAAATCCTTCTGAATGCCAAGCGAAGCCGCGAACCAACACTGATCGTAAGAGAAGATCTCCTCGATGTTCGTTTTTATACGAAGCTCTAACCTTGAATGCAGATGGCAGTGTCTCCCCCTGTTGCTGCATTACAGACGAAAATGATGACTTTGCCAAATACTTGCCCTCTTGTAGTTTCTTCTCCGTATGGAATAGCGATAAGTTCAGGACAGCCCGCAGTCTTCTCTCAAAACCAGAGATGCTATGGCCTCGAAAAGACAAGCCGGATAATGGGATGATCAATGTATGCCAAAGGTGCCCGGCGAGTTTCTGGCAACAGCTTTTAGAACAGCCAGAACGTGAATTCAGGACATGTGTTTTCGAAAGGGCGTCGCTCTTCATAGAGAGGAAGGATTTGCGCTATTTACCCGACTTCCTATTGGGAATGTGTTTGCTCGATTATTCGACAGCCAGCAGGAATGTGTTAGGGCTCATTCGTAGGCGCCTGAGGCTATTCTAGTGCCAGGTCTAACTTAACAAGTTGTGTCGTTGGGGGGGGCAGGCCAGAGTTAAGTAAATGAAAAACAACAAATACAGAGTCACTATCATAATCCCGCACTACAATCAGAAGGAAAGTCTGAAAGTGCTGCTCCCGAGCATCGCAAATCAGACATTCGATAATTATGAAGTCATAATAATAGATGATTTCACGCCGGACAGGTCAGCACCGGAGTATATCAGAAACCTCATCAGGGACTACCCCAAGATGCGTCTGGTTGAGAATCAAGAGAACATGCGTTTCGTTAAGGCTGTCAACAAAGGCATCAGATTGTCGAATGGAGAATATATCTGCCTCCTTAACCAGGATACTGAAGTTAAGGAAAACTTCGTGGGGAGAAACGTGGAAATATTGGATGCTGACGCTTCAATAGCCGGGTTGTCATGCATAATAGTAGATAAATACGGCAAGGACTGGTGGACCGGGGGTGTTATCCATGTAGCATTTCCGGTAAACCTGACGGATGATTTCGAAGGGCTGCGTATGGTGGATTTCGTTGCTGGCACTGCTGCTTTCTACAGGAAAGAGGTGTTTGAGAAGATAGGACTTTTTGACGAGAGCTACCGCATGTACCACGAGGACGTTGAGTTTGGGTTGAGAATAAAGGCTGAGACGGATTATAAGACTTGTGCGTTTTCAGACAGACTTGTGATCCACTATCACATCAATGCCAGGCCAGGACGTGAAGTGAGCTACTTACTGAGTAGAAATCAGATTCTTATAGCTCGAAGGTACTTCCCACGATTGCTTCCGAGAGTGATTCTCAAGTATTTCACAGACAAGACCAAGGAGCTAGGCAACGATATATTGGGTTTGCACCCCTGGTTATTGCTTGTCGATGCTTTGCGATGTGGCCCTGACCTCGGAGGAATACTCGGCGTTCTTCTCAAGAATCCGAGTAAAATACCCAGGCTGGTTGAGGATTAAAGTCAATCATCGCAATCTCAAAAACATGATCCTCAATCTACCTGCTGTAGACCCGAGAAGCGGTGGCAGAATTCCCTTCGGAGTTTTTATTTAGTTTCCCATCTTGTCTAATTTCTTAGTTCACCGATCTTCTGCAGATATCTTCGCAATCCGTCTTCCCAGGGGGGCATTATGTCAAGATTCAAGGCCTTCAGCCCGGCGTTTTCCAAGACGGAGTACTTCGGTCTGGGCACTTTCATGGGAAACTCATTCGGACCTGCTACAGAGAGCTTGACTTTAGCGCCGGAGAGTTTGAATATCTGGAACGCGAATCTATACCATGAACAGCTTCCCTGAGCCGTGGCGTGGTAGAGACCGTATTCCTTCATTTCTCTCATAGAAACGAGCTGCTTCGCGATATCTTCGGTAAGGGTGGGGGTAAGCACTTCGTCATCTACAACCCGTACCTCATCCCTTTCCTTTGCCAGTTTCAGCATCAGGTTCACGAAATTGCTCCCGCCCTTGGCGCGGCAAGGATTAGTGCCGTACAGCCCTGATACCCTGAGAACAAAATGTTTCCTGGCGAGCGTTTGCACGAAGTACTCACCGGCGAGCTTGGTGTTCCCGTAAACATTCAGCGGCCTGGGGCAGTCGGTCTCAATATACGGCGTCCGTTTAGTGCCATCGAAGACATAATCGGTGCTGATATGAAATAGCACAAAATCAAGCTTATTAGACAGTATCGCCAGGTTTCGGGCACCAATGCCGTTTACGGCAAACGCCTTCGCTGGCTCCCGTTCGCAAGCGTCCACATTATGCATTGCTGCGGTATTCACTACCACATCAGCCTTAGTGTGCTCGAGATTCTTTTCCGCAGAGACGAAATCAGCTATATCTAGGATATCGTGATTCAGTGGTATGACTTCACACCCACTGTCCGAGAACGCATTGCAGACATCACAACCAAGCTGGCCGTTGGCTCCGATAACAGCGACTCTCATAGGGCTATATCCTGAATCAGGGGAAGACGCAATAATCGCTAGTGTGAAACAGCTTTGGCATCACCAAACATCTTGAAGATTCGAATGTTATAGTATGCAGGATTCTCCATATCTTTGAACTTATCCTTATTATCAGCAAGACTCTTTACAATATCTTTAATATCGTGCCGCGCCTTGAAGCTCAGAACATTGCGCGCTTTTTCCACGCTGACTTTGTAGTTTCGATAATCCTCCATGTGCTTAATATTCAGTCTGGCGTTGATGCCCAGGTCTTCCCTCACGCCCTCTTTCACATAATCGGCCATTTCGCCGACAGTATAATTGCCGGATGCGACATTAAACACTCCTGAAATGTCCCGGTGTGCTTCTATAGCCCGAATATAAGCCGAAGCTGCGTCTCTGATATCCAGAATGGGCCGCCAAATTGCCGGGTTATTAATTGTAATCACCTTCTCAGTAATTGCAGACTTGAACATGGTATTTACTACAAGGTCGAGACGCATCCTGGGACTATAGCCACAGACCGTGCCCTGTCTCAGCGTAATGACTGAGAAGTCCTGGTTTTGAAGCTGAAGGCAGCCAAATTCGCCCTGAAGCTTGGAAATGCCGTACGGATAGTGAGATACAGCCGGTGAGGCCTCGTCGCACAGCTCGTTAACCGTGTACCCGTACACCGAGCATGAACTGCCAAAGATATATCGTTTTACACCAACCCTCCTGGCGATGTAGGCGAGGTACGCAGGGCACGAGGCGTTGTCAACAAAGTTTTGAGCAGGCGAGTATTCGGCCATCGGGTCGTTGGACAGGCCCGCTATGAAGATGACCACATCGTAGCCCTTGATGTCCTCCTCCGTGACTGACATAACATCCTTTTTTATAACCTTGACCCCTGCTGGAAGATGATTCCCGAACCACAGCAGGTCAATGACATCGACTTCATAGGCGCGCTCCAAAAGAGAGGGAACAAGAACAGACCCAATATAACCAGCACCACCGGCAACGAGAATCCTCATGTAAACCTCCCCTTTGCTTCTTGAAAACTATCTCACGTAAGTGAAAAAATTGGATTCTTCTCTTTTGAGCCATTGTGCCAGCCTTTGAGCATTCTGGTCTTTCTGAGATATTATGGCGGCTTTAACAGGCCATTTGACGCCTATTTCCGGGTCGTCCCACAAAATGCCGGACTCGCCTTTGTTATTGTACGTGCCTGTGCATAGATACTGAATCTCGACATAATCGCTGAGCACACAAAAACCACGGGCAAACCCTGCCGGAGCCCAAACTTGCATTCTATTTTCGGCAGATACCTCAAGCCCAAACCATCTGCCCAACGTGGGAGACCCTTTCCGGATGTCAACAGCAACCAGAAACGCTTGGCCACGCGTGACGCGCATAAGCTTCCCCATAGGCGGCTCCCACTGAAAATGAAGACCGCGCAACACGTTCTTAACAGAACCCGAATGATTCAATTGAACGAACGTCTCGGGGAGCCCCAACTCTTTAAACTTATCCTTTCTGTAGACCTCTGTAAAGAAACCGCGCTCATCTTGAAATACATCAGGTTTCACTACAATGACATCCCGAATTGGAGTTTTCTCAATAGCTATTTCCATGATACCTCTCCCGGCACATCAAATGTTATCAGTCGTTTCTATCTTAGCATCCAAGGTAACTGATTGCAAATCTGGTGAGGAATTGGTAATGTACCATTTTGAAATCAAGCACATGAAAGAGAGTAATTAGAAACTCATCAACTTATATATCATTGTCCGGATAGTAAGACCAATATGCTGACATAGTCTTCTGTGTATATGATACCATAATGGGGTCTTGAAAAATCTTGGAATAGAAACCCAGTGTCGGCCAAGGACCGATATAGTACTGACCCAGGGGTAAACCTGTGCCCGCGCCGATTAGACCAGGAGGAGTCCTGTTGAAGTATTTTCGCCACCACTTCTCTGAATAGAATAAAGCAACGTAGTCTAACTCCCCCGATTCATCAGTGAACAGGTAACCCTGCTCAACCAGATTCGGCCAGATATATTTTACGCATGTGTGTAGACTCGATTCAAAGTCCACGTCAAGATAAGCCAACAGGAGCGGTGAATCTAATTTCGGAAGCGTGTCTTTGAACCATCCTTTGACAAACTCGCAGCATTCTATGGCACCATATCGCTCAATATTTGACTTTACTTCTTGCAGCGTTCCGCAATAAAGGCCTTTCGCACTTGGTTGCCCTATATGTTCGCTTGGCTCAGGTTCAGGCAGGCCTTCAAAGGAGTCGTATACCTTAAGCTTTCGCCCCACAATTCTACAGACCAGAGAAAGATTTGCAGCGCTCCCCCCCATCCAAGTGCCGAACTCTGCGATATCACCTGGTACGTCTGGTGGCGTTTCGAGTATCTTCAGAGCCATGGCCAAATGTGCTCTATATGAAGAACCGGTGGGAATGCGGTGTGTGTTTAGGGCCATTTTGACGCCCAATTTGAGCTTTCTGACACAAGACATCCTATAGGATTTGTGAATATCACTGGAGTGTAGGATTATCAGGGTAGTCATGGGCACCATAAGTAAGCTGGAGGGCGTAAACGTACGGTACAATAAGCCACCGATGAACACTCGTAGCGCACGGTAAACCTTCACAGTCATTCTCCTCGCGGGTGTCTTTTCAAATTGTTTGTGATCATTATAAACTTTTTTTCTTCACTCGCCATAAAATTTAGGGCTACACAAACATGTCAACATAATATACTACCGAGGAATTCTACTAGCAATAGAACCAGATTACCCTGCTCAGATATTTCGCGCTGCACAGCACTCGAATTGAATAGCAACGGTTGTTGATGTAGAATTGCTAAGAAGTTGCAGAGGGGCCACAATGGAAAACGGCAAGCACAAAGTAAGTATAATAATTCCGCACTATAATCAGAAGGAGTGTTTGAAAGTGCTGCTCCCAAGCATCGCTAATCAGACATTCACTGACTACGAAGTAATAATCATAGATGACTGCACCCCAGATAAGTCAGCCGTGGAGTATATCAAATCGTTTATTAAGGACTACAAAAACATGCGCTTAGTCGAGAATGCGGAAAACATGCGCTTCGTCAAAACTGTCAATAAAGGGATCAAACAGGCAGACGGGGAATATGTCTGCCTGTTGAATAGTGACACCGAGGTGAGAAAGAATTTTGTGCAGAGAAACGTGGAAATCATGGATGCCGACCCGTCGATAGGCGCTCTATCCTGCATCGTAGTGGACAAAGACGGAAACAACTGGTTCAGCGGAGGGCGTGTTAAAAATGGACTTATGGTGAACTTAATAGACGATTTTCAGGGGATACGCACAGTGGATTTCGTCGCAGGAACAGCCTGTTTCTATCGGAGAGAGATATTTGACGAGATAGGGCTTTTTGACGAGAACTTCCTCATGTACCACGAGGATGTCGAGTTCGGGCTGAGAATGAAAGCTAAGACAAAATATAAAGCCTGCACGTTTGCGGAAAAGCTGGTGGTTCACTATGTCGTGCCAAGCATACCTCGGGGTGACTTCTACTACTACGCCCATAGAAGTCATATGATTCTTTTAAAGAGATATAGCAAGAGATATATACCCACGATAATATTACTGTATAGCTTTAGGCAAGTGGCTAACCTCCTGTTTGTCTCTGTGACTAAACAGGAGGGGAAAGCTCTTCTATCCTCGCTGTATATAGTCCGGGGAGTTCTGGGTGGCTTAACCGCGAAAATAAGATGACGAGTTGTGATTGCGGCTCGAAGGTTGATGTTCGATAATGAATATAAGGCACAGTCAAAGCTGATCGCTGCCATGGTGATACTGAGTAAAGCGCTGAGTGCCAACGTGTTGGTTCGGGAAGCAACGAACATGGCGCTGAACCCTGTATCAGCGATAGTGGAACGTCTGACTCCTCTGGACAACGGGCAAGGCTTAATGATAGTCTGCCAAAAGGCTTGAGAACAAAGAGATGACCGATATACCTGATCTCACAATAATCATCGTGAACTGGAACGTCAAGGAACTGCTCGGAGATTGTTTGAGGTCCATCTACAGTCAAACGAAAACAATCTCTTTTGAAGTCGTTGCTGTGGATAATGCCTCTTCAGACGGCAGTGTTGAAATGGTGGAGAAGGAATTCCCTCAGGTGAAGCTCATTGCTAACAAGGAGAACTTAGGGTTCGCTAAGGGTAACAATCAGGCTATCAGAGAAAGCAAAGGGAGATATTTTATGCTCCTGAACCCCGATACTATCGTTGTAGGTAATGCCTTAGCTACCATGGTCCTGTTTATGGACAACCGTAGAGATGCCGGTGCAATCGGTCCGAGAATTCTGAACCCTGACAAGACTGTGCAACTGACATGCGGTAGGTACTCCCCCACTCTACTGACAGAATTATTGGACTTTACCAAGCTTTCTTCAGTGTTTCCTAAGAGCAGAATTTTCGGGAAGTCGCTGATGGGCTTTTGGCCCCATAACGATACCAGGGAGGTAGAACTGCTGTCAGGGGCATGCATGATGGTCAGAAAAGAGACGATTGAGCAAACAGGCTTGATGGATGAGCATTTCTTTCTATTTGCCGAGGAGACCGATTGGTGTTACAGGATCAGGAAGAATGGCTGGAAGATTTATCTCAATGCTGATGCTGAGATCATGCACTTATGGCAGCAGAGCGTGAAGCGCAGTTCTATCAATACGGCTCTCGAGTCCTACAAGAGCATGTACCGGTTCTTCATGAATCATCACGGTCGGTTGTCAGCCCTGGGTTACCGCGGCATGGTCTTCGTTTTCATAGGATTGAGGATACCTGTCTATTGGCTGTGGCGATATATCAGGCCATCGAGAAGCCTCCAGATTCGAGTAGCCCTGAAACGATATCCCCAGATCCTGCGGTGGTCGATAGGATTCGGCGAGTGAAGAATAAGAAAAATTCGCCATGAATATTTGCTTAGCGATAGTTACTGATGCCTGGGCTGGTGCCGAAACTGTGGTTCACGAGTTGGCTCGACATCTCAGAGCCAGGGGTGAAAATGTAAGTATCCTCATAAACCAGGAGGGCTTCAAATACTATGTCGACTTAGAAGACGTTAAAATTCTGAACTGTGGCTCTTTCTTCAGGACGACTGAGTTAATTCGGTCTTGTATATCACCGAAGATTGAAACACAAGCTGAGGACGAATCCCCCGACTCTTACCGGGGCTCATTTTACCTAAACGCATTGCTTCGAGAAATATATTTCAAGCGCGCCCGAACAGGGTTGATGCAAAGCATACTTGACAACAAATTCGATGTTATCCACTCAAACCTCAATGCAGGGATTGTTTTTGTCTCAAATTTGACTACTAGTCTCGGTATTCCCATTATAGCTACACTACACGGGCAAAGTGTGGCTGGCATGAGAAAAAGAAGCTGTTCGGGATGGTTAACATCTCCTGTGGCAAGCTGGAGAAGAGAGAGGCTAAATAAAGCTTTGGAGAAAGCTGACAAGGTAACTGCGGTATCGCAGGCAGAGATAAGCATTGTCGAGAACTGTGACATCCCGTTGAAGGGCAGGGCTGTAGTCATACCGAATGGCGTAAACGTTACTGAAATACAAAGTTTTTCCTCTTCAGTCATGCCCCTGAAGGGCAAATTCAACTTGCTTTTCCCAGGCGGGGCAAAGTTTGTCAAAGGAGGAGACTTGGTAATAGAAGCCTTGTCAAAAGTTAAGATAGAGACAAGTGGGATGCATATATATATGGCTGGGGACGTACCTCGAAGCCATTATTTGCATAAACTGGTGGCGGCTAATGGACTAGATGAACAGGTGACGTTCACAGGGTTCCTGGGCATTCGAGAATACCGCCGGCTTTTGAATTCTGTTGACTTGGTAGTCATGCCTTCTAGGGAGGAGTCCTTTGGAATAGTATTTCTGGAAGCTATGGCTCTGGGTAAGCCGGTAATCGGTGGGGATACAGGAGGTATTCCCGAAGTAGTTCGGAATGGGAGAAACGGTATATTAGTGAAACCAGAGCCTGAGCAGATTGCTGAAGCCATCATCCGTTTATATAGGAATAAGGACTTAAGGCAGGAAATGAGTCAAAACAATTTGACAGATGTAGCTTACTTCGATTGGACTAACATAGTGCAACAATATATAAACCTTTATAAGTCGGTCTCAAGGCGTTGACGTTTGCTTCACCTTTGGGGAAACCTATCTAAGCGCCATTAAGTGTGACTTCCGGACGCAGTTAGCCTCAATATTTCGCGGCCAAAACATGCAACATTGGTGCATTCAACCCGACCGAACGAGCCGCTCTAAGTTGAAAAGTGAGGTGTAACCAGACAGGAATACTTAACTCATCTTTGCCTCCATACCGCGTGTCAAGTATTTGTAATGAATTAGCACACACTTCTCTCTTGATTCCCCTAGTAGTGTAACGCCAAGGATGGTCCTTTGACCCCTGAATGACTTTAAGAAACCTAAGTGGCAGAAGCCATATCATAGGATATGTATGAACTGCAATAAAGCTTATGCCACCAATTTTTAATACTCTACGTATCTCTGACAAAACCTTCTGAGGATTAAAGGTATGATCCAAGGCGTTATGAATTATTACCAGGTCAAACATATCGTCATCGTATGGCAACTCCTCTCCTACGCCGGCAGAAAATGTCACGTGCGGATCTAATATCTGGCGGAATTCCCTTTTAAAAATATCGGCAAGTGGGTCAATGGCAAACCTATGGCCTACACCTAGAAAATTTATCTCCCCATCTGCCCCAGCTCCAATCTGCAAAATCATGCTCTTTTCATCCAATGACATGTACTGAGATAACCATTTCTTTAGGCGTTCTGCTCGATTTTTTCTGATGTCTAGCCACCATGCAGAGCATATTCTTTCCTTATCGCGTATCCAAAATTGCTTCTCACTTTCAAGTGAAAGCTGCCAATCCGACTTATCGTATTCTTTTACTAACTTCATCTTCTATTACTTGCCCCCTTTTTGTGATTCATATCTCAAGCAGATTGCTTCCATCATTTACTTTCCTCGCCTTTGGTAAACTGCTAACAACCTCTCAGCTACCTTACTCCAGTCGAACTCCTCCTCGGCATATTTCCTGGAGTTCACTCCCATACTTTTTCGCTCCTCGGGATTGTCTATGAGATATTTTATTTTATCGGCTAACTGCTGTTCGTTGGCTGGATCGATGAGAAATCCGTTCCAGCCATCACGAATATGGTGCGGGATACCTCCAACCCTTGTTCCGATAACCGGCTTTCCCGAAGCCATAGCCTCTAAGGTGACAAGGGGGTCTCCCTCAGCCAGTGACGGAAGCCGCATATAACGCCCTGACTTCTTCGAGTGGAAGAGAACCGGTAAGCACGATGTTCCTATCCAGTCGTTGACGCTTAATATAGCCGAGCATTTCCTCCTTATTAATCGGTTTCTCTGTAGCATCAAATGTAAATGGCCCTACCAGCACAAATACCGCATTTCCATACCCGAAGTCATTGACCAACATATTTGCGGCATTTACAAGATGCTCCACGCCCTTAATCCTGGCCATCCTCCCAACGAACAGGACAGCCAGTTTCCCTTCCAGACCATACTTTTTTCTAGTACTCTGTCCTATTTCTGTGTAGGGCCTGAAGAAATCGGTGTCTACGCCGTTGTGCACTACCACTATCTTATTCGCATTAATCCTGGATTCGGATACGAAGCGTTCCCTGGCCGAATCGTTCAACGCTATTACTCTATTGACACGCCTCATTAAGCTGGGGTCGAGAAACAGGTGAACCCGCTCAAAGAGGCTTAACTTTCTCCCTGATAACTCCCATTCACCTAGATGGCAGGTATAAACAATTTTCTTCCGAAGCTTTCTATTCAGAATGCTCACGATCAAACCTATGGAAGTCAAGTGCAGGTGTATAACATCTATCTTCGAGCTGTTGTTCCGAAGGTAGCTGCTTACGCTGAGGGCAAACAGGGCTGCGTTCAGCTCAGCCAGAACAAAGCGGACAAATGCCGGTGCTCTGCCAAATGGGAATTGCATAACTTTCAGTCTGACTATTTCCACGCCTTCCAATTGTTCCACAGCAGGATCGTCTTTTGTGTACTGTCTATCTAAGATGACTACTTGATGTCCTAACCTTACCAGGTGCTTGGAGGTATTGAATATTACTTGAAGGGGAGCACTGCCCTCTTTGGGCGGCATCCTGACGCTGCCTACTGATACCTGCACTATCCTCATGCGCTCCACGCTCTATGACAACTTGCCAAAATATTCTCGTACCACCTTTTCATTTTCGTTCGTATTGAGCTATATATTTCTTCAAGGTGTTCACTAGCCTTTTGTCTTTGGCAAGTTCCTGAGGCTTAAGGTCTGGCTTCTGCAAAACCTTATCAAGCTCATCCACATCGTAAACCGCTATAACCTTGCTCTCTTTTTCCAGCTCCCTGGCGAAATCCAATTGGTGGTCGTCGATAACCTCGTCGTACCTCTTGAGACGCGGCACAACTATGACCGGTACCCCTTGCTCCTGAGCATCCAATATAGACATTGCAGGTTGGGTCACCACAACCCTGGCTTTCTTGCACCATTCTTTAATACCCGCCTCGGTGGTGAAATCGAACCACTTCGCATTTTGAGGTCGGAAGCTGGTATGGCCGATCTGCATGACCACTTCTTCTTCCAGAGTGTGGGCGATCTCGTCCATCTTTTTGAGCAGGCGGTCGAATCCTTTGGTATGCATCCCCACCGTTACGAAGATCAAAGTATTGCCCCCTCGTATCTAGCCTTATTGCCGTACTTAGACAAGAGGCGTTCCCATTGCACTAAGAAGACGTCGGAGACGGGATAGACTATCTTACCTGTGCCCGTGGGGCGGTCAACCCTAGTCCAACTCTCGATGAATATGGTTTTGATCCTAAGAATCCTAGCCAGGTAGAAAGCAGGGATGGCTATCTCCGAGCCTGTGGAGACGATGAGCTTAGGTTTCTCCCTGAGCAGAATCATGAAGGTGGAAAGTAGGGCACGCGCCATGAGCAATGGGTTAGTGCCGATGTTTCTCAGCAAGTATCTGCGCTCCAGTCCGCGAGTTCTTGCCGAATCATAGGTAATGAAAAATACCTTATGTCCCTCGAACGCTTCCATTAGTTGAAGCATCTCCGTCAAATGTCCACCGTGGGAACAGACAAGACATATTTTCATGTGTTCGCCTTTGTTCGCCTCAGAATATGCAACACCTGGCCCCACTCGTAGTTCAGTTTGAACCTCTTGATGAGCTGAAAGTCGGATATTCTTCTCAGCCTCTGTACCTGTCTGCACCTTTTCAGAAGACTTCTCATATTCCTGGCTACAGAGAACCATGCCCTTAACTTTGCCCAAACATATCTCGGGCCGCGAATCAGACAGTATCCGATAATTAGAGCCTCAGTAATCATAAGGAGCGGCAGGAGTGCTACCAATGTAGGAGGCTTCAGGTAACAGAGGATTGCATTTAAGCGGCCATGTTCGAGCCAGAACATTTTCTGGGGGGTCATCTTAAGCTCGTACTCATGATAGACAACCGATTGGGGAACACAGTAGATTTTATATCCCATCATGTTGACAACCCAGGAAAGGTCAACGTCATCATAGTATAAGAAGTTATCCTCATTGAGCCCGCCCATCCGCTCCACTATTTCTCTCCTGATAAGAAAAGAACACCCGCTGATACCAGCAACCTGGAATGGTTCTCTAGGCAAGTCGCTATCTTGCCTGTTAAGCCCTCTGACGAAACCGAGGCCGGTGATGTGTATGTTTAGCCCCATAACGCCGACTTTTCCCCTATCTCTATACAGCAGGCTTTTGGGCGTTACCGCGCCGGCGCCAGGGTTAGCATCCATAACCTTCACCATGGCCCCCAGCCAGTCTTTCTCAACCTCGGTATCCACGTTCAGCGGAGCGAGATAGCTTCCATTGGAGCGAGATATGCCTGAATTGATGCCTCCACTGTATCCAAGGTTCTTCTCATTTGCGACTACGAGTAAACCGGGAAACATTCGCCTGACATATTCGAGACTACCATCGCTCGATTTATTGTCGACCAGTATCACCTCAAAATCAGAGAAGCTCTGAGCGAGCACAGAGCGAAGACAAGTCTCAAGATAGGACATTCCATTATAGTTGACGACTATGACTGATACCTTAGTCTTGCCGCTTTGCATGTTCCAATGATACTATAGACTCGCCTCGATAGCAAAGAGATACCTCCTTAGTATGAAATATATGGTCGAACTTGGAGTGAACCCCTCAAACTGGACACAATGGGTT
>Ga0315279_10008044_pt1 | contig 12861 bp, 18 predicted proteins | sample YL17G06_20_MG_FD_203694 | JGI IMG/M metagenome (GOLD analysis project Ga0315279, IMG submission 203694) | Sediment microbial communities from Yellowstone Lake, YNP, Wyoming, USA - YL17G06_20 | ecosystem: Environmental > Aquatic > Freshwater > Lake > Sediment | place: USA: Wyoming | collected... | reverse complement strand
CCCCCGATAATAATACCGGTTTCAACGAACATCGCAGCCATGCAAACGCCGCTTTTAGGTGTGGGAGAAGGCGGGGTTGGCAGCGTGGAAGAGACTATTATGGCACTCGTGGTTGGTGTCGCTAACGGGAGTGTCGTTACGGGAGGTGCTGTTCTCTGTATTGTTGAAGTGCGGTTTTCCGGATTCAACGTATAGGACGTCCCACCAGATATCGACACGCTTGAGAGTCCGGGGTTTTTCAGGAATACGGATATGGTACTGAACTGGTGTCCGGCAAGCTGCGAGCGGTCTGCCGGATCGGTAACGACATAGACCATATAGGTGCCATAGTCAAGCCGGTTATGCAGCCGTGACGTGTCCCAGCGGTACGACCACTGCTGGTCACTGTCCACATCTATGATGGTGAAGGCACCCTGATCAGCACGTTGCGTGATATCATTGAGCGGCACCCCGTTTACAGGAAGGTTCGGTCCCGTCAGGAAGAGGTAGACGGTGGTGCTGCTATAGGAAACACCGTGGAATGTGATAGTCTCTCCCATATAAGCTTCATACTGTCCGATGCTGCCGATACCGCAATGACCAGCACCAAGCTCACCATGATGGTAAGCCCGAGAAAAAGAACCCCTCTCGTCTGCCTGGTGTGCTGATCATGTACAGCCATTTTCTGACTCATTCTATACATTAGACCACCGGGAAGTTTATAGATGGAGGAGGTCAGGGACATACCGGGGATCAGGACGGGCTTTTATCCGGGGAGAACTGTTGGTTCAATGGGCAATCGAGGAGAGATAACCCGACCCGCAGAGACGATAGAACAAAAAGTCGCCAACCAGATGTTCTGTCAGATCATGGTCGGCGGTTGCTCGGGTTTGTCCCGAGCCTGCCCGGATCATCAGCCAGTGCCCCTGCCAGCTCCTGTACTTCCGTATATATGACGTGACAGCTTCAGGATTATGTTCATGCATAAACACCCCGACCCCGACAGGGTGCCGGTGCATTCCCTGAGATTCTTCTGTCGTTTTTAATAAAAGAGATCGTTGGTTAAAAAAGGCGTTCTCTTTTTCATAATTTGAACAAGAAAAAAAAGGATGAGATTGAGTGCTTTATACAACATCTATAGCATCAAAACCCTGCTTGAGAACCTTTCCAAAAAACTTCATGATCTTTGGATCAAGTGCGCAGACAGGACATCGATAATCATCCGGCAGGTCATCGAATTTCGTGCCTGGTTTGATCCCGTGATGGGGTTCCCCCCTTACCTCGTCGTAAATATAGCCGCACATCGAACAGATGTATTTGGTGGGCTTCCACTCCTCAAACCCCCACGTTCCGATTTTTCCCTTCCCCTGGTAGCCACAGATGGGACACACGTAGGTGTCGGGAAGGTCGTCAAACTCCGTCCCTTCAGGGATCCCGTTATGCGGTTCACCACGCAGCGGTGAGTAAACATAGTTGCAGTACAGGCACTTATACCGACGGACGACCGGTGCCTTTGCTACCCTGGGCTTCTTCGCTTTACCTTTCGGTTGGATACTCCTTTTTACCGATGAACTCGCCTTTTTTACTTTTACTGCTCTCTTTGCCATTGGACACCTCCATCATGTCAGCCCTTCGTGCGGACGATGCAAACCGCAAGAGAGCCTCTGTATGGAACATGGCGATTCCTCCATAATATGTATTATGATTGATGCAATGTAAGAAACGTCACCATCCAATAATTCATACGTTGCCTCGCGCCACATTCAACCGGGAGTACTGTACCATGTCAGTCAAGTGGGTGATTGCCTTTCTTGTCATATCCGCAGTCGCCGTCATCTATATCCTCGATATCTCCTCCAGCCCGCAAATAGTATCTGGTACCCAGATGACACAGCTCGCTCCTGCCGAGATCCGATCCTATCAGGGCGAACGGCTCTCGTCAAGTAACGACTTCCGGGAAAACTCAATCAAAGGGCCGCAGCGAATTGATGAGGATCAGTACCGCTTCGTTGTGGACGGGCTCGTGAACAGGACGGTTTCGTACCAGTACCATGAAGTGCTTGACCACTACCCGCACTACTCCAAGGTCGTGACCCTCTATTGTGTCGAGGGATGGGACACGACAATCCTCTGGGAGGGCATGCTCGTGCGTGACATCCTGAATGACGCGGGCATCGATCCCCGCGCAACAACCGTGATCTTGTATGCCCATGACGGGTACTCGACCTCGCTTCCTCTCAAAGACCTGGTTGAGCGTGACATCATCATGGCATACAAAATGAACAATGTGACCCTTCCTGCAGAACGGGGTTTCCCCTTCCAGCTCGTGGCGGAAGACAAATGGGGATACAAGTGGATCAAGTGGATTGAACGGATCGAACTCAGTGATAACCAGCAGTACCGCGGTTACTGGGAGCAGCGGGGATATTCCAACAATGGCGATCTGAACCGCAGTTTCTTTGGCTGATGGTCATGATCCATTTCATAAGATAAAAGAGAACACCAGATGCAAAAAATTGAATTGTTGATCTTAGTGAATGTATTCAAATGACGCAGAGTCATAGAGGATTACCAGCAGGAGATACATTATGATTTCACGGAGGTTTTTTATCCGGCTCGTAAGCTGGTTACTGGGGGGGATTTCAGTGATGCTTGTGCTCACAGGACTCGGGATCACGCGATACGAGATTGTCACCCCTCTCACGCTGGGCATTCTTGACAAGGCAGCGTCGTATAAACTCCACGTCCTGCTCTGGGGGCCGTTTCTGATCCTGCTCATCCTGCACATCTCATTGTTCTTAAGGGTACAACCAAAAACAAGAGGTTAAGAGGGGAGTCTGACGGAGATGCAGAACCGTGTGGATAGTATATGAACAAACAACCGGCTTACCGACGGAGTCTTGGCCTCTTTGAGCTGGTAAGTCTTGGCGTGGGAGGCACGATTGGATCGGGGATCTTTGTCGTCCCTGGCATCGCGGCAAGAATCGCAGGCCCTGCTTCTCTTATTGCATGGATAATTGTTGCTGTTTCTGCTTCATCGGTACTGCTTTCCCTTGCATATGTCTCAACACATCTCATCAGGACCGGCAGTTTTTTTTCTTTGTTTGAATCCGTTTTCGGGATTACCATCGCAGTTCCCCTCATACTCCTCTATCTCGTCTCATCGATTTCTGGTGTTGCCACGATTGCATCGGGTATTGGCCAGTACCTGACCTATTTCAGCATCAGTCATGTGATTATAATCGAGGTTGCCATTCTCACCTGCTTCTGCCTCATCAACATCATCGGGATCTCCCTTTCGGGGATGACGGAAAATATCCTGACCCTCATTAAGATTATCCCCCTGGTCCTGATAGCTGTGATGCTCCTCCCATTTGTTAATTTTGCAAATCTTGTGCCGGGCACGCCGGTAAGTGCAGGGGCGCTCCTTGCGACCGTAATCATAGTCTACTGGCCCTTTACCGGGTTTGAAATAAGTGCGATCCCCATTGAGGAGACAAAAAACCCAAAGAACATCAGGCGATCGCTTCTTCTCGTAATGATGATCGTGGTTTCTGTCTATATTGTCCTGAATATCTCCCTTATCGGCAGCGTGGGTTCTGAGGCTCTTGCCCAATCCCCTGCCCCGATAGCCACAGCATCAGGTATCATCTTTTCACATTCCGGCCCACTGATCGCCTGTGTTGGCATCGTCGCGATGCTTTCCGCCCTGAATGCATATATTATCGGCACCTCCCGCGTGCTCCAGAATGTTGCAGTGAGATGCTCAGTCCCGTTATTTCGGGACCTTTCGCACCGTGGTACACCGGTGGCAGCACTTATTGCAGGCTGTATCATGAGCGGTGCCCTCCTCCTCTATTCCAACCATTTCTCCGATCTTGCAAGAATCTCGGTCATTACAACACTGATACCCTACATCTTTTTCTGTGTTGCAGCATGGCTCCTTGACCCATCACTAAAACACCGTATTATCTCCGGTACCGGCATGTTGTCGACGGCAGCAATACTTATCATCTATTTCATCGTTTAGTGCCAACAAAAAAATTCTCTTATTATTAATCAAGGGCGTGATCATCCGGTCTTCTTTATGGAATACACTTCGACCATGTGGTGGGGGTGGTACCGTGTCTTTGCTTCCCGCAGCCCGGGAACGCCAAGGTCACTCTCACGGTTGAGGTAGGTGAAATTTCGTAAAAGTACTGATGCTGTTTCGGCATTGATTGCCTTGTAGATCCCTTCACAGTCCGGAAGCCCTTTTTCAAAATGCACAAGTGCGGTGTCTGCGGTAAACGGTTCATACAACGAGATGGCACCAATGTTCTGATCGACCCATATGATCAGCCCAGAGAGTCCCAGTTCGAGGAAATGATCGATCCCATAGAAAACGGCCTCCTTTTCGTGGGCAAGAACCCGTTCGTTCTCGCATCCCTTCCATTCACACCACTTGATAAGGAAATACTTTACCTCCTCGCGGTTCTCAGCTGTTATGGGTTCCACACAATATGCACAATTTTTCCTGAACCGGTTGAGCTGGCGACGTATATTGAGATACGGTCCACCGGAAAGGGCGGCAAGATCCTTTACCCTGTACACGTATTCAAAATGATCCCGGTCGGCAACGATATTCAGGGCAGGGCAGAGTTCGCGAATCCACGAGGTTGTGTCCGGATCGATGAGCACGACGGGTTCCTTGTCACTCTCCCGATATGCAAACCTGATAAGTGCCTTTGTAAGGTCAGGATCCCGGGGACCGATGGGTGGGCGGAACCGGGTCGTTCCATCGATCGTGCTGGAAATGATCACCGATCCGTTGACAGCAGCGTACCGGTAGTGGGCAAAATGATTCCAGCAGAGCATGTTGGTGAATGTATTATCGCTGTGCGTCTGGGGATACTTTGCATAATGATCTACGAAAAACCCGCGATCATCGATGGTCACGGGCACAAAATCATCTGCTGATAGCATCTACTCACCCCCGTTATAGATCAGGGGCACATATCCTTTTTTCAGCCTGAACCCCAGCGTGTGGTAAAACTTTTCAGAACCGGGTTCGGCAATAAGCCCAATCCACCCCAGACCCCGTTTCTTACATGCCTTAAGAAGCGCAGAGACGATCTTTTTTCCGATACCTCTCTGTCGGTATTCAGGGAACACCACGACATCCTGGATGTAGCCATCCGCAATACCATCAGATATTACGCGCCCCATGCCGACGGCTTTTCCACGATCAACCGCTACGGCGAATACAAAGCTTCCCGTGATGAGGGAGGGTATGCCAGAAGACTTATGCTCTTCTTTCCACCACCCACCTGCACGGTACAGCGCCACAATCTCGTCACTATCCCAATGGTCGACTAATCGGATTTCAATAGAGTGCGCCGTTCTGATCCCTACCTTGTGCCATAAACGGGATGTACTGATCAGGAAACCTCCTGTTGCCGGTTCATGACAACAGGGTGAGTTTACCTGATCCGGTTTGTCGTCAGATTATTTCTTCAATCCATCGATTGCGGTATCGACAATCGCCCCGAGCGCTGCAATACCCCAGTGTTCTGAATTGAGCACCAGATGGTAGAGAGAAAGATCGTTGATATCAATGTTATAGTATGAACGGTATCTCTCTGCCTCGCACCGCTCCCGCTCAATGGTGATCTGCTTTGCGGTCTCTTCATTTATGACATGGTCCCTGAATATGATCCTCTTGATCCGACACCCGATCGGGGCAAAGAGCCAGATTTTGAGATTGGCGTCGGTGACCATCCAGCCGGACAGTCTGCCCTCGACAATAATGTTGTCCCGTTGGGATGCAATCTCCTTCTGCCGCGCATCAATCATGGTATCAAACGAGGAGTTCTGTTCGGCGAGCCTCCCGAATTCCGGAAGCTCCATGTTGTGCTCCTGTGCAAGCTGGCGGAAGACCTCCCCGGCAGAGATCGTCTCAAACCCGTGATGTTCGGCAAGATACCGTGAGAGTGAGGTGGTGCCGCTGCCGGGCAGTCCGCTCACGGTAATACGCATCAGATGCCCCCGATGTTTAAGGCCTTCCTTATCACTTGGCTGATGGTCAGGGAACAGATCATATACCAGAGGATCCAGGCTGGAATAACCCAGACTGCAGGATCGGTCAGGTTATGCAGTCCTGAGTATGGCATGGTGATCGTTGTCTGAACCTGACTGAGCCGGTAGAGAAGCCAGAAAAATATGGGGACGGTCAGGACAAGGATGTATGCCATCGGTTTGAACTGCTGCTGGGAGAGTTCGAGCTGCTCGCGCATGACCCGGTCTTTTTTTGCGTCCAGTTTTTTTATCCGTTTCTCATCCTGCGAGAGCTGTGCCTCCCGGTAATCCTTCTGGAACTCCTTCATCCGCTCCTGTACGTCTGCCATCCTCTCATAATCAATAGTATATTTCTGGATGATGGATGAGTATAAGCCCGTGATCGCCGAAAGGATCACAATTAAGATGAAGAAGGGGATCTTGAACTCGTTTACCAGTGGAGCAAAGATGAGATCGATCTGCGCGCCAACGCCCTGACGGAGCCCCGGAATGCTGTATGAGAACATCATCAGCATCATGAAGATGAGCGCAATGTAGAGCCCGTATTTTTCCCAGATTTCTCCAAGACCCATGTATTCACCTGAGCACAGCAGCCATGTCGCTGGCCGCACGTTCGAGAAGGAAATCTGCATTCGTAACGATTTTGATCGTACAGCCGGTGAGCATCGCATACGACGCAGCGATAGCGCGGTTGAACTGCTGGTGTTCGGCGATCGCCTTCGAACCCTCCCTGTCCCTGCTCCTCGTCTCATCGGCGAGCCGCCGGTTCAGGATCTGGTCGTCATCGGTTTCAACGAGGACAATGAGGTCGGGCATGATCTCGCGCAGCACCCATTCGGGAAGCCCCGGGAGGTAGCCCTTCAGGGTCTTTACGGATGCATGAGTATCAATCAGCACGTTGCCCTGGATCTGGGCAATCGCCTTCGCTGCATGCTGCTGGAGACGCTTCTGAACTGTGCGATCGAGTGTTCGCATCTGATCCCTGTCCACTACTGTGCCATCGGCTTTCGCGACATCAAACATAAACGTACCGAAATTAATCGACTGGTATTCGATACCTTCCTGTCTGAGCTCCTTCAATGCCTCATTTACAACCGTCGTCTTTCCGACGCCCGGCACTCCGGTGATGATGACCTTCTTGCCGACCATACTTACACTTTCCGCAATTATTCCTTGCCAAAGAACGTCCGCATGAACGGGTACATCTCCATGATCTGCTGGCTGGCGATCTCTTCATACAGGCGGTACGTGATGCTGACCGTCAACAGCAGTCCGGTGCCGCTCACGGCTCCAATGACACCGAAGAGGTTTGCGATCACACTGAGTATGCCAATGAAAACACCACCGATAATGGTAACTTTGGGGATATACCGGTCGAGATATTTCTCGAGCACCTGTGGGTTCCGGCGGTAGCCGGGAATAGACATGCCCGAGAGCTGGATCTGGCGGGCGACGTCTTTTGAATCGAGACCGGCAGTCTTGATCCAGAACAGTGCAAAAACAGCCCCACCGACTACCATGAAAGTGATATCAACGCCGAGACGTAAAATGACCTCCCATGCAGGGTGACCGAGATCGGTCACCCACCACATCCAGTCCTGAGGTCCATTGATCGGCGCAAGGAAATACATAATGCCGCCAGCTGGCCGCTGACCGCTGAATTTGCCGAGCACGGTGATACCGAGGTTGGAGAGGAACATGCCGAGCATCTGGACGTTTGCCTGCAGGACGCGGACAAGGATCATGGGCAGAACGCTGGCATAGATCAGTTTCACCGGGAACCGTGCGCGCGCCCCGCGTACCTGCGCATGGGCGAGCGGGATCTCGATGCGCGTCGATTCAACATAGACGATAATTAAGAAAATTGCAATGGTCGTGACAAAGGCAAGGATATCCTTTGCGAAATACTGGAAAAAGCTCGCTCCATCCAGGCCAATCGCGATAAGACGCGGGAAGAATCCGATGGGGTAGGGATCACTCACCGGTGACCAGTTGATGAAACCGTTTACGATCGCCTGGGATATGCCTGCGATGATGAAGAGACCAACGCCGGACCCGATACCCCATTTTGTCACTACTTCATCGAGAAGAAAGACCAGCACCCCGCCGATACAGATCTGCACGAAGATAAGGAGGGAAACTGCAAACAGATTGCCACCAAAGAAGTTGGCAGCAATGACCGGATCGGGGCGCATGAACCCACCGACAAGGTTTGGCGCTGCTTCGATCACGATCATAACCATGATCAGGACCTTCTGCAGGCCCATGTACATGACCTGTCCGCGGGTCTCACTCGTATCGATGTGGAGGATATCCGCACCTTTTAACAGCTGGAGCACAATGGATGCCGTGACGATCGGTCCGATACCGAGATGAATGATCGACCCGCTCGCGCCGGCAAGCAGTGCCCGCCAGTATAAAAAAACATCCTGTGAACTGGAATCAAGCCCGAACACGGGAATATTCGTGAGCGCAAAATACAGGACCAGGACTGCCAGCGTCCATAAAAGTTTGTCCTTGAAGTGGACATGCCCCTCGGGGCTTTTTACTGCGGGCATCGCAGCAAGCAGGGGTTCCATTCGATCCAGCAATTCTCCCATTGTATCACCAAAAATGGTAATGGATCAGACGACCTGCGCCTTACCGCCAGACTTTTCGATCTTTGCCTTCGCTTGCTCTGAAAATGCCTGCGCGGAGATGTTGAGTTTCCTGGTGACCCTGCCGCTGCCCAGCACCTTTTCAATGCCCATATCTGCAGCGTTGATTACAATGGTATCACTTTCCTCCCTGGCAATGCCCTGTGCCAGAAGCGATGGTACAATCTGATCAATAACCCCGACATCGATGGTACTTACGGTCTTCTGTGTTTTATTCACAAAGCCGTCTTTCCCGAATACAGGCCCTCCGAACTCCAAATACCACTTCACAAAGTGGTGGGCGTTGATGCCGGCGCGTCCCCTGCCGCCACGGTTGCCTGCACCCCGACGGTTCTTGTGGGTGCCTCCGCCACAGGTCCGCGACCCGCGGTATTTTGAACGTTTGTTGGTTGGCATCCTCGTCACCTCATCTTATGGAGGAGAGTATTGATCTCCTGACCATAATAGCCAAGCGCTCCGCCCTGAACGAACGTGCGCTTGGTGGTCCTGTAGCCTTTGCGCGGGGGATGGAGGCGCAGAACCGGTTTTAATCCCGGGATGTCCCGGAGACGGGTCTCCCCGCTGGCAAGGGCTTGTGCGAGCTCAGCAATGCCGTTGTAGGTCGAATTTGTCTTGATGTACTCATCTGTCAGCGCTGCATCACCGATTATACGCCCGCGGGTGCTCAGCAGCGTCTCGATAGTCACTGCATCAACCTCACCATAAGCAACATAGTCCTTAACCTTCCGGATCATGCCGAGGTTTTCGGGTGTGTCCGGTACGAGCACGCAGTGGTTGATGTGGTGCAGGCGAAGCATCTTGAGCGTGTCCTTGATGTCGCGGCGGGTATTAACTACGCCACGAACCTGTACGACCGCGTACATTACGGTGACCCCCCAATACGGGTCATGTTCGTCCGTTTTAGCGCGTTGAAGGTTGCTTTGGCAAAGTTAATTGTCGTGCGGGTCTGTCCGCGGGCGAAGGTCCAAGCATCCTTGATGCCTGCAAGTTCGAGCACCTTCTTGCTCACATCACCGGTAACAAGCCCGATCCCCTGCGGTGCCGGTTTGAGGGTGACGCGTACACTTCCCGCGGCTCCGTTAACCCGCATCGGGATCGAGTGCGATGTATCACAACCGCATTCCCAGCTGCCGCAGCCCCTCCTGACCCTGATGATGTTCATCTTCGCTCTTACGATTGCTTTCTTGATCGCATCGCCGACCTGCACGTCCTTGCCCTGACCAAAACCGATATAGCCGTTCCGATTTCCGACGATCACAACCGCACGGAACTGCACGCGGCGGCCCGAGTCGGTCATCCGCTGCATCATGGCAATATCGAGCACTTCGTCCTCGAGATCGGGAAGAAACATATCGACAATCTCGGGTTCCTTGATCGGCCTTCCGCTTTCCAGCACCGAGTCAATGCTTTTGATTTCTCCCGAGGCGACGAGCTTGCCAAGGCCGGTGACCGGGTGCCACTCCTGCTTTTCATATGCCATTTACACCAGCTCCTTCTTTATGGCGTCAGCCACCTGTTCAACATTCTTTACAAGTTCCGCTGCGGTTTTGTTGTATGCAGCGATATGTGCACCCTTGACGCGTCCATCATCTGGAAGGATTTTTTCGCTGTGTGGCACATCAAGCCCAGCCTCAACTGCTCCTTTGAGCACCGCAAATACACGGGCACCGGGAGTGGCGCGGTTCAGACCGATATCCAGTACTGCCCCGGTATGTTGTGCCCTGCGTGCCTTTGCGGCAAACAGCAGTCCGGTGAGGTATGCTGCCGGTGTGCCCGACATCGAGCCTGTGAAGCCGTACTGTGCAAGTTCGGATGAGTTTGCTGCAACCAGCGTACGGTCGCCATCCATCTCCGCAGTGACGAGCTGCACAATAATGTGGCGGTTCGTCTTTCTGACAACCATACGCGGCGCATCGGCGACGACCAGTTTTGTCCTCTTATAGTAATCGGTCTTGCCTTCCCGACGCCTGCGGTAGGGTACGAAATACCGTGATCCTGTCGCCATGTTACTTCAGCCTCCCTGCAAGGATCTCCATCTGCGCTTTCATATGCGCGACACTCCTGAACTGCCCGCCAGCAGCTTTCCGGTAGAGAATCCGGTATATGTGCTGGTCAATCGTGCCGGCATCCCTGATCGCGACAAGTGCCTTCCTGATCGCACGGATCTTCTGGATCCATGCCCGCTTGCTCGGGTTGCGAGCACCTTCTGCACCTTTCCGCCGTCCGGGCCCCTTACAGTGCCCGTACGACCGTTTTGCGATCTTTGCCCGTGCCCTGCCGCGGCTTACGCCTTTCTTCTGGCGAGCCTTGATTGCACCGTCGGCAACAAGTCCTCTCAGATCTTCGCGGGATATGGCATTTTCTATATCAGAGAGCCGGTCTGGATTGAACCAGACACGGTTGACACCGCACTTGAGAATCGAGGCGACAATCCGTTTCTGACTGGCGAGATCACTCATTGTCTTTCACTCCTGTGCCGGTCTTTTTTTTAGGTTTTGTTGTCGGTTTTGATGCAGTCTTCTGCCCTGCCTTTGTCCCTTTCGCAGATTCTGACTTTTGCTTTGACGATTTCTTTGGTTTTGGCTTTGGCGCAGGTTCCTTGTGTGGTTTCTCTTCCTTTGCCTTATGCACCTTTTGTTTTTCTGTCTTCTTGGGTTTTCCTTCACCTGATGGTTCAGCTTTTACTTTCTTCTTTGGTTCTGGTTTTGCCGGCTCCTTCTTCTCTTCCTTTGCCTTCTTTGCAGGTTCTTCCTTCTTCTTTGGTTCTGGTTTTGGTTTTGGCTTTGGCGCAGGTTCCTTGTGTGGTTTCTCTTCCTTTGCCTTCTTTGCAGGCTCTTGCTGCACGTTCTTTGCGGACGGCAGCTCCTTCGCATTCAGCACTTTCAGACCTGCTGACAATGCCTTTTCCTGGATGCTTCCGCGCTTGCGACCGCCAATATTTGCAGCAATCCGGACCGCGTGGGTCTTCGGGTTCAGACTCTCAAGATCGTCGAGAGTATATATCAGAACCTCGTAAAAACCGCTTGGGTGCATACCGCGTACAGCAATCGGGCTTCCAAACCCGGGTTTCGGAAGGGCGCCTTTTGCCTTTTTCTGCTCCCGTTGCTTGTTGTGCTGACCACGGGGTTTTCTCCACGAACCGGAGAGCTGTTTCTTCTTGCCGAACCCGTCGCGCTTGAAGGTCGCTCCCTTCCGGGTGCGCACGCGGATTAGTCGTCTGATTTCATCTGCCATCCGCTTCAACCCCTCTGCACGATAAAGATACCATCCTGAAACACCCTCGGATCACGGTCCCGGATGTGAGTGGCATGTTCGATATTTGCTGCGCTGGTACCGACAAGTTCACGGTTGATGCCGGTCAGGACGACCTCATCACTGGCGACTTTTGCCGAAACACCGGTCTCGATCCGTGCATAACGCGCCTTCTTCTCGCCAAGGAAGTTATTGATCTCAAGCCGGTTTCCCTGCAGTTTGAGCTGGATTGGGAAATGGCTGTAGAACACCTTCATACGGTATTCGAAGCCATCATGCACGCCTTTGCACATATTCTTGGTGTGCGCTTCGAACGTGCCGACCATTGCCATGATCTCCTTTCGCCTGGACTCCGTTGCGATCGTGACCTCCTTGCCATCGCAGGTGACACTCACCTGCCGGAACCTGACATTGCGTTCAAGCTGTCCTTTCGGGCCCGTTACACGGAGAATCGTACCGTCTATCTGAACTTTGACCCCTTCAGGGATCTTGACCTTTCGTACTGTTGCCATGATTGCACCTCAGTAGACGTACCCGAGCAGTTCCCCGCCGATGCCCTCTGTTCGTGCCTGCTCGTGTGACATCACGCCGCGCGATGTGGAGAGCATGAGAATGCCAAAATTTTTGCCTGGCAGGTACTGTTTCTCCCAGTATTCCATTTCGTCCAGTTGAACGGAAAACCGTGGTGAGATGGCGCCGCAGTTATTGATCTTTCCGATAAGGTGCACAGCCAGCTGTCCTCCCCTGCCATCATCAACAAACTCGAAACCCTTGATATAACCTGCCTCCTGCATGATACGGAGCATGGCGCCCAGAAGCTTGCTTGCCGGCTCGATGATACATTCTGACTTTCCGGTGTCACCGGCATTCTTGAGGGTGCACATCCCGTCTGCTATGGTATTCGTTCGTGTCATTG
>Ga0315279_10008043_pt1 | contig 12862 bp, 10 predicted proteins | sample YL17G06_20_MG_FD_203694 | JGI IMG/M metagenome (GOLD analysis project Ga0315279, IMG submission 203694) | Sediment microbial communities from Yellowstone Lake, YNP, Wyoming, USA - YL17G06_20 | ecosystem: Environmental > Aquatic > Freshwater > Lake > Sediment | place: USA: Wyoming | collected... | reverse complement strand
ATCCCTTTGCCACGGGGATCGTCGTTCCGGCCTCTCTCCGCTATAAAAAATGGCGAAAGAAGAGAATTGTCCATAACTCCTATCATGAATTGGCCTACCTCCACCCCGACCAGTTCTCTCCCGACCCGGATGTCCTGAAAAGATACGGCCTCAAACCCCGCGGATATATCGTGGTCAGGAAATCCGCCCTGAAAGCCCACCATGACCTTAAAGCGCAGGGGCTCGAAGGCCAAATCATGGAGAGCGTCCTCGATATAATCAAACCCTTTCCAGTGGTCAGCAGCCGGGAGCGGGAGGGGAGATATTCGATCGAGCCCTGGGACATGCACGATATCCTGGCGTTCGCGAAACTCGTCATCTCCGACTCCCAGACCATGACCCGGGAATCGGCTATTCTAGGAACACCTTCCATCCGGTATAATTCCTTTGTCGGAAGACTGTCCTGTTTTGACGAGCTGGAAAACAAGTTCGGGCTCACCTTCGGCTTCAGGCCGGGGGACGAGCCGAAGATCCTGGACACGATACGCGGCCTGCTGAGCAGAGGCGATTTGGCGGAAGAATGGCAGGAAAAGAGAAAATGGCTGCTGGCGGAGAAGCCGAATTTCCTGAAATGGATCACGGACACCTTCGACTTTAAAATTTAAGGCGGTCACATGAAACTCATCATCCAAGTTCCCTGTTTCAACGAGGAAAAAACCCTTCCCGTTACGCTCGCCGGCCTGCCGCGCGCGGTGGCCGGCTTCGATCGCGTGGAGTGGCTCATCATCGACGACGGGAGCGCGGACGGGACGGCCCAGGCGGCCAAAGCCCACAACGTGGATCACATCATCCGCTTCACCAAGCATCAGGGACTGACGAGGGCATTTCTCGCCGGCGTTGACGCGTGCCTGAAGCTGGGGGCCGACGTGATCGTCAATACCGACGCCGACAATCAATATAACGCCGCCGACATCATCAAGCTCACCGGCCCGGTCCTGGAGAAGAAAGCGGATATGGTCATCGGCACGCGGCCGATGAAGGAAATCCGGCACTTTTCGCTGGCCAAGAAGTTCCTCCAAAAACTCGGTAGCCGTGTCGTCGGTCTGGTCAGCGGACTGCATATTCCCGACGCGACCAGCGGTTTCAGGGCCATCTCCCGCGAGACGGCCATGAAGTTCAACGTCTTCAACGACTATACCTATACTCTGGAGACGATCATTCAGGCTGGCCGGAAGGGCATGGCTGTCGCCTCTGTGCCCGTCCGGGTCAATGAGTACCTCCGGCCCTCAAGGCTCTATAAGAGCGTCGTTTCTTATCTCTGGAGGTCGCTCGCGACGATCGTCCGGATCGTCGTGGTCTACAAGCCCTTCAAATTCTTCATGACGATCGGATCCTTCCTCTTTGGCCTGGGGCTTCTTTTCGGAGCCAGGTTTCTGTTCTTCCTGGCCCAGGGCCGGGGGGCCGGCCACGTCCAGTCCCTTATCCTCACCAGCATTCTCCTGGGCATCGGGTTCCAGACGCTGCTGATAGCCTTTATCGCGGACCTCCTCGCCGTGAACAGGGCCCTCATCGAGGATCTGCAATACAGGGTCAGGAAGATCGAAATCGAATCTCATCAAGGCCGGAGACCTGGAGAGGGCGAAGGCGGCCCATGAACATCCTTCTCTTCGCCGGGCTTTCCGACCGCAAACTCTTGAGCAAAATCTCTCCGCTCATCAGTTTGGATAAGGTGGACCGCGTCTATCTTGCCCGGAATTCCGAATTGAAGTTCGAAAAAGTGACCTCTCTGAGGCTTCCCCGGTGGCTGAAGACGCCGGTTCTCCGCGAATTCGCCAAGCTGCTCTATGGGATTCGGCTGGGCCTCTCGGCGAAAATCGACTATGTCATAGGGATCTATTTTATCCCCCATGGAATCCTCGCCTCTCTCATAGGCCGGATCCTCGGCAAGCCCGTGATCCAGCTCTTTATCGGAGACGACGTAGACGCCGCGGTCCGCCATAAAAAAACATCCCGTTGGCTTCTCAACAATGCGAGAGCCATCGGTATCCGGGGAACCCGGTCCGCGGAAAGATTGGGCCGTATCCTCGGGGGGACACCGAATTTCTTTACACTTCCCAATCTTTATACTCCCCCGGACTTCGGGGTCGAAGGAAATCATTCCCCGAAGGAGATCGACCTCATCTCTGTCGGATATTTTGACGATTGCAAGAGGGTGGATGTCTATCTCGAGGTCGTCGCCCGCATCCGGCGGAAATATCCTCATATCCGATCGGTCTTTGCCGGGAAGGACGTCGGTAGAAGACGGGCCGGGTTTGAAGAGATGAGGAAGAGGCTGGGGCTCGAAGAAAACGTCCGATTTCCGGGTGAAGTCGAGGACGTGTTTTTCTATCTCCGCCGCAGCCGGGTATTCCTGATGACCTCAGAGTCCGAGGGAATTCCCATGGCGATGATCGAAGCCATGAGCGTCGGCCTCCCCTGCGTCGTCCCCGACGTCGGAGACATTCCGGACTTGGTCCGGGATGGAATGAACGCGTTTGTCGTTTCCCCTCTCGACGTCGAAGCCTTCGCCTCGAAAGCGATGAGCCTGCTGGAGGACGAAGAGCTCTACAAAGAGATGTCCCGGAACGCCCGCCAAACGATCCGAAATCGAGAGAAGGAATACACCTTTCCGCATATCAGAGAGATTTGGGACAAGGCCCTTGTCTGACTCCGCTCGGCCTGCCAAGGCCATTATCTACTTGACTTTCGCCACCCTTCCTTCGCCTACGGCCCATTCCGTCCAGATCGTCAAAATGTGCCAGGCTATGGCGAAAGCCGGGGCCGGGGTGAAACTCGTAGCCGATGTCCGCCAAAGGCCGCGTCAAATCTTTGAGATCTATGATGTGCGATACCCTTTTGAGATCGTCAGGATTCGGCTTCTTCCGGTTTGGATCGCGGGGAGGGTCCTTTTTCTGGTCCGGTCGCTTTTTTTGATCCTCAAGAATCGCCGTTGCCTTTTCTACACCCGCGATGTCTTTACGGCCTGGTTTGTCGGGACCCTGAAGGTGGATTTCATAACGGAAGTCCATGAGTTCCCCGCCGGCCGATTCCGAAACCTGTTGATGAGGAGAATTCTCTCGGCTTCACGGCTGCGCACGGCCGTCTTCATTTCGGAAGAACTCCGAAAATCCCTGCTCTGCCGGATGGGCGACCAGCTCGCCGGGAAGAGGACAGTCGTTGCCCATGACGGCGCGGACCTGGATGAGTTTCCATCTTCCCTGTCCCGGGACGAATCCCGGCGGAGACTGCACTTGCCCGAAGGCGCCTTCATGGCCGGATACGCGGGAAGTCTCTTTGAGGGACGGGGCCTGGAGGTCATTCTAGAAGTCAGCCGGGTTCTAAAAGACGTGGTATTCGTCATTGTCGGCGGAGAGAGGGGGCAAACCGATCGCTTGAGGTGCAAGGTCAAGGAGGCCGCGCTCGCCAACGTCCTCGTCATCGGTTTTGTCCCGCACCGGATGGTTCCTGCCTATCTGGCGGCATTCGATGCTTTATTGATGCCTTACCAGGAGGCCGTCCTGCACCGCCAGAAAAAACATGACACGGCCTCTTACATGTCTCCCCTCAAAGCGTTCGAATACATGGCCGCGGGGAAACCCATCGTGGCTTCCCGTTTGAAAGTCATTGGAGAGATCCTGGAAGACCGACGGAACGCGATCCTCGTTCCGTCGGATTCTGTGATGGAGTGGGCCGGCGCCATCCGGATGCTCAGCGACAACGAGCTTTTGAGCCGAACCATCGGAGAACAGGCGCGCGACGATGTCAGGAAATACAGTTGGGACGAGCGGGTGAAAAAGATATTTCTCGAATAGAGTGGAAATGAAAGACGAGCCGATCCGCTTCAGCCCTCACCCTGTCGCCTGGGACAAAGACAAGATCGCCCGCGTCTGGAAATTCTACAGTTCGAGGGACAACAGCTATTTCAGCCAAGCGGCCGGAGATTCCCTTCTCGATCATGTCCGAAGAAAAGTCCCTTTGAGGGGGAAGGCCCTGGACTTTGGCTGCGGGACAGGGCATTTCATCGAAAAATTGCTGGCCCGGAGGATTCCGACATCCGCCTATGACCTGTCGGAAGAATCGCTTAAAATCGTTGCGGATAAATTCCATTCTCATCCCTATTTTCTTGGAGCTGTCCATTCGGCCGGTCTCCCGACGCCGATTCCTGATGATGCCTACGACGCCGTGTTTCTCATTGAGACGATCGAGCATCTTCTCCCGGAGGAGGCCGGCTCCGTTCTGAAAGAGCTCCACAGGATCACGAAGCGCGGAGGCCATGTCATCGTGACGACCCGGAACGAAGAGGACATGACGCGAAGAGAGGTCCAGTGCCCGGATTGCGGAGCGGTTTTTCATCGCAAACAGCACTTGACGGCCTTCAGCGCCTCCTCTCTGGCTCTCACGATGTCGGAGAGCGGATTCGCGGGCTTTTTTTGCCGGCCGGTGATGTTCTCCGTTTCCCGGCTGAGCGGCTTGAGACGGGTTTACGCGAGAGTCCGGGGAGAGAAACTGCCTTCCCTTTTGTATATCGGACAAAAAGGCTGAGACTCGAATCATGTGCGGAATAGCCGGAATCGTCGCCCGCGGGAACGAACGCCTGGAATTTGCCTGGCTCGGAGCCATGGCCGAATCCCTCTCCCATCGGGGGCCCGACGGCGAGAAGTTCCTGATCATCGATTCCGGACGGGGAAAAGAATATCTTTTCCGGAGGGATGAACCACCGGATTCCGCGGGCGATGTCGGGTTTGCCCACCGCCGGCTGTCCATTATCGACTTGTCCGAGTCGGCGTCTCAGCCGATGTCCGATGAAACGCGGCGGGTTTGGATCGTCTATAACGGCGAGATTTTCAACTACCTGGAGATCCGGAAAGACCTCATCCGCCTCGGCCATCGATTCAAGACACAGTCGGATACCGAAGTCATCCTCGAAGCCTACCTCGAGTGGGGAAGGGATTGTCTCCGCCGGTTCAACGGCATGTGGGCCTTCGTGATCTACGATTTCCGGACCGCCCGGCTGTTCGGGGCGAGGGACCGTTTCGGGATCAAGCCTTTTTTCTATCACCATTCTCCCCAATTCTTCTCCTTCGCTTCCGAGATCAAGGCCCTGTTGAAACTGCCCTGGGTCGAACGAAAGCCGTTTTTCCCGGCGATCAAGGATTATCTGTATTATTCAAGGGTCGACACGTCTCGATACACTTTTTTCAGCGGCATCCATGAGCTGGAACCGGGCCAACATTTCGAGATCGACATGCGCCCCGAGTTCCGGCTCTCTCTATCCACGTGGTGGAAGCTCGAGGAAAACCTTGATGAGATTCCCCGGGAGACAAACGAGATTTGGGAAAAATTCAGGGATCTTCTTCTTTCCTCCGTCCGGTTGCGATTGAGGAGCGACGTCCCTCTCGGGACCTGCCTTTCCGGAGGGCTGGACAGCTCGGCGATCGTCTCGCTGGCCAACCCCTTCCTCGAGGAAGGGCGCCAGAAGACATTTTCGATCGTTCACCCGGGATTCCGCTTCGACGAATCTCTCTATGTCGATGAGATCGCGAAGAACTTCCGGTTGATTCCCCATAAAAGGACGATCACCGGCAAGGACCTCCTCCAGGACCTGGAGAATGTCATCGAAGCTCATGATGAGCCGTTCACGTCGACCAGCATGTACGCCCAGTGGAAGGTGTTCGAGCTGGCCAAGCGCCACGGGGTTACGGTGACTCTGGACGGCCAGGGCGCCGACGAGCTCCTGGCCGGGTATCCCTATTTCAAGCCGGTCTATTGGTCTGAACTCCTCCAGAAACTCCGGCCGGCCCGATTCTTCAAGGAGATTCATTCCGACTCCTCATCGGCGGGTGGGTTCTTGATGAACGGGCTGACGGCTTTGACCGGCTTTCTTTCCCACCGGCGGATGATCGCTTGGGCGGGCCTTCGGGAGGTCCAATATGTCCAGGAATGGATCGCCAAGGATTTTTTCAAAGAGGTCGAATTCCCCCATCCCCGCCTGGAGATCAAATTCAAGTCGCGGCTGAACCAGCGGCTCTATGAGGTGTTTGCCCATGACGGCTTGCCGGCCCTGCTTCGTTACGGCGACAGGAATTCGATGTGGCACAGCGTCGAGTCCCGGATGCCCTTCCTGGACTACAGGCTCGTTTCCTTCGTATTTTCCCTGCCGCCGGAATTCAAGATCCATAACGGACTCAGCAAGACAATCCTCCGCCGGGCCCTGAAGAAGGACATCCCTTCCCTCATCCTCGATCGGCGGGACAAAATTGGTTTCGTCACTCCGGAAGCCGAGTGGTTTCGGACCGGGATGAAAGACCGGATGAAAGACGTCTTCCATTCTTCTTCGATCTGGGCAAGGGGCCTCTATCGGGTCCGGAGGCTCCGGGAACTGTTCCAGAAACACCTGGACGGCTCGGTGGATGCCAGCCGGCCCTTGTGGCGGGCATTTCACCTCGAACTTTGGATGAGAAAGTATATCGACTGAGAGGCTGAGCGTGAGAGGCGATATCATCCGATCGATGAAAGGCTATCTGGGCCTCGGAGCCTCCGATCGGCGTCTTCACCGGGGATTGAAGAATGCCTCTTTCCTGAGCCTGGGGAATCTCGTTTCACAGGCCATCGGGTTCGTCGGCTTCCTGTTCATCGCCCGGCTCTTCGGTCCCGAAAAATACGGCATCTATGTCACGGTCCTGGCTTTTGTGACATTCTTCGAGATCTTTGATCTTTCGGGGCTCTTGAAGGTGATCGTCCGCGAGGGCAGCAAGGACATCGAATCGCTCGAGCGAACGCTTAATGGAACGATCTTCCTGAAAACGGCTTTCTTCAGCCTGGCCCTGGTTTTATGCATTGGAGCGAGCTTTCTGACTCATTATTCCCAGACGATCAAGGTCCTGATCATCCTCTACAGCATAGAACTCATCCATTCCGGTCTGGAGTCTTTCCTGAGCGCCATTTACCAGACCGTCGAGAAAATGCAGTATCTGGCCGCCTTCACGGTCCTGACCCGTGTGCTGATCACGGTCCTGTCGATCGTCTTTCTTTGCCTCGGGGCCGGCGTTTTGGCCATCCTGCTCGTCAATCTCTTCTCCCGGTTCCTGGTCCTTCTGATCAACTATGTTTATTCGCGGAGGTTCGCCAAATTCCGCTTCAATTTTCGGCTAAGCCTCGATCCCCGGATCCTCAAGGCGACGATCATTTTCTCCCTCATGGGGATCATCAACACGGTCGCCATCAAGATCGATGTCCTCATGCTCTCTTTCCTCACGGCTTCCAGGGACGTCGGAGTCTACAGCGTGGCTCAAGAGTTCATTAAAGAAGGGATTCTCTTACGGAATATGGCCGCGATGGCCTTTTTCCCCATCGCGGTGAAATTCTTCCTTTCCGGGACGGTGAGGGCCCGAACACTTTTAAGGTACGCCTTTATCCTTTTTTTCGCGGTCCTCGCGGGATGTGTCGTCCTCTCTTTCTTTGCCCCGAATATCGTTGTTCTCTTTTTCGGCGACAAGTATGCGGCTTCCGGTCAGATCTTTCGCTGTCTCCTTTTCTGCCTGCCTTCGGCTTTTTTTGCATTGCCCTTCACCACGGTCTTGCAGGCGACTCATAACGAACAACTTCTTCTCATTGTCTTCGCGATAGCGGCGGCCTTGAACGTCCCCTTGAACATTCTCTTTTTCTACGAATTCGGATTGATCGGCATTGCCTATTCCACTCTTGTTGTCTTCCTGGCCCAGGCTGTCGCTTTCTATGTTTTGTCCATCCGGAGAATGAAGCGCCAGGGATATTTGGTCTGAATGACGGAAATAAAAAGAATCTGTTACGTTTTAAATTAATTCCACTGATGTTCAAAAAGAGAAGAGAAAACGAAGGAAAGGTTTTCTGTATCATCTCTCCCAACGTTTTCAGAGATATCAAGGGGGGCACGGAAATCCAAACGCATTTCCTTGGACAAGAACTTTTACGCAGAGGCTGGAGCGTTCATTTTATCAGGGAAAACCAGGACCAAAAAGGAAAGACCGAGGTCCTGGATGGCGTGATCGTCCATTCACTCCCCTGCCGCCGCGCTTTCATGACATGGCTCAATTTCGTCCATCTCTTCAAATTCATGAGGAGGGTGAGAGCCTCCGCATGGTACTGCCGGGCCGCGAGGACCTATGTCTTTTCTGCCTGGCTCATAGCCAGAATGACCGGAGGAAAAGTCCTCTGGGCCTGTTCCAGCGAAATCTATGTTTCCAAGAACCTCGGCCCGAAGCCATCTTGCCGAAATATTTTCATTCGATGGATTCAGGAATTTGACAAATGGCTGTTTTTGAAAGCCCTCAGGAATATCGATTTCGTCGTCCTCCAAACACAAACTCAAAAAATGCTGCTCCGGCAAAATTGGAATATCCATGGGATTGTGATCCGCAATGGTTTTCCATCGATCTCAACGACCGGAGGACGACGAATCCCTTCCCTCCTTTGGATAGGGGCTCTCAAAAAAAATAAACAACCAGAAAAATTCATATATCTGATGAAATCCTTGGTTGAGGACGGCTACCAATTTTACATGATTGGAAAATTCAAGGGACCTCCCGAGATCATGCAATCCGTCCGAGAAGCCGAGGAGCTTTATCCAAACTTCAAGCATCTCGGAGAAAAGGAGCCTGGAGAAATCCACTCTCTCTTGCAACAGGCTAGATTGTTGGTTCACACAAGCGATTACGAAGGGTTACCCAACGTTTTCATCGAAGCCTGGTTGACGGGTGTCCCCGTGATCTCGCTGAAAGTCGACCCGGACGGCATGATCCAATCTCACCGGCTTGGCCGGTTCTCTCAATCCATGGACCAAATGTTGAGGGACGTCAAAGAGCTCATGGGCGATAAGTCTTTATGGAATGAATACTCCCGGAATGCGTCCCATTTCGCCATGGAGAATTTCCATATTCAAAAAAACGTAGGCATGCTTTTGAGACTCACCGGACTCGACGATTCATGAATCTTGCCCATCGGATTCCATGCGTCCATCCAATATGAAAAACCATAACGGTATTCCTATCGCCATGAAGAAAGATATCCGGATTTCCCTGGTTCATGACTACGCCTTCTCCAGCAAGGGGCGTATGCCTCCTCTCGGGCTCATGTATTTGAGCGCCTCTCTGAAGCAGAATGGATTTCGAAACATCCGTATCCTTGATCTCCAGCTTTACAGGAAGCCCCGGAAATCTCTCATCGAATATCTCAACAGCCTCGATCATCAGGCTCCTCAATTGATCGGCTTCTATATGAACACTCCGACACGCTTTGTCGTTCAACAAGCCATTCAGATCACAAAAAAGTTACATCCCCGCGCCCTTGTTTGCGCCGGAGGACCCCACCCCACGCTGGACCGCGAAGCGACCCTGTCTTCCTGTGAGGGGCTGGATTTTGTCGTCGCCGGAGAAGGAGAACGAACCTTTCTGGAGAGCGTCCAGAGACTTAGCGAGAATTTCCAAGTCGAATCCTTGAAGGGAGTGGCTGGGACCTCATTGAAAATCGAGGATCAAATCATCCATCAGGATCTTCGGCCGAGGATCAGGGACCTGGATGACATCCCCTTCCCTGACCGGGATGCCGTTGATATTCATGGTTATCGATTTGAGTTTCCCGTGGTCGATCAAGATCTGCAGAAGACATTGAAGCCGACGACCCTCATCAGCTCGCGCGGCTGTCCTTACAGCTGCGTTTTTTGTTCTGTGGCCGACCAGTGGGGCCGGATGACGACTTATCATTCCCCTCCAAGGGTCATTGAAGAAATCAAGATCTTAAAGGAACAGTATGGATTCAATGCGTTCTATTTTTTTGATGACACGTTCACTCTGGATAGAAATCGGGTTCTCGATATATGCGATAGAATGCTCAAAGCCCATTTGGGAATCCATTGGTTCTGCGAAATCCGGGCGAATACCGTCGACCAGGAGTTATTGTCGACCATGTACCGGGCGGGTCTGCGGTCGGTGGCCATCGGAGTCGAGAGCGGAAATCCCCGAATCCTCAACCAGGTGATCAAGAAAGGCATCACGCTCGACGAGGCCACACGGGCTATCAACATTTGTAAGAAGATAGGCATCTATGTGAAAGCCTTTTTTACCTTTTCTTATCCGGGAGAAACCCTTGATGACGTCAGAATGACATTGCATTATATCGACACGGTAAGGCCGGATACGTTCACGATGACCAAACTGATCATCTATCCGGGAACTCCGCTCTATCGCCATGCCGTTGACGACAACATCCTGGCCAAGGAATTCGATTGGTTTCGGTACTATTCTTCTTATAATTCGGCCTCCAACGAATTGGTCATGCCGATCTTTATCGACCGCCTTTCTTTCAAGGATTTCCTGGCCATTGAAAAAGAGGTTTCGAGATTATCAATCGGGATGCGGAAGAGAAGAACGCCCTTTCAATTATTGAAAATCTTGGGCAGAAATATCAAGAAAACCAAATCCGGAAAGGATCTTATCATCGTCCTGAAGAGAATTGGAAATTACTTAATTTCCCTTCTCCTCCGTCAAAAATGATGATTGAGAAACCGAGGCGTTTTATATACAATTCTCGCATGGGAAGGATCCTCGTCATCGGCGGAGGAGTACACGCCTTCGAGGGATTCTCAAACACCTTCATCGAAGTCTGGCGGGAAATTTCGGCCCGTTGCCGGAAGTTCGCGGAGGAACATTTCAACTCAGAGGTCAACGTCCGGCGACTGGAAAAAGAGCTCCTGAAGCTTCAGAAATGATGAACAAGAAACTCAGGAATATGATCCTCTTCCTGCCCCTGGCGATTCTTATCGTCTTTAATGTCGTGTTTATTCTTTCGCATTTAAGAGGAAAGCAAGGTTACCTCCACACAGCCTTCCACATTGTTCTTAACGACTTCTATGGTTTCCACTCGGTGGCTTTCGGTGTTGTCCTCGCGATTCTGTGTGGCCTCGGCTTGCGAAAAAAAATATCCGGGGCGGCGTTTCTCCGCCGTGTTTTTCTCGTCTTTCTTCTGTTCATGATCGCCGTGAATTTGTCTTTTTTCCCGGAGCTTAACAGGGATGCACAGGGGGTGGAATTGAGGCGCTTTCAGAGAAAAAGGACCCCTTATCTGGAGGAAGCCGTCCGCTCTTCGGCAGGAGGGTCCGCCGAGGCGATCGAAAAATACCTTCAACTCGGCAATGCCCTCAACGGAAAGACCATTATTGTTCCCTGGCCATCCGAGGATGAGGAGTACAATTTATTTATCGGCTTTGTCGATCCCAAGGTGGTTGTTCGAAAAAAATATTCTTACTTGATCGGGAGAGAAGATCTTGAATTCTTGAAAACCCTCGATGCCCGGACCTCCCGGTTTTCCATAAAAGATAAAATGACGGAGAGTATCCTCATTGTCAGCGAAGACCCGGATGCGGAGGAATTCGCTTTGTTCCGGTATGACCGGATAATCTTTTTCTTTTCGCCGGAAATCGTGAAGCGGCTCCCCATGAATCTCCATGATTAACCAGTTCTTGTTTCTTTTTTTCCTGGAGGTCCTGGGCTTGAGTTTTATGGTTCTCTTTAAAAAGAATCTCGGCCGGACCTATCTCTACCTCTTGTCCTTTCCGATGGGGGTCTCTCTATGGGTTTTTTTGATTATGATTCTCCTTGGGGCGGGAGTGCCCCTTTATCGCCGGGCCGTTCTCACGGCAAGCTTCCTGATGCTGGGGGCTTTTTTCCTGATGGATCTGAGAAAGAAGGCGTTTTCCAGGGAAGAGCGAATGCCGCTTGTCATTCTTCTCCTCTCATTCGCGGCCCTTTCTATTGTGTTTTTAAGCTTGAATTACTCTTTTTTCACTAATGATTCCTGGCGGTTGATCGCCGGAGGCCGCACGATCGCCCTCTCGACCCGCCTTCCGGCGCGTCTGCTGGCCGAAACGGGGATATTTTCGTTCATCCTTCACTCCGGAGAGAGACTTTGGCACTTTGACTATCTCTATGCACTCTACCCGATGATCACCCTGTTCCTCGTGCTGTTCTTTGTTTACAGCCTGTATGCCCCCCTTGGAAAGAAAAGGATTTTCCTCAATCGCCATTTAGCCTTTAGCGGACTCGCCGCTCTCTTTCTTCTGAGCACGTTTTTCATCCTGATGAATTCCACCTATATCCACACGAATCTTTTGTATGGGTTTTATACCTTCATCGCCATCTTCGGGTTGTGGAGACGGCTGCGGGGTGATCATTCCGCGTGGCTCGTCATCTCCATTCTCGCGCTCTTGTCGTCCGTGTTCATTAGGGTGGAAGGGCCCCTCGTGGCCTTGATTCCGGTCATCCTTCTGATCTCCGCCCGGGAGTTGTCGCTCAAAGATAAAGGAATCTATGTCTTGTCTGTCACGCTGGCGGTCTCGGCCTGGTTTCTCAAGCTGTTTTTTGTTTTTTCCGGTTTCACGGGCAAGAAGCTTAACGCCGATCGGAGCCTCTTTGTCATCCTGATCTATCTTTTATGCCTCCTGGGATTATGGCTCAGCGAAAAGAGAGGGCTGGCCCGTTTGAGGAGCTTTGGCCCACCCGCCATGCTTTATGCCTTGGTGTTCCTCTGGAGCTATTTCATCTGGACGAAGGGGATGTCGATGAAGGGAGGGGACCTGATCATCCGGAGATACGGGATCCTCCTTGTCAATATTCTCCGAGATGGCGGCTGGGGGGTCACATGGATAGCTCTCTTCTTCCTATTCATCGCGGCTCTTTTCATGGCCCGGTTTCCGCAGGAATCCCTTTTTACCTACTATATTCTATCGTTCGGGCTTCTCTTCAATTCCCTCAACCTGTTCCGGGGAGGCTGGAGGATCGGTTGGGGTGACAGCGGAAATAGGATGTTGGTCCAT
>Ga0315279_10008042_pt1 | contig 12862 bp, 18 predicted proteins | sample YL17G06_20_MG_FD_203694 | JGI IMG/M metagenome (GOLD analysis project Ga0315279, IMG submission 203694) | Sediment microbial communities from Yellowstone Lake, YNP, Wyoming, USA - YL17G06_20 | ecosystem: Environmental > Aquatic > Freshwater > Lake > Sediment | place: USA: Wyoming | collected... | reverse complement strand
TCTAAAAAATAAATTAATCTATCAATAATGCTTGCTAAAATTACTTCCGCTGCAGTCGTTGGTTTAGACGCTGTTCCTATTACTGTTGAAGTCGACATTGCCGCCATGGGTCTACCCAGTTTTACAAAGGTAGGGACAACTTACCACCAATTCCGTTCGAATTCTCGATAGTTTTGTAAATTTTGACTGTTTCGATGGTAAACCAGTAAAATACTATGAGCAGTTTGGCTTTAGGGAGTGTAAGCGTGTACCTAATTGGACTCCCGGACAACCAGATGTTGTCTTTATGAAGCTAGACAAAGGAGCTTATGAAAAATATAAGGCAGAAGCAACAAACCCCCAATACTATGCCTCTGGAAGCGGACTTCCAATATTTGAGAGGAATTTTGAATCCCTCAGACGAGGAGATGAAACAACTCTTCAATCTGTCGGACGAGGAATTTCAAATATTGGACAAACGCTTCAAACGAAAAAACGAGGCTTCATCAAAACAGTAAAAAGTAAATACTCCAAAAAGAAACAAGAGAAATAATAATTTTACAGTAAATTCAATAACTACTCCCAACATGCTTAATCTAAAAACTTAATTGTCTTTATTAAACCCTTGAATGCTTCCTCTAGGTTCCTATATGTTTGTTTTCCATAGTCAAAGACAGTAAATGCTTTATCTCGCCCTTCATTTGTAAGTAAACGCTTTGAGTTATCTCCCAAAACAATCTTTTCAAAGCATTGAATTAGGTTAAAGTAAATGCCATGCTCCTTTAATTCTTTTTGGCTTAAATTACCGAGATAATCTTCATAGATACCTATTCTTTCAATTAAGCTTTCGGACTGTTTTTCTGCGTCGGGTTTTGATGATCCCGTGTCTTGTAATGCAAGAGAAAACGCTATTCCTAGTGTTTTACCTATTTCCTCATTATTGAATTTGGTACCACCGAACCTTCGGTGATCGATTAATTGATAACCTAAAATAATAATTCGGAAATAGAATAACTCTTGTTTAATTTTTTCTAATTCTTTTTTCGTAAACGATACATCCTTTGGTAACCTGATCTCAGCTTCTCCTTTGACTATCTTTTGCAAAAAAAGTCGTAAAAATTGCCCTAAATATAGTGATTCTTTTTTATTTCCAAACATATCTCAACTTATTTTCTAGATTTCAATGCTTTCATAAATTCTTCGTTATTCAACAACTTCTGATTTTTCTCGTTTGCCTCTTTATCTTCAATGAAAGAGTCTAAATAAACTAATCCGGATTCAAGAATTTTTACCATTTCAGGATCATTTGTATACTTGGATGCTTCCCTCAATGCCTCTGTGATTTTGTTCTTAGGGTATGGCAGTAAAGATTTTGGGAATACAAATGCAGGATATTTAGTCAAAGTGTCCTGCATAACTGTCTCTAGGACTTTACCGTACTCTTGATATATATTTTCTATTTTACTCAACCCTTTTGGATTTAACATTTGCTTAATGGCATGAATTCCTACTTTGTCCACGGATATATCCCTTGCTTGTTCGCCGTGATTATTAACATATTCTCTTAATAACCCACTGGCCTGATTTTCAAGGGTGTCTTTTAATTCATCCAAGTTTGTTACATGACTAAGAGAATCTAAGGTTATTTGTAGAATATCCTTTGAGCTATCCCAAGCCTCATTTGATGTTCTAATGTAGAACGGGAAAATAAACTCCCAGATTTTTTTGGTTGGAATAAACATCACCATTGTTGACACAGTTATTCGATCAGGTAAAACTGACAAGAATATTTTTTTACCATCCTCCAGTTTAATTTCTGAGTACTGGCCATCAATTGCGCGTTGTATCTTCATCTTAAGAGTTAACTTTCGGTTTCCAGTCTATAATTGGTTTTTTGCCATATTATTTTCTATATTTTTGAAAGGTAGTTTGATCATAATCTTCCTTCATTGATGCTCTTCCTGATACCGATAAGAAATTTAATAGTATTGCAAAAAAGGAAAGAGTCCAGCCTACACCAAATGCAGACCCGTTTAAAATGAAATCATCTAAAGCGGGATTGATTAACTCCAAAACGATTCCAAGTATAAAGAACCCCACTATCCATATCGCAGGCGTTATTAACTGAGATATGATTGCCATAAACTTTATTTCACCCTTGAAAAAATACCACAAAGATTTTGGTAACCCATGAATTAAAGGCAAGATAAATTGAGAATTCACAAAAAGACCTATTATAAATCCAAGAACTAAAGTTGATATGTTTATAACGAGATTCATTTAACCCCCTTCTTTTAACTGATTATAATTGACTACTCTTTCATCCTCAGCGAAGAAATAAATATCTTCTGGATTACCTGGATATTTCCAGATTGTTCTTATACCTTCAGTGGGACAACACAAAGCTTCACCTTTCCACCTTAAAGGCCTGATAGTAATAAAGGATGAATTATCATCATTTTCATCAAGAATAAAATCTTCTCCATGAGTGATAAATATTGGTTTATCATTTATAAAAACGTATAAGTCCTGTGGGTGACAACTTGCACAGCCGATCCCTGATACACTTATAATTAAATCTTCTTTAAAATCTGCATTCACATCCGTTAATAGAGTGCTTATCGGTACTAAGCAATTATTTTTTAAGAAATCAATAACATTTTGTTTACTAGTGAGTTCTTTTTTTGAAAAATCGATATACTGATAGTCGTCTTCAGTACAATTACCGGGTGCTGCTAAAGACATTAAGTTAGTTGGACTTGATAGGGGAATAATATTTTCACTAGATTGAGGCTTTATAGATGAGGAGTTTTGGCTAGAATTATTAGAAGTAAATCTGCCTAATACAAAGGCTGACAATGCAAGTACAATGATAATTAATACAAAAATTGTTTTATTATTCCCCATAATTTACCTTTTCTAGAATCCATAAAGGATCCTAAGTATATAAAACCAAGAATGTAAATAAAATGATTATGATAATGGCAATTTTCCAAACGGAAATGAAAAATATTCTTCTATCTTTAGGGAAAAAGGTTTTATTTGTAATCTTATGGAAAAGAGCATAGAAAAATCCTACAACTATCGTTATAAACATAATTTGTAGCGCTGGCATTACAATATAATCCCCCCATTGGTATCCAATTCTGTATTCTGGATACATCCATATCCCAATAACGTTTAATAAATAGAACCATAAAAAATATTTAGCGACACGTCTGGTGATTTTTTTGTTTGATTCTATTTTATTAATAACTTTGCCTTTATCGTCTATGACTTCCGCATCTAAAATATCTTCCTCGTGTTTAATTTTTTCAAATTTATCAGCAAAATATGTTGGGATTCCTACGAATGGAACATTAATAATTGCTACCGCGGAACCCATTATTGTTCCAATAATACTCATTCCGATAAGGAAATAAACAACAACACCAATAATCCCAAAATGATCCCAAATTGGAATAAATAAATATAGTAAAGATAAACCTAGGAAGAAATTAACAATCCATGATATGAGATAAGCAATAGCAGCAATAGTACCTATTACTTTATCTGATTTAAAAATTAGTGAAATGAAAAAACCTAGTAGATTAATTACAGCCCATGTAAGAACCAAACCTATATATAAAGCTAAAATATATAAAACTATAATCATTATTTTGCTCTTTTTAGACTAGACTTTTTATATGAATATGCCGCTAAAAAGAAAATTATTGCCGTCACAAAATCAATCGCAACCCAACTAGATTTAGATAAATAGATAGGTACTAAAGGATTAAATAAAATGGCAGTAGCACCAAAAGCTAAAGCCCAACCCATTAGTTTAGATTGATAGAAACCCCAAGCCACAATTCCGGAAGTAATAAAAATGATCCATCTTAGAAGTATGTAGTAAGAGTATGGCCAAAGATTGTTTGGGATCCCCAGTAATAGAAGAACGCCAGAAGCAATAGCTATAAATTTAATATTCATTTTCATATTTTATTCCATTACTTCGTGTTTCCATTCCACAATAGGTCTTTCTGCTTCAAATCTTGCCTCTCCTTGCAATTCTGGTTTATAGCTTGGGTCAGTCATTAACTCGTATGCTCCTTTGTGACAAACCATTACCCATAATCTGGGGAACGAACCGGAAATAAATTTTAAGAACTTATATTTGTAATGTTTTTTAGTCCAAAAAAATATAACTTCTTCATTTGGTTTGATGCCTCTTTCTTTAAAAGCGGTCCATAAGTAAGTAAAGTCAGTTTTGTGAGTAATAAAGCCTTTTATCTTTTCTGATGCTTTCTTGCATTCAAAAGTAACAGATGCATAGGGCATCAATTTTATAGGGGTTGTAATCTTTCCTTCTTTAATTGTCGTGCCGCCAAAGGGATCAAAACTGATTACCCTGCATGCTTCTCCATCAATTGCAGCCCATTCGCTATCTTTTAGAAGGGTATTTTTGGTGTTGTCAGTATTTGAATTAATTTTCATTTTGATATTTGGCGAACAAAAACTCCCCGCCAGCGATGGCTTCCACCACCCACAACCCTTTCGGGCTATGACCGTTCAGGGTGCTCTGACGAGGAGCAGGTTGCCCTGAACGGATTTTTTTGCCATGCCCTAAAAGGGTTTAGGCAATTAGGTTGTTAATCTAAGCTTCTTAGGCTTATAGCCGAATTATAATCCTTTTAGGCATTGTTTACATAACTTTTTATCACTTTAGGTTAAATTTTATTGTAAAATAGGTTACTGCCTGTGCTTTTAGTACCGGCTTCTTTGTAAATATTAAAATGACTATGAATTCGGATAGACACCAGATATACAACCATTGGGTAGATGAGCTAGCTACAATTTCAGATGAAGAATTTTTTCCCCTCTTAAAGCAGTTTTTAGATCTTCTTATTAAAGAGAACCCCACGAAAATTGAGATTTTACAAAAACAGATTGATGCAGATAACAATAGGCGCGCTCAGTATATAGATAAGGCAGTAAAAGGACTTGAGAGGTTATTAGAAGAGGTAGAGACAGAGGCAAAAAGGGAAAAAATAGGGCCACTTCCTGAAATTGATAATTACAAACTAGTCAAAAAAGGCGAGATACGAACTTCAGAATCATTACCCGACACCCTATACCATGCTATAAGGCTGACAATTGAGAGTAATTGGAGCGAAGGTAAGTTCAGAAAACTCGAAAACCTAATGAGGGTAAATGAAAATTTATGGTATTTGGACTTTGACAAGGTCTGTAAATCTTACCCAAGTTACAAATTGTTCAAAGATATGGAGTATGCTTCTAACCAAGAGTATAAAGATAAGCCTTGGGGTGCTTTCAGATATCTATTGTGGGCAATTAGCTTCTTCGCGGACGTGACACCAAAAGAAGCAAGTGATTTTGTAAGACCTGATATAATCGGCAAACTAAAACGACTAATTCTATATTTATTAACCCCTGAAGATAACTTATATTTGGATGAATTAGAATTAACAGATAATTCCTCAAGACGGGCTTACGAAAAAAAATGGGATGTTTTACAAGCAATTTGGGATGTCTATGAGTCTCACAGTCGCCCAGAGAGTATTCTCGTACCCGTTGTCAGACTTACCATCAAAGGTAGAGATGTACAGTTGATAGATGGAATAATTGAAGGACTTAGGAAAGATAGTTTGTTTCAGAAGTGGGATAGAAAAGATAGATGGTACAATTTAGAGTTTATAAACCACGAAAGGCTACCAAGGGCATATCAAGAAACCGGTAATACTTATAAAAAGTTCGCCACTACTTATCAAGAACGAAGTGAAAGAGATGAGACCGTAGATACTCAAGCAGCACAGAATATTCCCCGTTGCGTGATTGAAAAAGGTATAGGATATCTAAAATTTGGTAAGTACGGTTCTAAAAAGAAAATCGGAAATGCTAAAAATTCCAGACCCTTTCAATTTTTACAGGCAACAATAGATCCAATTGGTGTATTTAAATCAGTGGACGCAGTGTTTACTATTATTTGGAGAGAAAAAGACAGCCAAGATCCCATGCTTACCAACCCAAGCACCGCAAAGGCAAGAAGAGTAGAAATTATAAAAAATTCCGCTATTAAGGAACTCCAGAAAGGCAGTAAGTTAGGCGGGAAGATTAAATTTGAATTTAATCAATCAGAGACACAAGTTAGAGCTTTCTTAGTAGAATAAGAGGAGTCAAGAGGACATAGTTTTATGGGGCCCAGAGGAATTTTTTAGAAAGCCCGCTACAACAAGCCAAAACTCAAATAGCTGATCTTAAACTTCCTCTATTTCCCTCTCAGAACATCAAAATGAGAGGGTTTTTTATTCTTAACTCATATCTATTTATAAAATGATATGAGTAAATCATTAAGCGAAAATTTTTACTTCAAAACAAGCGAATTGTCCTTGGCCGCGACGCTCGTCTACTTTGGATTTCCCCTAGATCATCTCGAAGCGATTGGTTCTCAACAACGCTTGTCCTTTGTCTTCCCTAGAAAAGAAGGGATAGACAATATTATCCAAGATTTCTGGTCAGATAATGCATCGATAAGTCCGAAACGATACTTCTACATATTAAAAGAGCTTAAATCTCGCATTTATGCCGAACGGGGGGAATATGCAACAGATTGAAGTGGTTTTTGAAGAAGTTGAGATAAACCGGGAGGAAGCCAAAATGCGCTTAAACAAAGCTTTTGAAATCTTACTTGACGAAATTTTAAAAGACAGGGATTTGAAGAGCTTATTCTTTCAAAATCTTTATCCCAGGGTAGGAAGCCCAAATGAAAGCTAAAAAATGCAAAGTATTTACGAAATAGCACAGAAATATCACTCTAAGGGTTGGGTCGTGGTTCCAGTAAAACCCGGCACCAAACGGCCTGCATTAACATCATGGACGGAATTTGAAAAGCGGCGCCCGACAGAAAATGAATTAAAATCATGGTTCGAAAATAATAATGTTGGTATAGGTGTAATTACGGGAGAATTGTCGAATTTAACAGTAGTTGACAACGATAGTCATAAGCCGGGAGCGGAAGGATTAAATTTGGAGACTCCACTAAAAGCTCAATCGGGTGGAGGCGGCCAACACTTTTTCTTTAAATACAATCCCAAGGTTACTACCTTCAAGAATGAGAAGATTAAGGTTGACGTTCGATCACAGGGAGGTTTTATTGTTCTGCCACCAACTATTCATCCGCAAACTGGAAAACGCTACAAATGGTTAACAACAATTGATGACATCAATAGATTACCAGTCTGCCCTGATGAAATACAAAACTATAATCTGACACCTCCGGGCAAAAAAATCGATATAAAAGAATTAGTTGGAGTTCCAGAGGGGGGACGGGACGACAGCATGTTGCGACTCGCAAATAGTCTATTGTTTAGGCGATATGACGAGGCGGAAGTCCTGGCAACCTTAATTGATGTCAACCGCACTTATAACCCACCGCTCCCTGAAAATATAGTTAGGCAAAAACTTGAGCAAGCTATCAAGTTCTATAACTCACAGCAGAGTGAGGACGAGGACATTGAAATTCCAAATAAAGAACTGTCTTGGCCATCACAGCTTGCGAAGCAGGGTTATCACGGACTGGCTGGTGAAATTGTTAACATTATTTCTCCTCATTCTGAAGCAGACACTACCGCAATTCTAGTAAATTTTTTAACAGCTTTTGGAAACATTATTGGAGATAAGACTCATTTTAAAGTAGAAGCAGACCGTCACCCTGCCCGCCTTTTTTGTGTACTAGTTGGAGAAACGAGCAAAGGAAGAAAGGGTACCAGCTGGGGCTACATACGAAATTTATTCAAATCAATTGACGAAAAATTTGAGACAAGAGTTCAGGAAGGAATGTCCAGCGGAGAAGGCTTAATTTGGGCGGTAAGGGACAAGATTATAAAGAAAACTCCCATTAAGGAGAAAGGAAGGATTGTCGATTATGAAGACCAAGTTGTGGACGAAGGAGTTGAGGATAAAAGACTTTTGGTTCTTGAAACAGAATTTGCGTCTACCTTAAGAGTTTTGGAACGGGAAGGTAATACCCTTTCGGCAATAATCAGAAGGGCGTGGGATAGCGGCAACTTACAGACTTTGACTAAAAATTCTCCAGCTGTAGCAACCGGTGCACACGTTTCTATAATCGGACACATTACCAGAGAAGAATTGCTGCGCTACTTAAATGATATTGAGCAAGCAAACGGTTTTGGTAATCGTTTCCTTTGGTTTTGTGTTAAGCGTTCAAAAATGCTCCCGCACGGTAGCAACATCGATTCAGTTGATTTTTCCCAAATTATTGAGAAATTGAAGAAGGCAGTTAATATTGCTTCGAGTGTTGATGAGATTAAATGGTCTGTTGAGGCGCGAACAATTTGGGAAAAAGTTTATCCATTGCTTTCAGAAGGGAAGCCGGGGCTTTTTGGAGGAATTACTGCAAGGGCTGAAGCGTACGTTGTTCGGCTTTCATGTATTTATGCGTTGTTGGACTTGAGCAGTAGTATAAAACCGCAGCATATAGCTGCCGCACTTGCTGTTTGGGATTATGTAGAGGATTCGGTTAAATACATCTTCCAAAATAGAACCGGTGATTCCATCGCCAATAAAATTCTCAAAGCATTACAAGATAAAGAGGATAAATCAATGTCTCGAACGGAGATAAGAGATTTATTTGGAAGAAATCTTAAAGCGGAGAGAATAACTGCTGCTTTGGAGATACTAGAGACAAATAAACTGGTAACTAAGGAAGAAATTTCTACCGAAGGCAGAAGCCAGGAAGTTTGGTCGTTAAGGTCGTTTATATCGTAATCAGGTCATGAGTTATTTAGCTTTAGTTGAATCATATATTGAAAAACAAGATGTAAGAATGATGAACAATACATTAAGTTTTATCAATGGCTTGGAAAGTTACTCTGCATACGATGAAAACGACATATACGACATAAAGGACTTAATTAAGAAATACATGGAGCTTTGTTATTGGTTTTCGGTCAATAAAGACAACAAAGTACTGAAAGACGAAGAGATTGTGCTTGTGATTAAGGAGATCGAAACACTGGAAGATGTAATGGTAGCAAGGGGGATACAGAGCGAAGTTTTAGACCATATTATAAAAATTACTACGGAGCAAGCTAATAAAAAGCTTGATGAATTAAATGGTGGACAACAATTGAAAATGATTTCAGCGATTTTCGGAGAGGTTAAGGAGGTGCTACCCCTAAGCAAAGCTTAGGTAACAACCATGCAAAAACAGTGTGAATATGTAAATCCAGATACAAAAGAAAGATGCAATGGCTTTGCCTTGGATTCCGGCTTATGCTTTAGCCATGATCCATTAAATAAAGAAGCCAAAATGGAGGCAGTAACTAAGGGCGGTCTGGCACCAAAAAAAATAAAACTCAATATGCCAGCAATGCCCATAAAAACTGTAGGGGATGTAATTTTAGTGCTTGAGGAAACAATCAACGCTGTCCGAACAGGTGAACTTCCAACTTCGAACCCGGCCAACACGATCGGCTTCCTTTGCAGCCACATTCTAAAAGCAATCGAAATTTCATCAGTTGGGCCAAAATTGGAGGTCATCGACCGCATGATTCTTGAGCGCAGAATGAGCGAGAGACATAAACCATGAGCCAAGATTTATCTTTGTCAAAACTTGCTGAGCTTGCCAGATCTCTATCTGCTAAAGAGTGCGCATTACTTGTTATTGGATACTACCAACAAGAGAAAAAAGACGGCAAGGAATATAAAGAAGAAATAAAAACTGTTGCATCAACCATAAGCCCTTATGCCTCTGATGCTAAAAGGAAAGAATACGTCTTTTATTACAAGCTTTGGTGGAGTTTAGGACTCTTCGAACTTGATCTACAAACCTGCATGTTAGACTTACAAATTATGGCTAATCAGTTGCAGAGTGTATCGCTTGGTCTAACTCATGATGTTGTGAATTATCACAATTTAATCCTATTTATGTGGATGCCAAAGATATTAACAAAAAAGCAATTTGAAGATACATATAATAAGGAAAGGAAAAAGAGGCTTTCGGAAGTCATAGCATTTGGCCAAGTGGTAAGGTATGAAGCATTCCATAAACTTCAAGAGGAAGGTTATTTCTCAAAAAAAGATGATTATCTTGAAGAAGTTGATTATGAAGACGAAAAATTTAAAACCGAAGCAAAAACTCAAGAAGGGAAGTTAAGACAGGCCATTGATAAGGGAATATTAAAAAGTGCCAAGGTAAAAGAAAAATTAGGCTGGTATCATAATGGCACAGAATATATCGGACAGGATGGTATTTTAGCCCAAAGTTGGTATGACTATCGTGATAAGTTAGATCAAGATTTTAACTCCCATCTGGATAATAAAGGGGAGCTTGTTGAGTGGGAAACCGGTCGATACGCAGTCGCCAAGGAAGGAACTTTGCTTTCTAGACTTAATAAATCAAATATCACTGACGGAGAAGAAACCAGACAATACTTTGAGAAGAGGCTGAGGGATATTTTGTTGATTAAAGAAGAAGAAAAGGTTTTAGATTTTGCTGATGATGATTACAGAAATCTAATACTTTTAAGGCTAAAAGACACCCAAGAATGGATTCAACGACTTATAAATCACATAGAAGTCATTTCTAAGATTGAGAGAGAGATTTTTGGAAAGGAGGTCTCTGTAAATGATCTGAGGAGTAAAGCCAGAGATCTAATCGCACAAACAGTTGAAAGACAAAATAATTCCATACCAGAACTTCTTAATGGTTATAATGTTTTGAGAAAAAACACTAAGCTCGCCTTTACTTTTAAAGATGCAAATAAATATACACTTCAAGCAGATCTTAAACCGGAACAAGAATGGGTTGATGATACCGTTGGTCAATTAATTGAGATTGCAAACGACGAAAGCGGTTATAATTATGTGCTTGAAAAGTAATCTAAAGTAATGTATAGTAAAGCTATGGACGAATATTACTCAATAAGACAAATTGCCAAAAATCTGGGACTTAAGGCCATTACAATACGCCGGTGGGTCATAAAAGGCGATTTAAAGGCTATTTCGCTCGGCAAGGAGTATAGGATCAAAAAAAGCGATTTTGATAAGTTTATAGCAGAGAGGGAAGTAAAAAAATGAAAAAAGCTGCCCTGTACGCGCGGGAATCCCCATCTCTGAGAGAAAACGAGCTCACAATAGAATCCCAAGTTCAAGCGATTAAAGACAAAATCAAAGAAAACGGAGATGAGCTTGTAAAGCCATTCGAAGATAATGGTTGGGCAGGGGACCTACTGGCAAGACCAGCCTTAGATGAGTTAAGAGATTGGGCAAAACAAGATCAATTTAACGTAGTTTATATCTATGACAGATCTAGACTCGCACGTAAATACTGGCTGCAGGAATTGATAATTGACGAGTTAGAGTCAATTGGAATCGAAGTGTCTTTCTTACAGGAGCCAAAAGTAGAAAATGATGAGGACAGGGTTGTCCAGGGCATGAAAGGGTTATTCGCAGAGTACGAGAGAGTAAAAATGACCGAAAGAACCCGAAGAGGCAGGTTGCACAGAGCAAAAAAGGGATTAGTAGTTGGGCACGAAGCTTTATATGGTTATAAGTATGTTAGACCAAACCATGAAGAAGATGATAGATGGTTTGAAGTCTATGAACCAGAAGCCAAAGTCGTGCGGTTAATTTTTAAATGGCTTGCTTACGAGGGATTAACGTTACGAAGTCTGATTAAAAGACTGTATGAGAAAAAGATAACATCAAGAGAGGGTAATCCAATTTGGGCAAGTTCTACTCTAGCCAGACTCGTAAGGTGCGAGGCATATTATGGTAATTTCCACTATAACAAGACAATTAGCTTAATTCCCAGAAATCCGATTAAAACAGTAGCAAATGGACAATATAAGAGGATGAAGAAGACTAGCAGGTCCTATAAGCCAAGAGAAGATTGGATACCTATTAAAATTGCTGCAATTATCGATAAAACAACATTTGAATTGGCTCAAGAGCAGCTTAAAAGGAATTTATCAATGGCTCATCGAGAGTTGAAGTATCAATATTTACTCCGAGGATTAATAAAATGCGAATGTGGCAATAGTTTTGCCGGTGACGGAGTACAGAGAGGTCATTTGTATTATCGATGCACAAATCGATTAAGAAAGTTCCCTTTAAGGAAAGACTGTAATGTTAGCAGTATTAATGCGGACAAACTTGAATCTAAAGTCTGGGCGGGAGTAGTCAAAATTTATTCAAATAAGGAACGACTATATGATATGGCCAGCAAGTATTTTAAATCACTCCAAGCAAATAACTTACCATCTTCTGATCTTCAAGAACTTGAAAAAGAACTTACGCAGATTAAGAAAGAAGAGGCAAGATGGATGGATGCTTATGCACAAAGTATAATTTCCGTTTCGCAATTGGAACTAAGGCTTAAATCAATCAAGGAAAGAGAAAAGGATATTTCCGAAAAAATAAATAAGGCATCAAAAGAATCAGCTAACAGATTTGAAATGCCAAGCGAGGAGCAGATTAATAAAATAGTTGAAATGGCAAGAGCAGTATTACCCAAGCTACTTTTTGAAAAGAAAGAAGCATTCTTGCACCAAGTCTTAAATGTGATTCTTATCTCAAAAGACAAAGCCCTAGTTCGTGGTATTATTTCTACACCAAATCCTGCTATTCTAGAAGAAAATGTTAGCCAAAGTAACCTCAGCAGCAGTGATAGGTCTGGACGCGGTTCCGATCACAGTGGAAGTGGACATAAGTGGGCAATCTCTCCCATCCTTCACAATTGTCGGACTTCCTGACAAAGCAGTCGAGGAGTCAAGAGAAAGAGTCAGGGCTGCCCTTAAAAATAGTGGGGCAGATTTACCCCCAAAAAGAATTACAGTTAATCTTGCTCCTGCCGATCTCC
>Ga0315279_10008041_pt1 | contig 12864 bp, 11 predicted proteins | sample YL17G06_20_MG_FD_203694 | JGI IMG/M metagenome (GOLD analysis project Ga0315279, IMG submission 203694) | Sediment microbial communities from Yellowstone Lake, YNP, Wyoming, USA - YL17G06_20 | ecosystem: Environmental > Aquatic > Freshwater > Lake > Sediment | place: USA: Wyoming | collected... | reverse complement strand
GACAGCAGCAACATCTTCGTCATCACCAACAGCCAGTACGCCCCGCAGGTGGCCAAATCGCTGCCCATGCTGCCCAGCCAGAACGTCATCGGCGAACCGGTGGGGCGCGACACAGCCAACGCCATAGCCCTTGCCGTCCAGTTGCTCGGCGCCCGCCAGGAAGACGCCGTGATGGCCGTATTCACAGCCGACCACGTGATCCGGCCGAAGGAACGCTTCCTGGAGAACGTAAAGTCCGCGTTGGAGGCGGCCCAGGAGTATCCCGACGCCCTGTTGACCTTCGGCGTCCGCCCTACCTGGCCTCACACCGGCCTGGGGTACATCCAATGCGGCGAGACCGTCTCCGACGGCCTCCGCCGGGTGGTCGGCTTCAAGGAGAAGCCCCAGCACCAGCAGGCCAGGCAGTACGTCGAGTCGGGGCAGTACTACTGGAACAGCGGGATGTTCGTCTGGAGGATCTCGGCCATCCGCAAGGCCCTGCTGGAGTTCCTGCCGGATTCGATGAGAAAGCTCGCCCCCGTGGCCGAGGCCGTCAGGCAAGGCAAAGACCCGGCCCCCATACTCGATGAGGTCTATCCGGGCCTCGAGAAGATAAGCATCGACTACGCCGTCATGGAGAAGGCCGAGACGGTTATGATGGTCGAATTGCGATGCGAGTGGCTGGACGTGGGCTCCTGGCCGGCACTGGAGAACGTGACCGACCTGGACGAGGCCGGCAACGTCGTGGTGGCGGGCAACACCGCCATCCTCGACAGTTTCCGCAACATAATCGTCAGCGAAGACGACCACCTCATCGCGGTGCTCGGCATGGACGACTGCATTATCGCGCACTCCCAGGGCGCCACCCTGGTCTGCTCCAAGTCCGACTCGCAGCGGTTGAAGGAGCTGGTCGGAATAATCGCCTCAATCGACAAGGGCAAGTACGTCTGAGAAGATGCCGCGCTGGCTTGGACTGGACTACGGGCACAAGCGCATAGGCGTCGCCGTCGGCGATACCGCCGGCGCCGTGGTGAGTCCCGTCGCTGTTATCCCCGCCGAACCGTCCGCTGGTGCGCTGGCTCGCATCGCCGACTTGGCCGAACAGTACCACGCCGCCGGCATCGTGGTCGGCTGGCCGCTGAACATGGACGATTCCGAAGGCCCGCAGGCCAAGGCCTGCCGCGCGGCCGCCGCGAGGCTCGCAACCGCGTGCGGGCTGGACGTGCGGCTGTGGGACGAAAGGCTCAGCAGCTTCCAGGCGGACACCACCCTCGCCGGCAAGCTCACCCGCCGCAAGAGAAAAGCCCGCCAGGACGCCGTCGCCGCCGCGGTCATGCTCGAAGACTTCCTCGCTCGCGGAGGTCCTGACCTGGCGCCCCGGCCGAGCGATCCATCCGATTAGGTCTCGCCCCCAAGGCAAGCAACAGCCCCTGCCATAAACAAGAACGGTTCCCGCCGAGCGATCATGCGTCATCGGCCCGGCTTGGCCCGCGACAGTTACCCGGACCCGTCACCCCTTCTTCTTGCTCTTCCCGTCGTCCCCGTCCTCGTCGCTGACCTCCAACGCCGACATCGGATCGGCCTGGTCGGTGTCGCCGGATTCGGCTGGGCCAACGCTGGTTTCTTCTCCCAGCACCACCTCGTCCAGGCCAGAATCGTCCAGCTCGCTGCCGAGTTCGGCTGCGATCTCGGCGTCGATGTCCAACGGCGATTCGGCGCCGGCATGACTGCCTTCGGCGAGCTTCTGGCCGCGAGTCTTGACCTGCTGGACGCCCTCAGGTTTGCCGTCGATCTGAATCGTAAAGACAATCGGACCTATGACCAGCCTATCGCCGGGGCTAAGCTCCGCCTCGTTGACCCGCTGGTTGTTGACGTACGTCCCATTGGATGAGGCCAGGTCCTTCACAGTGAGCTTGCCGCCCATGACGGCGATTTCACAATGCCGCCGCGACACGCTCAAGAGCGGAATGCGAAGACCGCAGTCCTCCGCCCGTCCCACCACTGTGCTGCTGCCCAGGAGCGGGAAGTTCTTGCGGCTTCCGTTGGGTTTGAACATCACGAGGTTTACTTCCATAATCTCTCTTGGCCATGCCGGAAGATTGGCCGGTTCTCCGATTCGCCGGCTCGCAACTAAACGCCGGTCGTTGAGACGATATTCTAGAAGGTGCGTGTATGCCTTCAAGAGAAATTGCCCAGTCCCGCGACCGACAGTTGGCGGGGGCGGTCTACCTTCATGTGCCGTTCTGCGCGTCGAAGTGCAAATACTGCGATTTCTACTCCGTGCCTCTGGACACCGACCTGGCCGCCGCCTACGTCCGCGCGGCGCAAGCGGAGTTACAGTGGCACAGCCGCTTCCTTCAGAGGCCCGCCCAGAGCGTCTTCTTCGGCGGCGGCACGCCGACCGTCCTGGGTCCCGCCCTCATGGAACCGTTGCTGACGGCTTTCGCGCCCTTTGTGGGACCCCGAACGGAATTCACTGTGGAGGCCAACCCCGGCACGCTGGATGCCGAGATGGCCGAACTGCTGGCGTCCCACGGTGTCAACAGGGCCAGCATAGGGGCGCAATCGTTCCATGCCGGTGAGCTTGCGGTCCTTGGCCGGATGCACACCCCAGCCGATGTGGCCCGGGCTGTTGCCCAGGCGCGCCGGGAAGGCATCGCCAACGTAAGCCTCGACCTTGTCTACGGAATCCCCGGCCAGACCCGCCTCCGGTGGGCCGAGTCGTTGCGGCAGGCCCTCGACCTCCAGGTGGACCACCTGAGCATCTACGCCCTGGCCTTCGAGCCGGCGACCCCTTTGTGGGAAGACCTCCGGGCGGGGCGGACGGCCGAGGTCGCCGAGGACCTCCAACGGGCCTTCTACTACGATGCTCTGGAAGCCGCAAGTGCCGCTAACTTAGAGCATTACGAGCTATCCAACCTTGCCCGCCCTGGCATGCGGTGTAGACACAACCTCGCCTACTGGCACAACGCCCAGTACGTGGGTCTGGGCCCAGGCGCCGCCAGCTACATCGACGGGGTCCGGCGAAAGACCAGGCCGGACCTGAGTGCCTACCTCCAGGCCGCCGCTACGGGCTGTCCCCCGCCGGCAGACGCGGAGCGGCTGACCGGTCCGAGGGCGATGGCTGAGGCGCTCATGCTCGGCCTGAGGCTTGTGGGGGGAGTTAACAGGCGGACATTCGCCGACCGGTACGGCCGGGACCCGGTCCAGGCCTTTGCCCACAGCGTCGGCAAGCACTTGCGCATGGGGAGCATCATAGTCACGCCCGATGTCATAAAGATCGCCCGCGACAGCCTTTTCGTCAGCGACACCGTTCTGGCCGACATCATCGCCGAGGGGCAATTATTTTCCGGACGATCCCCTGACGTACTCAACACACCTCCGCACCGCACCGATAAAGGGACGTAGCGGAAATGCCTTATAGGCTGGCGAGATAGGTCTGCAAACGGGACCTTCGCCGGAGGCCGTTGAGTTGCCCAAGTACTTGTCGCATCTTAGCCTTCGGATAGGACAAGGTGCCGTATACCGTGCGCCTGCAACCGGCAGTCCGGCCCGGGACATGGCCAGTCTTGCGTCGTTCCGCGCCTTCCTGGGGGAGAGAGGGCATTCCCATGAGGGCAGGGCTGGTCGCATGGGCTCGGCCGTTGTTGTTGGGTGCCGGGGCGAGCGTTCCCAGGGAACATGGCGCTTGCTGACCCCGCGCCACCGGTGGCGGACGCAACCTGGGCAGTGGAGTGCAGAATGCCTCTGACATCGAAGATGGGTAAGAACCTGCCGATAGGCGTGGACCTGGGCTCCGCCAGCCTCAAGATGGTGCAGATGCGCCAGGACGAGGGGGGGCTGCAACTGGTGGCCGCCGGTAGCGTGGAGGTACCTCGCGAGTGCCGCGACGACCCGGTTCGCAGGATGGGTTGCCACGCCAGGGCCATACGTGCCCTGCTGAAGACCAACGTCTTCAAGTCGCGCCAGTGCGTGATCTCCATTCCGGCCGAGTCGGCCTTGGTCAACCACATCAGGATACCCAAGATGCCCCAGGCCGACGTGCCGGGGGCCGTCCAGGCCGAACTCAGCGGCAAGCTGCCCTTCCCCGCTGATGACGCGATCGTGCGGTACGTTATCGCCGGGGACGTTTACGCCGACGGCGAGGCCAAGCAGGAGGTCATCGTCGTTGCGACCGCCAAGAGCACCGTCGAGGCCTGCCTGGCCATGTCGCGCCGCGCAAAACTTGACGTGGTGGGCGTCAACGTCGAGCCCTGCGCGATCGTGGAGTGCTTCGCCAGGCTGTTCCAGAAGGGCCAAGACAACGGGCGGACGACCATGTACGTTGACATCGGCGAGATGAGCACCCAGGTGGTGCTCGCCCGAGGCACGAAGATCGCCTTCGCCCGCAACCTGAGCGTGGGCGGCCGGTGGTTCAACCAGGTCGTCGCCGAGGGCCTGCACGTGCTGGCCGACCACGCGTCCCGGATCCGCCGCGACATCGCCGCGGGCCAGGATTGCCAGGCCGACGTCAATCAGGTCTATCTCCTGCTGGACGCGCCCGTCGCCGATCTGACCGACAAGCTTACCCAGTGCATGAGGTACCACGATTCGGTCTTCCCCAACCAGGGCGTCGAGCGGTTGGTGCTGCTTGGCGGCCAGGCTTACGACAAGAGGCTATGCCAGGCGATAGCGCAGCGGCTCAATCTGGCCGCCCACATCGGCGATCCGCTGGTCAAGGTGGTCAGGGAGGGCGCCGCCACGCTCGCCACCGGCCTGGATAAGAGCGTCCCGCAGCCCGACTGGGCGGTTGCCGTGGGGCTCAGCCTTGGCGCTGCCGACGCCGCGTGAGGAAACAGCATGAGCACCATCAACCTCTTGCCTGACGATTACCTGCGGAAGCAGTGGCAGAGCAGGGCCAACATGATCTGCGTGGCCTTGTTCCTGGTTGTCATGGCCGGTGTGGGCACGGCGTCGCTGGTCTCCGACCGAAGCACCCGCCACACCCAGGAGGTGCTCAACCGCGTCGATGCCGACTACGCCGAGGCGGCCAAGCTGCTGACGCAGATGAGGCAGCTCGAAGTCACCAAACGAGAGATGATTAGCAAGGCCAAGGCGACCGGGGCGCTGCTTGAGAGGGTGCCGCGCAGCTACCTGCTGGCGATTCTGGCCAGGGCGCTGCCGGAAGGCGCCTCGCTGGTCAAGGTGGAACTCAAGGCCGGCACCGCGAAGCGGCAGCAGGCCGCCCCCGCCAAGGAAACCAGCAAGTTCGAGGCCGCAAAGAAGAAGCAGGAGAAGGCCGCCGACTCGTCCGAGCCGCAGGTTCCGCCGATGCTCGTGGAGGTGACGGGGCTGGCGGCCACGGACGTGCAGGTGGCTGGGTTCATCGCCAACCTGAACAGCAATCCCCTGCTTGCGTCGGTTGATCTGGATTACAGCCAGGACAAGACTCTCAACGACCGCAAGTCCAGCGATGCCAAGATCCGCGTCAGGGAATTCCGGGTAACCATCGAACTGCGGCCCAACGTGGACGTCATGGACCTGCCTGGCGACAAGTCCGATTCGCCGGCAACCAAAGGTCTCCAATCGCCAAGTCGTACGGCGGTTGGGGCACCCAACACACCTTCGGGGACTGGCCCGGCCGGAGGAGCCGAATCATGAAGTTCGGGCTGAGAGAGGTCGTCTTCATCACCATGCTGATGCTGATCCCGGTCGGCGCTTGGTGGTTTGTCTTCCGCCCGCAGAACGCCAAGAACGCGGAAATGCGGGCCGAGATCGAGTTGCGTCAGGCCAAGCTCCAGGAACTCAACAAGGCCATGAGCACTATCGGCAACCTCAAGGGGGAGATCGAACAACTCCGGCAGGCCATAACCTACTTCCAGTCGAAGCTGCCCAACGAGAAGGAGATCGACAAGATCCTCCAGGATATCTGGCGCCTGGCTGAGAGCAACGAACTGCGTGCCGAGAGCATTCGCACCCTTCCTCGCTCCACCAGCAAGACCACCTACCTGCCGGCGGGCGCCACCCAGGGAGAGCAGCCCATAGCGGTCAACCTCACGGGCGATTTCAGAGGCTTCTACTCGTTCCTCCTGGCCCTGGAGAACAAGGCCAGGATCATGCGCATCCATAAGATGAACATCGAGATCGAGAACGACGCACCGGCGGGGTTCATCAAAGCCGACTTCGAGATGTCCATCTTCTTCGAGCAGGACTCCGAGGACAAACCATGGCCCCAGAAAACACGGACGTGACTTCAGCCGCCGCGCCCACCGGCAAGACCGGCGCCGCCCGGCCCTTGGAGAAAACGGCTGCCCAGCAGCACGACAGCGTCCTCGCCCCATTCGCCATGCCCTATCGGCCGTCGAGGAAGCTGCCGGTAAGCGCGGCCAATCTCGTGCTTGCCGCGCTCTTCGCGGCGGGGGTCCTCTGCCTCTACCTGCTGAGCCGCCGGTCAGGCCCACAGAAGGCATCGGCCCAGGAGCAGGCCGCGAAGGCCCAGGTTGAAGCAGCGATCCAGCAACTGCAACTGCCCGTCACAAGGTCAAAAAGCAAGAGCGAGACCGACGAGGTCGTCAATACCTTCTACTATGAGGCCCGCGAAAGGCAGATCCCCATCTCCGAGCTGTCCGGCAACCCGTACGTTTATAAGCCCGGCCTTGTCGACCTTGGCCAGGAAGACAACGGCGAGGGCCAGCCCGCGGCCGCCGAAGGCGATCAGGTGGACGACTACGTGTCGGCCGTCAAGGAACTGAAGCTCCAGTCCGTCCTCAAAGGGCCCAGCGGCGCCATGGCAATTATTTCCGGCAATCTCGTGAGTGAAGGCCAGGTCATCAAGAGTTGGACTGTGAGCAAGATTCAGCCGCGTGAGGTCGTGCTGACCCACGGCAGCATGGAGTACCTCCTTCAGATGCCGAAATAGTCCGCCGCGCAGTCCTGGAGTGCCAAAGGAGGGCCATGACTGTATCGCAGACATCACGTAAGGACGACATCTCGCAGGACCACGCCGGTCCGGAGGTGGTCGGTCCCAAGCTGGATTTCGCCGACCTGTGGCGCCCCGTCGAAAGCGGCACGGCGTACAGGGGGCCCGAGCGGATGCTGCTTGAGCGCGGGCACATAACGACCGACCAGCTCGAAGCCGCCGCCGCCCAGCAGAAGGCCAACCCCCGGCTGAGCCTGCTGGAAACGCTCGTCAGGATGCAGGCGGTTGACGAGATGCTCGCCCTCCAGACGGTGGCCGACTACTTCAAGCTGCCCTTCCTTCGCGTCAAGGCGCCAGACGTGGACCCGGCGGTCTACGCCCTGCTGCCTATGAACTACATCAAGGCCAAGAACGTCCTGCCCATCCGAAAGGACGGCGACGGCGTGATGGTGGGCATCTCGGACCCGGCCGACATCTTCCTGATCGACGACCTCAAGAGGCGCATCCGCCTGCCCCTGCACCTTGTGCTGACCCCAAATGAGGACATAAGGAAAGTCGCCGAGGACATGTCCGCCAGCTCCGCCCAGCAGGTCGACGAGATCATCAAGGACATCAGCGAAGACGCGGTCGAGGTGGTCGACACCAAGACCGAGGACGTCGCCGACCTGGAGAAGATCGCCGGCGAGAGCCCGGTCATACGGTACGTCAACTACCTGATAGCGGCGGCCGTCAAGGAGGACGCCAGCGACATACACGTCGAGCCCGGCGACCGCCGGATGCGGGTAAGGTTCAGGATAGACGGCATCCTGTTCGAGCAGCAGGCCCCACCCGTGCAGATGCACGCAGCCATCATGTCTCGACTGAAAATCATGGCCGGGCTCGACATCGCCGAGCGCCGCCTTCCCCAGGACGGGCGCATACGAGCCACCGTTCACGGGCGCACCATAGACTTGCGCGTCAGCACGCTGCCTGTCACCCACGGCGAGAAGTGCGTGATACGCCTCCTGGACAACAGGTCGATCATGGTCGGCCTGGAGCGTCTGGGCATGTCCGACGATTGCCTGGAGGCGTTCCGCCGGCAGATACTCCAGCCGCACGGAATCGTGCTTGTCACCGGACCGACCGGCAGCGGCAAGACGACGACGCTCTACTCCTCCCTCCAGATAATGGACGGGGACAAGCTGAACATCTCCACCGTGGAGGACCCCGTGGAGTACGAACTGGACTTCACCAACCAGGTGGGCGTCCATGACTCGATCGGCATGACCTTTTCCGCCGCCCTCAGGTCCCTGCTCCGGCAGGACCCCGACGTGATAATGGTCGGCGAGATTCGCGACGAGGAGACCGCCCGGATCGCCATCCAGGCGTCGCTCACCGGCCACATGGTGTTGTCCACCCTTCACACCAATGACGCGCCGTCGAGCATCACTCGCCTCATCAACATTGGAGTGGAGCCTTACCTCATCAGCGCCGCCGTGAACGCGGTGCTGGCCCAGCGCCTCGTCCGCAAGATCTGCGACGAGTGCTGCGCGCCCGTCGAAAGCCCGCCCGATCACGTCAAGGCGTACCTGCGGAAGTACCGCGCCAACATCGAGACTATCTACCAGGGCGCCGGTTGTGAGAAGTGCCGCCAGACCGGCTACAAGGGCCGCCTGGGAATCTACGAGTTCATGGAGCTCGACGAGGAGCTTCGCGACCTGGTGACGCGCAACCCCGGGCTGGGAGACCTGCGCCGGGCGGCCGTCCAGCACGGCATGGTGTCGCTGCGGGAGGACGGGCTGAACAAGGTGGCTGCCGGCAGGACGACCATCGAAGAGCTCATGCGAGTAACCGAGACCTGACAGAGGATCTGCCAGATGTTTGACCTGAAAGAACTGCTGGGCAAGGCCCTGGACAAGAGCGCCAGCGACGTTCACCTGATCGTCGGCTTGCCGCCCATGTTCCGCATACACACCGTGCTCGAGGCGGCTGAGGGGTACGATCGCCTCTCGTCCGATCAGACCGACGGTTTCGTGAGGGAGATGATCGGGCCCAAGCGCTACGAGGGCTTCCTGGAGCGCCGCGACATCGATTTCTCCACGCACGTGCCCGGCAGAGGCAGGTTCCGCGTCAACGCCCACTTCCAGCGGGACACGGTAGCCGTGGCCTTCAGGGCGATCTCCAGCGAGGTGCCCGAACTGAGGGACCTGCATCTCCCGCCCATCGTGCAGCAGCTTGTCGACCTTCCGCGGGGGCTCATCCTGGTGACGGGCGAGACCGGCTCGGGCAAGTCCACCACGCTGGCGGCCATGATCGACGCGATGAATCATCGCTACAGCTATCACGTCATCACCATAGAGGACCCGATAGAGTACCTGCTCCAGTGGGACAAGTGCGTGATAGAGCAGCGCGAGATGGGCAGCGACGTGCCTAGCTTCGCCTCCGGGTTGAGGCACGCCCTGCGCCAGGACCCCGACATCATACTGGTCGGCGAAATGCGCGACCTGGAGACCACCTCAGCGGCGATCACCGCCGCCGAGACCGGCCACCTGGTCCTCTCGACCCTGCACACGCAGAACGCCTCGCAGACCGTCGACAGGATCATCGACATATACCCCCCCGAGCAGCAGAGCCAAATCCGCTCGATGCTGGCCAACACGCTCCAGGCCGTCGTAAGCCAGTCGCTCTTCAAGAGGATCGACCGCCCTGGAATGGTCCCGGCGACCGAGATCATGGTCTGCACCTCCGCCGTCCGCAACTGCATCCGCGAGAACAGGGGGCATGAGATTCCCAACGTAATCGAGACCAGCCGGGCCGTCGGAATGTGCACGCTGGACGAGTCAATCAAGGCGCTTTACCTGAACGGGATGATCAGCCGCCATCAGGCCATCGGCAAGGCGGTCAGGCCCGACAGCCTTAACCAGGCGCTGAGCGCTTAGGGGCAGCGGAAATGACAAGCTACAAATACGAGGTGCGGAACAACGATGGGCAGATCGCCAGCGGCGTGGTCCAGGCCGAGTCGATGACTGAGGCCTCCGCCCTGGCGCAAAACTACGGCAGCTACGTCCTGAACGTCGCCCCGGTCGTCGGGTTCGGCGGCGCCAACACGATCATGGACAAGCTGCGGTCCGTGAAGGTCGAGTTTGGCCCGGGGCTCAAGGACATCATGAATTTCACCAAGCAGTTGTCGGTGATGATCAAGGCCGGCATCAACATCCGCTCGGCCATCGGCGGCATCGCCCAGCAGATACAGAACCCCAAGTTCCAGAGGATGATCCAGGAGATAAAGGCCGACGTCGAGAGCGGCCTGCCCTTCTCCGACGCCCTGGCAAGGCACCCCAAGGCCTTCACGCCCCTCTACATCAACATGGTCCGCGCCTCGGAGATGTCCGGCAACTTCGGGCACATGCTCGAACGTATAAGCGCCCACCTTGCCCAACAGGTTGAGACGCGAAGCATGGTCAGGGGCGCGATGATCTACCCGAGCATCATAGCCGTCATGGCCGTGTCGGCCACCGTCTTCCTGCTGACCTTCGTGCTGCCCAAATTCACCACGCTGTTCGCGGGCAAGGAGGCGCTGCTTCCCAGGCCGACCAAGATGCTCATGGCCCTCAGCGAGTTCATGCGTCACTTCTGGTACGTCATCCTCGGGTGCTTGGCCGTTCTGGCAGCGTCGTTCTTCTACGCTGTCAAGACCCCCTCCGGCAGGCTGTGGTGGGACCGGCTCAAGTTGAGGATACCCATCTTCAGGCCGATGCTCCGCGCGCTCTACATAGACCGCGGGCTTCACACGATGGGCGAGCTGGTGAGCGCGGGCGTTCCGATGCTCGAGACGCTGGCGATCACGGCCGATATCTCCGGCAACGCCCTGTATAAGAGGATGTGGCGCGACGTGCACGACGCCGTCGAGCAGGGAAGCAAGATCGTCCAGCCGCTCGGCCAGCAGAAGCTCCTGCCCAACAGCGTCGTTCAGATGATCTCCGCGGGGGAGGAGTCCGGCAACCTCGGCCCGGTCCTGAGGGACATCGCCGAGTTCTACTCCCAGGAGCTCCGGGCGACCATAAAGGCCGTCACGGCGATGATCGAGCCGCTGATGATCGTCATCATGGGTTTCGTGGTCGGGTTCATAGCCATGAGCGTGATTCTGCCCATATTCAAGATGTCCAAGCTGGTGAAGTGAAGAGGCCAGAAGCGAGGTGAACCTATGAAGACCGCAACTTGCCGAATCGCCCGTCGGCCCGGAGGTCGCCAGTCCCGATTCATCGCGATTGGAGCCCCCACTGGAGGCAGACAGGCCTTTACCCTTGTCGAGGCGCTTTGCTCCACTGTGATTGTCGGTCTGGCGGCTGCGGCGATTCTGGTCAGCACGGCATCCAGCACCCGCGTCAACAGTTCTGGCCAGAAGCTCACCGAGGCCGTCTTTCTCGCCCAGGAACTCCGCGAGTGGACGCTCAGCCTGCCGTTTGCCGACCCCGACCCGGGCGACCAGGGCAACCCGCCGGGTCCGGACGGCTCGGAGGACCCCCAGACCCACGTTGACGACCTAGACGACTTCATGGACGTGACGTTCAGCCCTCCGCGCGACGGGCAGGGCAACCCCGTTCCCGGAATGGCCGGCTGGTCGCAGACCGTTGCCATCACGTGGAGGGATCCCAATGACCTATCCTCCACCGTCGCCGCCGGCTCCAGCGAGGTGGTCTATGTTTCGGTCAGCATCGCGTTTGAAGGCTCGTCGGTGCATCAGACCGGCTGGTTGGTGGCGGAAAGGTAGGGTCGAAGATGACAAGCCAGGAAAAAGTCAACACGCAGCGGCCCAAGGGCATCGCCTACATCCTGGCGCTGCTGCTCCTGGCCGTGCTGAGCGCGCTGGCCGTCGCCTTTGCGTCCACCACGGACCTCAACCTCAGGAAGAGCGACAACACGCGGTCAGCTCAGGCCGCCATGCTCGCCGCCGAAAGCGGCTTACAGTTCGCCATGCGCAACATGGCCGGCATGCAGTCCCAGGGCACGTGGACGGGCACCCCGGACATGCTCGCGCTGACCAATACCCATCTGGCGAGCCTGCTGAACGGCACGGCCAACATGAGCGGCCACGTCGTCTCCTACAACACCGGGGCCGGAGTGGTCTCGGTACCGAACATCGCCCTTCCGGACGGGTCGAGGTTCAATTTCTCCGTCAGCCAGGTTAACCCCAGCGCGCTCCAGCTTGTCGTCAACGGGATAGCCGGCGGCATCACGCGAAGCCTTGGTATGCAGTACGCCGTCCACGAGGATACCAGCGTCATGAGCTACGCCGTCACCAGCCGACCCAGAATGATTATCCGCGGCAACGCGAAGGTTGACGGCGCCATATGCAGCGGCTGGACGCGAATCAGGGCCGCGCCGCCGTTCGACATCCGCCTCGGCACCGAGGGGTACATCACTGATGGGATAAAGACCGTCCTCAGCGAAGGCACGTTCACCAACGGCAACTGCCCCGATTACATCGACGACGATCTGATGGACACCATCACCTACAACGAGCCCCCCATTTCCGACTACACGACGGCCGACTTCAACACGACCACGATCCTCAACGAGATGACCGCCAACGGCACCAGGAACGACCTCCCGACGACGACCACCACCGTGACCGAGCGGTTCCCCAACAAGCTAAGCGGCGTCCTGTTCACAAGGCTGCTCTACACCGGCCAGATCTTCAACTGGACCTACATACCCAGGAACAAACACTGCCGCTTCAGGAACTGCACCTTCACGGGCATAACCTACGTCGATAGCGCAGGCATCACCAAGACCACGGGCAACAACATCGTCTTCGAGAACTGCACGTTCAAGGGGCCGATCGTCACCAACGTGCCCTCTTCGTTCCAGTGGCAGTACAACTCGCTGAACTTTGAAGGCGACACGACTTTCAGCGCCAACGACATCGCCCCGCACCTCAACGGCTGCACGATTCTGGCCCCTAACTTCAACGTGAACGTCGGCGACTTCCAGAAGCAGGGCAAGAG
>Ga0315279_10008039_pt1 | contig 12867 bp, 12 predicted proteins | sample YL17G06_20_MG_FD_203694 | JGI IMG/M metagenome (GOLD analysis project Ga0315279, IMG submission 203694) | Sediment microbial communities from Yellowstone Lake, YNP, Wyoming, USA - YL17G06_20 | ecosystem: Environmental > Aquatic > Freshwater > Lake > Sediment | place: USA: Wyoming | collected... | reverse complement strand
CATCCAGCTTGTAGATGTCCTCCCTGCTCCCCACAAGGCTAGCCCAGCGGAACGGACCCTTCCCCTCACAGAACAAAGGTCTCACGTAAGCCTGCACAAACCCGGGATAGGCAAACGCATCCTTGAAGCCCGCGTCAAACGCCTGCTGACGAAGGTTGTTGCCGTAATCAAACACCACCGCGCCTTTCCGCATGAACCCAACCATGGCCTCAACATGCCTGCGCATGCTCTTCATAGAATGCTCAACGTACTTCTTCGGATCACGCTTCCTCAGCTCATCGGCTTCTTCCTTCGTGAACCCCGCGGGGTAATACCCAACCAACGAGTCATGCGCACTCGTCTGATCCGTAACCACATCCGGAATCACTCCTCTCTTGAGCAGTTCAGGCTCAACCTCAGCCGCGTTACCAAGCAACCCAATACTCATCGGCTTACCCTTCTGCTTAGCATCCAAAACAATCCGAACAGCCTCGTCCAAACGATCCGTCCAATCATCCAAGTAACCATGCTTCAAACGGCGCTCAATCGCCCACGGGTTAACCTCAACAACAAGCGCCACACCATCGTTCATCGCAACAGCCAAAGGCTGAGCCCCACCCATCTCACCCAAACCCGCCGTCAAAACCAGCCTACCCTTCAAACTGCCACCAAAATGCTCTCTAGCCACAGCCGCCAACGTCTCATAAGTGCCCTGCAGGATCCCCTGCGTTCCAATGAACGCCCAAGACCCAGCCGTCATCTGTCCATACATGATCAATCCTTTCTGCTCAAGCTCAAGGAAATAGTCCCACGTAGCCCACTTCGGCACAAGCATCGCATTGACGATCAATGCTCGCGGAGCCCACTCATGCGTTTTGAACACAGCCACAGGCTTCCCGCTCTGAACGAGTATGGTCTCGTCCGGCTCCAGGTTGACAAGCGTCTCCACGATCTTGTCGAAACACTCCCAGTTCCGCGCAGCCTTGCCTGTGCCCCCATAAATGATGAGGTGTTCTGGATCTTTAGCCACTTCAGGGTCTAGAACATGACAAAGCATCCGCAGAATGCCTTCAACTTGCCAGTTCTTACAATGCAGTTCAGGACCAGTCAAGGCCCTGACAGGACGCTCAACCTTAAACTCAGGCACGGTCAGCTCACCAACTCAGAAAAATAACATGAACACGCTTTAATCCTTTTACCCTCAACAAACCCATCATGTTTTTAAACAGCCTCACCAACAACTAAGCGAGAAAGAGGAGAGAGAACGATGAGAGGAGCATTAGTATTCCTAGCAGTCTTTTTTGCAGTGTTGGTTGCCACGCTTGCGTATCCGAGCATGCCGCCAGGACCACAACTGTATGGCCTGCTGAACGTTCCCACAATTGACTACCCAGTGCTCGGCATCCCGGCCACAACTCTGGTCATCGCAGTATTCAACGGAGTAGTCTACGGCATAATAGCATGGCTAGCTTTCACAATCGCGCAAAAAACAAGAAAATAGCGTAGAGCAAGACAAGACTCTCTTAAACCATTTTCTATTCTTCTAGATGAACGATGCTGCTCGGGCTGGTCTCCTTGTCCACCACAACCCGTCCATTCTTAACCACCTTGTCAACCAGATTCACGCCCAAATGGTAACCCAAAAACTTGTGATTCGGCACATCCAAAACCGCAACGTCAGCCCTCTTCCCAACCTCCAAACTACCAATATCATTAGCCTTCCCCAACGCATGAGCAGCGTTAATCGTAGCCGCAGTTATCGCTTCAGCAGGAGTCAACCGCATAAAATGACAAGCAAACGCGATGACAAGCTGCATGGTCTCAACCAAACAACTCGGGTTATAGTCAGTACCCAAAGCCACGGGCACACCGTAATCAATCATCAACCGAGCATCAGCATACCTACCCATCATCAGACTGAAGGCCGCGGCAGGAAGCAAAACGGCAACCACCCCTTTCGTCGCCATAGCCTGAAGACCCTCACCAGAAGAAAACAACAGATGCTCAGCCGAAACGGCACCAACGTCAGCCGCAAGCTCTGCTCCGCCCAAAGTGCTCATCTCGTCAGCATGAACCTTCGCCCTCAAACCATGCTCCTTACCGGCAGCCAGAATTCGCTTAGATTGCTCCAGACTGAAAACGCCTCGCTCGCAGAACACATCGCAGAACTCGGCAAGAACTTTTTCAGCCACTTTTGGAATCATGTCTTGAACGATGAGGTTAACGTAGTCCTGCGTGTTGCCCTTGTATTCAGGCGGGATAGCGTGGGCTCCCAGAAAGGTGGAAACTACGTCAACCGTGTGCAACTGATTCACGCGTCGCGTGGCTTCCAGAATCTTCAGTTCATCCTTGGTGGCCAAGCCGTAACCGCTCTTGGCTTCAACCGTTGTAGTTCCATGCTCCAGCATGACGTCAAGCGTCCCAATTCCGATATCGACAAGCTTGTCCACGCTTGCCTTCCGTGTTTCACGCACGGTCTTGAGGATACCGCCGCCAGCGTTCAGAATCTCCAAGTAGGAAGCGCCTTCAACGCGCATCTGAAACTCGTCCTCACGCGAACCAGCAAAAACAAGATGCGTGTGCGGATCGACAAACCCTGGCAAGATAGTCTTCCCGTTTGCGCTGATCACTGTGCCCGCCCTGAAAGCCTTCGTGACCTCGGCAGTCTTTCCAACGGCAACGATCCGTCCGTCTTTGACTGCTAAGCACCCATCATGTATTATCCCGACATCCCGCATCTGCTTGCTTGTGCGGGGCTTTTCACTGCCGCCAGCAACCGTGACAAGTTCGTTAGCGTTCACGATAAGCAGATCTGCTGTCTCACGGCTTCCCTGCCTGCCTCGCTTCTGAACAGTTGCCATCCTCTAGACCACTCGGTATTCTTCGCCTTTTTCCAGCGCGACAACTTTGATCTTTGAACTGGCTTCCACTATCTTCTTGAACTCGTCGGGTTTCGTGTCCCAGCGGTGCATCGGAATGACTACTGCTGGGTTAATCGCAAGCGCGGCTTCAGCAGCCTCAGCATTGTCCATAGTGTACGTGCCCCCACTCGGAAGCAAAGCCACATCAACATGTCCAAGCTGCCTCATCTCAGGGATAAAGTCCGTGTCACCAGCATGACAAACAGTCTTACCCAAGGCAGTTATCAGATAGCCAACGCCGAACCCCTTCGGATGAAACGGGTTTCCAGGAGATCGAAAACGTTTAACATTGTAGGCTTCCACTGCTCTGACCTTGACGTCACCTACCGTTGCCTCTTCACCAGTTTTCAGAGTCTTGACTTTTCCCTTGATCTTCTTGACACAGTCTTCAGGAGCAAACACTAGCGTGTCGGCGTCGCGAGCACTCTTGATCTTGGCGACGCTGCAGTGGTCACCGTGAGAATGTGTAACCAGAATCAGGTCTGCTTTTTCAGAGTATTCGCCACGGTATGGATCAACGTAGATGATTGTTCCTTTAACGTTTATCTGGAAGCTGGCGTGACCCAGCCACTTCAACGTGAAACTCATTCTGGAACACTTCCTCCTTCTATGGCGTTCTGTACAGCTATCTCCAAGACTTTGTCCTCAGTTAGGTTATCAATCTTTAGGTAATAAGAAGCAACGTCAATCAGCGCCCTCAGGGGTGCTAACCCGCAAAACTCCGAACCGACAATCGGCACGTTATAACGTGCACACTCCACCTTGAGAACCTCAAAAACGCGGTAGAGCGGCGTCTTCTCAAAGTCATTCACGCTCATGCCGATCTGGCAAAGGTTCTTCTCAGGAATTAACGCGGCCATGGCCTTAACATTGGAAAAACCTCCCTTGTGCCCGTGCAACGCCTTCGCGATCTTCTTCGCCACTTTCAAGTCAGCAGTTCCGATGTTGACGTTGAAACCAGCCATGACTTTTCTTGCTCCAGCGATAGCCGCGCCAAAGGCGGGGATAAACTTGGCTGGACCAAAATCCGGCTTCCGCTCAGGCTTGACGATCTGCTCCGCCAGCTTCTCGTACTCGCCCTCGCGAATCCAATCCAGATCGCCACGCTGTGGGTTCGCCGCCGCTTGACCATAAAGATAAACGGGCACGTTGCATCTTTCCGCTAGGGCTTTGCCGAACTTCTTCGCAAGCTCAATGCACTCTTCCAGAGTGGCGTTCTTTATCGGAATGAACGGCACCGCGTCCACAGCGCCTAAACGAGGATGCTGTCCCTTATGCTTCCGCATATCAATCAACTCAGCAGCCTTGGCACTAGCGTTAACCGCGGCCTCAACCACTGACTTTTTGTTCCCAACGAGCGAGACCACGAGTCGATTGTAATAGTCATCAAACGTGTAATCAAGCAAGAAAGCGTCCTTAGTTTTTTTAACTTCATCCAGTATCTGCTCGACGATTTTCGGGTCTGAAGTGCTGAAATTGGGCACACACTCGACAATTTCCATCAGCTACACCCGCTTAGACCTAGCAGTGTTTCAGGGTAATTAAGATTATCAAGCAGACTTAATCAAAAACGATATATACTCTTCATGCAGAAAGTGCTAGGCTGTGAGGAATAAAATCATGAAAGAAAGGATAGCAATAACAATCGGTCTTCTATCGCTCTCACTAATGCTGATCGCAATGGCCGCACCAGTACACGCCGGCACGATTGGTGCAAGATGGGTTGAACCTGCATTCTACGGCGAAGATCCGTCACTTGACCATGATGTAGTCGTTGGATACCTTGAAAACACCAATTGGAACTACTCATTCAGCTGGTTAAACAGTTACGGATACCCCGTAAACATCTCTGCCGTGCGCATGTACTTTGACTGGGGCAAAAACTACACTTACAGCTACTCCCCAATCAATCAGATAATGCCAGGCGCGACTCAGACTTTCACGATCTACAACGCAACACCGCCAATCACAGAAGCACCTGAACTATGGACACACTATTACGAGGTGCACATTGACTTTGTCAACAACACGGTCGCTCCTTATCAAGTGATAGGCGCATACCAAGTGGCATATGGCTACAACTTTGCTGTGCTCTCCGCAAACCACCTCGAATGCTTACTCTTGTGGAATAAACTGGACAACGTCAACTGGTATTACCCTATGAGCGAGCTGCCAGCGGCAACATCAACGGCAATTTATGGTCCGACTGAAATAACAAAAGTCTACATATTGTTTGAGAAAGCATACATGGAGTTCCAGTATGGTGAAGCCATACTCGAAGCAGGAGTCTTCGGTGAAGCCAAGACTCATCTGACGAACGCAGACACGATGTACGGCCAAGCCCTAGACACATGGGATGAAAGAGGAACTGCTATGGAAGATGCGGACCTGAACAACACGATCGCTCAGACAAACATGTACAACGCCGAAGCAGACGCTACAAGAAAAACTGGAGACGCTGCACTTGTCAACGCATACGGTACACTACTTTTCGGTCTGGGCTGGGTTTTCATAGGCCTCGGTGCAGTAATTTACGGCATGAAAAAACCCAAAGCTGCCCCTCCACCGACCTAAAAGATCTGAAAAACACTTCACCCTCTTTTTTTAAACTTAATAAACCCACAGCAGACACTCTTTTTCGATAGAGCGAGAGAAAAGCGCTATGAGCACGGAGATCGAGTTTGAGGTTCCAACGTGGAGCCAGATATATGACATGCTCCTCAACTTAGCTGACAGGATACGCGCAAGCCAATTCAAACCAGACATAATCGTGGGTGTCTGCAGAGGCGGCTGGCCACCAGCTCGTGTCCTGTCGGATTTGCTGGATAATCCTAGCTTGGCGAACGTGAGAGCTGAATTCTATCTGGGGGTCGCAGAAACAAAGGGCGAACCCACGCTCACACAATCAGTGTCCGTTCCAATCGTGGGGAAAAGAGTGCTCATTGTGGATGAAGTTGCGGACACGGGCAAAAGCCTCCAGCTCGTCAAAGAGCATGTACTCCAGCAGGGCGCGACAGAAGCAAAGATTGCCACGATCTACTACAAGCCATGGAGCATCGTCAAACCGGATTATTATGAAAAGGAAACAAGCTGTTGGATAGTTTTCCCATGGGAGATAAAGGAAACATTCAGAAAAATCCTCAAAAAATGCAAAGAAAAAAACGTTCCACTGGAGAAGGAAACGGCAAAACTCGTGGAAGCTGGGCTATCCGCGGAGCTTGTCAAGAAATTCACTATGGAGATTGTTGAGGAAGAGAGTTGCTGAAGCCTATTGAAGAATTTCGAAAGTACGTTGTAATAACTGGCTTCAGAGACGCCAGAATTAAGAATGTTGACGACTTCCTGAAAACGATCAGCAAAAAAACACCACAAAACGTGGAAACCCAGTTCTTCAACGCAGAGCTGGTAGCTACATGGCAGCACCTCTACTTTGCAGCCTTGAACGCGTTAACGGCGTTCAGGAACGGAGAGAACTTTTCAAAGAGTCTAGCCATGGAAACGCTGCTCTATGCCTCAGCGCAACGCCAGATTCGAAAAGCCACCGAGGTTATCGGAATCAAACCAAACTCCACAAAAATAGTAGCGCTGGTCATCGGAGAAAAGCCAGAGGAAGTAAAGTCAACCCTGTCCAAAATCTCAAAGCAAATCGGGGCCAAAGAGGATGAAGCAGTTCTTGAGTTAACGGATCAGAAGACAGCGAAGATAAAGGAAGCGTTTGGAATTTCAAGCGAAGAGCTCGTTGCAGTTATGAAAGGGCACAATCTGCAAGAAGCGCTAGTTGACATTGTTATCGAGAAGATGGCGCTGCTAGCCACTGAGCACTAGTCTAGAGCACTTTTTCCTTCATGACCGACAGGATATCGTCAGGTGATATCAGGGAAACTCCGGTGGACCCCCCGACAACTTCGATCAGTAGAACCTTGTCAGGTTTTTCCAAGTTGACTTTCCGTTTGATGTTCGTGGCTGCGGTTTCGATGATGTCGTGTGTGGAGATCGTAGTGAAACGCTTCTCAACAGTGATTCGAAAGGTTTCCTTCTTCCCTATTTCCGAGCTTAGCTCAGCGGTTGCTTTTCCGATTTCGTTCAGGTCTGTGCGGACAACCTTTTCGACTGGGATAATTCTGAGCGTGTAGCGGAACTCGTAGGGACGTTCATGGATGGCTTCACGCAACTTCTTCACAGCGTCTAATGAGTTTAGTGAAGTTTTTGCGGCGATCAAGCCAGAAATTCCGGTTTTGCTCACACTCGCTGTCGGGTCGCCTATCTGCTCCAGCAAGTATCGCAGTTCAGGGCATGCGTTGCGTTCGTTTCCACGGTATGTTGTGGCTAGGAGGTTGAAGTCTCTGGGCATTTTTCACGCGCTCGACTACTGAATAACGTGGGAACGAATTATATGTTTTCAGAACTTGTTTGAGGGTCAGTGCAGGTTAGTGGCTTTGTCACAGCTTTTGGCTCTTAGCCGTCGCCTCACATCATCCCAAGATCAATGACTCATTGCACGGATTTATCTGTTTTGATGATGGCTTGGAGCATTAGGCTTAAATTTGGGTTAAAAGAGTTGACATGCATTCAGTTCAAGGGAGAGGCGACGGATCGTTGACTAAGAGGCAAGTGCCAGTGATTGTTGTTCACGGCGGAGCTGGAACGTGGCAGCCTGAGCGCAGCCAGCTGGGTTTGGAAGGTGTTAAGAGGGCTGTGAAGACTGGTTTTGACGTTCTGAAGAACGGTGGAACAGCCGTGGATGGTGTTATGGAAGCGGTTGCTGTCATGGAAGATGATGGAGTGTTCAACGCTGGTTACGGTTCGAGCTTGAGCATAGAGAAGACCGTGGAGATGGAAGCATCGATCATGGACGGTAAAACGTTGCAGGCTGGTGCTGCTGGACTTTTGCATGATATTAGGAACCCTGTCCGATTGGCAAGAATTGTGATGGAGAAAACGGATCACGTTTTTGTAGTGGGCGACGGTGCAGAGAAGCTTGCCATGCTTTACAATCTTGAAAGGAAGAACCCGATAACGGAGCTTAGGCTGAAGTATTATGAAGATCAGAAGAAGGCGTTGTTCGAGGGAAAGTCTGAGCTGCCGAAGCTGGCTGATCTAGTTAAGAGCCATCCTGAACTGTTTGATCGTCATGATACTGTAGGTGCAGTTGCCCTCGATAAGGATGGAAATGTGGCTGCTGCGACATCCACGGGTGGTTTTCCGTTGAAGCTGCCGGGGAGAATTGGGGATTCGCCGCTTATCGGGTGCGGTACGTATGCGGATAATCAGAGTGGGGCTTGTTCAGCCACGGGCATAGGCGAGGTGGCGATGAGGCTTGTTCTGGCGAAAACCGTGTGTGACAGCATGGAGGATGGGAAGACGGCGCAGGAGGCTGTTGAACAAGCGCTGAGGCTTGTTAACGAGAGAATGCCAGCCACCTACAATGCCATGGGATTCATATCTGTTGATGTTCATGGGAGGGTTGGTGCTGCTCACAACACGCCGAACATGTGCTGGACTTACATGAACCCTGAAATCAAGGAGCCTGCAGCCTCTTTGACGGCGAAGATTGTGAAATAATTTCCCCAGATGTCTCTTCCGGACATGCACACTATTTTTAATTCTCGACAAGTGACGAACAAGAATGCTTAAACGATTCTGAGGATGTTTGACTAAGTTACCCAAATAGTAATGGAGGTGGAAAAAAGTGGGAGACGAAGAAGAAGAATGGGAAGAAGAGGACTGGGAAGAGGAAGACTGGGAGGACGAAGAATAACAACCCCAAGTGCATTTATGCACAATAAGCGTTTTTTCTTTAACTTGCAAAGCCCTTTGGCACATTTTGCATTAGAAGAATGTCGCTCTTAATTGCATTTTCCAATTGGACTTGCTGAAATGCCTTGTGGGTGACTTTTGCCGTCTAGAAATATTTGATAATTCCACTTATGTGTGCAAAAACGACTAGAAAAAAGGAAGAAAAACCCAATATTTATATTTTTGGCGCAGTCAAAGAAGATAATAGCTTGAATTCGACAGGAAAGTTTGCCGAAAAATTGGCCTCTCACATAAGAACGTCATTGGCACTGAATCGAAAGACCAGCGCGCTGATTACTGTTTTAGTCCTTCTTCTGTTCGGATATGCGATGATTGGGCTTTCACAATACCCAGTCTTTGAGAAAACCGAGGATTCAGTAAGTGTTATCGCAACCAGTGCAAATAATCTCATACCTATCTCTGTCTCCGAAATAGGAACTTACTACATAAACTCTACCAGTGGAAGAGTGTATTTCGGTGACGAAGCAAGATTGCGCATTTACGATTCCAGAGAGAGTTTAGTCTTCAGTCATCTAATCTCAAGCTTCCCAAGTTATTTCACACTTGATTTCTCAGGATATTATACAGTAGTTTTGGAGAACATAAGCCTTGAACTGGGTGGATTTGTTGTCTGCAGGAGTGCTGAGAATTACACGATTTCTTATCCAATTGTTTTCTTGGATTTGCCTGGCAAAGTGATTTTCATTCTAGGAGTTGCTGGTTTTGTGGTCGCAATGTCAGTATACTATGTTACTCAACGAAATCAAGACCCAAAGAAAATAGCAGAACTGGGAAAATTCTTTGCTATACCCAAAGGTGTAAAAGCATTGTATGCTTTTCTGGCGTGTCTTGCGTGTTCTATGGGGATTGTCACGTTTATCAACGCAGAATTTGTTCAATTGTCTCTGTTTGGTGTATTGATCATTTGCTTGATTCTTGTACCTTTGATACTGATTTACTGGTTCAGAATCGAAGAAGTTTATGCGTTTTCGCTGTTAGAAGATGGCTATAGGGATTTTCTATCAATCGAAAAATGGGTCAAAGTGGTGGCTGTTTTTTCGATATTTACGTTCGTTTTGATCTCTCTCCCAGCATGGGTTTCTGACATAAAATTGAAAATGTCAATAACCAGCTTAAGCACATGGCTTGTTTTCCCCTCTCTGATGGCCGTATCCTTGTTAGTTCCATTTATCGGTTCTCTCACCCCTGAAGGAGAGGCGTTTCTGGCTTTGAAGGAGTTCTCATCAGATTACAGGCATAGACGTGAAAATGTTGATTCCAGATACATAAAAAAGGCATCAAGATGTATTGCATCTCTCTTAGCTAATAGCTATCCGATATTATCTGAAAGACTTTCAGAATACATTGCCACTCAGCAGTTAAGTCCAGCAGATGTCAAACAAGTTCAAGGGAAAAGCGTTACAATCGCAGATTTGCAGAAGTGTTTACATCCGTTCAATCTGAAGAAATTGTATAACCATATTCAAGCAATTCCTGACATACGAGACAGGGATTCCAAGCGTCATTCTAATGAGTTGTTACAACGTCTATATTATTTCGTGATTATCGTGGTAAATTTGATTACAGTCATCAAACTGATTCTTAGGTTGTAGCTGTAAAGCAAGGCTATTCTGTTTAGCATAACATCTGCAGCGTGCGTTTATGAGCAAACGTGATGCGCGTTCTGATGTAGCATTAAATTCAGCTGCAAAAGAGTATTGAGCTACCAGTGCAGGGCAGAGTAGGAAACCTTTACGGTTGGGGTTTATGTTTATTACCTACTAGTTGCGACCATTTCAGTAATGGGTTTATCATGACGCGAGTGGCTGTACTGGACTTGGACAGGTGCAAACCTAAACATTGTGACAGCCTATGCCTTCGCTTCTGTCCAATTGTGCGTAGCAAGATAGAAGCCATACGATTCGAAAACAAGAAACCCGTGATAGTGGAATCATTATGCACAGGTTGCGGGATATGCGTCAAGAAGTGTCCCTTCAAGGCTATTTCGATCGTTAACCTTCCAGATGAGTTGGAGAAGGACTGCAGCCACCGCTTCGGACCGAACAGCTTCAAACTCTTCAGACTTCCAACACCATCCCCAAGCACAGTCCTAGGCTTGCTCGGACAGAACGGAATAGGCAAAACAACCACCCTCAAAATACTCTCAGGCGAAATCAAACCAAACCTCGGAAGACATGAAGACCCACCAGACTGGAACACCATAATCACCCACTACAGAGGATCAACGCTTCAGGACTACTTCCAGAAAATGAGCGAAGCCAAGCTTCGCGTCTCGCACAAACCACAGTACGTGGACAAGATTCCCAAAGTCGTATCAGGAAACGTCGGAGAGCTCCTAGAGAAGGTGGACGAAAGAAAGAAACTGGACACATTCGCGGAACAGCTTGAGCTCAAACCGCTCTGGAAGCGCCCGCTCGAAGTCTTGAGCGGTGGAGAACTGCAACGTGTGGCTGTGGTCGCAACTCTATGTCGTGAGGCAGATGTCTACCTTTTTGATGAGCCGTCAAGCTACTTGGACGTGAAGCAGAGGCTCGAAGTCGCCAAGGCAATAAGAAGCCTCAAGAACGACCAGAAAACCATCATCATCGCAGAACACGATCTAGCCATCATAGACTACCTGTCCGATCAGATCTGTGTCTTCTATGGTGAACCAGCCGTTTACGGTGTCGTCTCCAACGTTCACGGCGTCAGAACAGGCATAAACATCTACCTGCAAGGCTACATTCCAGACGAGAACATCAGGTTCAGAAAAGAAGCAATCATCTTCCACGAAAAGCCGCCATCAACAAGCATAGCAGGCGGCGAGACACTACTACAATGGGAACAAGTAGAGAAATCCTTCAAAGGGTTCAAGCTTGTGGCGCACGCGGGCGAGATCAAAAGAGGCGGAATCATCGGAATCCTCGGACCCAACGGCATCGGCAAGACTACTTTCGTGAAGATTCTGGCCGGAATCGAAGAAGCTGACAGTGGAACCAAGTTTGACAAGCTGAAAGTAAGCTACAAGCCTCAGTACATTTCAGCCGACTACGAGGACACCGTCCAGATGCTCCTGATGAGCGTCGCCAAAGAAAACTTCTCTTCAGGCTGGTACAGAACCGAAATCCTCCAACCCTTGAAGATAGACCCACTTTTAGACAGAAACGTGAACGAACTCAGCGGCGGCGAACTGCAAAAAATCGCCATCGCCGCCTGCCTCTCCCGCGAAGCCGACTTATTCCTCCTAGACGAGCCTAGCGCTTACTTGGATGTTGAAGAGCGGTTGAACATGGCGAAAACCATCCGAAGAGTGGTCGAGAACCATCATGCGACGGCGTTCGTGGTTGAGCATGATGTGCTTACGCAGGACTTCATCGCAGACCACCTGATGATCTTCGCTGGAGAACCCGGCAAAAAAGGCACAGCCCATCCACCTACCACTTTGAGGAAAGGAATGAACATGTTCCTGAAGGACATGCAGGTGACTTTCCGAAGAGACCCAGCCACCAAAAGACCAAGAGTCAACAAAGAAGACTCAAAACTTGACAAGTTCCAAAAACAAGTAGGAGAATACTATTACACGCGCATCCTCAGAAGGAGAAGCGAAAAGGAGTCACGATGATCAAGATTACTGATAAAGAGAGGAGATTGCTGGGGATCGCGGCGAAAGCAGTAGAGAACGCCTTTGTGCTTGGAGGTTTCAGAGTTGGCGCTGCAGCACTCGGAGAAGATGGCAGGGCCTACGAAGGCTGCAATGTTGAAAGCTCGATATCGGGATTGGGAACATGTGCTGAAAGATGCGCGATTGATCATGCCGTTTTGCACGGCAACCGAAAAATCAAAGAAATTGCCATCGTGATCGACGCTGACAGCTGTATGGAACCCAGACCATGCGGAGTATGCTTGCAGTACATCAGCGATTTTGCTGGAAGCTCCAACGTTAAGGTTGTTATGGCAAAAGCGAAAAACGGCAAGCTCCTGTCTAGAACCATTGATGTGAAAACTGTCGGGGAACTGTTGCCGTTTCCTTTCAGAACGTAGGCATTTTTCATCCGGTGAGCGTAGTTAAATTAAAGAATGAGCAGAACATATCGTAAAAAGTACTTTGCAGTAATGGAGATGGGAGGAGGCTCAACTGGCTCAGACAACGTTCGAAGAAATCAGCGCTGCC